>ERZ795046.35-NODE-35-length-161643-cov-13.775738_pt1 | contig 161643 bp, 157 predicted proteins | sample MGYA00375130_ERZ795046 | MGnify/ENA primary metagenome ERZ795046 (study PRJEB30175, sample SAMN05720202) | activated sludge metagenome | isolation source: anaerobic digester from wastewater treatment plant | place: Japan | collected 2015-05-15 ... | reverse complement strand
TGTTCTTTTATCTGCAACTGTTTTCAATTCCCTCCCTTTGAAAGTACCACCTGTTATCCTCATAAAACCTCCTGTTGTGCTTTCACCCTGTCTTTGATCTGCCTCAGGTATTCACCATCAAGCGGGTAATATCTCAGCACGAACAGACCGATCAGTGTCGCAGCTATTGGTACAAGACTGCAAAGCATCCTAAAGCCAATCACCGCCGTTGTGGGTTGGCTGTCCACTGGGAGGTTTGCGTTGTAGCCACTTAGAGAAAGCACGAGCCCCATTATCACCGAATTCAAAGATATGCCAAGCCTTATGATCAAGGCGTTCGCGCCAAAGTACATGCCTTCTCTCCTTTTTCCAGTTTTGAGCTGGTCTTCGTCGACTATGTCTGCTATCATGATATCAAGTATTATCAAAGACCCAGCAAGACCTAACGCGAGACAAGATGTGAGTATGATTCCCTGGACAAAGTTTTTTATGAAAGCGAAACCACTCAAGAAAGTTGCCCAGATGATCATGGAAAGTGTTAGCGTCTTCTTAGCACCTATCTTTGTGGTGATCTTCTGCCAGATCGGTATCAAGAAAAAGGCAACAACGAATATCGAGGCGAGTAGAATTGTTGTCTGTGTTTCGTTGATCTTCAAAACATACTTCGCGTAGAACGGCAGGGCGGCTGTCAATTCTGTGTATGTGAACTGTAGCAAGAAAGAAGCTATCACGTAGGTCAGAAATGACTTATTCAAAAAGGTGTAGCGCATCGCTTGGATCACATTCAGTCCTTGTTCTTGAGAATATCTTGGATTTTCTTTTGAACCAAGCAATGTCAGATATAAAATAGCACCACCAATGACTGCGAAGATGATTCCCATCCTATTCCAGCCAATCTTCGAGGCGAGGATCGGGGGAGCTGCGATTCCCAGCAATAGACCTGGTATCGCCAGAATCTGTCTTAAAGCAGAGACCTTTGCCCTTTGTTTCAATGTCGGGTACATCTCAGGAAACAGCGCGGTCCAGTTGAGAATGACGATGGTGAAAAATGTGTCGAAAAGAAAGATCATCAGAAAATAGTACATTACCAGAGCCGTTGGTTTGCTGCTGTCAAAAGGTGGAGCCCAAAAGAGGGCGAACACCAATGCGAGGGGCAGGGAAAACCATATTATGTAAGGTTTTCTCCTGCCCCATCTTGTTTTTGTCCTGTCGGAAAGGTAGCCGAATAGAGGGTCGTTTATGGCGTTCCACAAACCATAGAGAATCATGATCACACTTATCGACTTTGGTGATGCTTTGAGTATGTCAACATAGTAGAAGATGGCGAAGGTTGAAACTGTGTTCGAAAGCAGCGCAGAGCTGAATGAACCGAGACTGTAAACAAAATCCCTCACCATAACCCTCCTTCACTGCAGATCTATGAAGCCTTTGTTTGCCATTAGAATATCTTCGAGCAGTTGCTGTGCCTCTTCAACGTTGGGTCCCAGTGGGTGCAAGAGCATCGCTTTTATGGCGGTTTTCTTTGATCTTTCAAGGTACGCTTTTATGGTCAGTCTTTCATACATCTTGATAATGTGAATGAGCCCAAGTGCGAACTCATCTGCCTCACCTATCGTCACGGGAAAAACTCTGTTTGCCTTGACAAGACAGGGTATTTCCATAACGTAATCGCTCGGTAGATTTTTCACGGCACCGTTGTTCTTTGTGTTCACTATGTGCACCGATCCCGAGGACTGCGAAAGATCTCTTATCAGATGGGCGGCGGCGGTCGAATACATACTGCCTCCCCTTTGGGACAGTTCTGGTGGAATATCATTCGCTGTCTTGTAGAGTTCAACCAGCTGGCTTTCTATTTGTCTCACTTTCTCGGCACGAGTACCTTCCCTTTTGAGTTTCTCCAGCATGGTCTTTTGGGACAAGTAATATCTCAAATAACTGTTGGGGTATAGTTTTAAAGCATCTAAAAGCCATTCGGGGAAGTCCTGTGAAGGGATATTGGCGAGATGCAATTTCATCTTCTGCATCAAGATCTCTGTCACATCTTGATCTTTCACAAAGACCTTTTCAAGAAAGGTCAAATGATTCAGCCCATAATACTTGAGAAAGATATCTCGTATCTCACAGTTGGATATCTGCGAGATCATCCTTAGAAGATTTATGGGTATGTTGCACAGCCCTATGAATCTTTCAAAACCAAGGTAGTTCAGAACAAACTCGGTGACGTGGCCCGATGGATTGGTGAAATTGATGACAGTTGCCTTGCTGTGTCTATCAACAGTTTGAACATACTTCTCCACGACTGGAAAGGTTCTCAGAGCACATGCGAAGCCACCGATGCCCGTTGTTTCCTGACCAATGAGATCATATCGCAGGGGAATGTGTTCGTCATTCTCCCTTGCCTTCAACAGTCCCACACGAAATTGAAAGATCACATAATCGGCGCCTTCAACTGCTTTGACGATGTCCAAGGTTTTCTGAACCTTGAAAAGGTCCTTTACAAGTCTTTTTGTGAACTGGTGGATGATGTCGAGCTTTTCAGCTGATTGTTCTACGTCGTGAAGAACAACTTCGTCTATTGACACGTCTTTTGAAATTTCTATGAAACCTTTGATGAGTTCAGGAGTGTAGGTGCTCCCGGCTCCAATCACCGCGATCTTCATTTCTCATCACTCCAGTGTTTTATGAGTGTCGCGATGGCATTCTCACCGAAGGGGTGGTTTGCCATCTGTGCGGCGAGAAGCACTGCGCCAACCACGGGTGGGTGTTTTGGTATGATCAAAGTGTATTCATCTCCCAAGGACGATCTGATCATCTTTATGAGTATTTCATCTGCGTTTTTGAAAAAACCACCTTCCAGCACCACTTTAACGGGAAGAGCGAAATCCATGTGTCTCATATAGGCATTGACTATTTTGATCACTTCGTCAACTATCTGAGAAAGCACTCGAAGGGCAACATAATCGAAGTTATGAGCGGCTTCGTAGAGCGTCTGTATCAACAAAAGAGCGTATTGGTAGAGTTTGGCTCTGTCTTCTTCCATGTACTCGTAGTGCATGATGTTTTCTATTGGCTGACCTATTTTGGCTTCAAAGATCTCCTGCATCGTTGTGTGTTCATCTCTTTTGTCTTTGGATCTCACTATCGCCGAGGCAACCATGCCCGCGATGATGAAAGAACCCAGTCTCTCACCGAAAAACCTTGAGAAACCACCCTTCCTTGCCATCGTTCTTCCATCGCTTGCGTAAGTGATTCCACCTGTGCCACAGCTTATCAATATGCCTATGTCGTCTAAGGTGCCAGATCTCAAGGCAATTCTACCGTCGTTGTCGAACTCGTAGTTCACCAGATTGAGTCTTTCAAGTATCGATCGCACGATCTTGATTTCGTACTCCATATCGGCACCAGCCACACCGAAATATGAATAGGTCAAATCAGATCTGTTCAATTCTGCCTTCGACAGAGCTTCATCTATCGCTTGATTGATGATCTGCAAAGACCTTTCGACCCCAACTCCTTGAAAGTTGGCGCCTTTTGTTTTTAAAAAAGAAAGAATCTTGCCTGTGTGGTCTACTATTAGAACATCTGTCTTGGTACCACCAACATCGACGCCCATGAAGTACATTCTCATCACTCCTAATATGTCAGCGCCTCTGGAAAAACATGGAGCATCGTCGGTGGCAGGACCTTGAAGGTCTCAACCAGTTTTCCGCTCTCCTTCGCGTACTGTTTTGATCTCTCAGTCAGATAAAAAGAGAGCATCTTAAGAGAATTCTCATCGAACTGGCTTTTGTGCTGAGAAAGTGCCATCAGTTTCTTTTCAAGGTGTCTTTGCTCGATTTCATAGAAGGTGTTTGGAAAGGCTGTGTTGAAAAAGCCAATCGCCTTCACCGTGTGGTCGGTTGTACCGGGATAGATCTTTGGCAATCTGTAGAGACTGGTCGCCTGAGCTGCGCCCATGCCAGTTTTGATGTGGTCTGGATGAACTTCGTATGGTAAGAAGGGATCCACAGTGAAGACAATATCAGGCATGATCTTTCTTATGTGTTCGGCGACCCTTGCTCTGACCTCTTGTGCTGTGTAATCACCGAGGTCTTCGAAGTCAAGCCAAATGAGTTCATGGACACCCAATATATGCGCCGCATCTTGTTGTTCCTTTTGTCTAATTGCCCTGAGACTTTTTCCGATCGTCTTTTCATCGGTCGAACCGGCTCCACCATCTGTCACGGTGAGATAATAGACCTTTACACCGACTTCACTCAACTTTGCCACCGTCGCCCCCATGCTGATATCTGCGTCATCTGGGTGTGGCTGAACACAAAGAACCGTTTTGCATTCTTCAAAGTTTGGAACTGTGAGAAATTCTCTCAACTTCTTGGACCAGTCCTGCACGGTATTCACTCCTTTCGCTCTTTTTGATTGTATCTCAAATCTATGTATTGATGTAAGTTGTATAATCATCGCTGGAGGTATTGGTTTGTTCAAAAGCACACAGAATTACATGTTGTTTTTTTCATTGCTCATTATTCTGAAGATTTTCGCATTCTACTTCACAATACCTGGGATCTTCAAGCTCTCGTCGACGCTCAGTACGATAGGCTGGGTCTTTTTGATGTTCTTGATCTTCACCTTCGTTATCAAGGAATGGGGTTTTGGACTGTACTGCGTGCTGTCTATAGTGCTTTTCGCAGATTTTCTTTATTTTCAGAACTTTGGTACCCTGCCATCTGTGAAACAGCTTGTACTTCTGCCACAGGTTGGAAAACTTGGGGCGAACATAAAGTACTTCACCAATTTCTTCTCTGTGCTGTTCGTTGCTGATCTGATACCACTCGGGATCTTCGACAGAAAAAGGTATCTTTCAATAAAAGGCTCTATTCCTCAGACACCACGATGGGTGTTTGCAACGATAGTGCTTTGTGGGATATTCGCCATTACCCCTCTTGTGGCCGAAAGATTGAAGCCAAGTCAGGTGTTCAACAGGTACGGTTTTCTTGCATATCACGTCTATGACGTCGCAAATCTCTTCACCAAATCAAAGCAGGAGGTCACATCGTCTGTTCAGGTGAGTCCCCAGCAAACACCAAAGAGAAAATATTGGGGCGTTGGCATCAACAGAAATGTCATAGTCATTCAGCTTGAGTCTTTCCAGAATTTCTTGATAGACCTGAAATACAACGATCAAGAAGTTACACCAAATCTCAACATGCTGGCACATAAAGATTCGATCTACTTCACCAATTATTACCAGCAGACTGGTGCTGGCAACACTGCCGACGCCGAGTTTATCTCTCTGGTGTCGCTCCATGCCATTGGAGACGAGATAGCCTATGAAAAATATGATGATATAGAATTTTACGCACTTCCAAGAATTTTGAAAGATCACGGCTTTCACACCATCGCGATGCACGGCAATGTGGGTTGGTTCTGGAATCGAGAAAAGATTTATCCACACCTTGGCTTCGAAGAGTTCATAAGCCTTGAAAAACTCAACCAGGACATCATCTTTGGTATGGGACTGAATGATCTATCCTTTTTTGAACAGGCTGTCGATATCCTGAAAAGCCGTCCCAAGCCTTTCTTTTCCTTTCTGGTTACCATCTCAAGCCACACACCTTTCTTGATTCCAGATCAGTTCAAGAACTTGAATCTTCTTGCGGAGCACCAGGACACGATCTTTGGGAACTATCTTCAAGCTGTACACTATGCGGACTACGCTCTTGGTAGATTCATCGAAAAACTCAAGGATGAAGGGTTGTACCAAGAATCCATCATAATACTGTACGGTGACCACGCGGGACTATATCCCTTCAACAGAGAGGTAAAAGATACACTTTCGGGGTTTTTGAACAAGGAATACAACTATAGAGACGCGATGAATGTGCCACTGATCTTTCATATACCGGGTTCGAAGATCAAAGAAGAGGTCAAAACAGTCGGAGGCCAAATAGATTTTCTGCCCACTGTGCTCAACATCTTGGGGATACAAGACCAGAAGGTGGTATCTCTTGGTAGAGATCTGCTCAACTCGAAAGAAGGCTTTGTCGCGCTGAGATACCACGTGCCGGATGGTTCTTTCATCGATGACAAAAGATACTTTGAGGTATCAAATGACGGCATACTTCAAAACAGCTTGGGTTTCGATTTTGTTGAAAACATTGCTCTACCCTACTACGAATGCCTTGATGGTTACAAAATAGCTATACAACAAATAGAGGCTTCAAAGCATATACTCAATTCCTACGCTGAAAAAAGTGCTGTGCCATCAAAATAAATTGATTTTGAATACAAAATTATACGCATCATATGGAGAGCGAAAAACAGAGAAAACAGAGTCTTAACTCAAAAGAGACGATAGAACCTGTAGAATAATTCTCGGTGTTGCCGTGAGTCTACCTTTGGCAGTTATCTTAGTTGTGTTTGTTCTCATAGCGATCAGAAGAATAGGAAGAATACATTTCAAGATATGGCAGGTCATGACAGGCGCCGCCCTGTTTTTGGTGTTGAGCAGGCAGATCAGCGTCAAGGATGCCCTCTTATCGATCAATCTTGATGTGATTGTCTTTTTGATAGGCATGTTCATCATCGGTGAAGCGATGAGAGAAAGTGGATATTTATATCATCTTTCTTATTTGATCTTCAGGAGGGCAAAAAATCCATCGTCTCTGCTTTTACTGGTCATCTTGGTGAGTGGGTTTCTATCGGCTCTCTTGATGAATGACACCGTTGCGGTGGTTGGGACGCCTTTGATGGTCTATCTCGCAAGAAAACACAAAATGGACCCAAAGGCTTTGCTACTCGCCTTGGCTTTTGGTGTCACCATAGGGAGTGTCACCAGCCCAATCGGAAATCCGCAGAATCTCTTAATAGCCCTTGGCAGCCAGATGAAAGGACCTTTTGTGGTCTTTGCCGAATATTTGTTCATTCCGACCGTTCTGAACATGATAGCCACGTACTTCATTCTGAGAATCTTCTACAGAGGCTCTTTCACGAACGGTGCGCTTGAGCATTCAATGGATATCAAGATGGATGAAAAACTCTCTGGTATTTCAAAAATTTCCATGATTGTGCTACTGGTGCTTGTTGCTACAAGAATAATCGGCACCTTCTTTGGTCGGGAAATACTCAAACTGAGTTATATTTCCATAGTGGCAGCCCTGCCAGTGATTCTGTTCAGTGAAAAAAGACTCAAGATACTAAGGTCGATGGACTGGGCTACAATCGTCTTTTTCGCTTCGATGTTTGTGACAATGCAAGCGGTGTGGAACTGTGGATTCTTCCAGAAATATGTTTCTTTCATGAACTTCTCGAGTATTCCACAGATACTCTTAGTCAGCGTTGGTGTAAGCCAGTTCATCTCCAACGTGCCATTTGTCGCGCTGTTTTTGACCTTTTTCAAGAACGCGAGCAATGTGATCCTCTGTGCCCTCGCCGCGGGCAGTACGATCGCTGGGAATCTCACCATTCTTGGAGCCGCGAGTAATGTGATCATAGTCCAGAACGCTGAGAAGGAAGATGTGCATCTGACATTCATGGAGTTTTTCAGAGTCGGAATCTTGGTTACCGCTGTGAATGTGTTGATTTACTGGCTTTATCTCTTGGTTTTCTGACTTTCTCTTTGCTTAGGAATTTGTTTTGTCTTTGTAGTATAATTCACTCAGTGAGTGATTGATTTGGATGAAAATCTTTTCTTTGAGCCCTCTGTTCTTTTCAGAGAATATGTTCTTTTGAGAGCCATTCTTTCGAATGGTTCCATTTCTCAACAACAACTTTCTAAGATCGCGCAGATCGCACCATCCATGGTGAATCGCTATCTCTCTTTTTTCGAACAAAAGGGGTATATAAGAAAGACTGGTCCAAATAGAAAGAAGATGTCTTATGTGATGACACAAGACGGCATTTTCAGATTGCAGTATCTCTCGGTTTGCTACCTCAGACAGACTGCGAAACTCTATTCCAGTTCAAGACAGGTCTTTACAGAGGTCTTAGACCAACTTTCAGAGTCGGGTTTTAGAAAGATAGTCCTGTACGGTGCTGGTATTGTAGGACAGACTCTTTTGGATGTTCTTGCTGCGGAGAATATCGATGTCGTCTGTTTTGTGGACGATGACAGTTCTAAGCATGGGATCAACATCGGTATGGTGCCTGTCGTTAACCCACAATCGGTGGGTGAAATCTCTTACGATGCTGTGCTTGTGGCTTCATTCAGGCATGCCGACGAAATAGCTCACAGAGCCAGATCATTTAAGATGAGAAACGTCTTTGTCCTGAAAATCCAAACAGATGGGCGCGTCTTTTTACAGAGAAGGGAGTGAGAGCTGTGAAGGTGCCGCTTTTTGATGTGACAAGACAGTATCACGAGCTCAGAGATGAAATACTTCACGTTGTTGATGAGGTTCTTGGTTCTGGCAGATACATCATGGGACCAAATGTGGAAGACTTTGAAAGACAGATGTCATCTTACATAGGTGTGAAACACGCGATAGGTGTTGCCAACGGTTCAGACGCCCTTTACATCGCAGTTAGATCGCTCGGTATATCCGAGGGGGATTTTGTTGTGACCACAGCCTTCAGTTTTTTCGCGACTGCAAGTTGTATAACCAGAAACGGCGCAATTCCCATTTTCGTGGACATAGATCCCAAGACCTTCAACATCGATCTTGATCGTGTTGAAGAGGTGCTGAGGCATCACCCGCAAAGAGAAAAAATCAAGGCTGTGATCCCAGTTCATCTTTTTGGTAGGACCGTTGATCTGGAAAGGCTTGAAAAGATGAGATCGGATTTCGGTGTGAAGATCATAGAAGACTGTGCCCAATCTGTTGGTTCTTACTGGATTTACTCGAATGGGAAGATTAAAAAGAGTGGTTCTGTTGGAGATCTTTCCACGCTGTCTTTCTTTCCAACCAAAAACCTTGGAGCCTGTGGAGATGGAGGAATGATACTGACAAGCGATGATCAGCTTGCCGATTTCTGCAGGATCTTCAGGGTACATGGTGCCAGGAAGAAGTATTTCCATGAGATCGAAGGTGTGAATAGCAGGCTTGATGAACTGCAGGCTGCGATTTTGAGAGTCAAGCTCAAGTATCTGGAAAGGTACCACGAGAAGAGAATAAAGATAGCGAAGACTTACGATGAACTGTTGAAGTCTCTGGACTTGGAGTGTGTGGAGACTCCACAGGCTCACGATGATCTCAGGTGCATCTTTCACCAGTACGTGATAAGGGTAAAAAAGAATCACAGAGATTCTCTAAAACAGTACCTGAGCGCTAAGGGTGTTGAAACAGCGGTTTATTACCCACTCGGTCTGCATCAACAACGATGTTTCTCGCAGTTCAAATTTCAGCCCCTTGAAAACACAGAACGTGCGTGCGAAGAAGTTCTTGCCCTGCCAATCTTTCCAGAGCTGAGCGAGACTGAGATAGAGTATGTAGTGAAATGCATAGACGAATACTTCAAGGAGGCGAGAAGATGTTGAAGGAGAAGATTCTCAACAAATCCGCCGTGATAGGTGTGATCGGTCTTGGATATGTTGGCTTGCCACTTGCAGTTGAGAAGGCAAAGGCGGGTTTCAAGGTCATGGGTTTCGATATCCAGAAAAAGCGCGTTGACATGGTCAATCAGGGGCAAAATTACATCGGCGATGTCGTCACCGAAGATTTGCAGAGACTTGTGAGAGAGGGAAATCTTTGCGCAACTAATGATTTTGACAAGCTCAGAGAATGCGATGTCGCGACTATATGTGTGCCGACACCGCTTGACAAGTTCAAACAGCCCGATCTAACCTATGTCGTAAACACGGCAAAGGACATAGCGAAAAGGCTTCACAGAGAAATGCTCGTGGTGCTTGAGTCGACGACTTACCCTGGAACCACTGAGGAGGTTGTCAAGCCAATACTTGAAAGTACTGGTCTGAAATGTGAAGAAGATTTCTACCTCGCCTTCAGCCCAGAGAGAGTCGATCCGGGAAATCTCATCTACAAAACTAAGAACACGCCGAAGGTGGTTGGTGGAGTGGGGAGAAAATCGACTGAGGTCGCAAAACTGTTGTACGAGAGCGTTCTTGAAGCAACTGTTTTTGTTGTCTCCTCACCAAAGGAAGCAGAGATGTCGAAGATTTTGGAAAATACCTTTAGAATAGTGAACATAGCACTCATAAACGAAATGGCTATCGTTGCTCAGAAGATGGGGATAAACATCTGGGAAGTGATAGAGGCAGCTTCGACAAAACCCTTCGGTTTTATGCCTTTTTATCCGGGACCGGGTGTTGGGGGACACTGCATACCGATCGATCCTTTCTATTTGACTTACAAGGCACGTGAGTATGACTATCACACCAAACTGATTGAATTGGCCGGAGAAATAAATGACTACATGCCAGAATATGTAGTTCACAGGGCTATGCAGTTGTTGAATCAGAGGAAAAAGTGTATGAACGGTGCAAAGGTGCTCTTGGTTGGCATAGCATATAAAGGAGACATAGATGATACGAGAGAATCGCCTGCACTGAAGGTTCTTGAGCATCTTGAGAAGAATCTCGCACAAGTTGTTGTCGCTGATCCTTATGTTGAGAAGTTCAGTTATAATGGAAGAGAGAGAAAAACTGAAAAGCTCACCAAAGAGTTGTGTGAGTGGGCTGATATTACAATCATAACAACTGCACACAAGAAAAGAATTGACTACAGTCTGATAGTTCAAAATAGCGAGATAGTATTTGATACAAAGAATATCTTGAAGAGTTTCGGTATGAAAGGTGAGAACGTGGTCGTTCTTTGATACAGATTCAATGGAGGTGATGCTGTGAGCTGGTTTGTTCTGGCTCTATCTGCGGGAATTGGTTCCATCTTGCTTGCCTTTGGTCTGTACGTCTATGTCTTGAGAAAGGACGCGGGCACAGAGAAGATGAAACAGATAGCTTCAGCCATCAAAGAAGGGGCACTCGCGTATCTTAGGAGACAGAACAGAACTCTGGCGGTTTTCGTGGCGATAATGGCAGTGGTTATCGGTATGGTGAGTGGTTTTCTCAAAAACCCAGCGATGGGATTCAGCATGGCAATCGCCTATGTGTTTGGCTCTGTCTGCACCACTATCGCTGCCTATCTTGGAATGAGAGCCGCAGTTGAAACCAATGTCAGAGTCGCTTCAGCCGCAAGAAATGGATTGAAAGCAGCCTTCCCAGTTGCTTTTTATGGTGGGGCTGTCATGGGCATGTTTGTTGTTGGAATATCGTTGCTTGGAATAGCTCTTTTGTTTTTCATTTTCAAAGTTGGTTTTGGCTGGAGCGATTCCGATGCGTCCAGTGTAGTGCTTGGTTTTAGTTTTGGTGCCAGTGCGCTCGCTCTGTTTGCGAAAGCGGGTGGGGGTATCTACACAAAGACGGCGGATATAAGCGCGGACCTTGTCGGAAAGGTCGAATTGGGTATTCCCGAAGATGATCCAAGAAACCCAGCAGTGATAGCCGATAACGTTGGAGACAACGTTGGAGATGTTGCTGGGATGGGCGCGGATCTGACAGATTCTTATATTGCAAGCGTAATTGCCGCGATGATAATCGGCTCAGAGTTGGGTGGAGGAGTTCTAACCACAATACCGCTTTTGATAGCCGCAATGGGACTTATTGCTTCGATGCTTGGACTTGTCTTTGTGACAAGAACCATCAAGAAAAGTCCAGGTAGGGCTCTGAATATGGGCACCTTTTCGACCTGTTTCATCTTTGTAGTTCTGCTGTTTTTGGTAACCAAATTCTCTGGGCTTGAGGGCTCAAAGTGGCTTGGTGTCTTTCTGCCAACAATCGCTGGTCTTGGCGCAGGCGTTGCCATCGGGTTGACTTCAGACTATTTCACCTCAATTGAGAAAAAACCAACCAAACAGGTCGCGGAGGCTTCGGTGACCGGTACCGCTATAAATATCTTAACGGGCTTTTCATACGGGCTTGTCAGTATCGTTCCGCCGATTCTGTGTATCTCTATAGCAACGATTGCCTCTTGGTATCTTGCAAAGGTTTTTGACATGGACCCATTTTATGGCATCGCGAACGCGGCTCTTGGAATGCTTTCAATCGTGGGGATGATAATCTCTGCCGATGCGTATGGTCCCATATCTGACAATGCGAAAGGTGTGGCGGAACAATCGGGACTCGGTGAAGAGGTCATAGCGGTAACCGATATGCTTGACGCAGCTGGGAATACTTCGAAAGCGATAACCAAGGGTTTTGCGATAGGCTCCGCCGCACTGACGGTCTTAGCATTGTTTGCGGCTTACACTCACCTGGTGGATATACAGTCTTTGGAGTTGATATCTCCACAAGTTATCGCGGGCATCTTCATCGGCGCGATGATGCCACCGCTACTTTCGGCGTTGTTGATTCTGGCTGTTGGCAGAAACTCTGAGAGAATGGTTGAGGAGGTCAGAAGACAGTTCAGAGAAATCCCTGGATTAATCGAGGGAACAAATAAGCCAGACTACGCGAAGTGTGTCGACATAGCCACAGCCGGTGCGTTGAAGGAATTGATTCTTCCGGGTGTTCTATCGATAGTGGCTCCAGCTTTGACTTTGATCTTTCTTGGTAAGGAAGCCTTGGCAGGTTTTCTTGCCGGCAGTATAGTGACTGGTATTATCTTCGCATTGTTCATGGCAAATGCTGGTGGTGCCTGGGACAACGCAAAAAAGTTCATCGAAGAAGGACATCACGGCGGGAAGGGTTCAGATGCACACAAGGCAGCGGTTGTCGGAGATACCGTTGGAGATCCATTCAAGGACACCGCCGGACCATCTCTCAACACTATGATCACTGTCATGTCACTTGTTGCAGAAGTTTTCGCACCTTTGATACTCTTGATCATCAGCTGATGGGGCGAGTAACTCCGCCCCATTTTTATTTGCACACGATAATTCCTTCCAAGTGAAATATCGATCTCTGATCGGTAGAGTATAATTCTTTGGGAGGAATCCTTTCTGTTTCTGGACAACGCGACGCGAAGCTTTGTGATGATAGACGCTGTCTTGCATAGCTTCCAACCTGTGACGGAGTATGGTAGAGAGTTTTTCAAAGAACTCCGTCCTGTTATCACAGATGAGAGAGAATTTCATCGACATTGGCAAAGAATGCAAAAGGTTCTAAAACTTGATAAATTGACTATTAGAGCAATTAGAGATACGCTCACGCTTTTGGGATCTATTAAGCAGCAAGTGGAAAATGGCTTTGAAAGTATAGGTGATTTTGCAAAACTCAAGAGATTTGTCTACTATGCGAGAAGGCTTTCGGAGTTTACAAAAGACATCTGGGAGTTACCTGATCTGGGTGGCTTGTGGAAAAAACTCGCCGAAATGACCTCTGAATCTGCGAATTTCTATCTGCACTCCGAGGTGCTTTTGAATCTTAGGAAGGAACATCTTCTGATCTCTGAGAAGATAGAAAAGAAGTTTCGATCTGTGATAGAACACATAGAAACAAAGTTCTCCATAAAGTTGCCCGCTGAAGAGTTCACCTGCGACAGAGAAACCGGTGAAAGATTGATCGGGGAAAACCTGGTTGAAGTGATTAGAACGTCCACTGAAAGATACCACCTTAGAATCAAGCCCACACAGGAAATTTTAGAGTTGTCTGAGAAACTGAGAAGAATAGAAGATCAAATGAAGGATCAAGAACAGAGTGTACTGAAAGAACTTCGCAGGATCGCAGATAGTTTCTTGGATATTCTCAGAGACTGCGAGAAGATAGTGCAGCAGATAGACCTGGATCTGTGTAGATATGACTTTTTTTTCCAGATGAACTGTTGCCAGCCAGAGATCTCAGATAGACTTCTGGTTAGAAGTGGAAGGTTTTCACCAGTCGTGAAGTATTGTGAAGAAAATGATTACACATATTACCCGGTGAGCTTGGATGCAACCAAAGGTGTCACGGTACTCTACGGACCTAACATGGGTGGTAAGACAACTTTGCTGAGGACCATAGGGAGTTTTGTGGTTCTCATGCACCTTGGTTTTGCTGTTCCATGTGACAGCTTTTGTTCACCTGTTTTTGATTCTGTGAGATATCTTTACAGAGGTGAAGAATTGGGACTCAGCTCCTTTGCGAAAGAGATCTCGTCTTTTGTTGATATCTTCAAGACAGGTGGAAGAAAATTGATCTTAATCGATGAATTTGGTTCGACAACCAATCCAGTCGAAGGTGAAGCACTTGCGCTTGCCGTGATAGATTATCTTGAAGATTCGGAGGACTTCGTATTTTTCACGACTCATTATCCGATGGTTGTCAAGAGCGCGCCCAATGTGTATATGTGTGGAAAACTGAAAAATCTGGATGCTGTTGACCCACACAGAATGATAGACTACTCCTTAGAAACTGGAAAACACATTGATCAGAACGTCGCGATTGTGATGGCGCAGAGATTTGGTATGCCCGAGAAAATCGTGCAGACTGCGCAGAATTTTCTGAAAAAGGGCGATTCTTGTGGAAAAGGTGTACACGGTCAGTGAGATCACTTACTACATAGAAGCTTTGATAAATGACGATCCACACCTCACCGACATACAAATTGTCGGGGAGGTAGTCGATTGCAAGGAGAGGAACGGTCATCTGTTTTTCTCTTTGAAGGACGAGTTCACGACGATAGGCTGCGTGTTCTTTGGCGGTGCTTCAATAGGGATCAAATTAACCGATGGGCAGACGGTTCAAGCTTACGGCGATGTCAGGCTTTATGCACCAAGAGGTGTGTACAGGTTTCAGTGTAAACAGGTCAAGGTTCTGCCGCAGCGCGGTTTACTATTTGAGAAAATGAGAAAGATCTACGAGCGTCTTCTGAAAGAGGGCGTCTTTGAAAAACCAAAACGTCCACTGCCAAAATATCCAAGAAGGGTGGGGGTTGTAACCTCGAGGAGCTCAGCAGCTTTCCAGGATGTGCTTAGAACGATCACGGAAAGATATCCGTTTGTGGAGATTTTTCTGTATCACACGGGGGTTCAGGGAGAAAATGCGAAAGATTCCTTGAGAAAGGCACTGAACGATGCAAACAACGAGGACCTTGATGTGGTACTGATCACCAGAGGCGGTGGATCAACGGACGATTTGTGGATCTTCAACGACGAGGAGGTTGTCAGGGCTGTCTACAAATTGAGGCATCCTGTTGTCTCTGCAGTTGGGCACCAGATAGACACAGTCTTCATAGACCTTGTCGCCGATTATGCCGCTCATACGCCTACGGCTGCAGCACAGGTCATCGTTCCAGAAAAAGCGCAGTTGATGGGCCATATCGATAATCTAATGCAAAGGGCAGGAGCTCATTTGAGACAAAAACTCACAACCAAACTGATCACAATCGAGAGTTTGGGAAGGGAACTGTCAAGGCGTGCGATTGATCGAATCGAGGACAAAAGGAGTTCTTTGAAAATGATAGCCAAGAGGTTTTTGGATGCCATGCAAAAACATTTATTACTTTGCGAGAAAAAGTCGGAATTTCTGAAACTGAAACTGTTCGCACTCAATCCCGTCAGTATTCTTGAGAAAGGCTACGCGGTTGTGGAGAAAGATGGCCATTGGGTTAAAAGCTCTTTAAACTTGAACAAACAGGACAAATTGACCGTCCGATTTTCGGATGGGGCTGTGAAGGTGATAGTCGATGAAGATCGATCAGATGATAAGCGAACTGGAAAAGATTGTGGAAAAACTTGAACAGGAGGACTTATCGATCGACGAGGCAATGGACTTATACAAAAAAGGTATCGAGATATACAAGGAATTGGTTGTCTTGCTCAATGAAGCCAAGGTGCAGGTTCACGACGTTTATGCGCAGGCTCAGCAGTTGATGGAGGGAGTAGATTGAACCTTGACGATGTAGTAAAAGCCGATATTTCAAAGCTCACAGAGCTTTCCAAAATCCTTAGAGATAGAATAATACAGGTCGTTTCTTTGAATGGTGGACACCTGGCTTCAAACTTGGGTGTGGTTGAACTAACACTCGCTCTGTACAGCGTTTTTGATCCAAGACAAAATGTCATCATCTGGGACACATCTCATCAATGCTACACTCACAAACTTTTGACAGGTCGGTGGAATGAATTTTCAACTCTCAGGCAGTTTGGCGGAGTCAGTGGTTATGCGTCACTGAAAGAGTCTGAACTGGATAGATTTGGTGCCGGTCATGCGGGAACTTCTATCGCCGCGGCGCTTGGTATTGAAAAGGCACTGAGACTGAAAAAAGAGCAAAAAAATGTCTTGGTCGTGATAGGAGATGGTGCTCTCACAAACGGAGAGGCTCTCGAAAGTCTGAACCAGTTGAAGGCGCAGGATTCTAAAATCAAGATTATTCTGAATGATAACGGTATGTCGATTGCCCCGAATGTGGGGGCTCTTTCAGAAACTTTCATGAAGTTGAGAACAAGCCCTGCGTATGTGAAGTTCAAGCAACTTGTGAAGAAAGTGCTTGAGGGATCGGAGATCGGGAGGAACTTCGAAGACGAATTGAAAAGAATTCGCGAGAGCATGAAGCAGTTCATCTATGGACCAGACTTTTTTGAGTCTCTGGGATTGAAGCACATAGGTCCCATCGATGGCCATGATCTTCAGTTGATGAGGACTGTCTTTGAGAGAATAAAACATTATGATTACCCAGTAGTCGTGCATGTGATAACGCAGAAAGGCAAAGGTTATGAACCCGCTGAGAAAGACAGCGTGAGTTTTCACAGCGCACCGAAATTCGATTTGGAATCAGGTGAACCACTCAGAAAACAAGGTTACATATCATACAGTGAAGTCTTTGGAGAAACCATGTTACAGCTTGCTCAAAAAGATGAAAGAGTTTTCGCAATAACTGCGGCGATGCCAGATGGAACTGGCTTGAAGCACTTTTCGCAGACCTTCCCCGAAAGATTCGCGGACCTTGGGATAACTGAACAGTCGTGTGTGACCTTCGCCGCGGGACTCTCGGTTGCTGGCTTAAAGCCTTTTGTCGCGATATATTCTACTTTTTTGCAGAGGGCGTATGATCAGATAGTCCACGATGTGGCGTTACAAAATCTTAATGTCGTTTTTGCGATCGACAGGGCGGGGCTCGTTGGCGAGGATGGACCAACTCACCATGGTTTGTCCGACATAGCTTTGTTTAGAACTGTACCGAAATCAATCATCTTTGCACCCATAAATTCACTGGATCTGGTATGCTTACTTAGGAGCATTGTTGAAAACGATACAAAAGGAGTAATAGCAGTTCGATATCCAAAAGACTCGGAGGAAGTGAGTTTTGAAGAACTCTGGGCTAAATCAAAAATCATAGACCCGTTCACTTGGGAGATCGCAAGAAAAGGGAATGGTAAGGTGGCAATTCTCGCTGTTGGAACCATGGTGAAATATGTTGACAGACTGGTTCCACTTGACCCTACAGTTGTTCATGTCAGATGTGTCAAACCTCTGGACGAAAAAACATTGAGTTTTCTTGTTGAAACTCACGATTCATTTGTCACAATCGAAGAAGGCTTTCTCAGCGGAGGATTTGGGGAGAGCATAATCAGCTTCATGAACCAACGCGATGTGAGAAAACCCGTGCTCACACTTGGTGTACCAGAAGAGTTCATACCACAAGGTTCCAGAGAACAGTTGCTTAGGTTCTGTAAGCTTGATTCTGAGAGCATTTCACAGGCTGTGGTATCATTTCTAAAAAAGGAGGTTTATGCATGGTAGTCAAGTTGGATTATGGTGAATTGGAAATAAGCTTGAAGGCGTTAAAAAAGCTCGCCTATATTGCGACGGCGCAGAGTTATGGACCTGTGAACATTGCTTCTGAGAGTTTCTTTGGGAAACTGTTTGGTGAGAAAGAAGAAGAGAGAATCAAAGTTGAGGAACTCGACACTGGTAAAGTGGTCGTTGATCTTTTTATTGAAATTGAGTATGGTGTGAAGGTGACGGAGGTTGCGAAGAACATTATAGAAAATGTCGTGCATGTTCTCAAGAATATAGGCGGTTGTGAAGACGTAGAGGTTAACGTGCACGTGACAGGGATCCGCTGAGGAGGTGCGGATCTTGGAAAAAGTAAATGGGAAATTCATGAAGCTTGCTTTCCAAAAGGCAACTGAGCAGCTTGCAGTGCACGTCGATGAGCTCAACGCGCTGAACGTCTTTCCCGTACCGGATGGCGATACAGGTTCAAACATGCTCGCAACAATGAAAGAGGGTTGTAAATATCTGGACCAATTGGGTAACGACAGACACGATCTTTCGGCTGTGATGGAAGCCATCAGAAACGGGACACTCATGGGCGCGCGTGGGAACTCAGGTGTGATACTGTCTCAGATCTTTCGTGGCTTTGCAATGTACTGTGAAAAGAAAAGAACACTTCAGCCAAGGGATATACTGAAGATGTTCTCGACGGCGAGAAATGTGGCGTACAAGGCAGTCATGAGGCCGGTTGAAGGTACAATGCTCACGGTCTTAAGAAGAATAGATGAAAGCTTGGGTGAAATTGATCAGGCGAGTGCTGTGTCAGAGGTCTTCGAATGGATTCTCAAAGTGGCTGATGAGACTGTCAAGGAGACTCCAAAATTGCTGCCAGTACTTAAGGAAGCAGGAGTAGTAGATGCAGGGGCTAAGGGCCTCTATTATATATTACAGGGTTTTCGCTCGATAGCCATCGGCGAGGAAGAGGTTAATCTCGAAGTGGTCACCAGCTCGACTGGTGAGGTCTCTGTAGAGATACCGGCCGAAGAGCTCAAGTATCAGTACTGCACAGAAGTAATGGTGAAGGGTAAAGATGATTTTCATGTTGAGAAGGTTGAAGAGCTGAGGTTTTTCCTTGAAAATGTGGGAGATTCAGCGGTTGTTGTACACGATGGTGCGGTACTCAAGACCCACGTTCACACCAATAGCCCAGGTGTTGTGATTGAAGAGACTTTGAAGTACGGGGAGATATTGAAGGTCAAAATAGACAACATGAAATTGCAGCACGAACACCTGGTTGAGCAGATTGTTGAACAGCCCAAGAAGTATGGTTTTGTGGCGGTTTCACCAGGTCATGGAATCTCGGAGGTCTTGAGAAACCTTGGTGTGGATCAAATAGTTCGAGGCGGTCAAACTATGAATCCGAGCACAGCCGACCTGAAATTCGCGATCGACAGAATAAACGCTCAGATAATCTTTCTTTTCCCCAACAATCCCAACATAGTGCTTGCCGCAAAACAGGCTGCAGAGAATACAAAAGACAAGCAGGTGATAATAATACCCACCCAGACCGTTCAAGAGAGTATCTCAGCCATGATGAGTTTTGATCCCAACGAAGAACCGGAAAAACTCCAAGAGAAATTCCTTCAGGCTGCTCAGTATATCATCCCTCTGTGTGTCACACGTGCCGTTAGAGATGCGAAACACAATGGCACGAAGATCAAAAAAGGTGAATACATGATCATGCGCGGCAAGAAACTCGTTTCGCATGGACAATCTCTCAAACAGGCAATGAACAGAGCTCTAACTGCACTTGATTTACGCGGCAGAGAAATAGTAACCATTTTCACCGGACAGGATGCGGTTGACACCGAGATAGATATTATCAAAGAAGCCCTTGAAAGGGCAATCGATCAAGTACAAATTGATATTCATGAAGGCGGGCAGCCACACTATCCTTACCTGATAATGGTTGAGTAAGGGGCGGCTGTCCTTTGCCTCAATCTGAAACTTTCATTACGACTTTTCCACATTCACCTTTCAACATCAGGTCAAAACCTTTCTGCCACTCATCGAAGGAAATGATATGGGTCACAACTTTGGAAAGATCGACCTTTCCACTGCTTAAAAGCTGATCTGCCGTTCTCCATGTTTCAAAGATCTTGCGCCCTGTTATTCCACAGATCTTGATTCCCTTGAAAGTTATGAGTTCGTCTATCGAGAGTTTCACCTTTGCACCAAAAACTCCTAAGATGGAGGCCGTTCCACCGCGCGTCAAAGATCTCAATCCTTGTTCAAGCGCGACTGGATTACCGGACATCTCCAGAAGAACATCAACACCGTCACCATTGGTGACATTCATTATCCTTGCATATAGATCTTCTTGCGTTGGATCTAAGACGATATCTGCGCCGTTGATCATTGCGAGGTTCTTTCTATACGGTTTGATCTCGGAGGCTATAACCAACGAAGCACCTGCGGCTTTTGCAACCTGAACCGCCATGGCGCCGATGGGACCCACACCGGTTATCAGCACAGTTTTGCCGGTGAGGTCTTCCACAAGCGCTGTATGAACGGCATTCCCAAACGGCTCCATCACCGATGCAAAATCTGGTGAAATCTTCTCAGATACCTTCCACAATATCGTTTGAGGGACTTTCACATACTCGGCAAAGGCTCCATCGATATCAACGCCCAGTATTTTCATGTTCCTGCAGATGTGCATTCTGTTGGTTTTACACTGATAACACTGTTGACATGGGATATGTGTCTCTGCCGCGACGTAATCCCCCACCTTTACCATCGTTACAGCCTCTCCAACAGCTTCAACTGTTCCCGCGAATTCATGCCCTATTATCATCGGTGGTTTGATATGACTCCTTGCCCAGTCGTCCCATTTGTAGATGTGAACATCTGAGCCGCAGATCGAGGCACGTCTTACCTTAACCAGAACCTCAGTTGGACCAACTTCGGTCGGTTTTGGTACATCTTGCATTGTCAAGCCAGCCGCCATGTGTGTCTTTAGAATCGCCTTCATCTTAATCCCTCCTCATTTCCAAGTAGAGCTTACCTCAAAGATCTCTAAATTCAAAATTCACATAGGTGGTTTGAACTCGCTGAGGCCAAGAGAAAAGATGTAAAATACAGATGTAATGAAAAAGAGGAGGTGCGATGATATGCCCTTGGACAGAATAACGAAGACACTCGATGAAGAACTTCAACAACTGAAGAATGAAGGTCGTGCGAAAGGAAAGGAATTCATTGTAACAGATGTCAAGAAACCAGAAGGCGAGAAAGGACCAAGGTTTTTTCTCAAAGGTTACGGGAACAAAGAGTTTATAAGAATGAACTCTAATTCCTACCTTGGAATGTCTTTGAGAGAGGAAATAATACAAGCTGAGGAAGAAACAGCGAGAAAATATGGTGTTGGACCTGGCGCGGTGAGGTTTATAAGCGGCACTTACTTACCACACAGAGAACTTGAGAAAAGACTTGCGCAATTTCATTCAAGGGAAGACGCGATGATCTACAGCGCGGCATATGTCACCGTGATTGGTGTGATCTCTTCTCTCACAACTCCTGAAACAATCATCATAAGTGATGAGCTGAACCACAACTGTATCATAAATGCTGTGAGACTTTCAAGACCAAAGGACAAATTCGTCTACAAACACCTTGACATGAGCGATCTTGAAGAGAAGATAAAAAACAGTATCGGCAAAGCCGATAGAGTACTTATCATCAGCGACGGTGTTTTCAGTATGAGAGGAGACTACGCGCCACTCGATAAAATAGTCGATATCGCCAACAAATACGACGAAAACTTTGAGCAAAACGTTGTTGTCATTATTGATGACTCTCATGGTGTAGGGGCTTTTGGGACAACTGGAAGGGGAACCGAGGAAGTAGTCAATGCACGAGTTGATCTTCTGATTGGAACGCTGGGGAAAGCCTTTGGCGTGAATGGAGGGTATGTGGTCTCGAATCAAACGATGATCACTTACCTGAGGGAAAGAGCCATCACCTATATTTATTCAAATCCAATCACGCCCGCCGAGGCCGCATGTGCCCTCAAAGTGCTGCAGATACTTGACAGCGATGAAGGAAGATCGAGATTGAAACATCTGAGAGAGTTGACCAAGAGATTCAGGGAGGGTTTGTTGAAGCTTGGTTATGAGACGATAATCAGTGAACATCCAATCGTCCCATTGCTTGTCAGAGATACGAAAAGAACATCTGAACTGGTTAATTACCTCATAGACAACGGTATCCTTGCAACGGGCTTGAATTTCCCCGTCGTTCCAAAAGGAGATGAAACAATAAGGTTTCAGATCAATGCAGATCACACAGTTTATGACATCGATTTTGTTCTAAGGGTGCTTGAGAATTACAGAAAAACAAGATGGGCAAAGCCTTAACAAATCATCGAATTTGACTCATTTTGTAACAGATTGTATAATCAGCATAGACTAACCTTTGAAGGGAGGTAGAGGGAATGAAGAAGGTACTCGCAGTTTTAATGCTCGTTCTTGCGGCTTTTGTCTTCGCACAGACTATTAACTGGGCTTTTTTGCAAGAACCAATCTCTTTGAACATCTGGGACTATCTTGGTCCGAACGCGACAGTGTGGACGGGTTATGTGATTGGTCCAAGAATCGCTGGTTTGTACAGTTATTCCGATGTGAGATTTGACTGGGTCCCATCTATTGCAGCTGATCTTCCAGACCTTGTTCAAGAGGGAGATCACTGGGTTTACACGATCAAACTGAGAACAGATGTGACTTGGTCGGATGGCACACAGTTAACAGCCGACGATGTGGTTTGGACAATGAATACAGTCAAGAAGTTCATCGTCGACTACGGTCTTGGTGGAAACTGGGCTGGTTACATCGATCCAGATTACTTTGTCAAAGCAGAAAAGATCGATGATTTCACGGTGAAAATCCACTTCACACAGCCAAGTCTTGCAAAGGCAAACTTTGGTGCTCTGATGATGCCAATCCTTCAGAAGAAATACTGGGAACCAAAGGTTGAGGAAGCACTCAAGACAGCAAACCCACTCCAGACGATGTACAACTACGACACCTCCGATGAGCCAATCCTGGGCGCATTCTTGTTGAAAAAATGGGAGAAGGGTGCCTTTATAGAAGTTACTGCACGCAAAGATTATTTTGACACCGGCAGCATCTTGACACTTTACAAAAACGGAGCCGTTGAGATCAAGAATCCCAAAACTGGTTTTGCCTGGTCTGGCTATGGTGAACCAACGGGTGAAAAGCAACTTGAACTTGTAACAGGTCCTTATGTGGACAGCATAATCTACAGAATGTACCTGAACAGATCAGCCGCAATTACGGCTTTGATCAACGGCGATGTGAGCTTCATCTTCAATTCCCTTGGTTTGCAGAAGGGTGAAGTGGATCAGCTCGCAAAGGTCGCAAATGTCAAATTGATCAGCAACTCAGTCAATGGTTTCAGGTACATGTGCTTCAACATGAGAAGGTTCCCGATGAACATCAAGGAGTTCTGACAGGCTATAGCCGCTCTTGTAGACCGTGAATTTCTGACCTCAAGGGTTCTCGGTGGTCAGGCATTCCCGCAATATGGTGTCGTGCCAAACGGAAACGTCTTCTGGTACAACCCCAATGTTGAAAAACTCTCACCTGGTTATGGCATGAGCTCAGGAGACAGAAGAAAACTCGCTATAGATCTTCTCAAGAAGGCTGGTTTCAAATGGGTAGTCGAGCCAAAGATCGAGGGTAACAACGTCGTTAGACAAGGTAGAGGGCTGATAGGTCCTAACGGTCAGAGAATTGAGCAGATAGAACTCCTCGCGCCAGGTGCCGGCTATGACCCAATGAGGGCAACTATAGCGATGTACATTGAAAGATGGGCAAATGAAATTGGAATTCCCATCAAGGCAAACTTAGTCGATTTCAACTTGATTGTTCAAAAGGTCTTTGATGAACCATTTAATTTCGATATTTATATGCTTGGTTGGAGTCTTGGATACTATCCAGATCACGTTGCAGATTTCTTCCACAGCAAACGCGCTGGTGTTGGTGACTACAACGCTGCTGGTTACAACAACCCAGAATTTGACAAACTCGCGGATGAATTCCTTGCCACACCTGATATAGAAAAGGCAAGAGAGCTGTCCTTCAAACTTCAGGAAATCTTGGCAGACGATGTTCCATACGTGGTCATTTTCGATACACCAACTACCGAAGCCTTCAGAACAGACCAAGTTATCTTCCCATACGAAAAGACACTCTCTGGTTTGCAGTACGTGAACGGAACTCCGACACTTGTAAAAGCAGCAAAATAACCTGAGAATACCTTTTCATTCCACCGCCCCTGCTGGGGCGGTTGGATTTTATGACCCGAGAGGAGGTAAAAGGTGCTTAAATTTCTTGGCAAGAGAGTTTTTCAAATTGTCATACTTCTGTTCATCTACGTCACGATCGTCTTCTGGTTAATGGAAGCCCTGCCTGGAAGTTTTCTCGATAAATATCTCATGAACCCCAAGATCACACCAGAGATAAGAGAGAATCTGAAGCGCCAGTTTGGTTTAGACAAGCCGGTTTTCACAAGATATTTGTACTACATGAAGAACTTCTTGGTTTTGGATCTTGGTGTCTCATTTTCGTACTTTCCAAAGAAGGTTAGTTCGATAATCTTCGAAAGACTTCCAAGAACCGTTTTCTTGTTTGCGACGTCGACTTTGATTTCATACGCGTTTGGGTATAATCTTGGTAAGAGATCTGCATGGAGAAGAGGCAAGGTAGTTGATCAGGTGACGACCTTCACTGGTATCATCTTTTGGACAATCTTTTTGCCTTTACTTGCCATATTCAACATCTGGTTGTTCGGAGTCATTTTGGGAATACTTCCTTTGAACCAATTCATAGAACCGAATCTTTGGAGACACGTTTCTTTTTCAGCACAGGATCTTTTTCTGAAGCTTTTGTTGAACGCATTTATCTTCTTGATTGTTTTTTTGATCGCCATGATAATTTCGCGTGGACTCAAAACGATAGCCGCCAAGAGGATCCTGCTTTATACTTCTTCGATTGTTACGATAGTTATCTCAGTTTCGATTTGGATTCTCTCGGGTAAAGCGATATATGCCTGGGATATCATAAAGCACATGGTTCTTCCTGTTTTCACGCTGACACTTTATTCATTCGCCGGAAGCATGCTGGTCATGAGAGACACGATGCTCGATGTGATTAGGGAAGACTACATCACCACTGCCAAAGCAAAGGGCTTGCCAGACAAGATAGTCAGAGACAAACACGCTGCGAGAAACGCTTTACTACCACTTGTAACCAACTTTGTGATAAGCCTTGGTTTCACGATCAGTGGAGGCATAATAACCGAGACCATGTTCTCGTGGCCCGGCCTTGGGAGGGCGTACCTGGAAGCCTTGAGTCAGCAAGACTCGCCTTTGCTGATTGGTCTTCTTGTCTTCACGGGTGTTTTTGTTCTTTTCGCCCACCTTGTTGCTGACATACTCTACGCCTTTTTGGATCCAAGAATAAGATATTGAGGTGAGTGAAATGGTTGATGCAGTCATAAAGGAACCTTTGTGGAAGATTCGTCTCAAACTTTGGATGAGATCCTTAAGAACAGGATGGGAGCTTTTCAGAGAAAGAAAACTGGCTGTATTTGGCCTTGGAGTTATAATATTCTTCGCGGTCTTCGGCTTGGTTTATCCTCTGTATCCGACGATAATGAAGAACATTTTCTGGAAAAATGATCCTTTTGGGTATCAAACTTTCGCACCCTATGACCCGATAATCGGCTTTGATCCTGATATAATGAGTCATCCTTCGGCACCGTCTTTCAGACATCCTTTGGGTACGGACCCTCTTGGGAGAGACATTCTGTCCATGATCATGTACAGTACCCCACGTGAATTTGTTCTTGGAATAACCGCCGCGTTGATAACGGTTGTCATAGGCACGATTATCGGCGCCAGTTGTGCATACTACGGAGGTGTGATAGACACATTTTTCATGAGGCTTGCCGATATCGTGATGCTCTTTCCAAGTCTCGCGCTGCTCATGGTTTTGAGTGCCTTCATAGATCTGACGCTTTTCAGACTTGCCCTCATCATAGGCATGCTTTCTGGTTTTGGTTCGATCACCCTGGTACTCAAAGCACAGGCTCTAACGATAAAGGTGAGGCCATTCATCGAGGCTGCGAAGTCGACTGGCGCGAGCGATGCTTACATAATATTCAGGCACATCATACCGAATATACTGCCTCTTTCATTTCTATACATGATGCTCAACGTGACAGGAGCGATTTTCACCGAAGCCACTCTTTCATTTCTCGGACTTGCGAATATAAGAATGAGCTGGGGCGTGATAATCCAGATGGCTGAATCTTCGGGGTATCTAATGGGAGCGAGCATTGGGACTTACTGGTGGCTTTGGCTTCCAGCGGGTGTCTGTATAACTCTGCTTTGTTCTGCGTTCTACTTCCTTGGCAGAGGACTTGAAGAGATCGTGAATCCAAGGCTCAGAAAGAGGTGATGAAATGTTGCTCTCTGTAAAAGACCTGAAAATGCATTACAAAACAAAGATGGGATATGTGAAGGCTGTTGATGGGATAAATTTCGATCTTGATTCGGGAGAGAGTTTAGGCATAGTAGGTGAGTCTGGATGCGGTAAAACTTCCATCTCGATGACTATATTGAGGCTTTTGCCAGATAATGCCGAATTCAAAGCCGGAAGCGTTTTTTTCGATATGGGCAACGGTCCGATTGATTTGGTGAAGTTGGATGAGTCACAGATGAGAAAGTACAGATGGCGTGGAATATCGATGATTTTCCAGGCCGCTATGAACTCCCTCAACCCTGTTTACAAAGTGGGAGACCAGATAATCGAGGCAATACAAAACCATTTTCCCGAAACCCCTGTTGACAAGGCTCGAGAAAAGGTCGCAGAACTTTTTCATTTGGTTGGACTTGACCCATCAAGAATGGATCAGTATCCACACCAGTACAGTGGTGGAATGAAACAAAGGGCTGTTATCGCGATGGCTCTGGCATGCGATCCAAAGGTGATCATCGCCGATGAGCCGACAACTGCGCTCGATGTTATAGTTCAAGATAGGATACTCAAAGAAATAAGAAAGATTCAGAAGAAATTAAACATGGCGATGATATACATATCGCACGATATCGCAGTGATAGCGGAGGTCAGCGACAGGATCGCCGTGATGTATGCGGGGAAATTCGCTGAGCTTGCTGATTCGGTGACGATCTTCAAAAAACCGATGCACCCGTACACCTATGGATTGATGCATGCCTTTCCAAGTACAGTTGGAGAGAAAACAGATCTTGTAACTATACCTGGAGAGCCCCCAAATCTGCTCAATCCACCGAAAGGGTGTCGATTTGCTCCAAGATGCCCAAAGGCTGATCAAACTTGTATCAACGAAGAACCACAGTACATTGAGATAGAAAAGGGGCACTTCGTGTCATGCCATCATCCTGTGAAGCCTGGAGAGGTGGTGCAGTTCTATGAGCAATGAATTGGTGTTGAAAATAGAAGGTCTCAGAAAACTCTTTCCCGCTGAAAGACGTATATTCAGTAGAACAAAGTATTTTGTTCATGCTGTGGATGACATATCCATCGAGATAAAAAGAAGAGAATCACTCGCTTTGGTTGGAGAATCTGGTTGCGGCAAGACAACGACAGGTAAGGTGCTTGTCGGACTTGAAGAGCCAACAGATGGAAGAATCACAGTCGAGCAAGAAGATGTAACGCCTTTGCTTTACGAAAATGAGAGTTCGGCACGACGTTATATCGAGCGAAATTATGTCGAGAGATTTTCCAAGATGGATGATCAACAGCTCAAGACTTTGGATGGTGTGGACGGTATATACGCCGAGAGATTTCTCAAATTGTCAAAAGATGGTACAAAATTCATTTCGGAGTTTCTTGAAAACCGTAGGGTGAGAGTCTGGCAACTTCGCAGACGTGTGCAGATGATCTTTCAAGATCCATATGAATCACTGAATCCCAGAATGACCATCTTTGATATTGTCTCTGAGCCTTTGAATATTCACGAAATAGGTAATCTGAAAGAACGCGAGGACAGAGTCGCAGAAATGCTCGCGAGTGTTGGTCTAACGCCACCAGAGACCTTCATGTTCAGATTTCCACATGAACTGTCTGGTGGGCAGAGACAGAGAGTTGCGATAGCGAGGGCTTTGATTTTGAATCCATCCTTTGTAGTAGCAGATGAACCGACCTCAATGCTTGATGTATCGATAAGAACAGGCGTAATGAAGCTGATGATGAGACTTGCCGATGAACACAACATGAGTTATCTGTACATAACCCACGACCTCGCAGTCGCAAGATATATGAGTAACAACATAGCCGTTATGTACCTTGGAAAAATAGTTGAGACTGGCCCAACCGAAGAGGTGCTGCAAAACCCACTTCACCCTTACACCAAGGCACTGCTGGCGGCGGTACCTATCCCAGACCCAGAGCAAAAAAGAGGTGAACCAAATATAAAGGGAAGCGTTCCCAAACCTATAAACCCGCCCAAGCGCTGTAGATTCTTCGATAGATGCCCTTACGCGGTTGAATACTGCGAGAAAAACGACCATCCGAAACTGGTAGAGGTACTTCCAAACCACAAGGTCGCTTGCTATGTTGTCAGTGGCGAAACAAAGTAAAACGGTTCGCTTTATTTTGATGTTGTGCATAATCCTGGCGGTGTCCAATTACACTGCCGGGGTATTTATCTATCGTGGTTATGTGAAGAGACTGTCCGAGACATCTATAAATTGCTGGATAACTTTCGAGCAAGATCTATTGCGGGGAAAAATAGAGATAAAGCCTGCCGATGGCATGAAGGTTTTTCCCGTGGATTATCAGATTTATTTTTATGACGACAGAGGCAACACTTTGCAACTCATCGCGGATTCGCTGAGTGGAAAGCTCCACGCGGACTTTGAAACTCAGATGAAGGAGAAACTCTTTTCGAAGCAATGGCAGGTGGTGGGGTATTCGAATGTTAAGATCAGATGGCTGTGGCTCTCGATGAGTTTGAGTCTGCCAATAGAGGTGCAAGTCGAATGAGAAAGATTGCTTTGTTTTTCATTTTGATGACCTTCATCTACCATGCCGTTGTTTTCGAACTGATTCTTGGGAAATTCTCCCCATTGCCGTCTTATCTGCTGTGGATAATAGTTGCTCTTATTTCGTGGGCTCTTGGTGTTTCTATGGAGTCTTTCTCCAAGATTTTGTTCATCATAATCGGCTCTTTCATCGCGGCGGGGATCATCAGTTATTTTCTCATGAGCTTTTATATTCGTGAAAGTGTTGTCAGTCTGGTTCAAATGATAACCTTAAAAATGATATCAGTCTCTGTGCTCACTATCTTCATAATTAGTAGTGTTTGCGCTTTTCTTGGCTACATGTTCAGATCTCGATAGCATCAGCAAACCCACTGAATTGTTAAGCACATGGCAGAGTATCGGGCAGAAAAGACTCTGAGTGCTGATAGCGGAGTACGCGAATATATACCCAGCGGCAAATCTGTAGGCGAAGTTGAACACTGAAAACTTTTCCATCCTGCTGAAGACATTTGCCAGATGAACACAGGAAAAGATGGCTGCGTTCAAAAGAACACTCGGCAATAAGAACAGTAGTGCACCCCTGAAGATGATCTCTTCTGACACAGGTAACGCGATGCCGATGAAAAGAAGGTCGGAAAATGAGATCTTCTTGTAGAATCTCATCTGCTGAGCCTTCAAAAGGTCACCGAGAAAAACCATTGTTGCGAAGACCAAAAGAAAATAAAAAAAACCTTTGAACTGAACCGTGAATGTGTAAGGTACATCCATGAAAAAATACAAAGCCACAGCGTACAAAAGTTGACAGATGGATATGAACGGTATCTTGTGCCTTCTCACCAATTTCGATAGATTCTGTAGGATCACCATTATCAGCAAGATCAGAAGGATAGAAAGAATCGCCAAATCTGTACCCCCTACTTTGACACATCTTCGAGAATGTTCTTCACATATGTGCTGCACACACCACAGTTGTTACACCTGCTCCAGCGACAGTCCTGTGTCGTGATGCCCAAAAGAGCCCTCTGGTATTCTTCGATCAGAAAACTCTTGCTCACCCCAACATTTATGTGGTCCCAAGGAAGATCTTCGTGGAGATCTCTTTGTCTCAAATAGTGGTTTAAGTCTATCTGTGACTTCTCTATGGCGCTCTTCCACATCTCGAAATTGAAAACATCTGCCCAGTCATCAAACAGCGAGCCATTTCTGAAGGCGTTCAAAACAACATCGAAGACCTTCCTGTCCCCCCTACAGAGCATGCCCTCTATCAGGCTCATATATGGATCGTGGAAATTCACACTCGCGATATCTCTGGCTTGTAGGACGATTCTTCGTGCATGATCAATGTAATCAGTTGATCTTTGCTCAGCAAACTGGAATGGAGTGTGTGGCTTTGGAATGAAATTCGCCACAGAAAGAACGATTTTCTTAAACCCGATCTTGCGAGCGATCTTTGCCATCTGTACGATACCAGAAAGATCCTCGTCGGTCTCCGTGGGCAAACCGATCATGAAATAGAGTTTCACCCTGTTCCAGCCAGCTCTTTTTGCTGCTTCAAGTGTGGTTATGTAATCTTCTTCAGTTACATTCTTGTTTATCACATCTCTGAGTCTTTGGGTACCTGCCTCGGGCGCGAAGGTCAGTCCGGTCCTACGTGCTGTACTCAGCCCTTGAGCGATGGACAATCCGAATTTGTCAAGGCGTGTTGAAGGAATGGATATCGAGACGGCATGGTTCTCAAATCTTTCTCTGAGAAGTTGCAGCATTTTGCCTATCGCACTGTGATCTGCAGTTGACAGCGACAAAAGAGCCAGCTCCTCGTAGCCGGTGCACAGAAGCGAATTTAACGCCTCATCGACAACCTTCTGGCTGTATTTCTCCCGGACAGGTCTGTATATAATTCCCGCTTGGCAGAACCTGCAACCTCTTGTGCAGCCGCGCATGACCTCCACTACAACCCTGTCATGAACAAGCTCTGCATTTGGTACTATTCTTTTGGCAGGTAGTTGGACTTTGTTCAGATCTGTTGTGATTCTTCGATTTATCTTCTGTGGGACCCAATCGAAGATTGGTTTGACAGGAATAGTCGGCTCATAAAAGACTGGCACATAAACTCCATCTATTTGCGAAAGTGCTTTGAGTCTTTCTTCTCTTTTCATTCCCTTTGTTCCGATCAGACTTTTGGCTATTTGCAGGGCGACTTCCTCTCCATCTCCAATCACGAAGGCATCAAAAACCCTTGAGAGAACCTCAGGGTTTGTCGTGCATGGCCCACCGGCTATGATTATCGGATCAGCGTCGGTGCGCTGGTCATTGTAAAGAGGTACACCGGCAAGTTCAAGTGCGCACAGCGCATTTGTGTAGGAAAGTTCGTACTGAAGGGATATACCGATTAAATCGAGTTTCCTCAAAGGGGTTTTCGATTCAAGGGTGAAAAGTTCAGCGCCTTTTTGCTTCATCAGTTCTATCATATCCTTCCATGGTAAGAAGACTCTCTCTGCCCAGACCTCTGGTAGACTATTGAGCACATAATATATGATCAAAAGGCCAAGATTTGACATTCCAACCTCGTAAAGGTCCGGGAAAACCAACCCTACTCTGAGCTTTGTTTCTGAAAGATCCTTAACTATTTGGTTGTATTCTCCGCCGATGTACCTTGAAGGCTTTTCAATTTTGTCGATATTTTCATTCAATATGCGTAGAATCACTTTACCCTTTCCTCCAAAAGATACTCAAAGATCTTTCTTGACATCGGGGCAGCGACTTCTCCACCACCACCTGCGTACTCGAGCATCGTCAAGACTAAGAACTGCGGTGAGTAGGTAGGTGAGAAGGCGACAAACCATGAATGTGATCTTTCACCCTTTCGGCCCGTTTCAGCGGTACCCGTCTTACCGGCAACATCGATTTTAAGTTCTTTGAACGCTTGGTAAGCTGTTCCTTCATCAGTGGGACTGCCATTTGATTTGACGACTTCTCTCAGGGAGTCTTTTATGAAGTTGATTGTGCTCTGCTTCAGTGGGATTTTATAAGATAGAGTTTTCTCGTACTCAAATTGCTTTCTGCCTTGCTGATTTTTCACATAGTCCAGCACATGGGGACGGTAACAGATACCATCGTTGGCTATCGCGTTGAAAAAGTTGAGAATCTCTATAGGTGTTAGGTTGATAAAACTTTGTCCTATGCCACACAGTATCGTATCACCTGGATACCACGGTTCCTTGTAAGCGCCGTATTTCCAGTTTGGGTCTGGGTAGAGTCCTTTACGTTCCCCAGGCAGATCTATTCCCGTGAGCTGATCTATCATGAAAAGATCTGCATACTGCTTCATTCTCTCGATACCGAGTTGCAAAGCCAGGTTATAGAAAAACACGTTACATGACACCTTTATGGCCTTTTTGAGATCGGTGATCCCATGCCCGGCCACATACCAGTCTCTGTAAATGCCCAAGGATCGTCCTGAACTGCCGATGTACTCGTAGTATCCTCTGCAGTCGACGGTTTTTGTCAAATCTGGGTCGTTTTCAAGGTACGCGATGGCATAGAGCGGCTTTATGATCGAACCAGGGGGATAAGTTGCACCAATTGCCCGATTTAGGAGTGGACTTTGAGGATCGTTTGAGATCTCCAGCCACTGTCTCTGATCCATGCCGAGAAAGATGTTGGGGTCGAAACTCGGCGAGGAAGCCATCGCCAAAATGGCACCATCTTTTGCCGATTGAACAATAACGCTACCGGCGCGGTTAGAGCTACTCAAAAGCCTTTGAACATACTCTTGGAGTTTCGAATCTATGGTCAATACGACATCGTTTCCCGCAAGAGGTATCGCTTCCAAGAACCTCCCGATAACCCTGCCCGATGGCGATATACTCACCAATTCATAACCATCTTGGCCCTTCAGATATGAATCATATTGTTTTTCTATCCCTGAAACCCCATGTCTATCGGAACCGACGTAACCTACAACGTGTGGAGCAAGATTGCTGTATCGTCGAATATATTTTCTGAAAACCAGAACACCTGAGTTTTCAAGTTTCATCGCCTCTGCTTCACTTATTTGGACCTCTTCACCCAGTATCAATTTCAGTTTCCTTTCCTGGCCCAAGACTTCATCAACTCTTTCGACATCCATCGAACCGGTAGATTTTGCCACAAGGATCTCTTCATCCCAGGCGAGTGGGACACCATCGCTTGTCATTATCCTGCCCCGTGGGGCATCGATCTTTCTTACATAAACTTTCAACGATTCTATGTATTCAAGATGTGATTTGTGCTGAACAATTTGTAGCACAAACGCTCTGATCAGAAGAATGCAAAATGGTATCGATATCATGAAATAGACGACTACTCTAAGCCTTTTCAAAGTCAATCCTCCAGATCAGCAGAGACAGAGTCATTAGTACCAGGGCCATTATCCAAAAAGAACCCTCAAGCACTAAGAGAAGCGCGATGGTTATGTTGAAGAGCAAAAAGGGGAAAAAAGGCTTGAGAAAATACTCTCTTACCATGATAAAAAGCACATAAGCTGCGAATATCACAATGTGCAGAAAATTCAAAGCCTTGAAGCACAGTGCCGAATGAATTGTCAGGACAATCATGACTCTCAGAACACTTGTTATTCCTGAGAATTTAAGATACTCGACGGCAAGATAAGGCAAAAGCAAGGTAAACAGATCAAAGTAAGCGCCATCAACGGACAAAACCAAGGCTCCAAAGATATATATTCCAAACCTTTTCCAAAAGGTATTGTTCACTTTTCTTTCACCTACTCAGATTATATTTCAGTACTCCTGTTCTGGGTCAACAAGATTGATTACTTCGCCTTTGCTTAAAAACGCGTGCAATACATCGAATGTCTCATTCATGACACCTTCGCTTCCTTCCTCTGTGTATCCACCAACGTGCGGTGAAAGAACAACATTTCTGAGTGTGTTGAAGGGGTACCGACTTGGTAGTATCACTTCATCACTGTTCTTGGGGTACAGATACCAGGTGTCTATGGCTGCTCCTGCGAGAATTTCATTTTTGAGTGCTTCAAAAAATGCCTTCTCATCGATTATATCTCCTCTTGACACGTTTATCAGATACTTTCCCTTCATCCTGTGCAGTCTTTGGGCATCAAACAAATTCTTGGTCTGCTTTGTCAGCGGAAGGGCTATGAAAATCACATCACTTACCTCAATTGCCCAATCAAGATCAGAAGTTATATCTGAATGTTCCATCGGCGCAGACCTTTTCACACCTATGATCTTGCAGTTGAAGGGCTTCAAAAGCTTGGACAGCTCCTCTCCAATGTGTCCCATTCCCACGATGCAGACCGTTTTATTTCTCAATGAGAACCAATAGTCTTGTTCGGGAGAACCAATTGAGTAGCCATGCCAGATACCATGTCGCAAATCTTGGTCGTACTCGACAACTCTTCCAAGAAGGCTCAAAGATAAAGCCAGTGCACGTTCAGCAACAACGGGGGCATTGGCATGGCAATTGCTGACCTTTATGTTTTTCTTTCTAATCGCTTCCCAGTCAAGCGCGTTCACACCAGCCATTGGCACGATTATCAACTTGAGGTTTGAGGACTCGATCTCTTCCTTGGAAAGTCTTGGTGCGACCACTACATCGGCATCCTTTATTAACGAACGAGGTAAAGGATTTGAAAAATACCCTTCGAAGCGAACATCTTTGTAGGAGTTCTTCAGCTTTTCTATCTTGGTCAACCATTTATCGTTGATTCTATTCAAGAAAAGCACCAACAACCTCTTCCACCTCCTAATACAGGTGCAGCACCATTTCAAGCTGTGTGAGAACTTTTTCAAATCCAATCTTTAGAGCAGCATTGTAGAGAGGATCGTCTTCAGGAATATTCGCCATAGAACACACTGTTTTATTCTCAACATCGCACACATAGTTTACGGCCTCATCGAGTAGAGAAACATATGACTCCCTGTTTCTGGCAGGTGCACAGTCAACGATGAACGCATTCTGTTCAGTTGCACCCCAAACGACGTATCCTTGATCTTTCAAAAGGTTGGTTCTTGCCATTTTGTATCTACTGCTTGCCAAGAGCAGAGTTGCCGGCTCACGTTGCCAGTTAGGATGTCTTGAGAGATTTATCATCGCTTCTACAGAGATCTGGTGTATCCATCTTGGATCTGCTCTGAAAAACGATACTTTTCTGACAGGCACAGGGTTTTCTTTGACCATTGAGAAGAGTCTTCTGGTGGTTCTAAAGCCATTCTTTTCGTAAAATCGGATTGCCCTTGTCTCTGTTTCAAGAACCTCGAGTACAACAGACTCTGCTTTCTTCCATCTCAATGATTCAAGGGCGTGTTCCAGTATTCTATAAGCAAGACCAGTGCCTCTCTCTTCTTTCACCACTCCCATGGCATCGATTCTTCCTCTGTTCTTTCTCAGACAACACACGATAAACCCAACGGGTCTGTCATCCTTCAAGAATACAAAGGAATCGGTGAGAGAGATAGAATTCTCACGGGCATCGAGGTTAAAACTCAGTGTATCCCAGTTGATTGGTACAGGGTAATCACTGAAGATCTCATTGACAAGATCGAGAAATCGCACAATGGGAAACTCCGCCAACAGTTTGACGGACTCCATTCGATCACCACCTTCTTATCAAATAGAGATGTTCAGGTGATTGTCTTTGTCTTGTTTCAACGCGCTTGTGGTGGATTTCATCGCTGTTCTCCAGGCATCCAATAGTTCCTCAAAGTATCCCAGGACCTCGTCTATCTTTTGCGTGTCCTTTTTGACCGAGGCTTCGATCAAGGTTCTGTACATATAACTATACAGCGATCTGAGACCTTTGGCAATCTCTCCACCCTTTTCGATGTCAAGTGAGATATTCAACTCGGTGACTATGTCCTGAGCTCTCTTTATCTTCTCGTTTGTGGTGATGAAATCGTTTTTGTTCAAGGCATCTTTGGCGTCTTTGAGAACTTCAATAGCTTTTTCGTACATCATTTCGATCAATTTCATAGGGCTTGCAGTTTTCACCGCGTTCTCTATATAGTAGTCTTTCATCACTGTGAATGCACCTCCCTGATCTTGGAGAGAGCCAGTTCAAAGAAATCCTGATAGGATTTCAGAACTATTGGAAGATCGTTTTCGATGGAGTTTGCTATCTCTGAAATATCTTGAACTTCAAGGGTGCCGAGGAATTTCTTCAATCTTACTAAGATGCCAGACGTATCGATGTTCGGTAGTTCCACTATTCTGTAGATACTCTGCCTTAGGCTGTCCAATGCCGATATACTTTCCGAAAGGCTCTCTATGTCTTTGAAGGACTTTGCGTGACCAGATCTGAGAGATTGCGCAACACTTGGCAAAAGCCCAATCGCAGTTTCTATGTAGTCAAGAATACCAGGAAGAATCTCAGATAGATATTCAACGGGTGTCGCGAATTCCATGGTTATTTCTGTGTTTTCTTCAAGCGGCGAATCTTTGAGCTCTGAAACCTTTTGCGCTGGAACTTGGATATTGTCAATCACCAGTGATTTTAAAACCTTATCTTTTGGGGCTATTTCATCGTACAACTTGCCAAAGGTTGCAAACTCTTTTGCCTGAAAACTCATTTTCTCTCCGTTGATTATCACGGTAACCATTTCAGATCACTCCCTTTTCTTTTGCCAAGAAAACCAAAGACAAAGTCTTCGCGTCAACGATTTGTCCATCCAAACATTTGACAAGAACTTCAGAAGGTCGCAGTATTTCCACCTTCAATATCTCATCTTGGTCAAGATTCTGTTCTGTCTTCACAAGGTCCTGAGCCAAATACAGATAGATCTTTTCGTTGGAGAAACCAGGTGTTGTGTAAATGTATCCGACGTATTCCATTTTCAGTGCTTTGAATCCTGTCTCTTCTTCGAGTTCTCTTGAGGCGCATTCTTCTGGAGACTCGTTTTCATCGAGTTTGCCAGCCGGGACCTCAAGAAGCTCAGTGCCGACAGGATATCTGAACTGCTTCACTAAGATTACACTGCCATCTTGTAATATGGGTAACACAGCAACTGCACCTGGGTGAAAAACCACCTCGCGCGTTGATCTATACCCATTCTGCAAGAGAACCTGATCAACTTTGACTGTCAAAATCTTACCTTTAAAAATCTGCTGACTCTCTAATAACTTTTCGGACAAAATCCTCACTCCTTGACAGCTACATTTTCTATTTCAACGGGTACGACATTGGAGACACCGTCGATCATCGTCACTCCGTGCAGCAAATCAGCACTCTCCATGACAACTTTGTTGTGTGTTATCACGACGAATTGAGCCTTCGTTGATCCGTCTTCGAGCAACCTCTTAAATCGCTCTGCATTGAACTCGTCTAAGGGAGCATCGATCTCGTCAAGCACATAGAATGGACTTGGCTTCACCTCCAACAACGCGAAAAGCAAGGCTATGCCGACCAGTGCCTTCTCTCCACCTGAAAGCAGTTGGAGCTTTTGAATTCTCTTTCCCGGTTTTTTGACCGAGATCTCTACACCCGCTTCAAGGATATCTTTACCAGGTTCGATTCGTATTTCACCTTCACCACCTGCGAAGAGCAGCGAAATGAAATAATTGAACTTGGTGTTGACCTGCTCATAGACATCCAACAGCCTGTTTCTGGCTTCTTCATCTGTTCGTTTGATCAGATCGTTTATCTTTTCTTTTGCATCTTCAAGATCCTTCTTTTGTATTGCAAGGTCGTTGTACTTGCTCTCAACCTGGTTGTATTCATCTATGGCAAGCAAGTCAACTGGTCCCAGGTATTTTATCTTGTTCTGCAGATCTTCCAGTTCATTCTTGAGAGCTTCCAGTCTCTCAGCCTCAAGTTCCTCAGCTTCAAGAGCCGTCTGTTCGTCTACCTCTCCTATGAGTTGCTGTATTTTGTTCTGTACCTCTTGGATAGACAGTTCAAGATGGTGTAGGTATTCCCTTGATTTCTCGCGCTCTTCCTTCATCTGTTGCATCTTTTTTTCCAGTTCATCCAACTGGGCCAGCTTCTGATCTTTGTCACTCCTCTGCATTCTCATCGTTTCAAAAAGGTTTTCTGTCTCCTTCTTGACCGTCTCCAGTTCTCTTTGGTTCTCCAGCATCGTATTTCTGAGACGATCGATCTCCTTCTCGATTTCCTCTGACTGTGAAGCGAGCTGTAGTGATTCTTCCTCTAATCTTTGTTTTTGATCCCTGAGTCTGGCCAACTCTGATTCGTAATGCAATTTTCTTTCCAGCAGGCTGGTGACCTCAGCCTTGAGTTGCGAATACTGTGTGGATATCTCTTCAATTACCTGCTTTTCGGAAGACAGCTGTTCATCAAAGTCCTTCAACTCTGACTCGTACGATGTTACTTTCAAGGAGAGTTCCTCAAGCTCCGAGAGAATACTCTCTCTTCTCATTTGCATTCCTTCTGACTTCAAAAGGTAACCTCTCTTCAGTTGCTCCAGTGAATTGATCTCTTTACTGAGCTCTTCTACAGTCTTGCTCAGTTCCTCAATCATTCTTTTTGTCGAACTTCCCTCTGCGATAACGTCGGTGAGTTCTCTCTCAACGAGCCTTTCTTGATTGGTCAGGGTCTGAACCTCTTGGTCGATTTGGTTCAGCTTCTGTTGATGCAGTCTTTCAATCGAAGAAAGCTCTAATCTTTGAGTTGCTATCTCATTCAATCTCAGTTTTCTTTTGACAAGTGAATCGGTTCTTTCAACTTCAACCTCGCCACCAGTTATCGATCCGTGCTGGCCTATTATTTCGCCATTCAGTGTTGCCATACGGCATCTGACCTTGTAACGCTTCTTTATGTCGACGGCATCGTCCAGTGTCTTGACTATGATGTCATTCCCAAAAAGATACCCTGGAAGTGCCATGAACTGCTGGTTGACTCGAACAATCTGCGCTGCATAACCAACAAAACCCGGATGACGCTCGATCTCTCTCATACCACTGAAGTGCGATTCTATCAAGTCCAGTGGTAAAAAGGTGACACGTCCAACCTTCTCACTGTTCAGCCATTCGATGACTTTTTTAGCAGTGTTGGCGTTGTCAACTACGACATGTTGAACGGCACCACCCAGCAAAACTTCTATGGCTTTGGCATATTCAGCTGGGAAACTCACCAAATTGCCAACCACATCGAAGACTCCATCGAATTCTCCTTCTGCCTTCTTTGCGAAGATGGCTCTGACCGATCTGGTGTAACCTTCGTAGGTCTGTATTCTGTATCTTATCTTTGCCTCTTCTTCGTCGAGGTTTCTCAGCGAACGCTTGATATTGTCAAGTTGCTCGAAGGTTGATCTCTTTTCGTTGGAGAGTTCTGAGAGTCTTTCTCTCACAGATTGAAGCTCTTTTGCAAGCGAGGCTTCTCTGTCACCTGAGGTCTTCAGTTTTTCCAGTAGAGCCGAGAGTTCCTCCTGAAGACCGGACAGCCTCTTTTGTTTCAGATCAAGTTGCGAGTCTATCATTGCGGTACGCTTTGACAGATCATCAAGACCTTCTTCTATTCTTGAAAGCTCACCTTCCAAAGACAGCTTCTCTTTATTTGCCAGATCTCTCTTTTCTTTGAGGGCGAGCAATTGCTTTTCTTTTTCTGAGTACCTTGAAATGATTTCATTTCTGCTCTGTTCAACCTTTGTCAACTCGCTCTCTTTTGATCCTATCTCATCTATCAAGGCTTTGAAGATGAGGTTGAGCTCATCGCTTCTTTTGTCGATCGTCGCTATCTGCTCTTTGGCAGAGTCAAGCCGTGTGGTCGTCTCAACGAATTTGGTTTCTCTCTCGTTCAATCTCCTTGAATACATTTCCCTTAATTCCATCAAGGTCGTCTGTCTTTTCTTGTAATCTTCCAACAGATTTGTGAAGCCCTCAATCTCCTTGTCGACATTGGCAAACTCCTGCTTCAAAGTTGACCAATTCGTTTCTATGTTCAGCAGCTGCTTTTGAAGATCTTTAATCTTCTCTGAAGTTTCAGCGTGCTGATTTTGAAGATGAGATAGTCTTTTCATCTCCTTTTTGAGCACGTTACCGTAGTACAGCTTCTTTACCTGTTCAAGTCTTGCTGAGTACTCTTGATATCGCTCTGCTCTTTTGGCTTTGAGATACAAAGACTTTCTCTGTCTATCGAGCTCGTAAAGTAGGTCCTGAACTCGTGTCAGGTTGCTGTTAACAACTTCAAGTCTTGCCATGGACTCCTTCTTTTTTTCTCTGTAAAAGGCCGTCTCTGCAGCTTCTTCCAGTAGCAACCTGAGCTCCTCGGGAGAGGCGTTCACTATTCTCTCGATCTGTCCCTGCCCAGCTATGGAATAGAATTCCTTGCCTATGCCGGTACCGATGAATTTCTCGTGGATATCTTTGAGCCTCACAGTTTCTCCGTTCAGCATGTACAGGTTTTTCCCGTCATTTGTGAGCATTCGTGAGACGACAATTCTATCATTTTCGTTTTCGAAGACGATCTCGACATAGGCACTTGAAGCTGCCGGCATCGTACTCGATCCCGCGAAGATCACATCGTATTTCTCATCTGCCCTGAGTTGCTTCATTGATTGCTCACCAAAAACCCATCTTATTGCATCGACTATATTCGATTTTCCACCACCGTTTGGACCAACGATGGCCGTAACCTTGTCTGCGAAATACAACCTGGTTGGCTTGGCAAAGGATTTAAAACCATGCAGGGTCATGCTCAAAAGTTTCACACCCGCTACCCCCCTCTTTCACAGTGAATAAACCTTCTTTCCGCAGACGAAGGTGGCAACAACATTCAAATCCTCATCCAGAGCAACAAGGTCTGCACATTTACCCATCTTTATTTGCCCACTGTCAAGGTTGCTCGATCTTGCAGCCGACTGAGTTGCCATGGTTATGGCATCTTTGACGGGAACATCCAATTTGACAACCACATTTCTAACTGCTTCATCCAAGGTCAGTGTACTCCCCGCAAGACTCTGATCTTCTTTGGTTCTTGCGATCTTGTCCTTGACTATTACCTGAAGTTCACCGAGTGAGTATTCTCCATCTTCAAGACCGGTGGCTGCCATCGAATCCGTTACCAAAACACATCTTGAAGGTCCCTTTGCATTGATGACCAGCTTTATCGCCGCAGGGTGGACATGGATCATATCGCAGATGAGCTCACAAAAGACTCTCTTATCTGTGAGTACCGCACCGACTACGCCAGGGTCTCTATGTGAAAAACTCCTCATCGCGTTGAAGACATGGGTCGCCCTTGTGCATCCATTCTCTATTGCAGCGATGGTCTCATCGTATGTCGCATTCGTATGTGCGATGGTTGTGACTATTCGCTTTTGTTTCAGAAGATCTATCGCTTTGTGAGAGCCATCCAATTCTGGTGCAATGGCAAAAATCTTTACAGTATCTCCGAAGGATTTGACAAACCGTGATAGTTCTTCAAAATCTGGTTTCTTCAATAGATCTTCTTTATGTGCGCCTTTCTTGGTCGGGTTCAAATAAGGACCTTCAACGTAGAGACCAGCCGCCTTGGCACCGAATGGCTGCAACTTCATGAACTGTTGCACAGTTCTTGCAACCTGTGATATCTTCTCAAAGGTATCGGAGACCGTCGTAGGCAAGAAGGTTGTCACACCATGTCTTGCGTAAAAGAGTGACAGTTTCTGAAGATCGTCGATTGAGAGATTCATAATATCTATTCCAATGGCACCGTGCGTGTGGCTGTCGATGAAACCGGGAGCAAGCAAGGGAAAACGTAGATCACAATGAACCTTCGATCTTTTAATTTCTTGGACAACACCGTTTTCCACGACCAAACACATATCTTGATAGACCTTAGTAGGTGTGAAGAGTTTTTCAAATCTTATAATCATTGGATCAACCCCTGCACATCACTGATTAGACTTACAACGCTTGAGATTATTGGTATCAAATCAACGATGTTCATCAATGGGTTATCAGGTACAAAGATCACATCTCCTGGCGAAACACTTGGATTAGCGGTTGTAGGTTTTCCTCGCATCGTGCCTGAAAGATCGCAGACTACTGGTTCACCATTGGGACCTCCTTTGAACAGATACACCTTCGACGTGATCGCTCTGGTGGTGAATCCACCGCATTTCATTATCGCATCCAGTACGGTAGAGTATTGATCTATTTTCACAACACCTGGTCTTGAAACCTGACCAAGTACGTACACGATATTGGCTTCGATAGGAGGTACGTAGACAACATCCCCTGCCTTCACCACTATGTTGTTCAGCGTGAGTGGATTTGACATATCAAATGATTTGCTCTCATTTCCCCTTCTCAGAATGATCTGATTGTAAGAACCCCAACCACTGACACCTCCTGCCATCGACACAACCTCAAGGAGTGTCAGCTCTCTGTCTCCAACATAATAACCTCCTGGCTTACCTACCATACCAAGGACGTAAACGTAACTCTTGAAATCTCTTTCAAATATCAGAAACGCGCCATCAACCAGTTGAACATTCTTCTTACCAAGCTGTATGTCCTTAATCGACACGGTTGTCGCTTCATTGGTCGGGAAGATCACTTGGATGAACTGTGTCTCTGCCGTTGTATTCACTCTTCCCAAGATGTTGGACAGATCAAATGGTTCATTCTGCGAAAGTTCTATCTTTTTGTTTGTCACGGTATCACCGAAGACGAATACATAGTGGGGAGTCTTTTCCGTTACATATACAAAATCACCGTCTTTGAGCGTGAACTGAAGATCTTGTGACTCTATCTCCTTTGCACTGAATAGATGCCTTTCTCCCGACGAATACACAATCACCTGATCTGACACATACAGCTGATCTGCGCCAGTGATCAATCCGCCACATCTTGCCACTGCCTTTTTCAGTGTTGCCTGTTCATTTACTTCGAAGACTACTTGACCCGGTTGACGCACCTTACCAAGTACGGTGACCTTTATTGGTTTCTTGACAGTTATCTTGTAGATCTCTCCTGATTTCAGTGGCAGGTCACGATCAAGCTCAATTATTTGTTCCTGTTCACTCTCAACTTTGACTATGCTCTCGATGTACGAGGTCTGAAGGTTCACCTTTGCCAATGCCCTTGTGAGGGTGAACTCTTCGTCTGTTCCAAAGCTCACAAATTGCGAAAGATCGCCAACAAAGTAGATGTACCTACCCTGTCTCGATATGAAGACAATGGTGCTTTGGTTTTCTATTTCTGTGTCAACAGAAGAATCTATGATATCTTTAACGTTGTAACGTGAGACTTCTCGTTGCTGAATCAGCTGGATCGATTCAAAGGTTCTATCATCTATCTGACCTATCTTCTTTAGAACAGTTGAAAGTCTTCGTGGTTCTTCGGGATCTAAACTTATCTTGCCACTTACGGGAAGCGGCCCTATGACATAGACGTAGAATTCATCGTACTCTACTTTTATCAGATCACCAGATTGCAGTTCAAAATCGTTGTCTTTCAGTTCTCTAATTGCAAATTCGAAAATCTTAGAACCACGTTGTATCTTGACCTTTCCTCCCCTTTCAACTTGTTCAGAAAGATAGCCACCTACCTTTGGCACCACGATGCTCATCTTCATCTGCTCTTCGGGTTGAAAATCGATCCTACCGGGATTTTTCACCTGTCCTGCGACATAGACAAATCTCTCTGGTTTCTTCAGCACATCAACATAACATCCAACCGCAATAGGTACATCGTCATTACCCATCAAAAACGTGGATGTGTATTCTTTTTGGACATTGTCTTGAGTTACGAGGATCTTATCAACGTACTTGGTATCACCGGCAATACCACCTGCTTTTGCTATCAATCTTTTCAAGGTGAGTGGTTCGTCCTTCAAAAACTCATATACACCTGGTTTAGTTACAAAACCGACTATGTATGCATACCTCAAATCGATCTTTGGTATGTAGATCTGATCACCCGGCTTGAGATCTACGTCGGGAATTCTTCCTGTAAGAATCTCTTCCAGGTTTATTCTTTGAACCGTCCCACTTCTCGTCAGATAGATATTCTGGGGATCTCCCAGGTCTGTTACGATGCCTCCTGATAGAGATATCGCTGCGGATAAGGTGAGACCCTTTGTGTAGGAGAGTGCCGATGGATTTTTGACAGCTCCCAGAACCTTAACGTATCCAAGAAGGCTTTTCTGAGGTATGTAGATTATATCGTTCTCGTACACAGGAACATCCGCATCTAATCTGCCTTCATAATAGAAAGAAGAAAGATCGACCAAGAAACTTTCCCTTCCGCGCATTATTCTGATGTTCTCAAGATCTATCATCTCGGTACTGAAATCCGTACCATGTCCACCAACTATTGATATTATCTGACTCAGCATCGTAGGGTTTATGCCGATGTCTATCCTTGTGTTCACGATTCCGTGTATATAAACATACCTCGGTGCATAGCTCACCAAAGAGGCACTTACGGCTGGATTTGGTATCAACTTTGCTACCTTCTCGTTGATGATCTTTTCAAGATCATTCAATGTCATACCGCTTACCTTTATTCTTCCCACACCCACATAGGAGATAAAGCCATCACTGTCGACAATGCAATCTCTTGACATCTCTTGGTATCCAAAAACCTCAATTCTGATTGTGTCGCCCACTCTCAGCGCATATTCGCCGAAGAGCGAACTCACTATAAGAATGAAGGTTATCAACAAAACTGTTTTCTTCATCTGATCACCCCATAGCTTGTTTTTCTCTTTAATGATAACACTCGATTTGAAAATGTGGTAATATTTAAAAAAGCACTGTGGAGGTGGTTTTGTGCCGTTCAAAGTGAGAGTCAAGAATGACGGAGAATTTGTTTTCAACGAACCGGTGCGTGTTTCTGAAATTTCGAAAGATCTGCCAATACAGACAATAGCCGCCCTTTTCAACGGTCAGCTGGTGGACCTAAGGTCAACGATCTGTGAAGATGGTGAGATTGAGTTCGTCACACTTGGTCATGAACTTGCCCCGCAGGTCTACAGACATACCCTTTCTCACGTCATGGCGCAGGCTGTTATGAACATATATGGTAAAGATAACGTCAGACTTGGGATTGGTCCAACGATCGAAAATGGGTTTTACTACGATTTTGAAATTCTCAACGGGAAGATAACAGAAGAAGACCTCCCAAGGATAGAACAAGAAATGAAAAAGATAGTGGAACAAGATATGGATATAGAGAGAATTGAAATGAGTAAGGACGAGGCAATCACCTTGATGGAGCAGAAAGGTCAGGTATACAAGGTAGAGCTCTTGAAAGACCTTGCGCAAGAGAAAGTAACGTTCTTCAAACAGGGAGATTTCATAGATCTGTGCAGAGGACCACATCTACCATCTACGGGCATAGTCAAGAACTTCAAACTGCTTTCGATCTCAGGTGCTTACTGGAAAGGCGATGAAAAAAGACCGATGCTTCAGAGAATCTACGGCACGGCATTTGTTGATAAAGAAGAACTCGATAAATATCTGAATTTCTTGGAAGAGGCGAAAAAGAGGGATCACAGAAAACTTGGTCCAGCGCTTGGTATATTCTTCATCGATTTTGATGTTGCTGCTGGTATGCCAATTTTCATGCCGAAAGGAACCATAATTCTCAGAGAATTGATGAATTTCTCCAGACAGCTTCACCTGCAGTTTGGGTATGAAGAGGTTATGACTCCACTTGTGATGAGCGAAAAGCTCTGGAGAATGTCGGGTCACTGGGATCACTACAAAGAAAACATGTATTTCACAAGTAAAGAAGAACAAGAGTTCGCAGTTAAACCGATGAACTGCCCTGGTCATATCTTGATATACAAGAATAGAACAGTCTCTTACAGAGATCTCCCATTGAGATTTTTCGAATTTGGAAGAGTTCACAGATATGAAAGAAGCGGTGTACTGCATGGTTTGTTCAGAGTGAGAAGTTTTACACAAGATGATGCTCATATATTCTGCACAACAGAACAAATTGAGCAAGAGATAGCTGGAGTTATCGAATTTGTTCATAAGATCTACTCACCCTTTGGTTTCGAATACACCGCTGAGCTGAGCACGATGCCTGAAAACCACATGGGGGATGTTGAAACTTGGGAAAAGGCTACACAAGCCCTTAAAGGTGCTATGGAATCGGTGGGGCTGAAATATGTGGTAAAAGAAGGTGAGGGTGCGTTTTATGGTCCAAAGATCGATTTTCACATCAGAGATTCTATAGGTCGCACATGGCAGTGCGCGACTATTCAGCTTGATTTTCTGATGCCTCAGCGTTTTGAACTTGTTTACACAGACGTCAACGGTAATTATCGTCAACCGGTTATGATACACAGGGCGATCTATGGAAGTCTCGAAAGATTCCTGGGCATATTGATTGAACACTACGCCGGTGCCTTTCCAACCTGGCTGGCACCAACACAGGTCGTAGTCATACCAATTGCCGACAGACATCATCCATATGCTCAGCATGTAAAGGACACTCTGGTACAAAATAGTATCAGAGCCGAGATCGACTTGAGACGTGAAACGCTTGGTTACAAGATAAGAGATGCCCAGTCGATGAAGGTTCCTTACATGTTCATAGTTGGTGACAAAGAGCAAACAACACAGACCGTGTCTGTGAGAACCAGAAGGGGAAATGAGTTTGCCAGTAGATCAATTCAGTCAGTAATTGATATAATTTCTCAGGAAATCAAGACACGTTCGTTGAAAAACTTGATGGAGGAGTAAGATTGAAGATCGAGGTTATTGGAACAGTTGATGAGAAAATAGTAGAGTTTTTTAGAAAAATGGAGCAGGTTGAGGAGAGTGATTCTCCTCAACTTTTCTTAACCGATTCTTACGAAGAATCCAGACCGTTTCAGGTTGTCTTCAGTAACCAGAACGCTGAGTTTTACAGCAAAGGTGAGTTGCTTGCGAGATTCGAACAAGCAACAGAAAACTACCCGGCGATCTGGGCTTTTGCAAAGGCATATACAGACAAAGACGGCATTAGAAACGGTTTGACAAGCACCAAATGGGCGCGCAGAATAGTGAGCGGCATTCTAAAAGCAATGGTTGTGCTTTTGGAAGTAGAAGACAAGAACGGTTTTAGCCATTCACAGAGGGTTACTAAGCTTGCACAAAAGATGGGAGTATCGCTCGGTCTTTCTGAGAAAGAGCAAGCGCTCCTGATCGAAGCGAGTATGTTGCACGATGTAGGGAAGATAGGTATTGAACAATTGATGATGTTTACTCCTACCAGAATAAGATTTCTCGAAGATATGCCAAGGGATCACACGATAATGGGTTCCATATATCTGTCTACGATTGAGTTTCTCTGGGACTTGGTACCTATAGTTAGGTCTCATCACGAATGGTGGGACGGCAGGGGTTATCCGGACGGATTAAAGGGTGAAGAGATACCGTTTTTTGCGAGAATAATAGCTATCTGCGATTATTACGACGAACTAACGCACTTTGTGACCTCTGAATGGGGCATTGGTCCCAAGAAAAAAGATGAAGCCTTGAAGATGATCTCGAATCAAAGCGGTAAGATGCTCGACCCAGCTTTAGTAGAACTTTTTGTGAGAATAATGGAATCAGACCAAGACGTCTAAGAATATTCCAACGGACATCAAAAGGTCTCTCAAAAGTTGGGCAGGCATATTCATCATCATTTTCAGTAGAGCAAGTTGTTCTTCAAGTTTCTGTCTTTCTTCTTCGCTTGCTGCCGTATTTAGTCTGGCTTCGAGTTTTTGAATCTCTCCCTGTATGTGGTCCTTGTAACTGTTTTCGGCAGGCTGTTGTGCTTGTTGCGAAGGGTAGTATATCCAGACGGTGGTCTTACCGGCTATCGCAGCGATGAAAGAACCTCGTTTTCTCAAATCAAGTGTTATTCCGCCTTGAATGATCACTCCGCCGTTTCTCTCTGCTTCTCTTTTAAAGGCAAGCCAGTTGCTTATCTCTTGAGAGAGCACACGCAAAATACTTCGGCTGGCTGGAGCCGAATGTGACAAACCCGGTTCACCTGGGTCAAGCTTGTAACCCAAAATAGGGTTTTGAACACCCTCTACTGCCATAGACTATACCCTCTTTGACAGTTTCTTCAGAGCCTCCTTCACGATCTGTTCTGTACTCATCTTGTTTTTGTAGACAGATCTCGCCGATTCCAAAGATTCGCTTCTTGAAAAACCAAGCGCGACGAGTGCCTCAACCGCGTCGAATAACTCTGAGGAATAGGTGCTTTCTAACTCGAAATGCTCGTCTTTGAGCTCTGCTATTAATCTTTCTGCAGTCTTTTTTCCTATTCCTTGAATGTGAGAAAGTTTCTCAACATTCGCGTTGACTATCAGGTGCACAAGTTCTTCTGGTTCTACAATCCCCAAGATCTTCAAAGCGGTCTTTGGGCCTATTTTGGATACCTTCAATATCTTTTCAAAGACGTGGAGTTTTTCTTTGCTCAAAAAACCATACAAAACGATCTCGTTCTGATTGAACTCAAGGTGGGTGTGTAGTTCAATCTCATCTCCCACAGAACATTTCTCGACACTTTGGTTATCGCACAAGATTCTTATAACGAAATTCCCAACTTTCAACAACAAACTGCCCGATTCTTTGGCATACACCTGTCCATTGACGGCTACGACCAAGTTCATCATCTCACAATGGACCACTCGGGTTCAAGGCGTCCATCTGTTATGTAATCTCGCAGATATCCAACAAGATAGAGCGACCCTGTTATTATTATCGTCTCATACCCGTCTTCCTTTAGCCTTTCGTATGCCTTTATCGGATCATTTTCAAATTCCACATTTTGGTTAAACTGTTTTGCTATTTCAAAGGTCTGTTGTGGATTCTGTGCCCTGTGTGAGAATGGCCTTGTCACAATTATCTTCTCAAAAAGTGGCGCGATCTGCGACAGAACACCTTCCTTGTCTTTATCATCAACGATACCGATTACTGCAGCCAGTTTCTCACCTGAGAGATAGTCAACAACTGTCTTTCTCAGCACCTTGGCAGCGGGCCGATTGTGGGCACCATCAAAGATCACCCTTGGTTTTGTGTTCAAAACCTCAAATCTCCCCGGCATTCTTGCTTTGTTCAGGGCTCTTCTGATAGCTGTCTCATCGACTTGAAGGCCGGTTCTTTCAGCGAAGATTAGAAATGCCTCAAGCGCGACAGATGCGTTCAGGAATTGGTGTTCACCGTTTAGTGAAATACTCAGGTCTTTGTACTCTCTCTTACCATGAAAATCAAAATGATTATCGGACAGTTGGAGCTTCTGATTATCATAATAGAAATCCCTTTCAAAAAGATGAAGATCACTCTTGTTTAACTCGGATATCTTCTTGATAACGTGCAGAGGTTCTGTCTTGGTCTCACCACAGACTACAGGTACCCTTTGCTTTATTATCCCGGCTTTTTCAAAGGCTATCTTTTCAAGGGAATCACCAAGAATTTGCATGTGATCGTAGTCAACTGTTACTATTACACTCACTTGTGGGATCAGAACATTGGTTGCATCAAATCTTCCCCCAAGTCCCACCTCAATAGATCCGGCTTGAACTTTCATCTCTTTGTAGATGAGAAAAGCCATGGCGGTGGTAAACTCAAAGAAACTCGGCCTGAATTGCTCGCCTTTTTGATCCATCTGCAACGCTATTTTCTGCACCTGGTCGAAAGCCTTCAACATATCTTGTTCTGGAACAAACTGCTCATCAACCAGAATTCTTTCTCTGAAACTTGAAAGGTGTGGAGAATAGTAGCTACCGGTCTTCATACCATGTTCCAAGAACAAATGGCTCAGAAACCGTGTGACAGAGCCTTTGCCATTTGTGCCGGTTATGTGAACACTGAGAAAACTGTCTTGTGGATTCTGAAGTGCTTCACAAAGTTGCTTGATTCTGTCAAGACCAAGCGTTATCTTCCCTGAAGGCCTTTCGTTGTAGAGATATTCAAGCATTTCAAGATAATTCATCTCAGGTCACCCAGTATCTGCTGTAAGACCTTCAAGCGCGACTCTGCTTCAGCAAGCTTTTGACGAGTTTCTTCGATTACGTCTTGGGCTGCGTGTGAAAGGAATTTCTCGTCGGAGAGTTTTTTCACGTGCCACTCCTTTTCTTTGACGATTTTTTCTATGTTCTTTTCGAGTCTTTCTATCTCTTTTTGGAGATCCATACCGGTTGTGTCCACGTACACATGTCGATCCTCGTCGACAAAGGCTGTCGCGCTGTTCAGTGGTTTTTTCTCCGTGTACTCAATTCTCTCGATACTCGCAAGATGGCTTATCAGTGTCTCTTCTTCCTGTGTCAGTCTTTTACCACAAACGTACAGCAACATATTCTGTCTTGATACCATATTGAGTTCAGCACGCACATTTCTTATGCCTCTGACGATCTGCATAATCGTCTCGAATCTCTTTTCGACAAGATCATCTAAGAAGCGATCTTCAACCTCAGGCCAAGGAGCGATTGTGATCGACTCACCTGCGGTTGGAAGATTTTGCCACAGTTCCTCTGCCAAGAACGGCATGAACGGGTGTAAAAGTTTTAAACTTGAGTCCAACACAGTCACCAGAACATTCTGCGTTGTTTTTCTGCTCTCACCATTCAATCTTGGTTTTGCCGATTCGATATACCAGTCACAGAACTCATTCCAGAAGAACTCGTACATGGACTTTGCAGCCACATTGAACTCGTACTTTTCAAGGGCTTCTGTGACTGTGGAAACTGTCTTCTGTAGCCTTGAGAGAATCCATCTGTCTGCAAGTGATAATTCATCGAGTGCCTTTCTTTCATAACCATCAAGGTTGATAAGCGCAAATCTGGTTGCGTTCCAGATCTTGTTGGCGAATTTCCTATATGTGTCGAAGTATCTTTCATCGAGCTTTATGTCACTACCCTGAGCTGCCAAGATGGCTAAGGTGAACCTAACAGGATCTGTTCCGTACTTCTCAGACATATCTATTGGATCTATGCCGTTTCCAAGCGATTTACTCATCTTTCTGCCGTATCTGTCGCGTATCAATTGATGAATATAGACATCACTAAAGGGCTTTTCATTCATAAACTTATATCCCATAACAATCATTCTGGCAACCCAGAAAAAGATTATGTCAAATCCGGTTACGAGGACCGATGTCGGATAGTATTTTTCGAGGTCTTCTGTCTTTTCAGGCCATCCAAGGGTTGAGAAGGGCCACAGTGCTGAAGAAAACCAAGTATCAAGCACGTCTTCATCTTGTCTGATCGAACTGGAATGGCACTTTGGACATTCTTTGACGTCTGTCTCCGATACGATGACCTCGCCGCAATTGTCACAGTACCAAACTGGTATTCTGTGACCCCACCATAGTTGTCTGCTGATGCACCAATCGCGCACGTTGTACATCCAGTGCAGGTAGACCTTCTTCCATCTGTCTGGTACAAAACGCACCTTTCCCGTTTCGACGGCTTCAATTGCCTTGTGAGATAAGGGTTTCATGCTCACAAACCATTGATCCATAACCCTTGGTTCGATCTCAGTATCACATCTATAACAATGTCCTACAGCGTGGTCTATATCTTCAATCTTCAACAAATAACCGGCCTCTTGGAGATCTTTCACAATTGCTTCTCTTGCTTCATAGCGATCAAGACTCTGGTATCTCGCACCGTTTTCGTTTATCCTCGCACTATCGTCAAATATATCGACAAATGGAAGATCGTGCCTTTTAGCAACCTCAAAATCATTTGGGTCATGTGACGGAGTTATCTTCACAGCGCCTGTACCAAATTGCATGTCCACATAATCGTCGGCGATCAGCGGTATTTCTCTGTTAACAAGCGGAAGAATCACTTTCTTGCCGATCAGTCCGGCATACCTTTCATCCTTGGGGTTCACAGCAACGGCTGTGTCGCCAAGCATTGTCTCAGGCCTTGTTGTTGCAACAGCGATATAACCGCTCCCATCTGAGAATGGATACTTCACATAGTAGAGCTTTGCCTTTTTTTCTTCGTGCTCCACTTCTTCATCTGACAGAACGGTCTTACATCTGGGACACCAGTTAACCATGTACTTTCCTTTATAGATCAGTCCTTCTTTGTACAGCTCAACGAAGACCTTTCTAACTGCGTTGGAGAGCCCATCGTCTAAGGTGAATCTCTCCCTTGTCCAATCAACAGATGCGCCGAGTGTTTCTATCTGCTGGCGGATTTCGAGTCTGTATTTCTTTGCCCATTCCCAGACTAACTCAAGGAATCTTTCTCTTCCAAGGTCCTCACGTTTCTTACCTTGTCCTTCTATGTGCCTCTCCACAGCGTTTTGCGTGGCAATACCAGCGTGATCTTCACCGGGGACCCACAAGGTGTCAAAACCACGCATCCTCTTGTAACGCACCATTATGTCCTGCAAGGTTATATTGAGAGCGTGTCCCATGTGGATACGCCCTGTTATATTTGGGGGTGGTATCACGATCACAAATGGATTACCACTTCCCTTCGGAGTGAAGTATCCTTTTTCTAACCACTTCTGATACCATTTTTTCTCGATCTGTTCTGGCATATACCGAGTACCGAGATCCATTATGACCACACCTCCGATGAATCTTATGCCATGATTTTAGCAAAAAAAGGGTAACTAATCAACGAAGATACGAACAGTTGTTCCATCAGAACCGGTGACATTCAGTATATCTCCCTCCAGTTCAGACAGATTCTTCATCGCTTCATCTAACTGCTCAGACAACAGATTCAAATTGACATTTGGTACTTTCTCCTGCAAAACAGGTAAGGAGAGCTTGAGTAACTGCGCTAAGCCAACCGGGATCTTCACATCCACCTTTTCTCCATCGTTGCTGCGTACCTGAATATAGAACATCCTTTTCTTTCCAGAAACCTGTTGTTTTGGTTCAGAGAAGACACCCATAGTTTCAGCGAGTTCAACTGCTTGTTCTGGTGTGAGTTTTCCATCCTTCACAAGATTCATGATCCTGAGAAGCTCGTCCCTCATGATTTAACCTCCCTCTCGTTTTTTATCAAGGAAATGGCAGTCGAAAAGTCGATCTGGTTGGTTTCAAGCTTTTCCAGAATTCTGGAGTATGTGTTTTGTTCGGTTGTAACATAACCAAGATTTGCCAAGACTCTATTGAAATAAGAGTGTGCTGTAGGATAAGAAATATTCAGCTTTTCAGCGACTTTTGTGAGATTTCCTCTATTTTTCAAATAGAGCCTGAGAAACTCCAAATCCTCTTCAGACAAACCACTGAACTCGTTGGGAGTGAATTCACCGCTGATTCTTGTGTTGCAGTTCTTGCATCTGTACAGATTTACCACAACTTCAGAGCCACAGATTGGACATTTTGAGACAAAGTGGTTCATTTTCTCACCTCACACAATGCCAATCCTGACAGTGGTGCCTTTGCTTTCGACGGTCACAAAATCTCCCGAGAAATTCATCAACTCATCTACGCATGAAATGAAGATTTCTTGAGCAATCTGAAACATTCTTTCATCAAAATGGGTCTTGTCTTTGAAAAACTTGAAGAAAAAGGGTAAAAGGGATTTCAGAAATGGCTTCAGTACTATTACAAGCGAGAAAGGCAGAGCAATTCTCACATTCGTTGAATCATCGTTGTCATTCACTATGATGAGAAATTTCTTCCCAAACGGCGGGGTTATCATGTCCTCAATCCACTGAAGATCTTCTGGTGAGAGTTTATCGTGAAGTCTATCTCTCAAAGTCTGTCTAAGCTGTTTTGCTCTCTTGGCGCTCTTTGCGTAATGTGAAAATATCTCCACCAGCACGTATGCTCCCAGCGATATAAAGAGGATGCCAAAGAAGACCTTTGCTCCAAAGAAGATCAAACAAATACCTGACAGGACAAGGGTTATCGCTAAGTACATCTCCTCACCTCCAAAAACTTAAAGTCAGACTTTATGCTTTATCAAATCTCATATTATAATAATTGAAGATGGCTGATTTCGAATGATCGATCGTGTAATCTTAAAGTTTCAATATCTTAACGAAGCAGGTGGTACAATATCAGAGCGTAAAATTCGCAAGAGCACTTGAAAAATGTGAGAAAAGTTCCCATACAGTGGGGAGCTACATTTTTCAGTGCATGTTGCCAAGGAGGTGAACGTGTGTACGCAATCATAGAAACAGGTGGAAAACAGTACAAAGTCACAGAAGGAGACACGATTGCTATCGAAAAACTGCCACACCAACAGGGAGAACAGGTGATCTTCGAAAGAGTGCTTCATCTTTCAACAGATGCAGGCACGAAAATAGGTAAACCCTATTTGCAGGGTTGTACAGTGGTTGGCACAATAATTGGTCAGGAGAAAGCCAAAAAGGTGACAATCGTGAAGTACAAATCTCGAAAGAATTACCGACGTGAACGTGGGCACCGTCAGCCGTTCACTTTGGTAAAGATCGAAAAGATAGAGACCGGTGAAGCATAGTGATAAAGGTTACCTTTAACAAATCTTCGGAGCACTATGTCTCTATTTTTGTTCGTGGTCACAGTCACTTTGATGTCAAAGGCAAAGATATAGTGTGTGCCGCGGTCAGTGCTTTGGTACAACACACAGCCAGAGTTCTTCAAGATCATTGCGGTGCGCTTGTCAAGAAACGCAGTGCGAAACTCGAAATATCACTGACAAATCCAGAAGAGTTGTCTGATCTTTTAATAAACGAGCTGTATAAGAGTCTATACGATTTACAAGAACAATTTCCTGCAAACCTTTTTCTGGAGGTGAATGAGAATGCGAATCAATATACAAATGTTCGCTCATAGAAAAAGCGGGAGTACAAATGGCAGAGACAGCCGGCCCAAGTATCTGGGTGTTAAGGTTGGAGATGGCCAAAAGGTCTTGGTGGGCAATATCATCGTCAGGCAGAGGGGTACAAAAATACACTCCGGCAAGAACGTTGCTTGTGGCAAAGACTTCACCCTGTATGCTTTGAAGGAAGGCATTGTGAAATTCTACGTGAAAAACAACAAGAAATTCGTCGATGTCATACCGCAAGAGTGAGGAGGAATAGTTATGGCGCGTCCAGTTCCAATACAGAAGACCACGATTGTGAGAGAAGCAGGGAAAAAGTGGTATCTTGTCGACGCTTCTGGAAAGGTACTCGGCAGGCTTGCAACCCAGATTGCGAAGTACTTAATGGGCAAAAATGAACCAACTTTCTTCCCTGGTGTCGATACTGGCAATTATGTTGTTGTAATCAATGCAGACAAAGTTGTTCTTACTGGCAGAAAGCTTGACAAGAAGATATACTATCGCTACTCTGGATACCCCGGAGGATTGAAAGAGAATACCGCAAGACAGGTGCTCGAGAAACATCCAGAAAGGCTGATCTATCTGGCAGTAAAGAGAATGCTTCCCAAGGCCGCTCTTGGGGATAAGTACTTGAAGAGACTGAAAGTCTATGCTTCAAACGAACATCCACATGAGGCTCAGAATCCCCAGCCTCTGGGACTTTGATGGGAGGGTAGACAATGCCAGAACAGGTTGTCTATAACGGTTTGGGTAGAAGGAAGACTTCTGTGGCAAGAGTTTATCTCTTCCCAGGTCAGGGCAAGTTGACGATAAATGATAAACTTTTCAGCTCTGCAGAGGAGTATTTCAAGGATCAAGTAAGAGCAAGGCAGGCCTTTGAGCCTTTGTCGATCGCTAACATGAATGGGAGATTCGACGTGCTCATAAGAGTTGAGGGAGGAGGCCTCTCTGGCCAAGCCGGTGCAGTTAGATTGGCACTTGCTCGCGCTCTTATCAAATTCAATCCTGATTTGAGGCCAACTCTGAAGGCAAAAGGTTTGTTGACAAGAGACCCTCGCATGGTGGAGAGAAAGAAATACGGCTTGAAGAAAGCTCGAAGGGCTCCACAGTATTCAAAACGTTAATTGATATATGGGGTGTCATTTTTGGCACCCCTTTTGATGAACTTTTCTTTTCAAGAGCAGTCTAAAGTATTTGGTATAAGACCCCGCAGACCGATACCTTTCTGTCCAGTGGGAGGAAGGTTCTCTGACAGTTTCTTTCTTGGAACGTTAGAGACTTCACATGGCGAGTAAAGAAATTATCGAAAGAATCAAGCGTGAGATCGATATAGTTCAGGTTATCTCACAGTATGTTTCGTTGCAAAAAATTGGTTCCAGTTACAGGGGATTGTGCCCATTTCACAGCGAGAAGACTCCTTCCTTTCATGTCAACCCAACTCTGAAGCTGTATCATTGCTTTGGCTGTGGAGCTTCGGGCGATGTCATAAAATTCGTTCAAGAGATTGAGCACATTTCCTTTCAGGAAGCCTTACAGAAGCTTGGGCAGATGGTGAATATAGAAGTGAATATCAGCGCAGGGCAGTCTGCGAAGGAAAGATATGTTGATCTTCTCAGCAAGCTCCACAACGAATACAAAAAGCAGCTAAGACAGAGTCAGGAAGCGATGAAATATCTTTTTGACAGAGGTTTCAAACAAGAAGAGATCGAACGATATGACTTCGGCTATTGCCCAGTTGGGTCAAGATTGGCAGTGCAGATCGCTGCAAAGCTCTCAGTACCAGTTTCAAGGCTTCTTCAGTACGGTGTCGTGAAAACTGTAGCACGCGAGTACATTGATCTCTTCGAAGGCAGAATCATAATTCCCATAAGGGACGATCTTGGCAGGATCATAGCTTTTGGGGGAAGATCAATTGATAAACGAGAACCAAAATACCTGAATTCACCGGAAACCGGTTATTTTTCAAAGCGTTCAACATTTTTCCTGTTGGACAGGGCGAAAAAGGCAGTCAAGGGCGTTGACTTTGCGGTTATCACCGAGGGTTATTTCGACGCGATTGCATTTCACAGAGCCGGAATCACAAACGCCATTGCGGTACTTGGAACAAATCTCTCCAAGGAACATCTGACAAAACTTGGTTCTTTGACGAAAAACGTGATACTGTGTTTTGATGCCGATGAAGCTGGGCAAAGAGCAACCTTGAAGTCTTTGAAAACTCTCATAGATATGTCCTTTGACGTAGCCGTTGCGTTGTTTTCAGAGAAAGATCCCGATGAGGTTTTCAGGACCGAAGGTGCTGATGCCTTGAAAAACTCATTGAAACAAGCCGTACCTTTTGAGAAATACATAGTTGATTTCTATTCTAAGTTCTTCGATCTTTCATCACCTTCTGGTAGTGAGAGATTTCTTGAACAACTAAGGGTTTGGGTACAGTCTCTACTCAGTACTCAAAGGATTCAAAGGTATGAAAACCTGCTGAAGATGATCTCAACGAAGGTGGCATTCTCAATTTCTCAACTTACAGAATACTACAGAGGTCAAAGTTTTCAGAGAGAACAGACTACAAGATCGGGCCTTCCAAACGATGAGGATTATGTGATATATCTTTACATAACTCACGAAGATTTGAGAAACGAACTTTCGAAGATAGACAAGTCGATCATGAGCGAAAAGGCAAGAAGGACACTGATGGCGTTGGAGAACGGCATCGATATCTCCCAGCAAGATGAGGAGATTAAGAAATACGTCTTTGATCTATTATCGAAGATACCTCCGGGAGATCCGTTGAAAATGCTCGAAGACATCAAAAAGCGTCTTGCAAGAAAAGCAATTGAAAAGCGTTTGTCACAGATAGACGGTAAACTTGCCAATTGCAGGAGCGAGGAAGAACGCTCTGAGCTGTTGAAAGAAAGATTGAAACTGATCTCTTCCATGAGGATGATAGGAGGTGACCGGAGTGGAACGTGAGGAAACCAATGAGCAGGTTGAAGAAAAGATTGAACAAAAGCAAACCATGACAAGTGAGGAAATAGAAAAGAGAATAAAGTCTCTCATAAAGACTGGTAAGAAGAAGGGCTTCATAACATACGATGACATCGACAAGGCCTTCCCACCTGATTATGAAGGCTTCGACACATCTTTGATAGAACGCATCTATGAAGAGCTGGAAAAGAACAAAATCAATATCCAGGACGCCGAACCTGAAGCCCTGGAAGATTTAGAGGAAGGTACGTTGGAATCTGAGATCCCGAGTTTGCTGGAAGAAGGACCTGAGGTGTACGACAACGTTGCCCTGAAAGACCCCATAAAGATGTATCTGCGAGAGATTGGGAAGATACCCCTGCTCACTCCATCACAGGAGCGCGAACTCGCCAGACGTGCGCAAACCGGCAGTGAAAGGGCAAAGAGAAAACTCGTCGAATCGAACCTGAGATTGGTTGTGAGCATAGCGAAGAGGTACATAGGCCGTGGATTACCCTTTCTGGACCTGATACAAGAAGGAAACATAGGGTTGTTGAAAGCTGTAGAGAAATTCGACTGGAGAAAGGGTTACAAATTCAGCACCTATGCCACATGGTGGATCAGACAAGCCATAACGCGTGCCATAGCCGATCAGGCAAGAACTATAAGGATACCTGTTCACATGGTCGAGACTATCAACAAGCTCAATCGAATAACCAGAGAATATTACCAGAAGTACGGCGAACAACCATCACTCGATGAACTTGCCAAGCTCATGGACAGGCCCGTCGACAAGATTGAGGAAATACTACAAGCGTCTAAGGAGACTGTTTCACTGGAAGCGCCTGTCGGTGAAGATGAAGACTCAACCGTTGGGGATTTCGTGGCAGATGAGAACATAGCATCTCCGAAAAAAGAAGCCATGAGAATGTTGATGCGTGAAGAACTGGAAAAGGTCTTAAAGACCCTCAATCCAAGGGAAGCAATGGTCTTGAAGATGAGATATGGTTTGCTCGATGGAAAGGCCAAAACCCTTGAAGAGGTCGGTCAATACTTCAACGTCACGAGGGAGAGGATCAGGCAGATAGAGGTTAAAGCCTTGAGAAAGCTCAGACATCCGTCGAGGAGCAAGTACCTGAAATCTCTCTTTTCCCTGCTCGACCAGCAGGGATGAGGTAAAATAATCATGAGAGGTGGTTTGAAGCTGGCATCCAAGACGATTGAAGTTCCGGATAATGTCGATATGGTTGTTGTCTTAGGACAGTACGACAACAGACTGAGATTTCTGCGCAAGAGATTCTCGGTGAACATCGACATCTCTGACAAAAAGATAGTTGTGGCTGGCAGCGATGAAAGTGTCGTTGAGACCGTTGAAAATATACTTTCTCAGGTAGTCACCGCAGCCAAGAAAGGCTATGCCATGGACTGGAATGAATTTGAATCTCTGGTCGATTTCTATTCTTCATGGGACAGGACTTCACCACAGAACACTCAGGAAAGTGTCCTGTCTGGTAGAATAAGGCCCAAGACAAGAGGGCAGGCCGAGTACGTTGATGCGATGAGAAAATTCGATGTCGTGTTTTCTATAGGACCTGCGGGGACAGGTAAAACCTATCTCGCTGTGGCTATGGCCTTGGACTATCTCAAGTCGGGAATCGTGCAGAGGATTATCCTCACAAGACCTGCTGTTGAGGCTGGTGAGAGATTGGGATTTTTGCCCGGAGATTTGGTTGAAAAGGTCGATCCATATCTCAGACCAATCTACGATGCCATAATGGATATGATGCCAGCTGAGAAATTCTATACCTACAGACAAAAAGGTATAATTGAGATCGCACCATTAGCGTTCATGCGTGGAAGAACGCTGAATAACTGTTTTGTGATACTCGATGAGGCTCAGAACGCAACTCATCAGCAGATGAAGATGTTCTTGACGAGAATCGGTTTCAACTCCAAGGCGGTTATCACTGGAGATGTGACCCAAATAGATATCGATAAAGGTAACTCTGGTTTGATAGAGTGCGAAAGTATTCTGAAGGGTATCGATGGCATCGCCTTTGTTTATCTATCTGAGTCTGACGTTGTGAGACACCCTGTTGTTAAAGAGATCATCAAGGCCTACGAGAACTACGAAAGGAACAGACATGAAAAAGACAGCTGATTTTCTCTTACTCAACTGGCTCGATTTTCTTGTGGTACTTCTGTGTTTCTTTCTCTTTGAATTGCCCCATCTGCCAAATTCGTTTGTCTTGGTCAACGGCTATATCGCAATGCTGGTGCTTTGGTTTGTGGTAGTCAAACCAAGAATCAATCAAAAGCCGTTTGTTTTGCATAGATCATACTATGTTTTGTTTTATTTGACAGTCTTGTGTGGTATTCTCCTGTCGAGACTGTTGACAAGACAGTTTGGCTCCTATTCGGCGCCTTTTTTCATTCCCATCACCTTGATAGCCCTTCTGTACAACAAAGAGTCGGCTGTAGCGTCATCGATTTACTTTGCCTTGTTTTACTCAACGGTCTCGGGTTTCAACAGTTTAGGATTCACCTTGATGTTAACCACCTGCTTGATTGCAGCCATAGCAGGTTCAAAGATTGAGAAACGCATGCAGGTCGCAAAATCGGCCTTTTTTGTCGGTGTGACTTCAATAGTGTTCTACATATTGCATATCAAGATGCAAGGACTGAAGGCTGATTATCTGCAGATGTTGATAGCCTTTTTCATGCCTTTTGTCTCTTCGGTTGTTTGTATCGGTCTTCTCCCATTCATAGAATATGCGAGCATGATATATTCCAACATCGATTTGATCGAACTGGGTAATCTGAACAACCCTTTGTTAAAGACACTCTCTCTGAGAGCTCCAGGGACATATTATCATTCTTCAATGGTCGCGAATCTCGCCGAAGCTGCCGCTCAGAGAATAGGTGCAAATGCCATTCTGGCACGAACAGCAGCTTATTTTCATGACGTTGGAAAGGCGAAAAGACCTTATTTTTACACCGAAAACATCTTTCAAGAGAACCCTCACGACGAACTCAGCCCAAAACTCAGCCACCTGGTCATTCAAGACCACGTCAAGGCGGGTCTTGAAATGGCAAGAAGAAACAGACTCCCGCTCCTCGTTCAAGATGTGATTCCACAGCATCATGGTACGCGTGTGCAGAAGTATTTCTATCACAAATCAAAGGAGCTTGGAGAGGAATTGAATGAAAATGAATTCAGATATCCCGGTCCAAAGCCCCAATTCAAGGAGGCAGGTATAATAATGTTGGCAGATGCGGTCGAGGCGGCAGCGAGAAGCTTGAAAAATCCCTCTGCCGGTCGTGTGCAGGTGATGGTCGAGGAGATAATATCCGGCATATACAATGAAAGGGAACTCGATGAATCTGGATTGACGCTGAAGGACTTGGAAGCCATCGCTGAGGAATTCACCAAAGTTTTGCTCAATATCTTTAAGAATCGCATAGAGTATCCAAGAGAAGACATAAAGAAGGTGATAAGCCTTGCCCAGAATTCATTTGATCAACAAAACAAGAAGACCGATAAACAAGAGTCAGATCAGCAAAATGATGGCCAAGGTCATAGAAAATGAGATCGGTCAAATATCGGTGAACGTGATCTTTGTAGGCGAAAAACGCATGAGAACCCTCAATAGAACTTACAGAGGAATCGATCGACCAACCGACGTACTCACCTTTGTATACAACGATCAGGACCTTTTCGGAGAGATATTCATCTGTCCAAATCAGGTAGAAAAAAACGCCAAAAAGTACAAGCAGCCTTATTCACTGGAACTGGCAAGGGTTTTGATACACTCCTGCCTTCATCTGAGCGGTTATGATCATGAGCTGAGCAATAACAGATCGGATGAAATGTTTGCAAAGCAGGAAGAGTACCTGAGGGAGGTTGAGGGATGTGATCGTTAGACCGTTCATGGCGCTCAGACCCAAGAAAGATTTTGCACAGAAAGTGGCGGTGAAGCCGTACGATGTCATAAGCTCTCAGGATGCAAAGAGAATTACCCAGTTCAATCCATATGCTTTCTACAGAGTGACAAAGCCCGAGGTGAACTTTGACGAGCCGATCGAGCCAAGCTCAGATCAAGCGCTCGAAGCCGCAAAGAAAAATCTTCAGTGGTTCATTGATTCTCAGATCTTTTTCCAAGATCGCGAATCTTTTTACATATACAAACAAGTGGCACAAGATCATACACAGATAGGACTGGTCGCGACATTTTCTGTAGATGAATATCTGTCAAACCAGATAAAGAAACACGAATTGACGAGAAAGGACAAAGAAGAGGAAAGGGCAAAGCACATATATCATTTAAGAGCGCAGACAGGACCTGTCTTTTTGATGTATCGTTCTTGTGAACAGATAGACAGCTATATAGAAAGTCTCGCACAAGGTCAAGCTGAGTATGATTTTGTTGATGAAGATGGTGTAAGACAGATTGTTTATGTGATTCAGGACAAGATGGTTATCCACAAAATAAAAGAGCTCTTTGAAAGAGTCCAGAGTTTTTACATAGCAGATGGTCATCATCGAGCCGCTTCTGCTGTGAGAGTTGCCCAGATGCTCAGACAAGAAAACAAGTCACACACGGAAGATGAAGAATACAATTTCTTTCTCGCGGTTTTGTTTCCTCACAAACACCTACGTATCTATGACTATAACCGAGTTGTGAAAGATCTCAATGGTTTAAGTGAAGAAGAGTTTTTGTCGAAGCTGGTGAAGGTCTTTGACGTATCTGAATCGAAGGAAGGAATGTATAAACCTAAGAAAAAGCATGAATTTGGGATGTACTTGAATCGAAAATGGTACAGACTGGAGCTCAAACAGGGACTTGTGGATGAGTCTGATCCCATAAAAGCTCTGGATGTCTCTATTCTGCAGGAACATGTTTTGGATGGAATTCTTAGTATAAAGGACCCAAGAACCGACAAGAGAATAGACTTCATTGGTGGCGTCCACGGTTTGCAGGCGTTACAGGATTACGTCGACAAGAAAAACTGGGCGGTTGCATTTTCGCTTTATCCAACATCGATAGAAGATTTGATGAAGGTATCAGACTCTGGTAGAATAATGCCACCAAAATCAACTTGGTTTGAACCGAAATTGAAAAGTGGACTTTTTGTTCATTTAATTTGAAGATTCGTCGAAACTTCGAACGGTGTTGTTAGATGTGGCGTCATAGTTGAAGGAGGTGAGACTGTGTTCTTTTACGATCCGACTTTCATAATTCTCATACCGGCTCTGCTACTGGCCATATGGGCTCAGATCAAGGTGAGTTCTGCCTTCTCTGAGTACTCGAAGGTTAGGTCATTGACGGGTTTCACGGGCAGTCAGCTTGCCATGAGATTACTCGATAGTGCGGGTATCTACGATGTGCGTGTGGAATCAATGCCTGGACATCTGACAGACCACTACGATCCAAGAACAAAGGTTGTTAGACTCTCCGCAGCAACCTATGCGAGTCCTTCTGTCGCTGCTCTTGGTGTTGTAGCGCATGAAATTGGTCATGCCATACAACATGCCGAGAAAAACCCTGCTCTTGTCTTTCGCACGATTCTTGCACCGGTTGCAAGCTTGGGATCATCGCTTGCGTGGATCTTATTCATCATGGGATTGATTTTCGCATTGCCTGCTCTCTGGCAGTTTGGAATCATTCTCTTCGCACTTGCCGTTCTTTTCAGTCTGATCACACTGCCCGTGGAATACGATGCAAGCAGAAAGGCTGTCAAGTTGCTCAGAGAGAACATCATGATGTCCGAAGAAGAGCTCAAAGGAGTTAAGAAGGTTCTAAGCGCCGCAGCCCTGACATATGTCGCAGCAACAGCAATGTCAGTTTTGCAGCTTTTGAGAATGCTTCTGATTGCTGGCGCATTTGGAAGAAGAGATTGAAAATAGCCGTGGGGGGCTGTTTTCTTGAAAAAAATAACAATCAAAGATGTTGCCAGTATCGCGGGTGTGTCCATTTCAACTGTGTCTCGTGTTCTTAATTCGAAAGGAAATGTCGATCCGCAGCTGAAAGAAAAGGTACTACAGGTAATAAGAGAAACCGGTTTTCAGCCCAGCAATTTCGCTCGCTCTTTCAGAAAGAACTCTGTGCAGGTGGATGTAATTTTGAGCAAATGGTTAGAGCAGTATCTTCGCGTGTTACGAGGATTGATTCAGAGTTTATCCCTTCATCAGATCTCAGTTGGCCTCAAAACAGATTTAGGCAATCTCGGTGACTATGTTGTGGCAATCGGTGAAGAGTTTGACAGCAAGCTGAATGCCATGATGGTAATCGGAAAAGAGTCTTCTTGTTTTTCGGTCGTTTTTGATTACTTCTCAGCGATGAATTCGATGATCGAAGATTTCTTGAAAAAAGGCATAGAAACCTTCGCTTTTTTGTGTGAAGATCTGTCAAGCTACAGGACATGCAAACTGTACAGCACTTTTATGAAGATCATGTTCCACCACAAAATCGAATCCTATGAAGTGAAGGTACTCAATTCGAAGAGGCCCTACGATGTCACGATGGAACTTTCGACCTTGCCGGGTGCGATCATTTGTAGCAGCGATGAGATAGCGGCAGATGTTATGAAGGCTCTCAAAGACGAAGGTGTAAAGATACCAGGACAAGTTTCAGTTGCGGGGTATGGAAATCTTTCGTACGCAACCCTTCTGGAACCGACATTGAGTAGCGTTGAGTACATGAACGAAGAAGTCGGAGCGATCTGTGGCAAATATGTTCTAAAGATGATAAACGGTGAGCAGATACCCGAAAAGATAATCCTGGGTACAAAATTGATCAAAAGAGAAAGCACGATATGAAAAAGGCTTTGCTCCTCTTGCTCGTTGTCACCTTCATATGGGGTCTAACCTTTCCCATTCAAAAGATTGCACTGGCAGGGATCAACCCATTTTTCTACAACTGTCTCAGGTTTCTGGTTGCGCTTCTTTTGACTGTGATCTTTTTTAGAAAGAAACCTTCCTGGAAGAAAGGACTCATCTTAGGTCTCTTCTTGGGGATTGCATACGCTACTCAAACGAGTGGTTTGAAGATAACTACTTCAACAAAGAGTGGATTCATAACGTCTCTGTACATACCATTTGTGCCGTTTTTCTCATACCTGATCGAGAAAAACAAACCCACAGTTTCACAGGTGATCTCTTTTTTTGTATCGGTCATTGGGCTTTATATGCTGAACGACCCTTCGAAAGACCCCTTCAATCTTGGTGATTTCTTGACGATCATATGCGCGATAACTTTTGCAATCCACGTCGTTCTGATAACCCATTTCACCAAAGACAGCAACGATGAAATATCTCTGCTTGCACCGCAGTTTCTCTTGACATCAGGTATCAACCTCGCTTTGAGTCCACTCGGTGGTGGTTTCAGAATAAACCTTGCAGCCTGTTATGCTCTTTTGTTCACCGCGCTCTTTGCGACCATCTTTGCGATTTGGGTGCAACTGAGATTTCAAAAACTGGTTGGCTCGAATATCTCTGCTTTGATATACGTTGGTGAACCGATATTCGCGGCACTTTTTTCTTTTACAATCTTGTCAGAAAGGATGTCTTTAATTCAGTTCATCGGTATGATTTTGTTGGTAGGTGCTATACTCTTGGGGACTATTAGAAAGGTTTACAATTGAAATGAGGGTGATCTTGATGAGTACGATCTACAAAAGAAGGAGTGTCAGGAAATACCAAGAAAGAGATGTTGAAGATGAACTCATTCTTGAGATCATAAGGGCGGCAATGCACGCACCTTCAGCTGGCAATGAGCAACCTTGGCACTTTGTGATCGTAAAAGACAAGGCGATGAAAGAAAAACTTGTTCATCTGCATCCCTACGCAAAAATGCTCTCAAAAGCGCCAGTTGGTGTTGTTGTGTGCGCGGACACTGAGCTTGCCAAATTCAGAGACTTCTGGGTTCAAGACTGTTCGGCTGCCACCCAGAATATGCTTTTGAGGGCAACCGAACTGGGACTCGGTGCTGTCTGGTGCGGTGTCTATCCAGATCAAGATAGAATACAAGGTTTCAGAGCCGCACTGAATCTACCTGAAAACGTGGTGGCTTTTTCTTTAGTCTGCATTGGATATCCAGCTGAAAACCCTGAGCCTGTTGACAGATTCAAGAAAGAGCGCATTCATTTTGAGAGATGGTAGACGATGCTTGAAAAGCACCTGGCGCTGGAGTCCACGGTGATCGCACATGGGTTACCAAGACCAACGAATATAAAGGTTGCCTTAGAGCTTGAAGAAATAGCGAGGCAAAACGGCTCTATCCCACACACGATAGCTATCATCGATGGACAGATCAAGGTTGGTCTGAACAGACAACAGATTGCTGAAATCGGTACAAGAGACGATGTCCTAAAGGTGGGTACTGCAGAAATTCCCATCGCAACTGCCTTGAAGAAATGGGCTGCAACAACGGTGAGTGCCACGATGCACATTGCCCACTCCTGTGGGATCAGGGTATTTGCGACTGGCGGCATTGGAGGTGTTCATTCCACTGAACGCTGGGATGTATCGCAGGACTTGGTGGAGCTTGCCAGGACCAGAATGATCGTTGTGAGCGCGGGTCCAAAGTCGATTCTGGACCTCAAATCGACCGTAGAGATGCTCGAAACTACGCAAGTCACGGTTCTGGGTTATAAAACAGACAAACTACCAGCCTTTTACTGCAAATCCACCGATATTTCGATCACCAAGGTTGAAGATGTGGAACAAATAGCTTTGATCTTTCTTGAAAAAGAAAGACTGAATATCCCTGGTTCGGTACTTGTTTTCAATCCAATACCAGATGAATATGCCATCGAGCATGGAGAATTTGAAAGATGGCACCAAATGGCAGAAGAAGATCTTAAGAAGTTCAGTGTGAAAGGCAAAGATATAACACCGTTCTTACTGTCGAGACTGGCTCATTATTCAAATGGAAGAACGGTTGAAAGCAACATCGAGCTTCTCAAGAACAACGTGAAGGTCGCATGCGATATTCTCAATCAGCTTTCAAAGATGCAATAGGTTTTTCTGTGCACCTTGGCACAGTACATAGCCCTGTCGGCGTTGCGCAGGATCTTTTCAAAATCATCTCCGTCTTTGGGATATTCTGCTATACCAACATTGGCTGAGATTTGAAACTCATTGTCATCAATGTTTATGGGAGCTTCGATCTGTCTAATCATTCTTTTGACAAACTCTACAGCATTGTTGGCTGAAGTCCCAGACAGCACAAAGACGAATTCATCTCCGCCAATCCTTGCGACAAAATCACTCTTCCTTGCACTTTTCTTCAATCTACCTGCTATCTGACGTAAAAGCTTATCACCAGTCTCGTGACCAAAGTTGTCATTTATTCTTTTGAAATTCAACAGGTCCAGATAAAGGACACTCACGGGTTTACACTGCCTTTTTGAAAAGGCGAGAATCCTTTCAGCTTCTTCCTGCAAAAATCGTCTGTTTGCCAGCCCGGTGAGAGGATCATGATAAGAGAGAAAGCGCATCTGTTCAGCTTGTTTTCTAATCTGTTCTTCCAGATTCAATCTCTCAAAGATTATTCCCATGTGCAAGGCAAAGAGCCTTGCGGCCTCGATTGATTCTTCGTTAAAGGCATCTGGATCATCAAAGTTATCGAGATTGATAAAACCCACTGTCTCTTCTCTTATTAGAACTGGTATGGTCATCATGACTTTGATCTGATCTATCTTTCCTGTGGAGTAAAGCGCATCTTTTCTCTCTTTATCAAGTTTTTCATTGATCGAAAAATCTCTTACCAACATCACATCTCTTGTTTCTCCCTGCACAAGCTCATTTCTGTGAAAGAAAACCCTTGAGAGTTTTGAAAGATCATACCCAACTGTCGCTTTGAAAACATAGACGTCCTTCTCTTTCACAAGAGCGCTTCCAGCCTGTGCACCATAGACTGTTTCGACAGCCTTTTCAAGTAGAAATTGGTACAGGTTTTGAACATCATTGCGAAGCACATGTGCAACTACCTGAAGAATGGCCTCTTGGCATTTGTTTTTTCTTGTGAGCTTTTCTGTCAGTTGCTTCAGCTCAGTCACATCGGTCATCGAGATCAAAGATTTTTGAGTCCCAGGTATCATCTTAACCTGTACCAGAAGTTCTCTTTTGTTCTTTCGGTAATCTGTTATCGTGAGATAAAATCTCTCAGGAGCAGGCATTCTTGATTCATGGTAGTATTTTATTCTTTCAAGATCCTTCAAATCGACAAAGTTTGCCCAGTTTATCCTTTTCAATTCTTCCTTTGAAAGTCCCACCAATTCACACAGTGTTTGATTAGCCATATAGACTGTGAAGTTTTCATCTATGACTGCCATCGGAATAGCTACGGAATCGAGGAAAAAAGACAGCGCTTCTCCCAAAATCTGTTCCGTTCATGATCACCCCTACTCGACAACATGAACCTTCAACATATTTGTCGTACCCACCACACCACACGGTGCACCCGAAGTCACAACGACTACATCAGAACTCTCAACATATCCCAGAGATTTAACCTTTTCAACTGCCACGTGAATCATGATATCGGTTGAATGAACCTCTGGAACGAGTATTGGAATGACTCCCCAAACTATTGAAAGTTGATTGAAGGTATCATGATCTGGTGTCGTAGCGATGATCGGGCAGAACGGCCTAAAATGAGACACCCTGCGTGCCGTGCTGCCAGAGGCAGTTGAGGTTATTATAGCCTTGGCTCCTATTTCTTCGGCAACGTAGTAACAGGACTTTGCTATCGCTTCTGAAGGGTCTTCGGTCTTCTCAAGGTATCTCTCGGAAAAGATCGTCTTGAATTCTCTCAAATGTTGCTCGGCGTTCTCAACGATCCTGCTTGCCATTTCAACAACCTGGATCGGGTACTTACCCACAGCTGTCTCAGAGGTGAACAAGAGCGCATCTACTGTATCGAACACGGCACTTGCCACATCTATCACCTCTGCCCTTGTGGGAAGATGGCTTTCCACCATTGACCCAAGAACCTGTGTGGCCACGATAACCGGTACCCTGTACTTAGAGGCTGCCTGTATGACCTTTTTCTGAATCACAGGTAGTTCCTCTAAGGAAGTCTCCACCGCCAGATCCCCTCTTGCTATTATCACACCATCGCTGTTTCCGCAAATCTGGTCGATATCTTGAGTCGCTTTCTTGGTCTCTATCTTCACCAGTATTCCGGCATCTGGATCGATTGATTCGATCATCTTTCGTGCGTCTTTTACATCCTTTGAGCTCTTTACAAAAGACAGACAGAAGAAGTCAATTCCTATCCTTCCACATTCAGAAATGATTCTTCTGTCTTCTTCAGTCAGAGCGGGAATGGAGAGATCTGATTCTGGAAAATTCACACCGAGGTTTTCTTTTATGACTCCCGGGATCTCAACAAGACATTCAATCTTTTTCCCAGCGATCTTAGTTACTCTTAATCTTATCTTACCATCATCGATCAATATGGGATCGTCAACCTTGACCTCCTGTGTGAGTTTTGGATAGTCGATACTGATCAGACCCTTTGTGGAAGGAATCTTTTCTGTTGTAATTGTTATCTTTTCCTGCTCAGAGAGCTCGATGAACTCCTCCTTTTGTTCACCCGTTCTGAGTTTGGCACCTGGTAGATCCACGATGATCGCCACCGGCAGGTTCATATCTTCTTTGATCTCCTTTATGGTGCCTACGAGTTCCTTGATTTTCTCCGTACCGTAATGAACAGCGCTGAGTCTGAACCCATTTACACCAATCTCCAAGAGCTGTCTTAACACTGAAGGATCTTCAGTCTTTGGACCTACTGTGCATATCATCTTTGTCCTTCGCATCATTTCACCTCAGGAAAGAAGGTGTGCCAGTTGATACAATGACATGTCCAGCGTCTTTTTCTCTTCGAGTACTTCTTCGATAGGTACAGCCACGATTTTTCCAGACTGCAATGCCATCATTACGCATTTCTTGTTTTCCAAAAGAGCCCTCACCGCCTCTGCGCCCATTCTGGTCGCCAGAATTCTGTCGAACGCCGTTGGACTTCCTCCTCGCTGTATGTGTCCAAGTATAGACACTCGTGTCTCGTAACCTATTCTGTCCTGAAGATGCTTGGCAACATTGAGTGCACCTCCAGCACCTTCGGCAACCACTATGATACAGTTTATCTTTCCCCTCTTTCTCTCTTCAAACAACCTTGCAGTCAGTTTGTCCCAGTCTACGGGTATCTCGGGCACTATTGCGGCTTCGGACCCAGTCGCAAGCGCCGCGCTGAGGGCAATGTAACCTGAAGATCTTCCCATCACTTCAACGATAAAAGCCCGTTCGTGCGATGTAGCGGTGTCCTTCAATTTCTGAATGGCTTCGACTACGGTGTTCAAACAGGTGTCCACACCAACGCACATATCGGTTCTTGATATATCGTTGTCTATGGTACCAGGTATCCCGACAACGGGAATTTTGTGCTCTTCATGCAAGAACTTTGCACCGGTCAGGCTCCCTTCTCCACCAATGACAACAAGGCCCTCTATGCCAAAGGCCTTCAGTTGTTCGGCGGCCTTTGCCCTGCCTTCTTTTGTGTAGAATTCACCACATCTACTGGTTCTTAGGATTGTTCCGCCCCTTTCCATTATTCCTGCGACATTGGGAAAATTCATCTCTCTGAAAGCACCGTCTATCAACCCGCAATATCCTCTTTCTATCCCAATCACTCTCAAAGAATTTCTCACACCAAATCTCACTATAGCCCTGATAGCCGCATTCATTCCAGGTGAATCTCCACCACTGGTCAACACACCAATAGTTTTCATTTTTCGCCACCTCCTGGTGTAAAATTGATACTGGATTGATTATACAACGGGAGGAATTTTCCTTGTGGAAGGTTTTGATACAAGAGATCGATCTGGCAACCGCCAACATCATAAAATCTTTGCTTGAAGAAAACGGCATCGAAGTTTTGATCAAACCTGGGATCTTTGACCCAGTCATCTTTGGTCAAGGTGGGCTGGTTCAAATACTTGTGTTGCAAGATGATTTACAGAAGGCACAAGAGATAGTTAAGGAGGCGCTTGAAGGTGAAGAGAACTCCTCTGTATGAAAATCACATCTCTTTAAAGGCGAAGATGGTTGATTTTGCTGGTTGGGAGATGCCACTTCAGTATGAAGGTATCACCAGCGAGGTAATGAGTGTCAGAAAAGCTATTGGGATCTTTGATGTCTCGCATATGGGTGAGATTGTCATCGAAGGTGATGACACAGTTAGGTTTGTTGATTATCTTCTCACCAACTCCTTTGGGTCTCTGAAAATTGGTCAGGTTATGTACACAACCATGTGTAATGAAAATGGTGGAATCATAGATGACTTACTCGCATACAGACTGGGCGAGAATCGAGCTATGCTTGTTGTGAACGCTGCCAACACGGACAAGGATTTCAGATGGATTGTTGAAAGATCATCGGGTTTTGCCGTGAAAATCACCGATGTCTCGATGGACTACGGGTTGATCGCGGTTCAGGGACCTTCAAGCGAAGAGTTCCTGAAAAGGTTTTCGGCGGATATAACCGGATTATCCTACTACACATTCGGCAGTTACACGATCTTCGGTAAGTTCTGCATCATTTCCAGGACCGGTTACACTGGCGAAGATGGCTTTGAAATCTACTGTAAATGGAAGGACACACCATTCATTTGGGAGGAACTTCTCGTGCGGGGGCAAGCCTTCGATCTCAAACCTGCAGGGCTTGGGGCAAGAGACGTTTGCAGGCTTGAGGCATCTTATATGCTCTACGGCAACGATATGGATGATCACACAACACCTTTGGAAGTAGGTCTTTCCTGGGTTGTAAAGTTCGAGAAAGATTTCGTGGGCAAGGAGAGTCTTTTGAAACAGAAAGAAGAAGGCTTGAAAAGAAGAATCAGGGGACTTGAAATCCTTGACAAGAGGATCGCACGACATGGTATGGAAGTTTTCAGAGAAGGTCAAAAGATAGGCACCATCACAAGTGGAACATTCTCGCCAACACTGGGCAAGTCGATCGCACTGGCAATGATGGACAATCAGGTGAAAATCTCAGATGAGGTTGAAGTCGATATCAGAGGAACAAAGGTGAAAGCAAAGGTTGTGAAGTTACCTTTCTATAGAGGTTCGGTCAAAAGTTGATCAGGAGGTGTAGATGATGAAAAAGTATGCAAAGACTCACGAGTGGGTTCAAGTTGAAGGAAAAGTTGCAACGGTTGGTATTTCGAACTTTGCACAGGACAAACTTGGAGATGTGGTGTATGTTGATCTACCACAGGTCGGCAAGGTCGTCAAAAAAGGAGAAACCCTTATGAGCATTGAATCTGTCAAGGCGGCAAGCGATGTGTATGCGCCTGTTAGTGGAAAGGTCTTGCAGGTCAATGAAAAGCTGAACGATCAACCAGAACTTGTGAACAAAGACCCAGAGGGTGAAGGTTGGCTTGTTAAGATCGAAATGACCAATCCCAATGAACTGAATGAACTGCTTGACGAGGGGGCGTACAAAAAGCACTGTGAGGAGGAAGAATGATGCATCCATACATTCCTCATACTGATGAGGAAATTCAACAAATGCTCCACGCAATTGGTGTGGAGCATATCGATGATTTGTACAAAGACGTTCCAATAACAGTCAAAGAATTGAAAATCCCAAAAGGTTTAGATGAATTCACAGTTCTTTCTACTCTCGAATCGATCGCACAAAAAAACGCGGTGATAGAAAAAAAGAATATCTTCATGGGTGCAGGCATATATTCACATTACATTCCTCAGGTTGTGGAATCTGTAAGTTCAAGGCCTGAGTTTGTAACCGCGTATACGCCTTATCAAGCAGAGGTATCTCAGGGAACGCTTCAGGCACTCTTTGAATACCAAACGATGATCTGTGAGCTGACAGGCATGGAAGTTGCGAACTCCTCAATGTATGACGGCGCTTCTGCACTTGCTGAAGCGATTTTAATGGCACACAGGATAAATAACAAACACAAGGTTTTGATCAGTCAGGCAGTCCATCCGGAGTACATCCAGACCAGCCGTACTTACACTTGTGCTCAAAAGCTTTCCTTCCAGATCGTGCCTCTAAACGGTTCTGGAATGACAGACACAGCGGTGTTGAAAAACTCCATAGATGATGATTCATGTGCTGTTGTGATACAGTACCCGAACTTCTTTGGGATCGTCGAAGATCTGAGAGCCATAAAAGAAGTTGCTAAGGATCTTGTCTTCATTGTGGTGGCAGAACCCTTTGCATTGACGGTACTCGAACCCCCCGCAACCTTTGGCGCAGACATCGTTGTTGGAGACGGACAACCACTGGGCATACCCATGAGCTATGGTGGGCCGACGGTGGGGTTTTTCGCAACGCTTGAAAAGCATGTACGCAAGATGCCCGGTAGATTGATAGGTGAAACAACAGATGTCGATGGCAACAAAGGCTATGTGATGATCCTGCAGACAAGAGAACAGCATATCAGAAGAGAAAAAGCCACATCGAACATCTGCACCAATCACGCATTGATGGCTGTGAGAAATGCGATTTTCATGGGCGTTCTTGGACCCAATGGCATGAAAGAGGTAGCTTATAAGAGCTATTCCAACGCACATTATCTTGCCGAGAGGATACAACAGAAAGGTTATAAATTGATCTTCGATGGGCCATTTTTCAATGAGTTCGCGGTGAGGATGACAGATGACTACGATTCAAAATGGAGAAAGATTTTTCAGCACGGTGTGCTCGCGCCACTTCCACTCGGTTGGTACTTTAATCAATACAAAGATGGTGCTCTTGCTTGTGCAACGGAAGTGAATACTAAGGAAAGTATCGACAAGTTCGTGGAACTCCTGGGGCGTGATGGCATATGACAATCTTCGAAAAATCGGTTACTGGCAGAAAGGCATTCAGATTTCCTGACACAGCCATTGAAAAAAGAGAATTTGATATCCCGAACCATCTATTGAGAAAAAAAGCACCACAACTGCCTGAACTTTCTGAACCAGATGTGGTCAGACATTACACCGACCTTGCGAGCAAGAATTATTCTGTTGATAAAGGTTTCTACCCGTTGGGATCATGTACGATGAAGTACAATCCCAAGATCAATGAATACACCGCAGCCCTGCGTGGTTTCAGCCAGATACACCCTTATCAACCTTGGGAATTCACTCAAGGTGCGCTCCAAATCATCTTTGAACTCAAAGAGTTTCTGTGCGAGATAACTGGAATGGATGATATGACACTGCAACCGGCCGCCGGTGCTCACGGAGAGCTAACAGGCATGCTGATAGCAAGGGCGTACCATCTGTCAAAGGGCGATTTCAAAAGGCACATCGCGCTCGTACCAGATTCAGCACACGGCACAAATCCGGCTTCTGCCGCCATGGCAGGTTTTGATGTGGTAGAACTCAAATCGACCGAAGATGGATTGATCGATCTTGCAGAGCTGAAAAAGAATCTGAGCGACGAAGTTGCGGTTTTGATGCTCACCAATCCCAACACACTCGGTCTTTTTGAAAAAGATATCACCGAAATCGCCAAGATGGTGCACGACGCAGGTGCATTGCTCTACTATGACGGTGCGAACCTGAACGCCATCATGGGTAGGGTGAGGCCCGGTGATATGGGTTTTGATATAGTTCATCTCAATCTGCACAAAACCTTTTCGGCACCGCACGGAATGGGTGGACCTGGAAGTGGCCCCGTTGGTGTGAAGTCATTCTTGGCGGAGTTTCTGCCAATACCTGTGATCAGAAAAGCTGACGACAAATACTACCCCGATTTCAATCTTCCAAAGAGTATAGGCAGGGTGAGAAGCTTTTACGGCAACTTTCTGGTGATGGTTAAGGCTTACACGTATATACTCACGATGGGAAGAGATGGTTTGACTCACGCCTCTCGCATGGCTGTGCTCAACGCGAATTATCTGAGAACTCTGATCTCAAGGTTTTTGAACATAGCATCACCAAGAACGTGCATGCACGAATTTGTAGTCGACGGCAGTGAATTTGTAAGGCAAACAGGTGTAAAAGTTTTGGACGTGGCAAAAAGATTGCTCGACTACGGTGTACATGCCCCGACGGTGTATTTTCCTTTGATAGTTCACGAAGCTATGATGATCGAACCAACCGAAACCGAAAGTAAGGATACCTTGGACATGTTCTCAAAGATCTTAAAGCAGATCGTAGAAGAGGCAAGGACAAAACCAGATATAGTTAAGAATGCTCCATATAAGACACCTGTTAGAAGGCTCGATGATGTCACGGCAACAAAAAAGCCTGTTTACAGGTTCAAGAGACAAGGCTGATGAGTCTTGCAAAAAAACAGGGGGCTTGTAGCCCCCTTTATTTGTCGTTATTTTTTATTGTTGAGGTGCGGAGATTCTGTAAAGATCTGTGACGAAATCCACGCGGTTTATCAACTCTGGCTGGTCATCCACATCGAAGATGTAAAGACCGTCATTTGCAGAAACATAGGCGTACAAACCGTTGGTGTAGGCTCTGATTATCACGTCTTTCGCATAACTTGTGTTCGTCCACTCAGTGCAGGTTGAGATCTCTGTCTTCTCTAAGTTGCCTACCAGATCATCAAGATCAAAGCTCACAATACCGCTGTTTCCCGCTGCAACAAAGACTCTATCTTCATGGACCGTTATACCTGCGAAATCCTCTGACAGTTTTCCAAGCTCCACGCTGGTCGCGTACGGCGTCAGGTCATCGTATGCCTCCAAATAAAGAGAGTTAGAACTTGAGCCAACCAAGAGTACGTAGTTATCTTTGAGCACCATGTCCAGCGGGGTATAATTCAGTGTAGTCTTACCCTCGACATTCAAAGCACCATCGGTTCCGAGTTTCAACTTGACCAACGTCGGCAAATTGTTTTGTGAACCTGCCAGATAGATCATGTTGTTTGATCCAATCGCTATCGCGTTCACCGACTTCAAACCACTGTAGGGGGTACTTGATCCGGTGCCGATGTTGTAAGCAAAGGTTCTGTCGTTGCTTGCAACAATCAGGTAGTTTGAGCCACTGAAGGTACCTGCTTTAATTCTTCTGGCATACGCGGGATAACTACCGAAGGACGAGATGACCTTCGTCTGTGGGTCTTTTCCCGATAGATAATTTGCCAGGTTTGCACACACGATATTACCTGAATAATCGATCATGTAAGCCCATTCACCAAAAACGACAATCTCTTTTGTGCTTGTGATTTGCTCTTTAAAGAATGATGGATAATCTATTTCGTTAGGTCTCGTGACATCGTATATCAGAAGACCATTTGATGCACCGGCGACGTACAAAAAGTCCCACACATTTACAGGTCTTGTGAATGGCGATATGGAAAACTTGTAAACCTTGCTGGAGCTACTCAGGTTCTTTGGATCTTTTGCAACGATCTTCCATTGATAACTCTTGCCGGGCTCCAGACTCACCACATATTGGGTTTCCTTTATCCCTTCCTTATAGAGCGAAAGACTTTGGCTCTGTTCGGCAAGATACAGATCATATGTCAGAGTGTCTCCGTCAGGATCAGAGCAACTCCACTTGAAGGTAACATAGACGGTGTTCAGGATAGTATTATCCTGTGGTTGAATCAGCGTTGGTTCATTTGGAGCTTTGTTTGTCGGTGTTTGACCCCCACCTCCAAACCATTCACCGATCCCTGCACACCCCTGCAGAAAGAGTAAAACTATGAGCAGGATCGCCGGCAAAACATACCATTTGTTTTTCATCTTCAAACCCCCTTTTGGCACAGTACACACCAATGACTGGTAAAATTGTACCACAGGTGAATATTTTCAAGGAAGAGGTGTTCAAATGAAGGCGTTACTCGTTGATTACGATGGAACACTTGCAATCGTTGACGAAAAGGAATTTGCCAAGACTTATTTTGAGTATCTGAGGAATTTCGTCGAACAGAATTTCTCTGTAACTATTTCGATGAAGGATATTCTTGAGTGTGTTGAGCACATAACTCTCTTCGCAGATGGCAGAACAAACAACTATGAGAGATTTTTGAACTGCTTCAAGAGTAGGTATGATGTCTTCTTAGATTGGAAGACTGTTTTCGATAGGTTCTACGGCAGTGAGGCGTTTGACAGACTCAAAGAACTGATAAGACCAAACACTTCGCTCATCAGTTACCTGAAAGCTTGCAGGAGCGGAGGGAAAAAGGTGGTTCTTGCGACAAATCCTGTTTTCCCCAAGAAAGCGATTGTCAAGAGGATGAACTGGATAGGCTTGAATGAGTCGGATTTTGATCTTGTAACTCACATGGAGAATTCCCATTTCTGCAAGCCCGATCCAAGGTATTTCTTACAGATATGCTCTATAATTGGTGTAGAGCCAGCCGATTGTGTCATGATAGGCAATGATGATCTGTTTGACAAAGCCTGTGAAAAGGTGAGTATCAAATTCGTACTTGTTGGTGAATTTCACTTAGGGGGTGATTGGGATGATTCCAACGCTGCTGAGTGAGAAAAAAGTCGACAAAACACTTGCGATTCTGGCTGTGGTCTTTTCGCTTTTGGCTGGTCTTGTTTCAGCCATTGGTCTTTGGAGTGTTATGGTAGGGATCTTTGAAGGTTTCATCGACGGTTGGCGAGGGTACGGATATGGTACTGGAAGGATTTTTGGTGGCTTTTTCATAACATTGATCTCAGGTCTTCTTGGCATCCTTGCAGGTATCTTCACATTGATAGTTCTCAACCAGTGGAGCGGTGTACTCAATGAGAATATCCAGAACACAAAGGTTCTGCTCAGCTATCTCAAGCAAAAGGTTGAATCTGAGAAACAAATGAACTTGAGCGTGCTTGAAGGACACCTTTCGACACTCAATTTGAACATCTGGGCATACTGGGTGTACCTGGTATTCTATGTGATCTCTTTTCTAATACCAGTTGCGTCCTTTGTCTTTTCAATCCTGGCAATAGTCTTCCTGTCTGTATACCTGCAGAGCGTGTTCAGTGTTTCCAAAAGACTGGAAGAGATCAAGAACGCTATGTATCCACTCTTAGGTATTTCTTTTCCGATGATGAGTTACATAAAACAGCGAAATGTCGGAATCTTCATTCTGCTCACGATTGTGACCCTTGGGATATACTGGTGGTATCTTCTGATAAAACTCTCCGATGAGATCAACCAGTACATCGATGCAGATCAGAAGATCAGGCAGGTGATCAATCTCTGAAGGTAATGATAGACGTCGACGATGTGCTAACCAATTTCAACAAGGCATTTCTGCAGTTAAGCCATGAGCTCTTTGGGACACCAACAGATATTCAGATAGAGGTATGGGACTTTTACAAATGTGTCCCCGGATTAACTTATGAAATGGAACAGATCGTGTGGGAGAAGATCAGGCAAACAGATGATTTTTATTTGACTTTGCCTGCATATGCTTCGCAGGAAGATCTGTTGTTGCTGAGAAAAGTTATTCAAACGGGTGAGCACGAGATCTTTTTCATCACATCGCGTTTTCCCACAAAGGGTAAGAGTATTGAAGAACAGACAACTCTCTGGATAGAAAACCATGTTGGTGTGACACCAAAGGTCTTTGTCACATCAAAGAAGGGACAATTCTGCAAGGAACTTTCAATTGAGCTCGCTCTGGATGATGCTCCACATCACATAAACGATCTTACAAACCATGGCATCCCTACGGTAATCATGGATTGGTCTTACAATAGACACATCAAAAACCTTCCGAGGGTAAGAACCCTGGGGGAGTTCATCGCATTGATATCAAGGTGATCATGTGATAGATGCAGTTGTTTTCGATATGGATGGTGTTTTGATCGAGACCGAGAGCGTCTACAAAGAAACTTTCAAACAGATTCTGTCAAAGTACGGTGCCGTATACTGTGAAGAATTTTTCCTTCATCTGACTGGAACTACTCTTGAAAAAGACGGTGCGACAAAGATCATAGAAAGATTCAATCTGCCGGTAAGTGAGAAACAGTTGATAGAAGAGATCTATGAAACCTTTGATGAAATCTCAAGCAAGCTCAAACCAAGAGAAGGTGTTTTGGAAACCATCAAGACCTTGAAGGAACTAAAAAAACATGTAGCCCTTGCCACATCAACTGTGAAAGACAGGGCATTGCAAAGACTCGAAAGATGTGGCTTGACAGATTTCTTTGATGTGACGGTCTTTGGTGATGAAGTTATCAACAGTAAACCAGACCCATAGATATACCTCAAGGCGTTGGAAAGATTGAAAACTGAGGGCTCTCGAGTGGTTGTTTTCGAAGATTCCGTGAATGGCATAAAATCAGCCATCGGTGCGGGAATCTCGTCTGTCTTGGGTGTACTTCACGACTACAACGATCCCGAGTCCTTGATCAAAGCCGGCGCTGTCTGTGCAGATGAACCTCCGCAGGTTTTCTTTTTTTTCTTAGAAAAGTTGTTGCAACTGTAAAAAGATGAGCTATACTCTTAGGTAAGATGGGGGGTGAACAAATGGCTTGCGCAAACAAACCCGAGCCAAAGAAACCTGAGGAAAAACCAAAGGAAACCAAAAAAGAAAAACCCAAGAAATAACTGAATCCCCCGGTAAAGACCGGGGGATGTCATTATATCTGTGCGACCCACGAAAATCTTTTCAAAAACTCATCAGGATTCATCTTCGCTGCACTTGACAGTTTTGCGAGCATGTTGGTGTCCGACAAATCTTTCTTGGTAAGCCTTATCATATAACCACGCGCGACCCGATAGTGTTCTGAGTTGATATCCACCATTCGCACCTTTGTTCTGCCAGTCGATGGGTCGATCAATTCTTCGAAAGGCAGCACTCTGATCCTCCCACTTTCGACGCAGATCATACCTCCAGACAGGTGTTTTTCAAAATCTCCAAGCAAGAATCTGACCGCGCCATACCCAAGTGTTCTTGTGTAATCGATATCGAATGGAATAGGTCTTGCGCATCTGAGTTCATAACCCAGTGTTACATCTATGATGTTCAGCTTTTCTCCTCTTTGAGCAAAACGTTTCTGAACTTCACGCTTGAGTATTGTCGCCAAAGGTATCTCGCTGAGTCTTATATGTCCATGCGGGTCTCGTTCGACCGTCACACCTGGGATATTAGACAGTTCCTCTGGATCGATCATTTCTCCTATGCCTTCGGCTATTATCGCAAGACCATCATTTCTCCCGAGAACTCGCCTCTTGAGAATTGTGGTCTCAAGTATGTCGCAGACCTCTGAAAGCGTTATCTTTTCCTTTTTGAATTCTTCACCGATCACAGTTAGGGCAGCACTCGCAGATTTTCCTATACCCAGTGCCAAATGTCCCGCCTTCCTACCCATCGCAACTACAAAGTACCATCTGTTGGTTGTTCTTGAATCCTGCATCAAGTTGTAAACAAGTTCGGTGCCAAGATGGCGTGCGGTTTCAAATCCAAAGGTAGGCATACCACCAGGCAGTGGCAGGTCGTTGTCAATTGTCTTTGGGACATGTGCGACACGAATCCTGCCTGAACTTGCCTTTGAAACCGCAGAGGCAGAGAACGCAGTGTCATCTCCACCAATTGTCACAAGGTAATTGATCCCTAAATCTGTGAGGCTTTTCAGAACATTTTGAAGATCTTCCGCTTTCTTGGTTGGATTTGCCCTTGAGGTCCTCAGAATAGAACCACCCTCGATATGAATACGTGATACATCTGAAATAGTCAGTGGGCGGATCATATCGGTTCTACCCTTCATGAGATGTTCAAAGCCATCGTAAATTCCTATTACTTCCAGGTCATTGTTGATTGCTTCGATCGTGACGGCATTTATAACACTGTTGATGCCAGGTGCTGGTCCTCCGCCTACGAGTATCGCAACTCTTTCAGACATCTTCATTCACCCCTTTGTGTGAGTTTGCGAGTTTATCTGTTAAATTATAACCTATCTCCGATGCTGATTGAAGCCTATCTCAACGCAGTCCCACCTGTCTTGCTCAAATTCGGGTGGTGATGAAAACCAAATGTTGCACGTTAACAATTTCTTCAATGATTCTTCTTCATATCTTCAGTTACAGGTTGAGAGTAGGAATAGTATGATATTGCCAAAAGGGAGGAAGGTTTCTTGAATATGGTGACAAACATCTTTGAACAGATTTCTATAGAAATGAAGAACGCTAAGAAGTGCAACCGCCCGGTGATCACACTAGGCGGTGTGCACGTGTTGTAGCACACACCTAAGAGGAAAAAGATCACCGGGCTACCAGAAAAGGTAGCCCGGTTTTCTTTTTATGGAGAGGTTCACAGGCAAGAACAACATCTTTCAAAGGGGGAATTTGGATGACAGAGGTTCAGGTTGAAAGTGAAAATCTCGCGCAGAATCTGACTACCAACGCAATCATTGAACTGATAAGCAAATCCAAAAAGAAAACACCAGTGACTGCTTACGTGAAAGGAGATTTCAGAAAAGCCAATCTTGGCAATCTTCATTTTTTCGGGACTCAGAACTTTGGAATAATCGTTGGTGATTACGAAGAACTCAGAAGTTTCGTCCAGGAAAACCAGCACAGAATTCAAGACATTCACATCGAGGTACACGCAAGAAACTCTGCGCTTCCATTGGCAGATCTGACAAAGTACAACGCACGAATCGAACCAGGGGCGATTATTCGCGATCTGGTTCAGATTGGTGATGGGGCTGTGATCATGATGGGAGCCGTTATAAACATCGGCGCAGTAATCGGTGAGAAGACAATGATCGATATGAACGCCGTCATCGGCGGAAGGGCAATGATAGGAAAGAACTGCCATATAGGAGCAGGTGCTGTGATAGCTGGGGTGATAGAACCTCCAAGCGCCAAACCGGTTATTGTTGAAGACGATGTTGTGGTCGGTGCCAATGCGGTTGTCTTGGAAGGAGTGACGGTGGGAAGAGGCGCCGTCGTTGCCGCTGGAGCTGTCGTCATAAACGATGTTGAACCATTCACAGTCGTTGCGGGTATTCCAGCGAGGTTCATCAAAAAAGTCGATGAAAAGACCAAGGAGAAGACGAAAATCGTAGAGGCTTTGAGAGCTCTGCCCACAGAACGGGGGGTGTTCTTGTGAGCCACTTATGCACTGTATACAAACCTTTTGATCTACAGATTGACCACGCAGAGGGAATATATCTGTACACAAAAGATGGAAGAAAATTCGTTGATACATTTTCAGGTATAGGAGTTCTGGCTTTTGGGCATGGTGACAAGGATATCGAGGAAGCGATGATCAACAAAATGAGGCGATACACCCATATTTCCAATTTCTTTCTGGACGAAGACGCTGAATCTGTTGCTGCAAAGCTCATCCAAAGAACAAGGAGACAGGGAAGGGTTTTCTTTTCGAACTCCGGAGCAGAGGCGAATGAGGCAGCTTTGAAAGCTATCAAGAAAATCAGAAAAGGTATCATAGTGGCCTTCGAGCAAGATTTCCACGGTAGAACCCTGGGTTCTCTTTCTATAACGGGGTTTTCAAACCTCAGAGAGCCGTTCAATCCACTTTTGCCAAACGTAGTGTTTCTACCCCACAACGATCCAGAAAGGTTTGCGAGCTTTGTGCGACAGAATCAAGTGGCAGCAGTTTTTGTTGAGTGTCTTCTTGGCACTGGAGGCCTCAGATCGATCTCCAACAATATGGCAAGGACACTCATGCAACTCAAAGAAGAACATGACTTTATACTCGTTGCCGATGAGGTTCAGTCCGGTCTTGGCAGGACTGGTAGGTTTTTCTGTTATGAACACTTTGGACTGAAGCCAGATATTATAACCGTTGCAAAAGCACTTGGAGGAGGACTCCCGCTTGGGGCGACTATCTTTTTGGATCAAATCATGGATGTCTTTCAGTATTCGGAACACGGTTCGACCTTTGCACCAAATCCCGTTGCGCTGGCAGGTGCGAGTGTTGTGATGAACAAGATCAACGATTCATTTATCGCAGAAGTGGCACAAAAGGGTGAGTATCTGAAGAATGAACTGAAATTCATAAACAATGGATTGATAAAAGAGGTACGAGGGCTCGGCTTGATGATTGGTGTGGAGGTCAACGTAGATCCAGAAAGATTGAAGCAGATTGCCTTTAAGAATGGCCTTTTGTTGAATCTGGTGAGTAGGAATGTCGTTCGCTTCTTACCGCCATTGAACATCACCTACCAAGAGATAGATACGATCGTGGAATTATTTGAGAGAAGTATCAAGGAGGTAGACTTTGAACGAAATAGAACTGAGACATCTTTTGCATCAAAGGCCTGAACCTTCTTTTCAAGAATATGAAACACAGCGGATCTTGGTCAAGCACATTCAGAAACTCGGTTATGAAGACATCAGAAAGGTTGGAACAGGCATCGTTGTTTTGAAAAAGGATTCAGATGGTCCGTTTGTGTTGCTTCGAGCTGAGATGGATGCCCTGCCGATCGCTGAGCAAACTGACTGCGCCTTTCGTTCTCAGAATGGCTATATGCATGCATGCGGTCATGATTTTCATATGGCATCTCTGTGCTGGGCGATGCGCAGGGTGATTGAGAACAACTTGAAGGGTAACCTTGTTTTTGTGTTTCAACCCGCAGAGGAGTCTGGAGCTGGCGCTGTTGAGATATTGAAGTACCTTCAGCAGTCTGGTATGGAGGTATCTGCGGCGATCGCAATGCATGTGACAGATGAATATGAAGCGGGAACAGTTGCATCTCGAGCTGGAGTGCTTTTCAGTGCGTCTTGCGAAGTAGATGTAGTTTTCAAAGGTCTTGCCGCTCATGCAGCCTTTCACCAGCAGGGAAAGGATGCGATCAGATCATGTGTTGATTTTCTCAAAAAGATATACGAAACAGACTGGGGACAGGACTTGATCTGGTTTGGTAGATTAGAAGCAGGATCTGCAAGAAATATAGTTGCAGACAGAGCTTTAATCCAAGGTACGATCAGATCCACTGACCTGAAGGCAGTTGAAAAGAGATTGAATGAAATTCGACAGATTGCAGAGCAGTCTTGCTTAGTTTCTAAAGCAAGTTGTGAAGTCATCAAGGGTACGCCATACAGGCAGGTCGAGGTTGACGAAAATCTCTGCTTGCTCTTGGAACGAACAGCTGCGAAAATGGGTATGAAATTCTTGAAATCTCAGGTGAAATTGACTGCTGAAGACTTTGGATATTTTTCAGCTTACTATCCAACCTTGATGTACTGGTTTGGTACCAGAAGAGGAAACACCTTTGGCCTGCACAGCCCCTGGTTTTTGCCTGCCGATGATTTGATTGAGACGGCAGGTGAACTTTTCTATGAAATTCTTGCGCAACTGTGTTGATTCAGATATCATATAACTATTAGGAAATCTTTCAAGGGGGTGCAGACCTTGCTTGTATTGTTTGCAGCAACCTTGGTCACAATAGGCTATGTGATCTTTCTGAGTTTCAGAATTCTCGATAACAGTCCTGGGAATGAACAGACGATCGAACTTTCACGGATCATTCAAAAAGGTGCGAGATCCTTCCTTTTTGAGGAATATCTGGTTTTCTTCCCGGCAGTTCTTGCGCTTGCTGTTTTGTTGTTCATCTTTCTTGGATGGAAAACGGCGGTTTCATTCCTTGTTGGTGCCGTTTTTTCAACTCTTGCTGGCTTTTTCGGCATGACAATAGCTACGAAATCCAACGGGCGCACGAGCTGGGCTGCGTTGTCTGGCATGACAAAGGCTTTGAGGATAGCCTTCAGTGGTGGTGCTGTGATGGGGCTAACGGTCTCTGCCCTCGGATTGCTTGGTCTTGGGTTTGTTTATGAACTGACAGGGGACATGACCTGTGTCAGCTACTATTCACTCGGCGCGTCCTTTGTGGCGCTCTTTGCAAGAGTTGGCGGTGGTATATACACAAAGGCTGCCGATGTTGGAGCCGATATCGTCGGAAAAACCGAGGCAAACTTGCCTGAGGATGATCCCAGAAACCCAGCGGTAATCGCAGACAATGTCGGAGACAATGTCGGAGATGTTGCCGGAATGGGCGCTGATTTGTACGAATCTTATGTCGGATCGATCTTCTCGGCGCTCGCGCTTGCAGTCTTCATGAACAGTGAGAAGGCAGTGAAGAGTGTACTTTTTGTTGTCATATCTGGACTGTTGAGTTCAGTAGTCTCGGTGATAATAACAAATCTCACAGTGTCTAAGTTCAAGAATCCCTCATCTGCGTTGAGGTTTGGAACAATTCTGTCGAGTGTGTTGTTGCTTGGTTCGATGTTGATCTACTCAGTTATTTCAGCCTGGATTCAGATCTTTTTTGTCGTCTTTTTTGGAGTGGCAGTTGGTACAAGTGTAGGGCTTTTAACCGAGCTGTACACCTCAGGAAAGAAGATCGCGAACCTTGCAAAATCTGCAACGACTGGACCCAGTAACATATTGATCAGTGGTCTTGCACTTGGCATGGAATCGACCTTTGTTATCACTATACTCATAGTGATTGCAGTTCTGCTTTCCTATAAATTGATTGGACTCTTTGGAGTTGCGCTGTCTGCTGTCGGCATGCTCGCCACACTTGGTATGAATCTTTCGGTGGATGCGTACGGTCCGATAGCGGACAACGCAGGTGGAATCGCTCAGATGGCAAAACTCGAAGAAAATGCACGGCAGGTCACAGATAAACTCGATGCGGTTGGTAACACAACTGCTGCTATGGGAAAAGGTTTTGCAATAACATCCGCGGCTTTAACCTCGCTTGCGCTGTTTTCCAATTATGCGAATGTCACCCATCTGGCAACGCTTGACATAAGAGACCCTGCTCTTTTCACCGGAGCTCTGGTGGGCGCGATGCTTCCATTTCTGTTCTGTGCTCTCACTATGAAGGCTGTGGGAGATGCCGCAGATGAAATGGTGGAGGAGATCAGAAGACAAATCAGAGAAATCCCAGGTCTAATCTCTGGGCAGACAAAACCAGATTATGGCCGCTGTATCCAAATTGCGACAAAGGGCGCGCTCAGAAGGATGATCTTCCCATCTCTTCTCGCGGTTGTGACTCCCATATTGAGTTATTTCATTCTGGGTACGGCGGGAACCGCGGGGGTGCTCATCGGTGCAACGGTTTGTGGTGTTATGGTTGCGATCTTCATGGCTAATTCAGGTGGAGCCTGGGACAATGCGAAGAAGTACGTCGAAGAAGGACATCTCGGCGGGAAGGGTTCGATAGCTCACAAAGCTGCCGTGATTGGAGATACCGTGGGAGATCCACTGAAAGATACATCAGGTCCCTCGATAAATATCTTAATAAAACTCATGGCGATTACATCAGTTGTGATAGCTTCTCTGATTGGGAGGTAGGCTTATGAAGAGAATAGCTGTACTTTGTGTGGGAAATGATTGTCCTGGTTTGAACGCGGCGATCAGGGCAGTTGTCATGAAGGGTTCTGAGATTGGTATCGAAATCCTTGGTGTTAAAGACGGCTTCGAAGGCTTGTTCACAGACAAAATCGATGTGCTCACCAAGTCTTCAGTTTCTGGAATCTTGCACCGCGGTGGAACGATCCTTGGAACATCTCTCTTTGCCCCCCAGGAACCTGAGGATCTTCAAAAGGTGGCGAAGAAGTTAGAACAGTATTCCATAACCTCTTTTCTAATACTCGGTGGCAGACTTGGCGTGAAGGCTGCTCTGAAACTTGCAAAGGAGAATATCCCATCTATCCTTGTGCCAGCTACTATAGACAACGATCTACCCTTCACGGATTTCTCGATAGGTTTTTTCACCGCTATTGAGCATGTCAGAGAGGCGCTTGATATGCTACATGCAACTGCAGAATCCCATCACAGAGTTATGATCGTTGAAACAATGGGAAAGCCAGGCGGGTGGATTGCCGTCACAGGTGGACTTGCAGGTGGTGCAGATTATGTAATCACGAATGCAGAGTCTGTCGATCAGGAAGACCTTTTGAACAAGATCCGCAGTCGTTACGAAAGTCAAAAGAGATTCTCGATCGTTGTTGTTGAAAGCGGTACTATCTTGCCTGAACAGATCTATCAGATAACCGGAACAGATGAAAGAACGCCTGCTGCACAGGTTATCGGCGCGTTCATTGAAAGAGAACTGAAAGATATCGGAATAGAATGGAGATACACGAATCTTGGGTATCTGCAGAGAGGTGGTACACCTGTTTGCATGGATAGAATAATCGCAACCCAGATGTCAACACGGGCTGTGGAAATGGTCAAGTCTGCGAGGGTTTATCACGCGCTCGGCATGAGAGGTTTGACTGTAACAGAGGTTCCCTACTCTGAAACAATGGTGAATGTGAAAATAGTGGATGAGCAACTCAGAGGTCTGGCAAAGCTCTTCTATTGAGGTGATTTTGTGAATTTACTTCAGATCGTGGGACCAGTGATGGTGGGACCATCCAGTTCTCACACCTTTGGTGCAATGAGAATTTCAAGATTTGTGTACAAAATGATAGGACAGACACCAGAAGAAGTGGAATTCTCCCTGCACGGGTCTTTCGCGAAGACCTTCAAAGGTCATGGGACTGATAGGGCTTTACTTGCTGGCATTATGGGGTTGAGATACGATGATGAAAGGATCAAAGACTCGTATTTCTTGGCCAAACAGACTGGGTTGAGATATTCCTTTAGATTGGTTGAGCTCTCTAACGTCCACCCAAATACGGTGAGGATCAAGGTTCAAACGCAGAAAACTCAGCACGAGGTGGAAGGCTGTTCAATAGGTGGAGGGGCAATAAGAATCACCAAGATAGATGATGTCGACTGTGATCTGAGCTGGAATTATGATACTCTCATAATTGTCAACAAGGACGAACCAGGTGCTTTGTCGAAGATCCTGAGTAACATCAAAGCAAATATTGCGAATTTGTATCTGAGAAGGATAAATCTGCTTCAAGCAAAGGCTTTGACGATAGCAGAACTCGATTCACCACTCGAGAATCTGCATGAGCTTTTAGGCCTCTCTTGTGTTCTCGAATACTATTTTGTGCCAAAAGACGATTTCTTGTAGAATCTTTTCAGGTGATGTCGATGAATCTGCGCGAGTTGATCGAGCTGGAGCAGAAAACGGGACAACCGTTTCATGAAGTGATTTTGTTGACCCAGATGATGGAGGATGGATCAGATCCCATCGATCTCAGGAAAAAAATGAAGGTTTTTTTAGAGACAATGCTCGATATAGCCGAGAAAAATTTCGCAAAGAGTCAAAAAACTCTTATGGGCCTTTGTGGTGAAAACGCCTCTGTCTTTGCTCAACATCTCCCCCAAATGATGGGAGAGTTCAATCACATGACGACAATCGTAGCGCTTTCTATTGCCGAAGCCAATGCCTCGATGGGTAAGATAGTGGCCTGTCCGACGGCTGGAGCTTGTGGAGTGGTACCAGCCATGGTATACGCGCTCAGAAAGCTGAAAGGTGTTTTGGAGGAATCACTCGTGGATGGTCTGATCGTGGCTGGAGCTGTCGGAGCTTGCATCGCCGAGCACGCCTCGATCTCCGGGGCTGTTGCAGGTTGCCAGGCAGAGATCGGCACTGCCACCGCCATGGCAAGTTCATTGGCGGTTTATTGCTTGTCTAAGAACAGTGATAAAGTAAGTCATGCCGCTGCCTTGTCTTTGAAGTCTTTGATGGGTCTTGTCTGCGATCCTGTAGGCGGATTTGTCGAAATACCATGCGTAAAGAGAAATGCCGTCGCAGTGAATATCGCCATAGCCACGGCAGAGATGGCGCTTGCTGGAATACAGAGTGTGATACCGTTTGATGAAGTGGTGCAGGCGATGGCAAAGGTTGGTAAGTCTTTGCCTGAAGAACTCCGTGAAACCGGTCTTGGTGGTGTCGCATCGACCAAGACTGCGACATCTCTGTTAGAGAAAATAAGAGGTGAACTGATGTGAAAAGAGAGAGTGTCGAAATAACTGAACCTGTTGATCTCTGTTTGAAGAATGGGAGATTGAACCCATCGGCACTTGGCTGGTCAAGAAAACCGCTGATTCGCTGTAATCTCTCAGATCATATTTTCAGAAAAAAGAAATGGAACTACTGGGCAGTCTTCAATCAAGAATGCCTGTTCTCGGCGACGATTTCCAATCTGGACTACATCGGAGTTGTATTCTGCTATTTTCTTGATTTGAAGACCAAAGAATTTTTCGAAGAAACCGTTATAACACCTTTTGGCATAGGCTGCAATGTACCAAATGGAGTCGACCAGAGCATCGTTTTCAGTTCAAAAAAGATGAAAGTAAGCTTTTCTGAGCGCTCAGGCATGACGGTTTTAGAGGCATCCTTCACGACCTCTGAGAACAAAGCCGTGAAGGCGAATATCGAGATCTTTCGCGCCAACACTGAGTCACTAAACGTGGTTGTTCCGTGGAGCTGGTGGAGGTTTCAGTACACGAGCAAGCAGTTTTGTCTCAGAGCAAGGGGGAAGATTTCTGTTGACAACAAAGTCTATGATCTTGATTCAAACAAGACATTCGCCACACTGGATCTCGGCAGAGGTGTGTGGAAATACTCAACTTTCTGGAACTGGGCGAGCTTTGCCGCTGATTATGACGATCGAACAGTCTTGGGTGCAAACCTTGGGGCTGGTTGGACCGATGGAACGGGGACAAACGAAAACGCGATTCTGATCAACGGAAGACTCAACAAGATTGCGAGCGATGTAGTCTTTCAGTATGACAAACACGATTTGATGAAACCATGGCACATCTATTCAAAAGACTCCGATGACGTCGATCTGGAATTCCAACCGATTTATCATCGTACGGCAAAGACAAATCTTGTATTACTCTATTCAAGAGTTCACCAAATGATAGGTACTTTCAAAGGTTTTGTTAGAGGTGAAAACAGAGAGATGTACATAATCAGAGATGCGATAGGTTGGGCCGAAGAACACCACGCTCGGTGGTGATTCAGCCCAACAGAGCATCCACGAATTCTCTTGGGTCAAACGGCCTTAGATCCTCAACGCTTTCACCAACCCCGACAAACTTAATTGGCAACCCGAGTTCTTTCTTGATTGCCAACGCGATACCGCCCTTTGCTGTGCCATCCAGTTTTGTTATGACCACACCGGTTACGTTCACCATCTCTTTGAAAATCTTTGCCTGCACAAGCCCGTTCTGCCCGGTTGTCGCATCTATGACCAAGAGAACCTCATGCGGTGCACCTTCAACAACCTTCCCAACAACCCTGTGAACCTTTCTCAGTTCTTCCATGAGATTCTTCTTCGTGTGCAGTCTTCCTGCGGTGTCGATGATTACGATGTCTCTTTGTTTCGCTTTCGCGTGATTCACCGTGTCGAACGCAACGGCTGCTGAATCTGCTCCTTCGTTGTGGCTAATCACAGTACAGCCAACTCTGCGTCCCCATTCTTCTAACTGTTCGATCGCCGCAGCTCTGAAGGTATCTGCCGCACCAAGCACAACCGTCTTGCCGAGCGATTGAAAGTAAGATGCCAGTTTGGCTGCTGTGGTTGTCTTTCCTGTCCCGTTGACTCCAACGATCGTGATAACAAATGGGGTATTGCTATCCAGTCTCAATTGGTTGCCGTCTGACAAGAGTTCTACAAGTATCTCTTTCAGAGCAACGAAGGCATCATCTGGTTTTGCCTCTTTGAGTCTTTCGATTATGTACTGCGTCGTTTCATAACCAACATCCGCCGCGATTAGTCTTTCCTCAAGTTCCTCAACTACTTCATCACTCAGTTTATTTCCCTTCAAAAGCTGTGAAAGACCCTCAAAAAAGGTCTTTCTTGCCTTTGCAAGTCCCGCTTTCAATCTCTCAAAGAATCCCATCGATTACACCTTCCTGTGTGGGTCATATTCATTGAGTGCTTCTATCGTTTTTGAAACAACAGCACCGCCGTCTGTTTTGATCTTCTGTGGCTTTGCCTGATTTCTGGTTTTGAGTTCTACAAAACCTTCTGTGAGAGCTCTACCTACGGTTATTCTCAATGGGAAACCGATCAAATCGGCGTCTTTGAACTTCATGCCCGGCGAGAGTTCTCTGTCGTCCAAGAGAACCTCGATACCCTTTTCCATCAAATCTCTGTAGATTTTCTCTGCCAGTGCTTTTTGGTTTTGGTCCTGCATTGACACAGTCGTTATAATGACTTCGAACGGGGAAATAGATTTAGGCCAGATGATACCATCTTCATCGTGCAACTGTTCAACAACTGCCGCCATCGTTCTTGAGACTCCCCAACCGTAGCATCCCATTATGAATGGTTTCAGTTCACCGTTTTGGTCCATGTACAGCGCATTCATCGATTTGGAATACTTGGTGCCAAGTTTGAAGACATGACCGAGCTCTATACCCTTAGATCCACTCAAAGGTGCGCCACAGTTTGGACATGGGTCATTTGGCTGGACTACTCTCAAATCTGTGTAAGAATCTACTGTGAAGTCCCTGCCGAGGTTTGCGTTGATATAATGGTGATCCTCTTTCATTCCTCCAACAACCACATTTTTCATGTACTTCACACCGTGATCTGCCACTACGTGAAGGTCTTTCACACCCACAGGCCCTATGAAGCCTATCGGGACCCCGAAAGCCTCAAAGACTTCCTTTGGTTCAGCGAGTCTGAGAGATTGATCGTTCACATGGACTTTGAGTTTTTCCATGTTCAATTCTCTGTCTCCTTGAATTAGAGCCATCACAAAGCCGTTTCTCCCCACAAAGAGTAAGGATTTGACTATCTGACTTGGCTTTACGTTCAAAAATTGAGCAACTTGCTCAACTGTTTTGACATTCGGTGTGTGAACCAATGTCAGAGCCTTTTCAACATCGTCACTTTTGCTGTACTCACCTTTGTAAGGTGCCTGCTCATCATTTGATGAATACCCACATCTATCGCATCTGAGAAGATTTGTCTCACCGACAGGTGCAAAACTGACAAACTCGTGAGATTCATTGCCGCCTATTGCACCAGAGGCTGCCTCTGTTATGACATAATGTAGACCTATTCTCCTTGCAATATTGCTGTAAGCTCTCGTACAAGCTTCATAGGCTTCGTCGAGTGATTCTTGACTGTCATGGAAACTGTATCCATCCTTCATGATGAATTCCCTTGCTCTGAGAAGTCCAAACCTTGGTCTTATCTCGTCTCTGTATTTTGGACCAATTTGATATAGAAAGACAGGTAGTTGTTTATAGGAACGAAGTTCATCTTTGACAACCTGTGTAAACACCTCTTCGTGTGTTGGACCGAGTGTGAACTCCCTGTCATGCCTGTCTTTGAGTTTCATCATCTCTGGTCCATAATCTTCCCACCGTCCTGTGATCTTCCACAGTTCTGCTGGCTGAATTATCGGCATCGTAACTTCTTGTGCACCTATCGCGTTCATTTCCTCTCTGACTATGTTCTCGATCTTTGAGAGTGTTCTTTTCGCCAAAGGCAGATATGAATAGACGCCAGCGGCGGTTTTTCTTATGAATCCTGCCCTGTACAAAAGGGCGTGGCTTATGACCTCGGCATCTGAAGGAGCCTCTTTCAAAGTTGGTGCGTACAGTTGTGAAAATCTCACGCTCACACCTCCATTCTTCCACAAATTATAGCAGTTGTCTGTGATAAAATCATCAATAGACTGTTCAATCTGGAGGACATCTTGCGGTGAAAAGGACATTTATTGTTTTTTTGCTGGCCTTTCCATTGCTCATTTTCAGTACACAGACGATCAAATTCGTGAGCGGTGAAGAATACCCGCCGTTCATTTGGAAGGATGAAACAGGAAGACCTGCTGGAATAACGGTCCAGATACTGCAGTTGCTTGAGAAAAAGCTCGACATCTCTTTTGAAATAGAGCTCATGCCCTTTTCCCAAGCACTGGAAAAGCTTCAAACAGGGCAAGCCGATATGATCAACTTCATATTCAAAACGCCCGAAAGAGAAAAATTCCTTCTCTTCTCAGAACCAGTTATGAATCTCGAGAGCAGAGTGTATTTCAGAAAGTCTTTGAACATCAAGTCTTTCTCAGATCTCACACCTTATTTGGTTGGAGTTGTCCAATCCGATGAGAATGAAAGGTTGCTCAAGCAGAAAAATCCTTCGATCACCTTCAGGTATTACAAAAACAGCGAAGAAATTGTTTTAGCTGCGAAGTCTGGGAATATAGACGTTTTTGTTATGGATGACCTCCCTGCGCAGTACTATTTGATAAGAGAAGAGATCTTCCATGAATTCTCAACATTGCCAGCTATCTCAATTCAGCAAGTTTATTTCGCTTTTCCCCCAGACAGGCAAGATCTTGCGCGAACCATAAACAAAGGTTTATCTCAGGTGAGCAGGAAAGAATTAGAGAAGATAGTTGGTCCCTTTGCCAGGCCATCTCATTTCATCCCTCTGTGGGTTTGGTACCTATTGGTGATAATTGCCTTGGTCTCTGTAGGTGTTTTTGTGTTTTCCGTAATCTTGAATCGGTACCTGGCAAAGCTCGTTACAAAAAGGACAGCAGAGCTGAACAAGAAAAATGAAGAGCTTACAGCGTCAAATGAGGAACTGGACGCCCTAAATCAAGAGCTGAGGGCATCCTTCGAGGAAATGGAGGCGATGAACGAGGAACTAAACCAGACAAATAGAGAACTCGAAGAGAAAAACAAACAGGTACTTGCCTTTCAAAACGCTTTTTTGAAGCTTCTGGATATTTCCTCGAAGATGACTTATGAGACTATTCAGGAAAAGGACTTTCTTTTTGAGACACTCAAAATCTTCAAAGAATACGCAAAACAGATAGATCATATTGGAGTAGCCTTGAAATCGAGTGAACAAGGAAAGACACTCTTTGTGATATGCCGTGATAAAGATCAGGTTATGGTTCAAAGAATCGATCGGCAGATAGATTTTCAAGACGTGGCTCTGGCAAATACAATAAAGGAAATTGCAGCACAGGTCTGTGAAGAACCTGTTGAAAGAAATGATTGTCGGTTGCAGTTCATAAGATCTTTTGATACAATTCACGGTGTTTTGTTCTACAGCGCAAGTGATTCATCTTTACCCGAAGAAAATCTGCGAAGACTTGCTGATTTCATAGCCACCTTTCTTTCGTTGAGAAGTTATATCAGAGAGCAAGGTATATTCCATAAAAAGTTGCTCTTAGTTATGACCAAGGCTCTCGAATATTATGATTACTACACCAAGGGTCATTCTCAAAACGTAGCAGAGTATGCCGCGAAGTTCGCAGAGTGGCTCGGATTGAGTAAAGAGACCATCAGAAGACTTTACTGGGCTGGTCTTGTGCACGATGTGGGTAAGATCTTCGTATCTCAGAATATTCTGAATAAGAATGGTTATCTTTCATCTGAGGAATACGAATATGTGAAGGTTCATCCGGTGAAAAGTTACGAACTTTTGGTAGAAGCAGGTCTACAAGACATTGCGCATATTGTGAGACATCATCACGAGCGATTTGATGGTAAAGGATACCCTGATGGCCTTGCGGGTGAACAGATTCCCTTTGAATCAAGAATACTATCTCTTGCCGACAGCTTCGATGCCATGACTACGACAAGACCGTACAAGAACGGGATGAATGTCCAACAAGCAATAGAGGAGATAAAACGGTGCAGCGGTTCTCAGTTTGATCCAAAGTTGTCGGAGGAATTCATCAAAATGATAGTTGAGTCGAAAATGATTAAGGGTTCTTGAATACCTGTGTACTATCTACATTCGATCTCTCCATTACTGCTGTTGAGGAAAAACTCACACGGTCTAATTTTCTCTCATCATCCTTTACCTATCACCTTTACATCGCCGACGCAGATGACAGTTGAGTTCAATATGTAATCTTTCTCAAGAATGGAAAGAAGTTCTTCGATCGTCGAGGTTCTTATCAGTCTTCTTTCCATTTTAAACCCCCATGATATTGTAACCTAAAGCCGTTTGTGCGACAATTCTCATATAGGAGGAGATAGTAGTTGATCTACAGATTTCTGATATGGTCGGTTGTGTTCTTCTGGGGTATCTCTTTTGTTGCAACAAGGGTTGTAGTGCTCTCCATTCCTCCGGTGACGGCAGCGTTTATGAGATTTTTAATCGCCTCTGTTGCATTGATTTTGATGACGAGAAAACTTCCAAAGCTTTTGAACTGGCACAGTTTCTTCGCTGGTTTTTGGGGTGTAACAATGTATTTCATCTTCGAGAACAGTGGACTTGTCTATACTTATCCGACAAATGCCTCGCTCATAGTGTCCAGTGCGCCTATTTTGTACACACTCTTTTCCCACTTGATTCAGAAAAGAAAGACAACTCTTACTGAATATTTCGCTTCCTTGATTGCCTTTTTCGGTGTAGCGGTTGTCATATTGAACGGCAGGTTTGTTCTGAAGGTCAGTTTGAAAGGTGATCTTATGCTCCTTGGGGCTGCTTTTGCCTGGGTTTTCTACACCTATCATGTTGAGAAGATGCCAGATTCAGATTCACTCATTGGCGTGATGAGCATAACCTTCTGGGGCGTTATAACACTCTTTCCCTTTGCGATCTTGGAAAAAAGATCGCAGATCACTTTTAGCGCACCGGTGATCTTATCTTTGCTGTATCTTGGTATTATCTGTTCTGGTATCGCATACGTCTTCTGGAATATCGGTATAAGACGTGTCGGTGCCCGTTACACGACAAATACGATCTATTTCATACCCGTGATCACAAGTGTTGCTGAAGCGATTTTGCTGAAGAATCTGCCGAACCTTTACACAATCATCGGTGGTACACTTGTGCTCCTTGGCCTTTGGTTGTTCAACAAACAGGAAAGGAGGAAAGAAAGTGAAAGCCTTTCTCAGAGTAAGAATGAGCCAACATGATGCACACTACGCTGGAGGGTTAGTGGACGGCGCGAGAATTCTTCAGTTGATCGGCGATGTCGCTACAGAACTTTTGATAAGACACGATGGAGATGAGGGACTATTCAGAGCCTATGATTCCATAGAGTTTTTGAAACCGGTTTTCGCTGGAGATTTTCTTGAAGTACATGGCGAGATTGTTGAAGTCGGGAAGAGCTCAAGAAAGATGAGGTTCGAAGTCTACAAGGTGATCACAAACGCGAACATACCTGGTCACGAATCAGCTTGCAATGTTCTTGACCCACCGGTTCTGGTAGTCAGGGCCAGTGGAACTTGTGTAGTTCCCACACAAAAACAGAGGAAGGTGAACAGAAATGGATAAACTGATTATTACCGTAGCGGTCTGCGGTGCCGAGGTTACAAGACAGGACACACCGTATATCCCTTTGACACCTGAGGAAATCGCTCAACAGACCTACGATGCGTATCTTGCCGGTGCCTCGATCGTCCATTTACATGTCAGAGACCAAGAAGGGAAACCAACCCAGGACGCGGAAATCTTCAAAAAAGTCGTGAAGATGATCAGGGAAAGGTGTGCTGATATCATTGTCCAAGTTTCAACAGGCGGTGCTGTCTGGATGAGTGCTGAAGAAAGGCTCCAATCACTGCAAGCAGATCCAGATATGGCTACCTTGACCACTGGAACTGTGAACTTTGGGAACGATGTTTTCATGAACAGCATGCCCATGGTTGAAAGATTCGCGTCAGCAATGATGGAAAGGTCTATCATGCCAGAGTTTGAATGCTTTGATATGGGGCATATAGCAAATGCCATGCAGCTTGTGAAGAAACAGCTTGTAAAGGGTCATCTGCACTTTGATTTCGTTATGGGTGTTCCTGGAGGCATAGCTGCTAATGCCAGAAACCTTGTTGCGATGGTCGATAATCTACCAGATGAAGCTACGTGGTCTGTAGCCGGTATAGGCAGGAATGAATTCACGATGGCTGCGATGGCGATAGCCATGGGAGGACATGTCAGGGTTGGCCTTGAGGACAATATCTACATAAGCAAAGGCGTTTTGGCAAAATCAAATGCCGAATTAGTTGAAAAGGTGGTAAGAATCGCCAAAGAACTTGGAAGGCAGGTCGCAACACCGCAGGAGGCAAGGCAGATACTTGGACTGAGGGGCAATGAAAGATGAAGGTGATCGTTGTCGATTATGGTTCTCAGTATACACAGCTCATAGCAAGGGTCATAAGGGAACTCGGTTATTACAGCCAGGTTGTTCAGTACGATGAAGAGATAGACACCTCAGAGATCGGAGCGGTGGTTCTATCTGGGGGACCTGCCAGTGTATATGAAGAGAATGCACCAAAGCTGCCCAAGTGGTTTGATCGATATAAAGGAAAGGTTTTGGGAATCTGTTACGGAATGCAGCTTGTCTCTCATGAACTCGGTGGAATCGTTGAGCGAGGAGAGGTGGCTGAGTACGGTAGAACTGAGATCGAGTTAGTTGACGCGGATCTGATTTTCTCTCAAATAGAAGATAAGCAGACGGTTTGGATGAGCCACGGAGATCATGTGAAAAAACTGCCAATGGGTTTCAGAGTTTTGGCAAAATCGAAGGACGGTATCATAGCAGCCGCAACAGATGACAAAAGATTCTGGCTTTTACAATTCCACCCAGAGGTGCGGCACACAGTCCGAGGCAGGGAGATCATCGGAAACTTCCTTTCCAAGATCTGCGGACTTTCTGCGAATTGGAACTTAGAGGATTTCATAAAACAGAAGATTGAAGAACTCAAAATTCAGTTGTCTGGAAAAAAGGTTATCGCAGCTCTCTCTGGAGGCGTAGATTCCTCGGTAGCCTGCGTGCTGGTGCACAGGGCAATCGGCGGCAATCTTTTGAATGTCTTTGTCGATCACGGTTTGTTGAGAAAGAACGAAGAGAACGAAGTGCCAAGGGTTTTCAAACAGATGCTCGGTTTGAACCTTGTCAAGATAGATGCAAGGGAATTATTCTTGGAGAAGCTCAAAGGTGTAACAGATCCTGAAAGGAAGAGAAAGATCATTGGAGAACAATTCATAAGGGTCTTTGAGAAGCAGGCTCAGGATTATGGTGCAACGCACTTGGTTCAAGGAACAATCTACTCCGATGTGATAGAGAGTGCGCATTCTGGCAAGAGAACTGCTGCCATAAAAAGTCACCACAACGTCGGTGGACTACCTGAGCGCATGAATCTTGAGATTGTTGAGCCACTCAGAAATCTTTTCAAAGACGAAGTGAGAATCGTTGGTGAGATTTTGGGAATACCGCGTTCGATCATTCACCGTCAGCCCTTCCCAGGACCAGGTCTTGGTGTGAGAATAGTAGGTGAAATAACCCAGGAGAAGCTTGCGATTCTGAAAGAGGCAGACAGTATTTTCATAGACACCTTGAAAGAAACTGGTTGGTATGAAAAGACTTGGCAGGCCTTTGCGGTACTCTTGCCCGTTAGGTCGGTCGGTGTGCGAGGGGATCAGAGAGCCTACGACTATGTTCTGGCTTTAAGGTCTGTCGATAGTGTTGAGGGTATGACAGCAGATTGGTCAAGGCTTCCCCACGAGGTGCTCGATCTTGTGTCAAGGAGAATTCTCAACACAGTAAAAGGTATTGGGAGGGTAGTCTACGACATCAGCTCAAAGCCCCCGGCGACGATCGAATGGGAATAATCTGAGTCTTTTCGCCTCCTCCTTCTTCAGAAATCTGACTGTGCTGAACTACGATATGCTCTTGCAGTTCAGAATGAGAGAACTGTCATCTTCACTCTTCACGATAGGACTTCTCTCAACCATAACAAGCGCCGTTGGTAGCTTGGCTTCACCATTCTGGGGAGCGATTAGTGATGAGTTCAAAAGCAGAAAGAAGGTCCTTTTGTTGCCCTTGGTCGTTGCCTTTGCCGTTTTACCGCTTTACTCTGTGTCAGCAAAGCCCTATCACTTCTTCTTAGTTGGCATGATCTTCACCTTTTTTTCATCTGTTTTTGAGCCTGTTTGCACTGCCATCTTGATAGAATCTTCCAATTTGAAAACAAATATAACGATATTCACACTCAACGCCGTGAACTCATTCGGCATGGGACTGGGTAGGATAATCATTTCTCCGTTGTTAAATGTTGTCAGCGTTGTCTGGGCGATGAATATCATGTACCTTATTTCTCTGTTAGTGATTCTTTTTGCCTTTTTCGCACCAGATGCCGACCACAAACGTTATGAGATCATCAGAACGAATCTGCAAAGAATGTTCTCTGCCATAGCTTCAAGAAATGTGCTCAGAAAAAACAACCTTTGGGCAATGTACCTTGGTTCCTTTTTCAGACAACTGGGTATCGGTGGCACCTTCGCCTTGATAGGTGTTTATCTGACTGAAACGGTGGGCTTGAGCAAAGCACAAAGTGTTCTTTTGGCTTCTGCAAACCCGTTTTTACAGGTGCCATCTCACATATTTTTTGGGTGGCTTGTCGGGAAATCTTCTTCAAAGGATATCGCAGCTTTTGGCATGTTTCTCTCGGGTCTCGGTGCCATGTTGTTTGCTGTCAGCGGCAACTACATCATGGTTTTAGTAGCTTACGCGGTTTCAGGTTTGGGCTTTGGTGCCTTCATAAATGGGGCAACCAATTTCGTTTCTCAGAATGTCCCGGAAAACAGACGGGCGGAGTTTCTCGGTTTACTCACCTCCGCCCGTTCCTTTGGAAGCCTCTTTGGACCTTTGCTGGCTGGGTTACTCTCTGAGGTCTCTTTTGTTTTGATGTTTGCCGTTATGGCTGTGATTATGCTGTTTGGAGCACTACTCACTATGGTATACTGTCAGCGTTGATCTGGCCTTTCCTGCATTCGAAACATATTTGTTCTCTCATTGTCTGCGATCAGAGCCTTTCTGCGATGAACGGCATTCAAAGCCATTCTCTTGAGAATAGCGGTTATGTCGCTCTTTTTCAGAACTTCCTCTCCTAAGATCTTCTCGAGGTTGGGAGACAAGCGATAACCATTTTCACTTTCTGGGTCAAAATAGATTTGATCAATCTGATTTCTTGTGATCTGAGGGTTGATCTTGTTCAAAAGTCCTATGGCGAATTCCACAAACACATCGGCTGTTTCTTCGGGCCTTTTCGTGTTGGATAGCCTTTCTCGGTAGGCGCTTTCAATCTCCTTTTCAAGTTTCACAAAGGACAGAACCTTTTCACCCTTCTTCATTTGATCGGCCCCCTTTCAGATCTTTCTGTTCAAAAAGCTTGCCATCCCAACGGTGAGAATTGCCGCTGTCTCAAATCTGAGTATCTTTCTACCAAGGCTCAGCAGTTCCCCACTCTGTCTGAGTAGATCGAGCTCTGTTTTCTCGAAATCTCCCTCTGGTCCAACGATTATCGTGACATTTGCCTTGAAATCATCGATCTTTGCAAGTCTACCGGATTGATGAAGTACGATTACCTTGTTCTGATGTTTGACAAAACTCAGATCTTCATAAAGTTCAAGATCTGGAAAAAGACACCTAAAACACTGTTTTGCTGAATCTCTGATGATGAGCCTGATTTTCTCTTCCTTGCACAAATAAGATTTGCTTCGACGAGATTTGTAGATTATTATTTTATCTACGCCGAGTTCAACTGATTTCTCGACCAGAAGGCGGAGTCTGTCCCAATTCTGCGACGCAACACACACAACCAAACCGATGTCTTTTTCTTCTATTTTATTAGACTCCGTGATGAGTGCGCTGGATCGGTCTTTACCGATCTGAGTTAACTTGCATTTGTATAGATTGCCTTCGCCATCTGTTATGAGCAACGGTTCATCAATCTTGAGTCTCACTACCTTCAGATGCTGTGTTTCATGTTCATCCAGCTCGATGTATTTTCCCACGGGTTTGCCGAAGAACAGATGTGGCAATTACCCAAGCACCTCACAACCAAGGTACGGTTGCAGCGCTTTGGGAACATCTATTTTTCCATCGGGTCTCTGGTAGTTTTCAACCACTGCCACCAAGGTCCTACCTATTGCGACACCAGAACCGTTGAGGGTGTGGACGAAGGCGAGTTTTCCATCCTTTCTCCTGTATCTCATATTCCCTCTTCTGGCTTGAAAATCGGTGTCGTTACTGCACGAAGATATTTCCTTGTACGCGTTGTATGAAGGTAACCACACCTCAAGATCGTAAGTCTTTGCTGCACCAAACCCAAGGTCTCCTGTACACAGTTGAATCACTCTGTACGGCAGTTCGAGTCTCTTGAGAACATCTTCAGCGTGCGAAACGAGTTTTTCTAAATCTTCAAAGGATCGTTCTGGGGTCGTTATCCAGACCAGCTCAACCTTATCGAATTGGTGTTGGCGGATCATTCCTCGAACATCTTTGCCATAGCTTCCCGCTTCTCTTCTGTAGCATGGTGTGTAAGCTGTGTAAAGCAGTGGCAACTCCTTTTCCTCAAGAATCTCATCGGACCTCAGTGCGACCAGCGGTACCTCTGCGGTTGGTATCAGAAAAAGATCATCGGCTTCTATTCTGTAGGCCTCTTCTTCAAACTTCGGCAACTGTCCCGTGGTCGTCATTGTGCTTCTTTTAACAAGGTGTGGCACCCAGACTTCTGTATAGCCGTGTTCCTTCGTGTGCAAATCGAGCATGAAATTCATCAGCGCTCTTTCAAGTCTTGCAAAGTCCTTGTACATCACTGTGAATCTTGAACCGCTCAGCTTTGAAGCCCGGTCGAAGTCCATGAGTCCCAAGGCTGGTCCCAAATCCCAATGTGCCTGGGCTGGAAAATCAAACTTTCTCGGTTCTCCCCACCTGCGTATTTCAGGATTGAACGTCTCGTCCTTCCCAATCGGTACAGATGAATCGGGTATGTTGGGCACAAAAAGAACCAACCTGTTTATCTGTTGTTCTATCTCCTTCAGTTCAGATTCTATTGAATCTATCTGCTCACCTATCTTCTTGCCCTCATTCATCAGAGCCTCTACTTCCTGTGAACTGCCTGAAGCCTTCTTCTGCGCCACCTGCTTTGAGATCGCGTTTCTCTGAGAACGTAACTGATTCACCTGATTTGTCAAGTTGCGAAATCTCACATCCAAAGAGAGTATGTCGTCTACGATCTTTGTATCCTGGTTTCTATTCAAAAGCGCCTGCTTCACAAAATCAGGTTTTTCACGAATCAATTTGATGTCAATCACCCTATCACTCCTCCACAACCAATTCAACCTTGGCGTTGGTTGCAACCATTTTATCATCAACTGTTGAAATCTGCACACTATCAGCCCACATTTTTATATTCTTGTCATGGTCCAACAAGATCACATTGCCTTCGAGGTCTATTTTGCCAGCCTTTCTGTCGTAGAAGAACTTCTTTGCCGTTGCCTCGATCTTGCCTTTGAATATCTTGACTGTCTCCTGTGCGCTTCCTTTGAAGATGTCTTTGTCAAGATCGATATCCATGCTGTCACAGCTTATCAATATAGTATCGGTACTCTCCTTGTCAGCCACCTCTGCTCTCACATCACCTATCATTGTGCCCGTTTTGAGTTTTATATCATACTTCAGCGTTGTCGAAGTGGCAACACCATCCTCGAAGAATACCTCAGATTTGTTTGCGTCGACCAATCTCCATTCATTTTGGTACTTTGACACCTTCATGGACTGGCAGTTGACCTTGATTTTGTCTTCCTCGATCTCAACCTTCACATTTCCCTCGTAGAAAGCCTGCTCTTTTTCGGGTTTCACATAATCGGCGACTATGTGCACGGTTTTCGGAAAATACAGTATCGCAAGAATACAAAAAACAAAGGTAATTGTTTTTCTCACGCCATTTCACCTCAAAATTGTCCCATGGCAAAGATCAAAGCGAGCACACCAACGATGGCACCAGCTCCACCGATGAGATAGGCCGTCAAAAGATTACTCTCCAAATTCCTCTGCTTTGCTTCAAGCTCAGCTATTCTCTTTTGAAGCGTTTCGGTCTCGATGCTTTGAACGTTCTTCTCCAATTTTCCAAGGCTGAGTTCTGTGTTTTCAATTCTTTGAGAGAGATCTGCAATCGAATTCTGCATAGCAACCAATTGATCTTTGCTCGCGAGTGTTTCCAGAATTTTCATGTTCTGTTGCAGCTCCTCAACCTGACTTTTCACCGTCATCAAGTTTTGCTCGTAATCTGACAGCATCTTTTTTTGTGTCGAAAGATCGTTCTGAAGGCCTTTGGTCAGAACATCCAACCTTGTCGAAAGATCGAGAAGCTTTTGATCAAAGAGTTTTCCCTGCGCATAGAGCTGGACATTCATGTCATCTCTCAACTTTTGAATCGCCTGTGTATTTTCATTTGTTTTGGAAGAGATACTGTCTATACTATTTCTAACGGAGGAAAGATCTTTTGAAATATTCGATTGATTGGTTTCTATTGTCGAGATCTTGGTGTTGAGCAGTTCCACACTCTTGTCAGAGCTTGCAAGTTGTTTCTGAAGAGATGAAGTCAGATCTTCAAGCGCGCTAACCCTCGAGAAGAGTGGTTCATATCTCGAAAGCTGTAGTTGCTGGTTTTTCAAAGCCTCGTCGAATTCCTTTCGCAATTTGTCGTAGACTTGCTGGGACAGTTTGTCAGACTGACTCTGCATCTGTGCCAAGGCATTCTCAAAGTCTTTCAGTCTCTGTTCGTAGGTCTTATAAGCCGCCTCGATTCCCAGCACCTTTGTCGATAATTCTTGCTGGTTTTTCTCAAAACTGCCCAGTTTCTTTGGCACGTCTTGAAGTTGGAAATTCTTCAGGATGTTGTACAAATACTGGGCGATGTCAAACCTCGTTGTCAACAACCCGCCTCTGAAGTTCCCATTTTCGTCGAGTTCCATGATCTTGTTCTCGATCATAAAAGAGACCGGTTCATAGATGTCAAGAACAGGTGAAACATCCTTTATCTTCACCTCTGCGCAGAACGATAAGACTACAAAACTAAAAAGAATAAAGAAGATGGCTTTTCGCATTCTCATCACCTCCGATCAATGGACATAGACAACTTGCCCAGCTTCAACCTGCACCTGAAACTCTTTGCCACCTGTTTGCACAAGATAGATACCTGGTTTCACTGAATAGAATAACACAGGAGTGAGCCCCACAAACTTTTGATTCACATAGCATTTTGTCACTGCGTCGCTGAAGATACAAAGATAACCAAGGTCCTCAGTTGGTTTTATCAGGTGCAATGAACCAGCGTTGAATTGAAGTGTCCTCTTAGTTTTGGTGTCCGAATCGATCTCGATTGTGTGAAATCCCACAGGCAGATAGGTAACCGCCAACGGGTAGAAGGTCACACCTTCAATAACGTATTTGGTATCCTTAAACCTTGGCATTATCAGAGTTGCGTAATCGAAATTGATTTTCACAGAATCTGTTTGTTCAAGATCTACCAAACCTGCCCACGATCTTTCACCGAGTTTTGCCTCAACCCAATGAAGATCACCAGAAACCTTTATCTTCGATGATCCCCTTGAAACGGCCTTACCATCCACATAGACCATCGCATCATCGACAGTTTGGATGTTCAAGACTTTCGTAACTGGCGTCAAGTAAACCGTCAGTTCATTCATGCCCTGCTGTGGTGTGAACGTAATCTGTTTAGTCTCATAACCTTCCGCGCTTATTCTGAGCGCGATCTCCTTCAGTGGGATTTCGGTGAATAGAGCGGGTTGAATCTTCTTGCGATCTTCAAATTCCACGACTGCGTGGTCTGGTACCACATGGACCTTGATGGTGGCACAAGGAATCAGTGTGAACTCAAAGGTTTGTTTTTGAAGATTGTTCACACTGATCTGTTCGGTTAGGGTGAAAAAGTCATCTGTCTTCAAGGTGAGTGTGTGCTTCCCAGGTGCAAGATTTACGGACAATGGGGTTTTTCCAGCTTCTTTTCCATCGATCAAGACCGTCGAGATGGGCTTGGAATATATGGTGACAGTGGGGATTTGATCGAGTTTGTAATTGATGTCTTTCTTCTCAAAGCCCTGAATCTTCACTTTGTCGACTATTTCACAATAGCCTTGCTTTTGAATCGCAACACTGTGTTCCCCAGGTGGTAAGATCACTTCAACCGGTGTTTTTCCTGAATAGGTGTTGTTTATGAAAACCTCCGCCTCAGATGGTTGTGAGTCGATTCTCAGAGTCGAGGCGGGTGTCAGAGTCACGTGATATGTCTTAGAGGCATCATCTATGAACAGCTCCTTTGAAAGATAACCAGGTTTTGAAAACACCACCGTTGCTGGTGTGATGATATCAAACGTAGCGAAGCCTGATCTATCAGTTATCGCAAGAACTGTCTGCTGATACCGCACCTCCACATTGGGTGGGTTTGTTACCACGTTCACCGCAAAACAAGTTGATGCAACAAGAAGTATTGCTAAGAATTTCTGCACTTCTCGATCTCCTCTTTGAATTTCTGTAAGGTCTTGAGTAACTCCACCGAGCGTTCTTCTCCCATTGCGTCTATTACCTTCCCTATGAACTCAACCCTTTTTTCTATGACGCTTTTTACGACAGCCTTGCCAACATCCGTCACCGAGATCATGAAAACGCGTTTGTCCTTGCCACGAATTCTGGTTACATACCCTGTGCCTTCAAGCCTCTGGACGATGCCACTAAGTGTACTTTTTGCTATTCCCAATGACGAACTCAGTTCCGTCATCTTCATGGGACCTTTGAAGTACAGTCTCTGCAGAAGATCGAACTGGGCGGCTGTAATTGGGTAATCTTTCAAGACGCGTCTTCCTTCGACTTTTACTATGAAGCAGATATCTCTCAATATCTTTTCAAGTTCTTTTTTCAACTTGCCTTCCCCCTTTTAACATGTATTGCTACTGTCAGTTCGCCCTTTGTCTGTTTGAACATTTCTACAGCTTCACTTATTTTTCCTCTGTACAACTGCTGAAAAACCTTCGTCAGTTCTCTTGCAATAAAGATATCACAATCTCCCAAAATCTCGAGCGCGTCGTTCAGTGTCTTGGATATTCTCGTTGCGGATTCAAAGAACACGAAGAGCAGATTCTGCCCCTCGATCTCCCTGAAAAGCCTTCTTCTTTTCTTGTCACGCGGCAGAAATCCCACGAACAGCACCTTCGAGGCATCAAAACCGCACAAAGCAATTGCACTTGTCAAAGCACTTGGACCTGGCATTATATCTATCTGAATGCCCTTTCTCCAGCAAGCATCAACCAGCAGGCCACCGGGATCTGCCACGCCTGGTGTGCCAGAATCTGTGACAAGGCAGAGTTTCTTTCCCTTGTCCAAAAGACTCAGTATCATAGGAATACTCTTTGTTTGGTTGTGCACACCGTAGGAAATCAGATGTTTTGATTCGATGTGAAAGAATTTCAGAAGCTTCATCGTTCTTCTTGTATCTTCCGCGACAATCACATCTGCTTCTCTTAGTGCTCGCAGTGCCCTGATAGTTATATCCATCATGTTCCCGATGGGAGTTGCCACGATCGTCAGTTTTCCCGACAAGCGAATTCTTCCTCTCTTTGAAAAGCAAGTTCCATAATCTCTTGTGTTGGTGTGAAAGGTTCTGACTTTCCAAAGACGTTCTCAAACTCATTTTGTAATTTCTCAACGAGCTCTTGCAAAGTGATCGATTGGTATTCACACAACCCAGATAATCTGCCTTCCAGATCATTCTCGCTCATCATCAAAATCTTTGCATACTCTCTTGCATGCTGTTTTAAGACTATTGAACCGTGCTGAAGAACGCTTTTTTGAGTTCTCATCTGCGCACTTCCGACGATCTTTTTTCCATCTATCGTGATCTCGTAAGAAGAGGGTGCGTCAAAGCAAGCGGCCGTTCCTGCCTTCAATCTTTTGACTGGTTCTATTCGTGCGTCGAAACCGAGTTTGCGGAGAGCCGTTGCGATGCATTCACTTATCACAAGGTAGGTTTGAAGAACGCCACCCTTTGCCTTCGGATCTTCGATCGGCAGGATAAGAGCATAAGTCAATTCGTCCCAATGAAGGACAGCCCTTCCGCCTGTGGGACGAACAACCAAATCCATGTTGTTTTCTCTCAGAAACTGTGTGTCGAGATTGACCCTTTTTTGATGTCTTCCCAGTGACAGTGTTGGTCTTGCCCAAGTGTAGAACCTGAGTATGGGCTCGTTGCAATGTTCAGTCAGTACCATGTCCAGAGCCATGTTCAATTTGCCCGGGAAATTCCACGTCTTGATAACCTTCATCCGATCACCTCATAGAGGTTTTTTCAATATCACCGACATTTTCCTTGGAAAGATCTGCTGGGTTTCTCTGAGTTTGCGAAACTTTAGCAAAGCCCTTCTTTCGCCGGTTTTCAGTGAGTATTCAATTGCCTTCTCGAGTTCAAGACCAAGGATTTTCATCGCGCTTTGTGATTGATCATATTCTTCTTTCCACTTTGGACCTTTGTAGAAAAAAAGTCTACCTCCGACCTTACAAAAAGGCGCACACAGTTCAGCAAGGACTCTGAGTTCAGCCACCGCCCTCGCAGTTACTGTGTCGAAGCTCTCTCTCATCTCGGTGCCCAGCTCCTCAACTCTTGAACAGATGACCTTCGCATTTTTCAGATTTAGGTCAGCAATCGTCTGATCTAACCATCTCGCTTTCTTCTTGATCGATTCAACCAGCGTGATCTTGACAGCAAAGACTATTGCGTAGACAATACCCGGTATTCCTCCTCCTGTTCCGATATCAAGAATTTCTCCTTCAACACGATCAACGGGCAAAAGAACATCGATGACATGTTTATGAATCGCCTGCTCATAATCCTTGATAGATGTCAAATTGATGGGTGCTTTTATCAGCAGATCGATGTATTCTGATAAAAGCTTTGCTTTTCTTTCTTCAATGCTCAGTCCGTACTCTTCAAAGATCTGCTGTACGATCTTCATACCACAAAGAAGGTTTTTGCCACCGTGCCTTTACCCATGTCATAGCCCGAGCCCAGAGCCAACACAACTGCGAGTTCGGCTGGAAGTCCGACTCGCGCTATCTTTTCGCAAGTTCTCTTTACATCATACGATAGCCTCACAAACTCGTACGAAATTACACCCTTTTCGACCTCAACAACGAGATAACAAGCCCTCGGATCACCGTCTTTTGGTCTTCCAACGCTTCCGGCATTCATTATCAGTTTTCCACTGACAGATTTGACCATCGGCAGATGTGTGTGCCCGTTGATTATCACATCGGCTCGAAGGTTTTCAACGAGTTTTTGCAATCTCTCCTGATCTGTCTGCGGTGTCACATACTCAAGCAGTTCATTCAAAGGACTTCCATGAACCAAGAGAAAATCAACGCCTTCAATCTCAAATTCCATTCTGTGTTTGAGTGAACGAAGGTGAGACTTAACTTCCTCTGAGGTGTTTTGAATCGTCCAGTTCAAGGAGATATCGCCGACCTCTGTTTCTCTGCCAGGGCTGTACCGACAGCCACAGCTCGATCTGGCATAGCCAACCCCATCATCGTAGTTTCCACTGATTGTTGGTACATCGGCAAGTCTTCTGACTACCTCTTCGGGATTTGGACCATAGCCAACCAGATCGCCCAAACAGTAGATTTTGTCTACGTTGCGTTTTTTGATGTCTTCCATCACTGTCTCGAGTGCCTCAAGGTTTGCGTGGATATCTGAAATAAAAGCCAGGATCATCGCAAAACCTCCTGGCTCTATTGTACACTATGGATTTTTCAGAACAGGCTGATCTGTTCTTTCTCAGGCAGCCCTTCCAGCTCAACCAACCTTTTGAAGATTTCCAGATGAGATTTGTTCACCTTTGTTCGCCTGACCATGTCCTCAAGCGAGCTGAATGGTTTTTCTTTTCTGGCAGATGTGATTGATTCTGCCACGTTGTCACCGAGGTTGGGAAGTTTGTTAAGTGGTATCCTCAGCCTTTCTTTTTCTATGATGAAGATTTTGGCATCTGATTTGTTTATGTTCACCGGTAGGAAGGAGTATCCCCTGTGGAACATCTCCAACATGAGCTCGAGGGTTGTTTCTCTTGACTTTTCTCTCACATCTTTGTCGAGTATCGTCGATAGTTCCGTCAGTTTCTTTTTTACAACCTCTGGTCCACCGAGTGCCGCTTCAACATCGAATTCATCACCTTTGAGAGTGAAATAGACCGCATAGAAAGCCAGTGGATAGTGCACCTTAAAGTATGCTATTCTGAACGCCATGCTGACATAAGCCGTTGCGTGCGCCTTTGGGAAAAGGTATTTTATCCTCTTACAGGACTCGATGTACCATTCAGGGATGCCAAGATCCTTCAGATCTTTTTCATTCTCCTCAGAGAGCCCCTTGCCCTTTCTGACATTTTCCATGATCTTAAAGGCTTTCGAAGCGTTCATCCCTTTTTTAATGAGATAATTCATGATATCATCGCGACATGCTATGACATCTGAGAGAGTGGCTTTCTTCTGCCTCATCCATTCCTGCGCGTTGTTCAACCACACATCGGTGCCGTGTGAAAGCCCAGAGATTCTGACCAATTCCGCAAAGGTCTTCGGACGAGTTTCACTGAGCATTCCACGGACGAACTGTGTACCAAACTCGGGTATTCCAAGGGTACCGACATCTGTATTGATATCCTCAGGTTTGATGCCGAGTGGCTCAACGCTTGAGAAAATTCTCATCGTATCCTCGTCGTCCATCGGAATCTGAATCGGATCAATCCCGGTGATATCTTTGAGGAGTTTCACAAAAGTTGGATCATCGTGTCCGAGTGCATCGATTTTCACAAGATCATCGTGGATCGATTCGTAGTCGAAATGCGTCGTCAAAACCATGGCTTCCTTTGTATTGGCAGGATACTGTATGGGTGTGAAATCGTAAACCTCGTATTCCTTTGGGATGATCATCAGTCCTCCGGGATGTTGCCCGGTGGTTCTCTTCACACCGGTTATGGCATTCGCAAGCCTTTCACTCTCTGCCTTTCTCACCTTTCTTGAGGTTTTCTCCTCATAGGCTCTCACAAAACCGTATGCAGTCCTGGAAGCTATTGTGTTTATCGTTCCAGCACGGTACACATGCTCTTTACCAAAGAGCGTTTCGATGAATCTATGTGCCTCATCTTGATAATCGCCAGAGAAATTCAGATCTATATCTGGCACCTTGTCACCTTCAAACCCCATGAAGGTTTCAAAGGGTATGTCCTGCCCATTTCTGTTCAAGTTCTCACCGCATTCAGGACATTTCTTTGGCGGCAGGTCATAACCTGAGCCATAACCGTTGTTCTGAACGAATTCGATGTAATGACATTTTGCACAGAAATAATGCGGTGGCAACGGGTTCACTTCGGTGATGCCCATCAAAAATGCAACGAAAGAGGAGCCGACTGAACCACGCGAGCCGACGACATAACCATCCTCTAACGATTTGTCCACCATCTTCTTGGCTATCAGATAAAGAACTGCATAACCGTGGTTGATAATTGCATCAAGTTCTCTGTTCAGTCTCTTTTCAACCAAATCAGGCAGAGGTTCTCCGTACAACTCTACTGCCCTTTGTGTTGCGATACTCCTCACCTGTTCCTCCGCACCTTCGATCTTTGGCGTGTGCAATTTCTTCTCAAGGGGCACAATTTCTTCGACATTTGAGGCTATTTGCTGTGGGTATTCCACTACCACCTTCAATGCTTTCTTTTCATCCTGCAGTATTTCCAGTGCTGCCTCGAGCATCTCCTGTGTTGTTCTCAGATATGCTTCTGGTTGTTCCGCTACAGTATCCTGTTGTGGTGCTTGCAGGACAGATCTTATCTTCTCATCCTCGGGGTCAAGAAAGTGCACATCACCTGTCATGACAACAGGAATACTCATTCTTTCACATATCTGGTAGAGTTTTTTGTATATCTCGCTGAGTCTTTCTCGTGTCAGGCCTATATCGTTGTTGATCGGGAGAAGATTCAACGGCATTATTTCAACAAAATCATAGAATGACAGAGTGTCTTCTATCTCACCCTCAGTTGCACCGGCCAACATCTCTTGTATCAGTTCACCGCTGACACAGCCACTACCCACTAACAATCCGTTTCGCAGCGATTGAAGATCACTCTTCGGGATCCTCGGTACGCCGTGGAAGTACTTCACATGTGCATTGGAAACCAATTTGTACAAATTCTTCAGGCCTTCTTTGTTCTGAACGATTATCGTCCCGTGAAACGGTTTTGACTGCTTGAGCATTGATTCTTTGTGCAGTACTTCTATTTGTCTAAAAGTTTGTATATTCTTTTCTTTTGCGATCTTCAACAGTTCCACGAAAATCTGTGCTGTTACCCTCGCATCTTCAAAGGCTCTGTGGTGAGAAAACGCACCGACTTTGAAATGATTGGCGAGTTTTTCAAGGTTGTAGCTTGATAGTTTGACGAGTCTTTTGGCAAGTGCCAGCGTGTCTATGACGGGTATCTTCCAGTTCACTTTCATGACCTTTTCAATCCAATATCTCAGGAATCTGTAATCGAAATTGGCGTTGTGGGCAACCACGATGCTGTTCTTACAGAACTCAAGAAACTTAGGGAGCACCTCTTCTATGGAAGGTTGGTCTTCGAGCATCTGGTCTGTTATTTTTGTGAATTCGATGGTGAAACTGTTAAGCCTCTCTTTCGGCTTCACGAGGCTATGGAAGTTCTCGGTTATCTGCCCTTTTTCAATCGCAACCGCACCTATCTCAATGATCTCTGAGAACATGGGATGCAGACCCGTTGTCTCAATATCCAGAACCACGAACCTGCTGCTGTCAATGCTCACATCGTTGTCGGTGCCGATTATGACAGGTTCTGAATCGTTAACTATGTAAGCCTCCACACCGAATATGGGTTTTATACCATTCTTCTTGCACGCCTCGTAGAAATATGGTATACCTTGAACTACGCCGTGGTCTGTCAATGCGATGGCATTCCAACCCCAAAGTGATGCCCTCTCGACGTATTCATTTATATCCAGTACACTGTCGAGGTCGCTCAGTTTACTGTGTGCGTGCAATTCGACCCTCTTCTGTGCGGCGTCGTCCATGCGAATCATGGGTTCGATCTTTTCGAAACCTTTGATGTGTAAAACGGGTTCACCGGCCTCATCGTACCTGAGCGTGCCTTCCAGAACGACCCAATCTTTCTCTTGAAGTTCGTTTGTGATGTGATCTGCAACGCTGTTGAAGGCAAGACATGTCATCGAGTCTTTTTTGTCTGTGAGATAGATTGCGGCAAACCTTTTCTTTCCTTCTCTCAGTTCCATCTTGAAGATCTGCCCAGCAAGTTTTACATTGTCCGTTTCCTGTGGCAGATCAGACGGCGTGTGATATCGATCTGTTTTCTTTGTTTTTCTTTTCTGCTCGGTTTTTTTCACGGCTATCTTTGGCTCTTCAGGCATTGGCTTTGGCTCTTCAACCTCGACCTTTATCTCCAGCTCTTTACCGAGTAATCGATTGACAACCTTCTTCACCTGGTTCATTTTGCTGTTAATTCTGTCCTTGCCAAACTCTCCAGAAACCGTCAGTATGACCTCTTCTCGATCGACAACGGCAGACTGAACGTATGGAAAACTCCCATTGAGCTCCTTTCTGAGCATCTCCAGATCTATGTAATCTCCAGATTTTGATGGCTCAAAGATGACAGAACTTTCGAAAAACTCCTGTAGGAGCCTGTGCAGATCTGGTGCGATCTGAATTGGCTTGTCTGTCTTTATAACGATCGTATTGATCTGACTATCATACTCGAGAGATTCAATCTGGCAGTCATACGCAGATTGAAAACCAATCTTGTTTGCGAGATCGTTAAAGGTCATCTGTAGATCTTCAACCACAATTCTCTTCATACTGTGAACCTCCGACTGAAGTTCTTAACCACAGCATGGCAGTAAGCTATGGCGAGGGCGTCTGCAGCATCGTCTGGCTTTGGTACTTCAGGCAGACTGAGCAGAATTTTTATCCATTCTTGAACCTCTTTTTTTGTGGCTCTACCGTTACCAGTCACAGCCTTCTTCACCTCGTGCGGCGTGTATTCATATACTTCTATCTTGTTTTGAGCAGCCGACAAGAGCACAATGCCCCTCGCCTCACCGACAGACATCGCGGTTGTCACGTTCCGAGAAAAGAATAGCTTTTCCACAGAGATTTCGTCTGGTTTGAATTCTTCGATCAGTTCGCAGAGATTTTCATATAGGAATTTCAAACGTAATGCTATCTTTTGTTCCTTTTCTGTCTGTATCGTTCCATGACGAATATGTTCAAAGAAATTCCCACTGACTCGAAGAATGCCATATCCTAAGATGCCAAATCCAGGATCGATACCAAGAACTGTCAAAGTACACACCTCGATCTTTGGTAGGCAAAACACATTATAGCCCTTTCATCTTTGTCGAGTCGTTACCCTTCTCTTAAAAATTCTGTGAAGATTCCAATTTTATGGAAAAGCACACCGTGTGTTCCCGATACTTGATCATGGTTTTCAGAGAAAATCAAAGTAATGAAGAGAAAGGAAGAGTTTCTCGCCAAATATCTGTGCAAATCATTCTGATCTGCGAGATTTCTCTGTTCATCTGCGCTTGAAGTGTGGCGCGCAATGTGATATTTTTGAAGCAAAAGCTTCCAAATGGTTTATCAATGGAAGAATTTACTCCAAAAGGAGGTTGTACTATGAAAAAACTTCTTGTGGCTTTCCTACTAATTCTTGCGACCCTGCTTCTTGCAGCTTATCCAGACAAACCCATTACCTTCATCATTCAAGCAGCGCCCGGCGGAGCATCAGACATGACATCAAGAACTATCACATCCATCGCACAGGAAATCCTGAAGGTGCCGATTACCTGCACAAACATCACAGGTGCATCTGGGGCAATCGCGATGAAAAAACTTCAAACCAGTAAACCAGATGGCTACACGATGGGGTATGTACCGGTTGAGCTTTCGATGGTCAAAGCTCTGGGATATGCAGACTTTGGACCACAGGACTTTGACCTACTCATGAGAATAATGGTGATACCCGCGGCAGTCACCGTTCGAGCCAACTCGCAATGGAAGACTATCCAGGAATTCATTGAGTACGTAAAAGCTCATCCGGGCACGGTGACGGTGGGTAACTCTGGCCCAGGTTCCATCTGGCATATCGCCGCGCTCAGTTTTGAGAAAGCCACCGGTACAAAGCTCATCCATGTTCCGTTCGATGGTGCAGCGCCTGCAGTTGCTGCTTTGATGGGAGGACACATCACCGCCGTCACCGTCAGTCCCACCGAGGTCAAGTCCGGTGTGGAATCAGGTCAACTGAGAATCCTTGCATTGATGAGTGATGAAAGATCTCCGCTCTTCCCAGATGTACCGACATTGAAGGAACTCGGATATGATGTCTCGGTCGCGGCATGGGGAGGCCTTGCGCTGCCCAAAGGTGTAGACCCGGAGGTTTACAAAATACTTGCAGATGCGTTCAAAAAGGCATATGAAAGCGAGACCTTCCAGAAATTCCTTAGCGACAGAGGCATGACACCAGCTTATCTCGATGGTGAGAAATTCAAAGAATTCGCTATATCGCAGTACAACATGTTCATGGAACTCATTCCAAAGGCGTTGGGTAAATGATCTTCCGGCTGCCCTTATGGGGCAGCCTTCAACGTTGAGGTGACAAAGATGGGTGATCTATTTTTCTCACTGATGTCAATTGCTTATTCGATATATCTTTTTGTGGAATCTTCAAAGTTGCCCGAAGGCATTGCCAACATGCCAGGACCAGGGTTTTTCCCCAGGTTGATAGCCTTCATGGTTCTGATTCTGTCTTGCTGGCTCTTGATTTTGAGCCTTTGGAGATTTTCCAAAAAAAGAGAAGCTTCATTTTCTCAAGGAAGATGGATCCAAACCATATCGACTATATTGCTGGTTTTCCTTTATGTTCTACTTTGGGGTAAAGGGAATTTTCTGTTCAACACCTTTGTCCTGTTGTTTTTGATTCAAGTCGTTACTGGCTCGAAGTGGTACGTTGCGTTGATTGGTTCTGCCACTCTGAGCGTCAGTGTTTTTCTATTATTTGGGAAGATCTTTCACGTGCTCTTTTTCTGAAGGGGTGATCACGTGCAACAGTTTATTCAGGGATTCTTCCAGGCAGTTGATCCACGGGCGGTAATCTATCTACTCTTGGGGACCTTTTCAGGGCTTGTTATCGGGACTCTCCCAGGACTGACAGCCACGATGGCGGTGGCTATACTCACTCCTTTGACCTTCTGGTTGTCACCAAACCAGGGGCTCGCGATGCTCATCGGAGTGTGGAATTCAGCTATTTTTTCGGGTGGAATCTCGGCGATCCTGATAAACACACCAGGTACACCCGCTTCAATCGCATCGACCTTTGATGGTTTTGCGCTCACTAAGAAGGGTATGGCTGGTCTCGCGCTCGGTATAAATGTTGTCTTTTCGTTCATCGGTGGAATCCTGGGCGTCCTCGCGTTGATCGTCGTTGGTTTTCCCTTGGCGAAGTTTGCCTTATCTTTTGGACCTGCAGAATATTTCACTCTCGCAATCTTTGGGCTTTCAACGATGGTGGCTGTTTCGGGCAAATCCATACTCAAGGGAATAATCGCCGGGTTCTTAGGTTTCTCGATTTCACTGATAGGCCTTGATCCCATCTTTGGCTCTGAAAGATTCACCTTTGGGAAGATGGAACTTTTGAATGGAATCTCTTTCGTACCTGTGATGATTGGTTTGTTTGGAATTGGTGAGGTTTTCTACCAGATCTTCGCTAAAAGACAAGTTGTTTCAACAGGCGCGCAACCAGTAACTCAACTTGGAAGAGTGGTACCAACCTTCAAAGAAACAAAAAGTCTGACACCCGTGGCGCTCTTGTCTGCTCTGATAGGAATAATCATAGGTGCTATACCAGGAGCAGGTGCCGACATAGCTGGTTTAGTGGCATGGGACCAGAGTAAGAGAGTTGCAAAAAAGCCACAGGAGTATGGACAAGGTTCTCTTGAAGGGCTGGCAGCATCAACGACTGCAAACAATGCATGCCTTGGAGGGGCTCTCACAACGATGATGGCGCTTGGCCTTCCAGGAGATGCCGTTACCGCTGTTTTGATCGGGGCTTTCATAATGTACGGTGTTCAACCCGGACCAGTTATGTTCAGAGACAACGCGAGTTTTGTCTATACAGTCATAATCCTCATGATACTGGCAAATGTTGCTTTTCTCGCTGTGGGCTTTTTTGTTTCAAAGCTTCTCACGAAATTTCTCTCCTTGCCACAGAGTTTCATCTGGACAACGATAATTATTCTTTCTCTTATTGGTAGTTATGCGATTAACAACAGCGCATTTGATCTTCTGATTGTGTTCATCTCAGGTTTTGCTGGGTTCGCTTTCAGATTGTTCGACGTACCACTTGGACCAATTGTACTCGCGTTGATACTGGGTCCGATGGCAGAGGCGAACATGAGGAGAGCCTTGATTCTAAGTCAAGGCAATTTTGCCACCTTCTTCACAAGACCGATCTCTTTGGTGTTGGTAATTCTCTCAGTTATATCATTGTTGACATCCACTTTGAAGAAAAAGGCGACGAACGGAGGTAGATGATCTTGATAGATAAACTGCTCGAAGGCAAGATCTTGATAGTGATCAGAGGTCTCAACGTGAAAGAATCGACAGATCTCTGCCACATACTCTTGGAAAACGATGTGAGATTTGTAGAAGTCAGCTTCTCAGACGAAGATGCATCTGACGTGTTACGTGCGTTGAAGTCATCTTTCGATGGCAAATTATTCCTTGGCGCAGGAACAGTTTTTGAAGAAAGAATTTATCAGAAAGCACTGGCATCGGGTGCCAATTATGTGTTGAGCCCGGGCCTGAGTCAGAAGGTGGCGGAGCTATCAAAGAAAGACCAAATACCTTATATACCAGGTGTCTTCACATCGACAGATGTTCAGAATGCCTTAGAGTTGGGACTCGATCTACTGAAGTTGTATCCTGCAGATTTGGACTTGCTCCGATCTTACCGCGGGCCGTTCCCAAAGGTGAAGTTCATGCCTTTTGGTGGTGTCACCGATGCAAATGTGGTTCAGTACTTTTCTTATGGTGCATCCGCGGTTGGCATAGGCTCTTATATAGCAAACAAAGAATTACTGCAGGAGAAAAGGTTTACAGAGCTGTCAGATCGTATCAAGAAGATAAAGCAGTTGATAGGTGGTTCAAATGGACCTGTGTGTTGATGTAGGTGGTACCAAAACATTTGTCGCTGTTTTTGACGATGACAGCATCACTCCACGCGAGGTAGAACAATTTCCCACGCAGTCTCACAGAGGTTTTGAAGATTTCCTGAACAGGATGGTGAAAATAAGCAAAAGGCTTCTTAATGGCAACCACCCAAATGTTTGGGGTATTTCCACAGCCGGAGCCGTCGATGAATACGGCAATCTCTTGTGGTCACCGAATTTGGGCTGGAAGAATCTTCCTTTGAAAAAGATCGTCAGCGAGATCTTTGGCGACAATGGGGTTGTAGAGAATGACTGCAACGCTGCCGCTTATGCTGAATCCTGGGTACGACAGTCCGAGAATTTGGCTTACGTGACGGTGAGTACCGGCATCGGCATGGGGCTGGTCTTGCAAGGAAAGGTATTTCGTGGATCACATTCTTCAGCGGGGGAGATAGGCCATACGATCGTCGAAGAAGAAGGTCCTGTGTGTAGCTGTGGGCGTAGAGGTTGTCTACAGGCGTTGTCTTCAGGCAGAGGTTTGGAGAATCTGATTCAGTCGATAACGGGAGAAAAACTGTCCTGCGAAGAGATACTTCTGAGAGCACAGAACGGAATTGAACCGTACCTCAAGGTGGCTTTGCATGGTGCACAGGTTTTGGCAAGAACTTTGACCAACATCGTCGATGCGCTTGATTTACAGACCCTTGTGCTCGGTGGTGGACTGACAAAGAACGAGTTTTATGTCGGCAAAGTGCTGAAGTACATTCAGCAGAACTATTATCGTCCGCCGGGCAAAGTGGTCTCGTTGGAACTTTCTAAGGTTGAGCCAAATCCGGGCGTCGTAGGTGTGTTGATAGTTGCTCGTGAAACATTCGGAGGGATGAAAGATGCAAAAGGCGACGAAGCTTTCATCGGTTGACAAGCTTTTTGAATTGACGAAGGGATTTCAGGTTAGAAAGATCACGATCAACGGTCCTTCGACTGGTAAGCCAGAGGTTCACGAATTTCAGCACGATCTGTACGTTGCATTGGCTGGGAAAGCGACTGTTCAACTGGGCAGGCTCGTTGGAGAGGTGGAAAAGATATCCCAGGGAGAACTCAGGAGTGATTCGATGGAGATAACCGAGCAGTTTGAAATGCAACCCGGCGATATATTGTTCATCCCAGCAGGTCTTGCTCACAAGGTCATTGTGAACGAATTCTACCAGCATTGGGTGTTCAAGCTGTATGAACGTTGAATACAGAAAAAAGATCCAGAAGGTTTATTCAAAGCTCACGAGGAGTCAAAGAAAGGTTGCTGAGTTCATTGTCGATAACCCATCCAAGATCACCCTAATGAGTGCCGATCAACTTGCCAAAGCATCTGGTGTCGGCGAGGCGACCGTTATACGATTTGCTCGTACCCTTGGCTATAATGGGTACTCCGATATGAAAGAAGAATTTCAGCGCGCGCTGGTTAACAACCTCACATCTTCAAAGAAAGTCGAAGAAGGTTTAAAGACAATTTCATCTGAGTCGGTGCTTGAAGAACTTCTGAAGACACACCACGCTGTCTTTCAGAATATGAATCTTTCAGAGCTCACCAAGAGTTTAAAGAGTGCAGCGAAAATCATCTTTGAGGCGAATGATGTTTATGTCTTTGGTGAAGGTGCGGCGTTGGTACCTGCTCTGGAACTCTCTTTCTGGCTGAACAGGTTTGGCAAAAAGACTTGGTTGTTCAACACAACGGGCCGTTCTTTTTTTGAAAACATAGTGAATATAAGTAAAAACGATGTCTCTGTCGGTTTTGCATACAGGAAGATCAATTTCGAGTTGAGGATACTGTTCTCGGAAACTCGCAAGAGGGGCGGAAAGAACATACTGTTCACAGATAGACAACTCAGTCAGCTGAGTGATCTTGCAGATGAAATGATCGTCACCGATCGCGGAGGAATCGGCAGCTATCGCTCGATGGCTATACCTGTCATTATGTCTGATGCCCTCCTTTTTGAGTTTGCCGCCGTCAATGAGATGAGCCTTGAGAATCTCAGAAACCTCGAAAAAATCCGCAAAGAGTATGGTTACGAATAAGCTAATAGTTCTGGAAAAAAGTTGCAAAATAAAGTCGGAATAATCGGTGATATAATTCACACAGCATATCTATGCGGAGGTGTGGTATTGCAAACCTTTTGGGAACAAGAATTCAAATGTCCTGTCTGCGCAAAAACATTCCATTCCATTCGTGTGTTCAGTGATGCAATCAAGATCAAAGACCGTGACAGTGATTTGAAACCAACTTACGATGGTGTCAATGCCTTGCTCTTTCAGCCTGTTACCTGTCCTAATTGTTTATACACAACCTTTGAGAGTGACTTTGAGGCATCTCTTTCTCAAACACAAAAAGAACTGCTCACCAAGCTCTGTGAGAAATTGAAAACGTTGCTATCCGTCGATCTTTCCAAAGAAAGAACTCTCAAAGACGGTGCCTCACTTTTCACAATAGCAGCTGCGGTATATTCTTTGCTTGGAAAACATCTGCGAGCGGCCGAATCTTATCTGAAACTCGCTTGGATTTTCAGAGATATGAACAACCACACCGAAGAGACCAAGGCTATAACGGGCGCACTGAAACATTTCACAGAAAGCTACAAAACAGAGGAGCTTTCCGAGGACCAGCAGATCATGGTTCTGTTCTATCTTGGAGAACTCAATGCACGCCTCTCCAACAAAAAGGAGGCAGTCAAGTGGTTTTCAACGCTCATACAGAAGTTTGGAAACTCGAATTCTGTTTATGTTAAACTGGCGCGCAAAGAATGGCAGGAAGTCACCATGAGGAAGTGAGTCGGATGAAAAGGTTGTTTCTCTTTTTTTCTATTTTGCTGCTGCTCGTCGCCTGCAGTCCATACAACCAAGATCTACTCGAGCAGATAAACAGAAGATTAGACGATCTTGAGTACAGAATCTCTCAAATTGAGAAGAGCAATATCGCAAACCAAAAGGATCTTCAAAATCTTCAAAAGGAAGTCACAAGAATAAACAATGAAGTTGCCACTGCCAAACAAGCAATAAATGAGCAAAAGAATATGCCGATAGTTTCACAGGATGACCTGAAGAACGTCTTGGCAAGGATCACCTCTCTTGAGATGCGTTACAGCCAGCTTTCGGCTGCCTTGAATGTCTCGGACATAAGAGAACTCATATACAGATTGGGTGATCTGGAAGCTTCTCAAAAACAGCAGCAGCAGGCCTATGAAAGGTTTGTCCAGAACACACAGCAGCTCCTTGAGCAGGTAGACGCGAAGCAAATCGCCACAAGATTGAACAGTCTTGAAAACTCTGTTACCTCGATTTCCAATCAGGTTCTGGAGGTTTTGGAACTGTCTTCGAGAATAAAATCGATCGAGAGCACAATAGAGAAATTGGCTTCTGAGGGACCTCAGACACAGTATATCGGTGATCTTTCTTTTGTTGAAACTGAGATCAACCAGTTGAGATCGGCGTTAAAAGAGACAGAGACCAATCTCAGGCGAGATTTTCAGAAATTCTTGGAAACCCAGTCCAAACCTGTTTTTTCTGGTACTTCCGCAGAACTGCAACAGTACGTGGCGAACACAACGGCTTTAGTTCGGCAACTGGCTACAGAACTTGAAACTCTTCGCGGTATTGTCCGTGAGTACGACAGAGACAGATTTCTCAGGCTCGATCAAGGGTACATAACATACATCGTGAAATCTGGTGATACATTATCCAGTATTCTTCAGGCTTACGGGATGAACCAGAGTAAGATAAGACAGATAGTGGAGCTGAATCAAATTCAAGATCCAAACAAATTGCTCGTAGGACAGAGGATAAGGATTCCAATAGAAGATACCAGTTCACTGTTCAAATACCCACTCAGCTCTCCATTGAACCCACAGGATGTTGTCGGTGTTTTCTCTGAGCCTGCCGGCGGCGGTGTGAGAACGGGTATAGATGTCAAAGTCACTGATCAAAGAAGGGTTTATTCCATCCTACCTGGCAGAGTTCTGGGTGTCTTACTTGATGACTACGGATATCATGTCCGGGTGGATCATGGGAACAGCATACTCGCGATATATGGGAATCTCAGTACCGTTGAGGTCTCGCAAGGTCAATGGCTAACCAGTGGTCAAAGCATAGGTACAGTTGACACGGTGTTTCACTTTGAAATCTGGATAGATGGTGAGCCAAGAGATCCCCTCAGAATCCTTCTGAAATACGCAGGCAGATTTGAGGCAACCTACTATTCTGAATGGGAAGACGCCAAATTACCAGAGCATCCCACTTTCCGAGTGACTGCAAGTGGCACTGTGCCGAAAGATTGGTGGACTGTCGCAGCTGACCCTTCAGTCATACCTCTCGGCAGCATTGTCTATATTCCCCAATTTTCCGACAAGCCAAACTACGGTTTTTTCAAAGTAGAAGACACCGGTCTGGCTATCAAGAACGACAAGATTGATATTTACACGAGCAGCCTGAGACAAGCGCGTGCGAATATGCGTTCCTACGTTGATGTCTACATCGTGGCAACTCAAAGGTGATTGGAGGTAGAAAGCCTTGGGTATCACGATCAAAAGCGAGTACGCATTCAAGATTCTTTTGGAAATAGCTGGTTGTGAGCAGACCAAGCCTGTTTCTCTTGCGGCAGTGCTTGGAAAAATCAGGGTGCCGAAGGAGTTCGCAGAGAAGATCATGGTTGAACTGAAAGAAGCTGGGATAATACATTCAACTCGGGGCAGGAAGGGTGGCTATCGTCTGACAAGATCTGCCGATGAGATAACTGCGCTCGATGTTGTCAAGGCAGTGGACAACCCAGATAAGATCATCAAATGCACATTCGATGAAACGTGCTGTGATAATCCATCGACCTGTGTCATTCGTTTGATGATCTGGGAGAAATTGAAAGAAGCGGTTGAAAAGACTCTTGAGTCGGTCACTCTGAAAGACTTACTCGGAAACTGCTCGGAGATGAACAGAAGATGAGAAACTTAGTCCAGAACATAGCAGATGATTTTTTCCAGATACTGAGATATGACAAGAAAGACTGGTACACATACTGGGAAAAGTATCGCGAGAAATACGAACCCATCATTCGCAACTACGAAGAAAAATTTGCCCTGTCAAAGGAGCAGGTGAAAGAACTGCTCGACCAATTGGACCGTCCACTGATAGACAGATTGATGCAGTACTGGCATGAAATTTCAAGAGATCAAAAACTCTACTGTTCAAAACTGGTTTCTCACAGGCATGATCTTTTTCATTTGGAAAAAGAGGATTTTTCAATAATCCTGACAGGTTTGCTCGGTATCAAGGACTGGGTGACAGTTAATGGCAACAGGGAGAGCGTCATTCTCATAGATCTTTTGTCACTCTACCGGAAAGGAATCATCGACAGGGTAGCAGAGGTCGCATTCCAATCTGTGAAAGCTTTCAGAGATGGCGAAGATACAGGAGAATATATCTCCAAGCAACGACTCTTTTCCCAACTCTTGAAAGAAATAGATGAGATTATCGAAGACTCTGATCTCGATGATTCTATGCAAAAGATCTGCACACTGTTGTACTCCAATGTTGCCTACTATGACTGGGTTGGTTTTTATCTGGTGAGTCCAGATAAAGAAGACGAACTTGTACTGGGACCGTTCGTGGGTGAGCCGACAGAGCATGTGAGGATACCCTTTGGTAGAGGTATATGCGGTCAGGCGGCTGCAACGGGTACAACCTTTCTTGTTCAAGATGTCTCACGGGAGACAAACTATCTTTCTTGCAGTCCGAAGGTTAAATCTGAAATAGTTGTGCCGATAAAATTAGCTGGGAAAATCTTTGGAGAAATAGACATAGACAGTCATATACTGAGCCCTTTTGATGAAGATGATGATCGATTCTTGAATACCATCTGTGAAAAAATATCTCAGAAGATGAGGAGTGATAAAGAGTGGAAGTGAACGAGATTGTTAGAAAGGCTGCCAAGAGCCTCGAAACACCTTTTTTGTTGATTGACCTGGATATAGTGGAAGAGAATTACAAAAGACTTTCCAGGGCAATCCCTGGATGCAAGATCTACTACGCAATAAAAGCAAACAGCCATCCAAGGATAATCGAAAGACTCAGAGATTTGGGCAGCAACTTTGATGTAGCCTCGATAGGAGAGATAAGAAAGCTGATAGATCTTGGCATTACTCCAGACAGGATGATCTTCGCAAATCCCATAAAGCGCGAGAAAGACATCGCTGCGGCTTATGATCTTGGTGTGGACCTTTTCGCTGCCGACTCAACGATGGAGCTGGAGAAACTGGCAGAGAACGCACCGGGTTCACAGGTGGTAATACGAGTTGCGGTGGAAAACACTCACAGCGACTGGCCCTTGTCCAGAAAGTTCGGTGTCGACATGTTAATCGCGGTTGATCTGATTGCATACGCGCACAAACTGAGGTTGATACCCGTTGGAGTGAGTTTTCATGTGGGTTCTCAGAACTATGATCCACATAGCTGGTCCAATGCGATTGAAAGAGTGGCAAAGATATTCTACTGGGCTGACAGGAATTTTGGGATAAACCTGAAGATCCTCGACATCGGTGGAGGAATCCCAATCAAACACGTGAAACCAATTCCTACCGTCGAGGAGATCGGGCGCATCGTTGTGCAATCGATCAACGAGTATCTCTATGGAATTAAAGATCTGCGAGTCTTTGCAGAACCGGGTAGGTCTATGGTTGGTAACTCTGCGATAATGGTAACCAAGGTTCTTTTGAGATGTCAAAGGGGAAGTGAGGAATGGGTGTACATCGATGCCGGTGTTTTCCACGGCTTGATGGAAACCATTGAGAATTTCAGATACGAGCTACAAGTTGACGGGAAAGAGTCGGAACAGAAAATACCTTTTGTCCTGGCTGGTCCGACCTGTGACAGCGTGGACAAAGTCTACGACGATGCCATGTTACCATACAACGTAACCTTAGACGACATAATCTACTTCATAAATACCGGCGCATACACTGTGGAGTACGGAACAACCTTCAACGGGATACCTTCACCTAAGGTCTATTTTGTTCAAGATTTGAAATAAGATTCAACTTGCAAGGATCTGTACAAGTACGGTTCTGACCCTGGGACCATCAAATTCGCATAAAAAGATCTCCTGCCAGGTTCCCAGGGCTAATTTTCCACCAGAGATTGGGATACAAACCGAAGACCCTGTCAAAGATGCTTTTATATGTGCATCGGCATTTCCTTCCAGATGTTCATATTTCAGACTCTCAGGCACCAAATCTGCAAGTCGCCTCAATATATCAAATGCGACAGATCGGTCGCTCCCTTCATTGATCGTGATACCTGCAGTTGTGTGAGGAACAAATACCAGGCATATACCTTCCTTGACGTTGGATTCGTCTACTATTCTCTGCACCTGATGAGAAATATCTATGAATTCCTCGCGCTGATTTGTTTTCACCGTGAAGTTTTTCAAAAGCTCACCTCACTCAAAAAGTACATTGGTGATTATGACTATGTAGCCATTGTGTTCTTCGAACTCCACCTTGACTCTGTCTTTTTCGACTTTGAAGGTATCACTCACCCAATCAACGATTCTCTCTTTTATCTTCTCAGAGTTTTCCTCGAACTCGTTTTTTGGGATTATCTCAGTAACCGCCACGGGTCGTCTGCGTTCCAGAATCGTCTCGAGCCTCTTGTAAGCAGTTTCTCTACTTTTCTCGCGTTTTCTCCTCTTGAACAGTCCAAAAAACCACACAAGATCATCCCCTTTTCCTGCTAAAGAGGTTTTTAAAGAACGCAACGAACCCTTTTTCGGAGATCTGAGATATATCCTCGTCAACTGGAATCGATTCACCCTTCAAACGTTTTGCGATGTTCTCAAAAACCCTTGACACCGACATATCACCATTGAGCACAACCGGCAGTCCTTTGTTTGTCGCGATGATTACTTCTTCAGAATCTGGAACGACTCCTATGATCTCCAGTGCCAAGGTTGACTGGACATCGTCCTGTGTCAACATCTCTCCAGCCTTGACCATCTTTATCTTGAACCTGTTCAGTATCACCTTCATGGATTTGTCGTTGAACCCAAAGTTCTCCAGTAATCCCACGACTCTGTCGGCATCGGAAATAGCTGGTAGTTCAGGGGTTGTAACTATCAAAGCAATTTCTGCAGCCGCAACAGCGTTTCTAAAACCTCTCTCGATGCCAGCTGGAGAGTCAACCAAGATGTAATCAAATACTGGATACAACGACTTCACAATGTTTTTCATGTCTTCTGGTGAAACCATCTCTTTGGTTGCCACTTGTGAAGCCGCCAAAAGGTATAGATTTCTCAACTGTTTGTGTCTCACAAGGGCTTCCTGGGCATTGACCTTGCCATTCACAACGTCGAGCAATGTGTACACAACTCTGTTCTCAAGCCCGAGCACAACATCGAGGTTCTTCAAACCTATATCGGCGTCGATCAAACAGACCTTTTCGCCTGATTTCGCCAGTGTGCATCCAAGGTTTGCAGTTATCGTGGTCTTACCAACACCACCCTTCCCCGAGGTTACCACGATTACCTTCGCCACTCACTCCACCACCTTCCGGGCACGTCAAAAAGCAGATCCTTTGACTAAATTTTACCACACTGTAATTAATCGTATTCGTCGTATTCGTCCATGTCCTCATAGTCATCTGTGTCTTCATATTCATCGATGTCAACCAGTCTCTCAACTTCATCACTGTCTTCTTCGACATAATCGCTGTCGATGAGTTCTTTCAGTTCCTCTATACTCGATTCGCTGTACTCATCTTTGTCCAGTATCAGTTCTTGTACCACATATGGAATTCCGTGCTTTCTTTCATACCCTATCGCAATCAATCTGACCTTTCCCTCGTCGGCGAATTTGAGTATCTCATAGTCACCGTAAGACTCCAGATGTTCAGAGTTCTCGATCAACTCTCTCACAAAGTCGTCTCCGAATGTACTCTCAAGATCGGAAATCTCACCTGTTTGCAGAAGTTGTTTGAGCAGTTTCCTCTCGTCCTTCGTGGTCACGTATTTTTCCATCCAAGATTGCATATCAGATCACCTCCAAAATGAGTGAATAGTTCTTTCCATTAATAGACGTCGTTGGCTTTGCCACAGTTCAACAAACGCAGAATAATTAAACCACAAAAACCTGAACTTTGCCATTGTCTTGTTGAAAATCTAAAAAATCGGTGGCAGAGTTTCCAAAAGGTATGACAAAAGTACAAGAGTAATCCTATGTTATACTATGGACGCAGACATGAAAGGGGTGGCGGCAGTGAGACTGTTTATCTTTGACGTAGGTGGTGTGGTGTGCGAGAACACCTCGGTGGTACCGAGTATATGTGAGCACCTTGGCATCTCGAGGTCTGAATTCCTAACCATAGCGAATCAATCGGGGCTTAAAGAAATTCAAACTGGTGCGATCACGGTAGAAAAGTTCTGGAATGAATTTTCTCGTTTATCTGGTATTCCAATCACCGAAGATCTGTGGGCGAAGTTCTTCAACCCCACTTTGAACACCCAGACGGTGGAAGTGATCAATCAGCTGCGAAGATTCTACAGAGTTGTCGCAGGCACAAACACGATTGAGTCGCACTACAAAATACACATGAAACGAGGAGATTACAGATTTTTCGACAAAGTCTACGCATCTCATACCATGGGCTTGATGAAACCAGACCCAGAGTTCTATCTTCACATACTCAGAGATGAAGGCTTTGAGCCATCACAAACGGTTTTCACCGACGATATGGTTGAGAATATCGAATCGGCATCAAAGTTGGGCATCGAGTCAATTCTCTTCACTAATGCGCAAGAACTCAGGCAGAAGTTATTCGAGTCACATCTTCTGCCAAATAAATAGAAAGGGGAGATTCTTGTGAGAACAGGTCTCAAAGTCCTTTTTGTGACATTACTTCTTGTTGGGGCCATGGTCTTTCCTGCAAAGATCACGATCACCTGGTGGATCAACCCTTGGAGGATAGCACCTCCTGGTCACCCGGCAGACAAAGCTTTGACTGGTGAGGAGTATCCAAAGTGGATTTCTGAAGAGTTCATGAAACTGCACCCCGATGTGGAAGTCAAGTACGTGCTTGTTACAAACCAGGAGTACGCGCAGAAACTTGCCGCGGCGATCGCAACAAAGACTCAGCCAGATTTCTTCAAGGGTCCTGTTTGGGACAGCCGTTGGGCTAAGAGTGGATTACTCGAGCCAATCGACGATTATCTCTCACAGGAAGATTGGAACGATTTCTATGACCAGTGTCTGAAGGCTGGCTACATCAACGGAAAGCACTATGTCTGGCCATGGGTCTATGGGACAAACGGCATGGGCTCAACGATGCTGCTCTATACACCAGATTTCGAGAAGGCAGGTATCGATTGGCGAAAGATAGTCAATGAAGGTTGGACGATGGAAGAGTTTGTCGAGATATGCAAAAAGCTGACTTGGGACAGTGATGGTGACGGACAGGTAGACCATTATGCTCTTGCACTTGGTGCGAAGGGCGATATGGTTCACAACGTTTTGAACTTCATCTACGCCTTTGGTGGAAGACTGACAAATGAAGATGAATCAGAAGTGATTCTCAACAGCCCTGAGGCAGTCAAGGGGCTTCAGTTCGTCCTCGATTTGATAGAGAAATACGGAGTGGCACCAAAGGGAGCAGAAGCGCTTGATATCTACGGTGTGATAAGCTATTTCCATACCCACAAAGCGAGTATAGGTTTTGGGGGACCTTATGAAATAGGCAGAATCACACGCTATGTCAAGGAAGGCCGCCTTGCCGAAGCGTTCTACCCTGTGATTGCACCATTCCCGCACGTTGAAGGCAAAGATCCTGTAGCTTACGCTCGCGGAAGTGGTTTTATTGTCTTCAAACAGAATGATCCAAAGAAGAGAGAAATGATTTTCGAATTTCTCAAATTCATGACTAACCAACAAAACATAGCACTGCTTGAGACTCTTCAGTATCTCACTGCGAGAAAATCCGTGAACCAGATGCTCTACAAGAACGATCCGTACATGAACGAGCAGGTCAAAAAGTATTCACAGATCATGGACAGGTACGGTGTGGAATTTTTCGGTAGCGAAGAATTCCCATGGTCTCAGATGAATTCACATTTTGTAGCAGCACTCGAAGCGGTTTTTGCAAAAACAAAGACACCTCAGAAGGCACTGGACGATTTTGTCACAGAGGCGAACAAAATTCTCAAGAAAACAAAGTGAACCTTTGGGACGACCTGTCGGGTCGTCCCTTAAATTTCTGCGAGGTGATGCAGCTTGAATCTTTTAAGAAAGATCTACAAAGCGCGTTATGGGTATTTCTTCTTGTTGCCGCACTTCATTTTGTTTCTGATCTTTTTTCTGATTCCCGTTGGCAGCGGTGTATACCTCAGTCTATTCGACTACAACGTTTTTTCAAAGACCTTCATCGGGCTTGAGAATTACAAAGAAATCTTCAATGACTGGTTGTTCAAAAAGGCTCTTGTTAACACGTTCATATACACATTCGGTGTCGTTCCACTTTGGCTTGGAAAGGCTCTGCTTGTGACTGTTCTCATATACCCGTTCAGAAAACCTATAAAGACGTTCTTCAAAACAATCTTCTATCTTCCTCATGTCACTTCTTCAGTTATAATTTCTCTAATCTGGTTGTGGATATTCAACCCGAACTTTGGTTTGCTCAATTATTTCATGAAACTGATGGGGCTGAATCCCGTAATCTGGCTTGGAAACAAGCTCACGGCTATGCCTTCATTGATTGCGATGCAGGTGATCATGGGTGGGGGCTCGACCATAGTCTTACTTTCTGCCGCTATGGCTTCGATACCTGAATACTATTTTGAAGCTGCAAAGATAGAGGGCGCCAATTCGTGGAAGATCTTTTCAAAGATAACCGTCCCACTTTTGAAGCCAACGATCCTGTATGCACTTGTGATGGGAACGATAGCGAATTTTCAGACCTTCTCGAACATATACGTAATGACTCAGGGAGGACCGGAGTTCTCGACCATCACCGTTGCGTATCTTGTTTACACAACGGCTTTCAGGGACTACAACTTGGGCTTGGCATCTGCGATGTCTATGGTGATGTTTGTGATCTTGGTAGGACTTGGTATAGTTCAGTTCAAATGGCTCGGCTCGAACGTTCAATACTGAGGTGATCTTATGACAAAGATGAACCGTGCGAAATTGGTCAAAAATACAATTTCACTGATCATTCTTCTTGTTCTTGGCTTAATGGCTTTCATACCACTATATTGGATGGTTGTGACTGCTCTCAAGCCACCGACATTGGTCTTGAAGTTTCCTCCTGAGATCTTTCCAAAAAATCCAACACTCATGAATTTCAGGCAATTGTTGCAAAGACCTTATGTGCTCAGATGGACCTTCAACAGCGCCGTTGTGGCTGGTTCTGTCACAGCGGTCAGGATAATTCTGTGCGCTATGGCAGGGTACGCGATTGCAAAAAAGAGATTTCCCGGTGCGAGGTTGTTCTTCTGGATCTATATTGCCTCGATGATGATACCCAACCAAGTTACCTTAATACCACTGTATATAATTGTCTCGAATCTGAGAATGATAAACACATACTGGGGTCTGATTCTACCAAGCGTAGCTGCACCCTTTGGTGTATTCTTGATGAGACAGTTCATGGTAACCCTGCCAGATGAGATCATCGAAGCGGCAAGAATAGATGGTGCGAGCGAATTTCAAACCTTTTGGAAGATCATCTTTCCCATATCCAAACCAGCGATAGCGGTTCTTGGGATCTTTACTTTTGTGAACGAGTGGAATGACTTTCTATGGCCCCTGATAGTTACAAACACAACAGCCATGAAAACACTACAGGCAGGTCTTGTGATGATACGTGAAGAAATCCCTATGGAGTACGCTTTACACATGGCAAGTGCAACCTATGCAGCCATCCCAATGTTGATAGTCTTCTTTGCCTTCCAAAGGTATTTTCTACAGGGAATCACTGTGGGAGCTATCAAATGATGCGCATATGGTACAAGAAATACTGACGAGGTTGAATGAGTGTTCGTCAGAAAAATAATCAATGCGTACTTGATAAAAAACAAAGGGCACAGATGTGCCCCTTGTTTTTCATTACTTTGTCCCTATACTTTGAACTTTCTCACCTGTTCTGCAAGTGATTCAGCTATTGAACTCAATTCTTCAGATGCACTCGATACATTCTGACTTGAATCTGCTTGCTGTTTCACCGCTTGTGTCATCTCTTGTATCTGTTGCGCTATCATCGTGATCGATTTTGTCGCTGTGTCCATCGCACTGCTCATCTCTTCTGCTGCAGCACTCTGTTCCTGTGCACTCGCTGCTAAGCTCTCTATCTGACTGCTTATACCTTCTACCTGTCTCAATATGTTCATTAACCTCTCTCTCACTACCTCCGATTGCTCTGTCGCTTTCTCTACTACCTTCACCGTCTCTGTCGTTACTACACTGGCTTGTTGCGCACCTTGTTGTATTTGATTCAGTATCTGTCCTATCTTGTCTGTCGCTTTCTTACTCTCTTCTGCAAGTTTCCTTATCTCATCTGCCACCACTGCAAAGCCTCTTCCTGCTTCCCCTGCCCTCGCTGCTTCTATCGCTGCATTCAATGCTAAGAGATTTGTCTGTTCTGCTATCGAGTTTATCGTCTGTACTATCTCTTGTATGTTCTTCGCCCTCTCACTCAGTTCATTCACTGCTTTCTCCGTTTGATTCGTCTTTTCTTTTGTCTGTGTTATTATCTGTGCTATCATCTGTACTGCCTTTTCTCCTTCTTTCGCTGCATTGTTCACTTCACTGGCTTTTTCTGTCAAACCTTGTGCCGATTTCGATACGTTCTGTGCACTCGCTGCTACTTCTTCTATCCCACTTGTCACTTCTTGTATCGATGCACTCGCATTCTGTGCACTCTTGTTCACTTCTTCCATCTGTGATGATAATTCTTCACTCGTTGCACTCACTTCTTGTGCTGTGCTTGCAAGCCCCTCTGCCGATGCATTTATCTGGTTTGACCCTTCTTGTATCGACTTCATCGATTCTTTCAATGATTCAGCCATTTGATTCAACGCCTGTGCCATTTTCGCCACTTCGTCTTTACCCTTTGCTTCAAATGTAACCGTTAGATCTCCTTTGCCAAATTCTGTTGCCCTTTATGATAGTACTTTGATGGGTTTTGAGATCGATGAACTCACAAAGAGTATAAGAACTGCTGCTACAACTATCAAGATGGCTATGATGATGACAAGTAAATTATTCACCTGAGCAAGTACTTGTTTTTCAGGTACACTCACCGCAAAGGACCAGCCCTTGACTGCATCTATGGGTGCATAGAAGGCGTAAGTTACTGTGCCATCTGGTTGTGTGAATTTGCCAAATCCCTCTTGTGCTGAGATCATTTTTTGGGCTATTTCTTCAACTCCCTTGTACCCTTCTTTCGATGCCTGTGTGATGTTCAGTTTCATCACTAAATCTTTGTTTGGATGTGCGAGTATTAAACCTGTTGAATCCACCACCCATCCATATCCAGCCTTGCCTATCTTGATGTTCGATGCTATCTGACTTATTGTGTCAAGAAGAACTGTCGCCCCAAAAAGACCTATGGTTTTGTTGTTTTCATCTTTCACCGCTGCGGCGATGACAAAAATAGGCTTTCCAGTAGCTCTGGAAACTAATGCATTGCTTATTGCCAAGTCTTGACCCTGCTTGATGATCTTTATGAAATAATCTCTGTCTGCAACATCTGCTACGCTCCCAAGTGTTGTAGGCGCATTGCCGTCTGGGTAGGCTATGAACGCCATCTCAAAGTATGGTTTTTGCTTCAATCGAGGTGGTAGATAGTTTTTCATCAGATCATCCCAGTTTCCACTCTTGAGTGCATTGTTTACTTCATTTGTTCCAGCGAGCCACTCGACTTCCTTTACAAGCCCATTGATCCATTCATTTACAATATCTGATGCTTCGTTTGCGACCTCAAATGCCATCTCTTCAACGTTACTTGTGACCGTGCTACTCACTTGAAAGTATGCTATGAAAGCCACAGCCACTATAAGTGCAATGATTGGCATCAAAATGAGCATCAGCATTTTGCCTCGTAACGTTTTCATGACGAACATTCCTCCTTTTTGATAGTTTATTTTCTAAACTAAGTTATAGATGACTTGAATCGATAGATCTTTAGGAACACCAAAAGCAATTATATGGCTACTGAAACAATAAGTCAATATTCAAAAAAATGTATAAGAGCTGAGAAAAAAATTTCGACAGGAAAGACCACCGAGGGTGGTTCAAACATCTCAGTCGATCTTGAAATAGATCGATTTGTACTACCCTTTTATGCCGCTTCCGACCAGTGATTTGACGAACAGGTCCTGAAGAACAAAGAAGAGGATTAAAGTGGGGGCAAGCGCTATAACTGTACCCGCCATGATTATACCCCAGTTGTTGGAAGACTCTGCGTTTATGATCATGTTTATGGCAACCTGAACCGTTTTCATTCTGTCTTCCATGGCGACTATCAGGGGCCATAGGTACATATTCCAAGCATATGTGAAGTTGATAATCGCCGCTCCTGCGATTATAGATCTTGAAAGGGGTAGGATCACTTTTACAAAATACTGCATCGAAGTAGCACCGTCTATTCTTGCTGCATCTTCAAACTCCTTTGGTATTGTTTTGAAGTGCTGCTGCATCAAAAAGGTATTCGTCGCGCTTGCCATAAAGGGTATAGTCATCGCCCAGTAGGTATTTGTCCAACCAATTCTGCTCACTATTTTAAAAAGGGGCACTATCAAGACGATTTCAGCGGGGATAAAGAGTGTCGCAAAAAGTATGTAAAACGTCAACTTCGAACCTTTGAAGGAGAAATTGGCGTATGCATAGCCTGACAGACTGCCAGTGATGAGTTTTCCCAAGGTTATGAAGGCCGCTATGACAAAGCTGTTCAATGCCATTCTTGCAAAAGGTACTATTTTGAAGGCATCAAAGTAATTCTTCACGAAAAACCCTTTCGGGAGAAACTTTGGCGGATAGGCAAAGACGAATTCAGGTGGCTGGATACTCATGAAAATCGCCAACAGTATGGGAGCAAAGATGAGTAGGCTTGTAAGAATCAACAGTATTTCTACAACAATCATTTTGATGGTTTTCCTGGTTGACCTTTTCATAACAACACCTCTATTGATAATGCACACGTTTTTGACCGTACACAAAGTAGAAGACCGTGATGATTATCATAACGAAGAAAAGTATGACGTTCTCTGCTGCCGCCAAACCAGTTTTTTGAAATCGAAAGCCATCCATAAAGAGCTTGTAGATCATATTTGTCGTGTACCCACCTGGTCCACCTTTTGTCATCACGTCAATTATCGCGAAAGACTGGAAGGTTGAAGAAATTATGCTCATGATAACTAAGTAGAAGGTTATAGGTGAAACCAGTGGAAAGATTATCTTCCACACGCGCGTCCAGGAATTCGTGCCGTCGATGATGCTTGCCTCTATCACCTCAGAAGAGATACCCTGAAGTGCAGCCAAATAGAATATGATGTTGAATGGCAATGTTTTCCATATAGATGCGAAGATCAAAGAATAGGCAGCAAAAGGTCTTGTTGTCAACCATTGGGTCTGTATCCCAAAAAAGATCCGTGTCAGATAATTCACGTGCCCAACAACGGGATTGAGCAAGAACCCCCACAGAGCGCCAGCAACGGCATGAGAAACAGCATAGGGTGCAAAGACAAGTGTTCGATAGATCCTCGAACCAGGTACCTTCTGATCGAGCAACAGCGCAATGAAAAAGGATAGAAAGATCGATATCACCACCGTGGAAAGGGTATAGATCAAAGTGAATCTCACAGAAGCCAGGTAATCTTTGTCGGTGAACAGAGAAAGATAGTTCTGTATTCCAACAAAGATCCTTCTGTTACCAAAGACCGATACCTTGAAAAAACTCGAATAGAAAGAATCATAAGCAGGTAGATATATGAAAAGAACAATGATTACATAGGTTGGCATCAGCAACAAATAGGGAAGAAGCTTCCTTCTCACCCTTGCACCTCCATAAATATGGCGGTCTCCCAAAATAAGACCGCCATGCAGGTGTGACTTAGAAGTATTCTTTTATTGCCTTATTTGCGTTCTTTTCGGCCTCGTCGAGCGCTTGCTTTGGAGTCAGAGTGCCAGAGATCATCTTCTCAACAGCGGTTTCAATGGCATCTCTAACCTCTGGAAACGCACCGATGATAGCTCCGTTTGTGTTGTAATTTTGCACACTTGTGAGCAGTTGTAAGATGGCTGTCAGGTGGTGAGGATTTTCCTTGTAGTAACCTTCAGCTTGAAGTTTTTGTATTGCATCTACCCTTATTGGGAAATACCCTGTAGCCTGGTGCCATACAATTTGTGGTCCAGGTTCCGCAAGATATTTCACCAGTTTCCATGCTGCATCGACCTCGGCTTGATTCTTCTGCTTTATGATCCACAGGCTACCACCGCCTATGATTACACCACCACGCGGTGTGCCATCTGGAACCGGTAAGAAGGCGGTACCAAGTTCGAAACCTTGTTTGGCAGACTCAGTCATCAAAAGCGCGACATCCGATGTCGATGAGATAAGCATTCCCACCGTTTGAGAGATGAACAACTGTCTTGCAGCGGTCCAGTCGGCACGCTTTGTGTTGATCATCAATCCTTCCTTTCTCAGAGTATTCCAAAGGTTCATGAAGTTCAGACCGGCTTGGTTGTTGAAAACCACCTTTGTTGCCTTAGCTGTTCTTCCGTTGTTGTTATCAACAAGTGGTTGATTCTGCAAAGCCATGTACTCTTCGAAAAACCAAGAGTAGAGGCACCATGTGATACCGGTTCTAATGACATTGCCTTTTTCATCTTTTTTGACGAGTTTTCTACAGGCTTCAATCAATTCACTGTACGTTCTGGGTGGATTGTTTGGATCAAGTCCCACTTCTTTAAAGAGATTTTTGTTGTAGTAAAGCAATGGCGTTGAGCTGTTCCAAGGCATCGAGTAGAGTTTTCCACCAACTTTGTAATAATTCAGAACCTGTGGTAGAAACAAGCCGACATCGAAGGATGGATCTTTGTCAACCAAATCCTGTACTGGTACGATCACACCGCTGTCAACCATCTTCTGCGTACTGATTTCATTGAGCTGAACAACATGAGGCGGTGTGCCTGCCTGAACTGCTGAGACTGTCTTGGCCAAGATTTCTTCATAACTACCGACATACTGTACTTCGACTTCGATATCTGGATTTAGTTTCATAAACTCATTCACCATGTTCTGAATAACTTCGATACGCCATCCACCCATTGCGTGCCAGAACTGAATCTTGGTTTTTGCGAAACTAAGCACGGTAAGAATGACAACCAAAAAAACAAGTACCTTTTTCATTTTCTACACCTCCCCTTGGATAAATAGTAGTTTTGATCCTTTAATCGATTGTAAAAGTCGTTGAAGAAATTCAAAAGACCATACCCCAATTTGGGATATGGTCCTCTCCAATTCTCCGCCATACCCTTAATACGCTTTAGTTCAACAAGAATATACCATGTTTATACTTTTATGTCAATATAATCAAGTAGATTTAACAAAAGGTAAAAACAGAAAAGGCGAGGAAACCCTCGCCTTTTATCTATCAATCGAAGATCTCAAGCCTTGGCACTCTCGAAAGCCTTTGCCTTCTTTTTTGATCGGTCTACATAGGTGGTATGCAAAAGCTCATGAGAGATATGGCTCAGAGGATGCTCTAAGAACTCTTCGTACAGTTTCTTGATAGATGGATTTTCGTGTGATTTTCTTATCGTACTCTTTTCATCTATCGTGTAGATACCTTCCATTCTCTTCACGAGCACATTTTTATCCAAGCTCTTTGGTTGTCCTCCGCCACCTATACAACCCGTCGGGCACGCCATTATCTCTATAAAATCATAATAAGCTTCTCCGGCTGAGATTTTGTCCAGCAGTTTTCTGGCATTTGCACCTCCGTGGGCAACTGCAACCTTCAATATCTTCCCGTCAAAGTCTACCGTCGCTTCCTTTATCCCTTCAAAGCCACGGACGCTGTTGAACTCAATCTTTGGCAGAGGCTTTCCAAGGCCCAGTTCATAAGCGGTTCTGAGCGCTGCTTCCATCACGCCACCAGTGACACCGAAGATTGCACCGGCACCCGTTGATTCGCCGAGTGGATCGTCGTACTCTTCATCTGGCAGTGAAGCGTATGGGATCTTATTTATCTTTATGAGTTTGCCAAGCTCACGGGTTGTAAGAACTATATCCACACCGGGCATATCTTCGACCTTGTGCTGTGGCCTTGTTATGTCGTCTTTTTTCGCAGTGCAGGGCATTATGGAGACAACCAAGATCTTTTCTGGGTCGAGTCCTTTCTTCTTCGCAAAGTACGTTTTCACAAGTGGTCCCAACATCTGGTGAGGAGATTTACAAGAAGAAAGATTTTTCAGGAATTGCGGGTACAGTTTCTCAGCCATATTTATCCAAGCAGGGCAGCAGGAGGTGAACATCGGGAATGGGCCGCCTTTTTTGAGTCTTTCAAGAAACTCCGAGCCTTCTTCCATGATAGTGAGGTCGGCGGTGAAATTCGTGTCGAAAACATAGTCGAAGCCAAGTCTTCTGAGCGCAGCTACCATCTTCCCAGTTGAGATGCTGCCTGGCTCGAGGCCAAACTCCTCACCTATCGCAACCCTCGTCGCTGGTGCCGTTTGCACTACAAGTATTTTGTCGTGTCTTTCAAGTTCTTCAAGAACTCTTCTCACATTGCTGTTTTCTGTGATAGCACCGACAGGACAGAATGCCGAGCATTGTCCACAACTGATACAATCTGTTTCATAGACGGGCATTTCGAAGGCTGTTTGTGGTAAAGTTTCAAAACCTCTTTCAACCATCGAGTAGATATCCATTCCTTGAAGTTCTGAACACGCCCTTACACATCTTCCACACACGATACATTTCTCAAGATCTCTGACTATCGCCGGTGAGCTGTCATCATAGATACCACTGACTCTTTCCTCTGTTGGGAAGAGATCTTTCACGTTATAGCGGTAGATCAGATCTTGAAATTCACAACGGCCATTCGATTCACAGGTCATGCAGTCCTTAGGGTGTCTTGACAGCAGAAGTGAGAGATTAAACTTCACGGCCTTTTCTACTCTGTCTGTCGCAGTCTTGACCTTCATACCATCCTGAACCTTTGTGGCACAAGCGGGCTGCAAATTCCTTGCTCCTTCCACTTCTACAACGCAGACGCGACAAGCTCCAGTAGGTTCAAGCCTCGGGTGGTTACAAAGCGTAGGTACATAGACACCAACAAGGTTACAGGCTTCCACTATTGATACATTTGAAGGTACCTCGTACTTTCTACCGTTGATTTCTATTTGCACATTAGCCACCATGAACCCTCCTCGCGAGAAGTTTGTTAAAGGATTCACATACATTATAACACAAAAAGGCACCCAGATGGATGCCCTTTCGTTCAAACAGCAGCGCGCTTTTCAAGTTGTTCCTTGGCTACCTTCACATATTCATTGAACGCGGACGGGTCATTCACCGCGAGTTCGGCAAGCATCTTCCTGTTGACAGCAACGTTGGCCAGTTTCAGTCCATGTATGAGCTGACTGTACTTCAAACCGCTTTGCCTTGCCGCAATGTTTATTCTTGTAATCCACAGACTTCTGTAATCTCTTTTCTTTATCTTTCTACCGACGTACGCATACCATTTTGCTCTATAGTAGTGCTGTTTTGCGAGTTTGTATCTTCTACTGATTGCACCTCTGTAACCCTTTGCAGCCTTCAAAAACCTTTCTCTTCTTTTCTTTCTTGCGTGTACCGATCTTTTGATTCTCATGGTTTGATTCCTCCTCTCATCTCAAGGCAAGAAGTTTTTTGATTCTCTTCTCGTCACCTTTTCTGAGCGTATCTTTCTTTCTCAAAACTCTGAGCGCCGATCTTTTTCTCTTACCAGTTGTGTGTCTTGTGCGAGCATGGTTGTAAAGCACCTTGCCGTTTTTTGTCACTCTGAACCTCTTGGCCGCTGTCTTGCTAACCTTCATCTTGCTCATAGCTGAACCTCCCTCATCCATTTTTAGGCTTGAGCTGCATCCACATATCTCTACCCTCAAGTCTTGCATCAGATTCAACTGTTGCTATATCACCAATGTCACTCGCTATTCGTTCCAAGATCTGTTTTCCTCTTTCAACAAATGCAATCTCCCTACCCCTGAACATGATCGTGACTTTGACTTTATCGCCATCTTCGAGAAATCTTCTTATGTGTTTGAGTTTTGTTTGATAATCGTGTTCGTCGATCTTGAGCCTGAATTTCATCTGCTTGATTTCCTGTTGTTTCTGTTTTTTCTTCGCCTCTTTCTGTCTTTTTGAGATTTGATACATGTACTTTCCAAAATCCATGATCTTCGCAACTGGTGGGTCGCTATTTGGTGACACAAGAACTAAATCAAGCCCCTGCCTCTTGGCGACCTCAATGGCCTCTCGAGTTGCCAAAACTCCGATCTGCTTGCCGTCCGAGCCGATTACCCTGACCCTTGGATGCCTGATCTGTTCATTTTTTAAAAGTACCTGTTCCTTTTCTATGCTCTCGACCTCCCTATGAAAAATGGCGGGCAAAAGCCCGCCTCCCAATTGGATTCGATCTTTCTTACCCCTTCGACTCAGTCTCGGGGTGGGAAGCAAGGCTTCCGCTTTCGCTGGTGGGCCGTGCAGGATTCGAACCTGCGACCCCCTGATTAAGAGTCAGGTGCTCTACCTGCTGAGCTAACGGCCCGGTCTTTCTGGTGCCCCTGGGAGGAATCGAACCTCCATTTGCGGATTAGGAATCCGCCGTTCTATCCTTTGAACTACAGGGGCACCGCTTTTTCATTTTATCATTTTGCATTTTGCTTGTCAACATTGCTCAGATGTTGTTTTGGCTTCTAACTGATAAAAACAAAAACCCGGGGCATCAGCCCCAGGCCTTCTATAGAGTTTGAATGTGGTTACTCTTCTTTCCACAGGTAATAGTAATCATGTCCAGGTCTCATTGGGTTGTTGAACCATCCTTTTACCCAAGTTCTTCCAACGAAGAAGGTCTGTGTTTCGTACAGAGGTACACCGAGGACATTGTTTATAGCGATTATTTGAACCTGCTCGTACAGTTTTTGCCTCACAGCTGGATCTGGATTTGTCGCTGCTTCTTCTATGATCTGGTTGACACTCTTTCCACCGAGTTCAGGTCTTGGTGTCGAAACGAACTTTTTGAAGTTTTCACCTTGAGCGAAACCATAGGTACCTGCCGAGTGGTAATATGTCTGGATGAAGTTGTGTGGGTCTGGATAGTCTGCAACCCATCCTATTATGAACGCCGGCAGATAACCATTTTTGTAAGAAGTGAGATATGTGGGCCACTGTTCTCCACGAACCTCGATCTTGAACTTTGGATTGATCATTTCTACGTATGTCTTTATCATCTCGGCGATGGTTCTTCTCACTTCGTTACCTGTGTTGTACAGCAGTGTGAGCTTGAATCCTTTCTTCCAGACCTCGCCGTTCCATGCCTTTTTGAACTCTTCTGTAGCCTTTGTTATACTGAACTGATAAAGTGGCAGATTCGGATTGTAACCAAGCAATGTGCTTGGTAAGTCTGCTGGCACTCTGTTACCGAGTCCTTTGAGCACGTCCTTGATAACCGCATCGTAGTTTATCACGTATGCAAATGCCCTTCTAAGGTGTTCATCGCTGAAGAAATCAGGTGGTATTCCTTCTCCATCGAGTTTACCAGAGCCTATATACTTGCTGTCTGTTCTTACGTTCCAGTTGAAGTGCAGTGATGTCACTGAGACATAAGGCAGAGGCTTTATAACCTTTATGCCAGGTGTGTTCTCAATCTGAGATAGATAAATCGTTGGAACCGCGGCGATATCTGCATCACCTTTTTCAAGCATTGCCTTCATTGTGGACCATTCACCAACGTTCCATATGATCACTTTCTTGATCTTTGCAGGACCTCTCCAGTACTCATCAAATCTCTCAAGAGTTACCCTCTGCTGTGCCCTGTCCCATTCAACCACTTTGAACGGTCCGGTTCCATTTATCTTCGCATACAGTGGGGATTTTTCCTTGGGCAAATCATGGTATCTCCACCATGTATCTGGCTTTCCATCCCAGCATCCCTGTGCTATTGCCCACTGTTTATTCAAAATCATGCTTCAGTTTGCATAACCACAGAGTATTGATAGGAATGGTCCAAAAGGTCTCTTGAGATGGAACACTACGTTGTCTCCTTCTACTTCAATGGCTGGGTCGATGTAGTCTGTGTAGATCTTCACTAAGGCATCTTTGTATTCTGGTAGTGGCTCACCGGTGTTGGAATCGATCATCTCTGAGTATGGCTTACCAGTGACGGCTTCCACGAGTTCCTCGAGTGCGTACACTTCAAACATCGCTTCCCAGAGCATCCACATTGGGCCACCAGCTGGGTCAAACAAAAGCCCTCTTTCAAAGCTGTATTCCACGTCTTCAGGCCTAAGTTCTGCTCCATTGTGGAATTTGACACCTTTTCTGATTGGAAAGACATATGTCTTCCCGTCGTCTTTGATGAGTCCATTTTCAAGAGTCGGCACCTGTGTGGCAAGTCTTGGAGCCATTTCTGTGACACTTGAGCCAACATACTCAATTAGACACTCGTAAACCTCGCTCAGTACCTCGCCACTTGCCGTGTCATAAGCAAAATGAGGATCAAAGGTATCTGGTTCTCCCGCCATGTTCACTCTGATAATTGTGTCGGGATTCTTGACTTCGGCGAACACTAAGAAACTTGCCAGAAGCAGAAATACCACAAGTAGCTTTTTCATCTTCATACCCCCTTGCGATATGATTTCAACACAATTGAGTATACACCATTCACAGCGAACAGTTCAAGACAATTGTTGAAATGGTGGTAGTATTTTATCAAAGGAGGTTGAAAGATGATAGCCTTTCTGACAGACTGGTCACTGAAGAGCTATTATGTAGGTGTGGCAAAGGCAGTCATGAAGAGAATAAACCCGAAGGTGGAGATCATCGACATCACACACGATGTCAAACCGTTCGATGTGAGAATGGCTGCGCACATTCTTCTGAGGGCTTCGGTGGATTTCCCACAAGGGACGGTTTTCGCGGCTGTGGTTGATTACGGTGTAGGTACAAGCCGAAAGGCGATCTGCATGAGAACAAGAAATGAGCAATTCTATGTTGGTCCAGACAATGGGATTTTCACGTATGTTGCTCTGAATTACGGTGTCAAACAGGTCAGAGAACTTGACAATAAATCACTGCACTATGGTTCTTCTTACACCTTCCACGGGAGAGATATTTTTGCGTCTGTGGCGGGTCATTTGTCAAAAGGTGTTCCATTTGAAGAGGTTGGCAGTGTGCTACCGAACTACATAGTTTTGCCAGTGAAGGTCGCTCAGGTTGAAAAAGATGCGCTGATTGGAGAGGTTGTGTACTGTGATGGGTTTGGAAACATAGAAACAAATATACCTGCAGCATTTGTGGAAAAACTCGGGTGGGAAATCGATGATATCGTACTGCTAAACGACAGGTACGAGCTTTCATTTGTGCGAGCCTATGGTGATGTTGCCAAATCACATGGCCTTGTTCATGTTGATAGTTCCGGTTTTTTGGAAATAGCAGTCAATCAGGCTTCCGCAGAAGAATTTTTCAAAATGAGCCAAGGGCAGCAAATAACGCTTAGGAGGAAAAAATCTTGAAGATCATCGTAGGTCACAAGAACCCTGATTTTGATTGTTTTGCTTCATGTGTTGCGGTTCGAAAACTCTACCCAGACTACACGATTGTGCTGAGTGGAACACCTCAACAGAATCTGGCACAGTATCTCGCGATATACGAAGAAAAATACCCATTCATCACTGAAAAAGATCTGGCAGACCAATCTGTGGAGTCGGTAATCGTCGTTGATACAGCCTCAAAGGAAAGATTAGGAGTACCAATTCAGGCAATCGTTGAAAATACCTCACAAGTTCTTATCTTTGATCATCATCCAGATATAAAGGAGATATCTATCAATGGTGAAAAAAGAATAGAGAGTGTTGGCGCAACGACTACGATGCTGCTTGAAGAAATAAGAAAGAAAAACATCTCAATCGATTCCATCGACGCGACACTTTTTGCGATAGCGATATACGAAGATACTGGGAATTTGCTTTACACAACAACCACCGTTCGCGACATTGAAGCAATCAAGTTTTTGCTGCAGAAAGGGACAAATCTCATCGAAGTGTCAGATTTCATAAAATACGACCTCAATTACGATCAGAAACTCATTTTCGAATCGCTTTTGTCAAATATGGAGACAGTTCAAATCGATGGGATCACTCTCAGCGTAAGCGTCGCCGAAACCGACAAATTCGTTGGCGGTTTGAACGCCGTAACCAGCAAGCTGTGGTACTTGGAAGGTGTGGAGACGCTCATATGTATCATCAGAACGGGCAAAAAAACACATATCATTGGTCGAACCTCTTCCAACGATGTGGATATAGGTGGCATGATAACTGAACTTGGTGGCGGTGGCCATCGCAAGGCAGCAAGCTGTACACTGAATACCAACGATGTTCAAGAGGTCAAAAAGATTATACTGCAGACACTGAAGAAATACCTGAACAAAGGGCTACGCGCAAGAGATATAATGTCTTTTCCAGTGAGAGTGGCCTACGCAGAGATGACCATCGGTGAGGTCAACAAGATCATGGAAAGGACAGGCCACAACGGCCTGCCGATAATCGAAGGAAACAAATTGGTTGGGATCGTCACAAAAAAGGCCGTTGATAGGGCGATGAACCATGGCTTACAGAACGCACCGATCAAATCAATTATGTCCAGCAAGTTGATAGTTGTTACACCAGAAACGCCCCTGAACAAAGTGAGACAGACCATGATCGAAAACGACATCGGTCGAATACCGGTTGTTGAACATGGGGTCCTGGTTGGCATAATAACCAGAACAGATGTCATGAGATCGAGTTTCACCGATGCCGTTGTTCGCCCCCCAAGAAAGGCAATCCACGAGACAGTTCAAACTACCTTTGTTGATGTTCGCAATCTGTTGATGACCAGTCTACCCAAGAAGGTAATTGATCTGCTCAAACAGCTGGGTCAGTATGGTGACGAGATTGGTCTTTCAGTCTACATAGTAGGTGGCTTTGTGAGAGATTTGTTGATGGGCAATCCGAACTACGATATAGATATAGTTGTAGAGAGAGATGGTCTTGCCTTTGCCAAGCTTGCGGCAGAGAAACTCAATGCGAGATTGGTGACATATGAGAAATTTCTGACCGCTTCTCTGTTCATCAAAAACGGTTTCAGAATAGATGTGGCAACCGCACGAACCGAATACTATCAAGCTCCCACAGAACTGCCTCAGGTTGAAATCAGCACGATAAAGAAGGATCTGTACAGAAGGGACTTCACCATAAACGCAATGGCGATAAAGCTCAATTCGAAAGACTTCGGTACCTTGATAGACTTTTTCGGTGCGAAAAAAGACTTGGAGGGCAAATTAATAAGATGTCTTCACACATTGAGTTTCATAGAAGATCCTACCAGAATTCTGAGAGCGGTGAGATTTGAAACACGCTTTGGCTTCAAAATTGAGCTACAGACGACTCAGCTGATGTTGCAAGCGGTACAGCACGGTTATTTGGAGAAAGTGACAGGTCAGAGATTGAGACAAGAGTTTGAGAAGATCTTGGAAGAAAAGGACCCACCTGCCGCTTTGAAAAGGTTGGCCGATTTTGAGATTCTCAAGCACATGTTTCCAGGTGTTTTCTACACGACGACCATGGAGGAAAAACTGAAATCGCTCTTTGGTTTCATTTCGTGGGCTGAGGAATTCTTCGAAAAGATCAACAGGTTTTACTGCGTGATGTTCGTTTTTCTGGAATATCACGGCGACACGGCGTTGGATCAACTAAAGGAAAGATACGGGCTTTCATCATCGTTCATCGATGAACTGAAGATTCTTATGAAAATGATTGTGCCACTCTCAAAGGTTGTTTCTATGAGATTGAATTTCTCCGATATACACAAGATGACACAGGGATTTTCATCCGAAGCCTATTGTTACTTGGCGTCCTATCTCGATGCCGATTCTCAAGAGTATCTCAAGGAATACTTGAAAAGAACGGCGCAGACCAAGTTGAAGATCAAAGGAAACTTTCTCACAAGAAACCTTGGCTTAAACCCAGGAAGGGTCGTCGGTGATATCCTTGAGAGACTTTATTGTGCAAAACTCGATGGGATAATCACCGACGATCAAGAAGAAGAGTTTGTCAGAAAATTGATCAGCGAGAATATTTCCTCAAAAGCTCTTGAACAATGAAATTGGCTACATCACTTGGAGTCGTGCCGGCGCCGAAACCAGCATCGTAGCCGAGTTCTAAGGCGAGCTCATGTGTGATTCTTGGTCCACCGACTACGACCAGAAGATCTTCTCTCACTCCCTCAGCGTAAAGAAGATCCATGAGTTCTGTCAGATGTTTTATGTGGACGTTTCTCTGGGTGACAACCTGAGAAACCAAAATCACATCTGCATCAACCTCACGTACCTTTTTCACAACCTCGACAGGTGAAACCTGTGCGCCCATGTTGTAGACTTTGAAGGCGTGGTACCTTTCAAGACCATAATCTCCGTGAAAACCTTTCATGTTGAGTATTGAATCAAGCCCAACTGTATGGGCATCGGTCCCTATCGTTGCTCCGACTACCACTATTCTTCTGTTGAACTCCCTTTTGACAACTTCGTCCAACTGCTCGCGTGTCATCTTTTTGAATTTCGGAGCGACTACCTTTATTGCAGAAGCATCGACCGATGCCGTGGTTTTACCGTAGATCACAAAGAAAGTGAAGTTTTCTCCGATGTCTTCCATCGTTGCTATTGTTATATCTTGAAAACCCATATTCTCACACAGACGTTTTGCTGCTTCACGTGCGAGTGGACCATACTGCAGTGGTAGGGTGAAGGACAGTTGAACGGCACCATCACCTGACTGATCTCCATAAGGTCTTATATTCCTTAGATCTGTATTCATTTTTTCACCCCCAGACGCTTTTCCAATTCATCCTGTATGGGGTTAACGTAGCTTTCTGATTTTCTGAAGACACCTTCCAGTCCCTTTCCTCCATCTCTTGCACGGGAAATATCTGCAAACTGTCCCTCTTCTATCGCTCTCAATAAACCAACATCTCTTGTATGTTCAAGCAAATCAACCGCTTCTCTGAGTACTTGATTTGCGCGTTTTTCGATGAAACCATCCTTCTTGAAAATAACCTCTCGTCCAAGGTGGCGAGCATTGTTGAAGACATAATTGGCGTTGATCAACGCGAGATATCTATCGTGCAAATATGGTGTGTGTATCGCCTCGGTGAGAATTCCCAAGAGCTGTATACTCTGCCCGGTCATAACGGAAACAAGGTTATAGAGAGTCTCCACTGCGTAGCCCTTGAAGATATTTCCGGTCATGAATTTCGTTGGGGGCATGTACTTTATTGGATAATCCGCAAAGAGTTCTCTTGCCAGCATTGCATGAGCTATTTCATACAAGAGACCATCTTCAACATCTGGATCTATCTCAAAGGCATGCCCAAGACCCATCAACCGCGACTTCATCCCGGCTTTGAGAGCAAATTGTTCATTGACCAACTGTGAAGCGGTCACTGTGTGCGCTTTTTCTATTGCATCGGCTGTGGTGAGATAGTTATCCTCACCTGTGTTTATCGTTATACCAGAGAAGGCACACAGCAATCTTGAGATGTATTGATCGGTAAAGGTCCTTATCATGTTTATGTCTCTGAATAGAATTCCATACATCGCATCATTCAGGAGTATATCGAGCCCCTCCATGGCAGCAAGTGCAGCGATTTCGGGCATACAAAGACCTGAGGCGTAGTTCACCTGCCTCACGTATCTTTTGACCTTTCTTGCCATGTCATCAAGGGCTTGTCTCATTATCCTGAAATTCTCCTGTGTCGCATAAGTGCCACCGTAACCCTCGGTTGTGGCACCATAGGGAACGTAATCAAGCAGACTCTGTGCCGTTGATCTGATAATGGCGATTATGTCTGCTCCTTGCTGTACAGCAGCCCTTGCCTGAACGACATCTTCATAGATGTTTCCCGTTGCAACTATCAGATATTTGTATGGCTGAGGTGGATCGCCCAGTTCTTTCAAAAGATCTTCTCTTTGCTGACTTTTTTTTGATATGGTTTCAAGCGACTGACGCGAAAGTTCCAACATTTTCATGTTTATTTTTTCATTTGAGGCACGGGGCAAAGATCTGAGATCTAATCCATCCACTATTGCCTCCGCTATTTGTTGGGCACTTTTGTCGAGCACAACCATGGCGTTTACAAAAGGTTTTGCAACCCCATCTTGTAGCATTTCCCATTCTTTGATTTTGTCTACTACCACGTTCACCAGTGGAATCTGATCGTCTGTTACCCCGTCTACTCCAAAAAGTCTTAGAACAGTTCTTTCTACCGAGACTGTAGAGTGCTGCTCGATCATTTGTTGAACCTCATCGGTAATCTCTTTTGCCAGTTGCCTTGCATAGTCTACAAGCTTCTTATCGAGCCTGATCTTTGGGCGATCCACATCATCACCTCCACAGTAGATCCTATCACAGCCGCCTGTAAACCCAAATGTTACCCAAGGTTAATGTCATTCTTTTGCTTGTTGACAAGCGATGATAGTTGTTCTATCATACATAAAACTTGCATAAGTGGGGGTGTTTGAATGTCTGATACGGTTGTTCTGATCAACGCAAAGATCGTGGATGGAACGGGCAAAGAACCATTCATTGGAACGGTGCTCATTCAAGGCAAGCACATTCAGCAGGTTGGCTTGGCAAACTCTGTGGATGTTCCCAAGGACGCCAAGGTATTCGATCTAAGTGGGAGCTATCTTCTGCCGGGTTTGATCGATGCGCATTTGCATCTGACTGGTTTGAGAACAGGTGATACGGTGAAAGAGTCTCTCTTGACACCCTATGAGGTCTTTGTCGCGAGGGTTGTCAAAGATCTGGAAGCGCTTCTCAATGCGGGTTTTACAACTATAGGGGATGCGGGAGGTGCGATTGCAGTCAGTATCAAGAAAGCTGTCGAAGAGGGGACGATAGCTGGACCGAGGATATCGGCGGCCGGTTATACTCTCTCTCAGACTTTCGGCCATGGGGACGAACACTATCTACCAATTGATTACGTAGATCCAAGGCAGTCGAAATTCAAAACTTCCTTAGGCTCTCTGATATGCGATGGCGTTGAAGAGTGCCAGAAGGCTGCTCGCTACGCGCTCAGGTGCGGAGCCGATTTTATCAAAGTTTCCGCAACAGGGGGCGTACTCTCTGAAAGAGACAGGCCGGAATACACACAGTTCACCCTCGATGAACTCAAGGCAATTGTTCAGGAAGCCGAGCACGCGAAGAAATTCGTTCACGCGCATGCACAGGGCACCGAAGGAATAAAGAATTCGCTTCAAGCGGGTGTCAAGGTAATTGCCCATGCTATTTACATAGACGAAGAATGTTGCGAGTTGGCAAAAGAAAAGAATGCGATAGTAGTGCCAACACTGTCGATTGTCGAACACATCATGATGCACGGTCGAGAGATCGGCATACCTGAATGGGGTTTGAAGAAATGCGAACAGGTTTATAGGGCGCATATTCAGAACATAAAATTGGCTTACAGGAGTGGTGTGAAGCTTGCAACAGGGACCGATTTTCTTGGCGGGACCAAGGCTTTTAGACACGGCGATAATGCACTGGAAATAGTTCTTTTGGTGGAAAGAATTGGCATGACCCCGATGGAAGCGATCGTTGCTGCGACCAAAAATGCGGCTGAAGCCGTAGGCCTGTCTGGCATAACTGGGACTATCGAACAGGGAAAATTGGCAGATCTAATCGTTGTGAAAGAAAATCCTTTGGAAAATATAAGGGTGCTCGCAGAAAAAGAAAAGATCGCAATGGTTTTCAAAGAAGGGAAGTTGGTGAGAGGTTAACTTTTGAGGTATTCTTTGAGATCTTTCAGGAGCTTTTCTCCTGCTATCTGTTGCAGATATTCCCAGAGCTGTTGATCGTTCATTGTTATCATCGAGATCGCTTCTACGATGAACGGCTTTGCCTGGGGGTGAAGTTGTTCGTCGTAGTAAGCTTTGACAAGTATGTCGATGGCTTTGTGGTTATGAATGTGTGCAAGTGCCATGATTACTTGTTCCGCGAGTTCATTTCTGTATTCGTCCTCCAACAGGAAATAGCTGAGGATGTCTATGATTTTTTCACCTTCACCGAGTTTTGCGAGTGCTTCATAGATGACAAGTTGGGCGCTTTCTTGGTCATATCTGCTTAAAAGTTTATACAGATCGTTTTTTATGCCTTTCTCCTGAAAATCTGAAAGAATATCAACCAAATAGAGTGTGAGAACATCGTTCTTGGTCTGTTCATGCATCTTTTGTTTGAACTTGCTCATCAGGATCGGCTTTGCCTGATCACCGAATCTTTGGATCGTCTGCAAAGCGATTTCTCTAACCTCTTCACTCTCATCTGTCAGGAGTTCCAAAAGCTTTGGTATTGCCTGAACACCTCTTTCACTCACAATTCTGTCTATAAGAGTTTTGTACTGCTCTAAATCCACTTGGCTACACCACCCTTTGTGACCATGAGTTTCCTGTCAAAGTATTCTGCAAACTGTGGATCATGCGTGACGAACCCGATCACCTTGTTCAATTTCTCCATTTGCTTCAACGCACTTGCAATCCGTGATTTATTCTCTTCATCTAAGGCAGAGAACCCTTCGTCTATGAAGAAGAGCTCCATCTGACCTGTTGAGGTCTCGGCGATCGCGATCGCCAGGGCAAGCGAAACCATGGTTTTCTCTCCGCCGGAGAGGCCGTCGGCACTTCTGTTAGTGCTTCCATCAATGATAACAAAACCGGTGTCTTCGATTCGAATCTTGAATCTCCCGTCTGTCAGGGCATCAAGCATATCATTTGTTCTTGTGATGATCTCATCAAGAACTATGTTTGTGACAAAAGACTGAAATTCTCTGGCTGAGAGAGTACTCTTGACTGACTCCGCGATTTCATATTCTCTATGTATCGCTTCGAATTCCTTTTGAAGTTCTTTCTTCTGCTGTTCGATTGTCTTGAGCTCCTGGATCATGTGCTCGATTACCGCTTTCTGTTTGATGCAATCATCTCTTTGTTTTCTTATCTCTTCCAGTTCACTGACCGATTTTCTGTAATCGTTCTCACATCTTTCGTATTCAACCGTGACAGATTTTTTGAGTTTATCGAGTTCCTCAAGACCTTTTTCAATTTGCAGGTCAACCCTCTGAAGCATCTCAAGACTGCCCTGTTTGGGTATTTCTTTGCTTATATAGATTTCAAATTCCCTTGGCGTCAAACCAACCTCGTTCAATTTCTCTAAGAATCGTTTTTCGTGTTCAATCGATTCGCTTTGCAGTTTTTCAAGTTCAGAAGAAAGGTTCTTTAGATCGTTCTTGTACTCTTCAACTCTCATACCAAGTTGCTGTTTTGTCTCACCGAGCTTCGAGATATTCGATTGAATCTGAACCTTTTTTTTGAACATCTCCTCTATTTGCTTTGAGAGATCTCTTATTCTCTGTTTAACAGAGCTGTTGTAGCCCATCTGTCGAAGGTCGGTTTCGATCTTGTATATTTTCTGCGTACAATCAAGCAAATCTGTGCTGATTTTGTTCAAACGCTGGTTTGTTCTTTCTTTTTCTTCGGATAATGAACTGATTTCAAGGGTCAGTTGTTCGCTTTGCCGTTGGTTTTTCTCAATTGATTCTTTCAATTGCTCGTATCTCTGTATGTCTGCGTGTTGCCGTGTAACAGTGGTTTTTCTAAAGATGCTTCCGCACACGGGACAGGTATCGCCGTCTTGAAGGTTCTGAGCTATTTCCTGGGACATCCACAGTAGAGTCTGGTTTTTTATTTGATCGTACTCTTTCTCAAGCTGTTCAAGAGCGTTCTTGATCTTTGTGAGTGAATTCTGCCTTTGGGATACCTGCTTTTCAATATTGGAAAGACTGGTTTGCAGATCAGCCTTCTCGCGTTCGAGAAACGACTGCACAGTCCTCAGCTGATTCAGATCGTTCAAAAGAGGTTCGCTCTGTAAATCGATTTTCTGCAGTTGATCTCTTTCGAGGACGAGCCTGTTTGTTTCTCTCTCGACTTTGTTGTGATCTTGTTCAAGATCTGCAAGCTGTTGTTGAACTTTCAAGATTTCGCTTTCGTACTTTTCTATCTGATCTTGCGTTTTCCTGTGTTCTTTTCGTAATGATTCGACTCTCTCTCGAATGCTTAACAGAATCTGATAGTCTTTTCCCACGGACCTGGCAAGGTTTGTCTTTTTCTCTTCCTCTGCCTGAACGAGCAATTTGTTTCTCTGGTTTCTCAAATCCTGTAGACTTTTTTCGATTTGCTTTATCTGTTGCCAGGTGATTCTCTCCTGCTCTATGGACTTCAGCCTTTGTTCCAAAGATTGTAGTCGTTCTTGCAGAACTCTCAATTTCTTGTCATAAGACTCAATCTTTTCCATACTCGCTACGTCGGAAATCTGCTGAGCTCTTGTTCTCAAATCACTCAAACGTGCCTGCTTTTTCTCGTGTTCCACTTGAAGATTCTTCACAAGCTCATTGACCTTTTCCTGCACAGATCTGAGGACCTTCTTGGGGAAAAGGACATCAAAGACTATGTCATTGATCTCCGATCTTTTGGCTGTGAGCAGATATGTTGCCCTGCCTTGAGGCAGAAAGAAGGTGCTTATGAAACTCTCATAGGTTGTGTCCAGAATTCTCTGAAGCTCTCTGTCCACATGGGTTCTCTGAGTCGCGATTATCATATCGTTCTCTGTCAACAATGCCTCGGTACCAGAGGACCTTATACGTCTCAATACCTCGTATTTTTTCCCATTTCTCAAGAAAGAAAACTTGACTTGACAAGTAGAAGCTGCCGAACGTATGTAGTCTTGAGGGCTTTTTCTTCCATACCTGACACCGGTTCCATATAGTGCAAAGACGATTGCTTCAAGCAGTGAAGATTTCCCCGCGCCGTTTTGCCCCAGGATCAGAAAGACACCATCTTTGAAATCCAGTCTGCAATTTTCTATTCCAAGGAAATTGCTCACTTCAAGACTGAGTGGTCTGATCTTCATCTACCTCCTTGAAAAGTCTCTCCACCAAATTCACCATCGGCTCTTCCAGCTTACCAAATCTTCCTCTGACATAGGCTCGGTACAGATCGATTACATCGATCTTCTGGCGAGTCATCGAAGGAGCATCTACTGTCTTGCCGTCTGTTCTGAACTCAACCTTCACGACGCATTCAAAGTTTTCCATCAAATACTTTCTGATCTCATTTGAAGCTGGACCTTCAAAGATAACCCTCGCGTATCCATCGAAATCTCTCAGTTGCTTTGTCAAAAACTCGAGTGAGGCTTCTGAGTAATCCCGCATTTTGAAAGTTTTCAGTTTCTTGTGAGCTGTATCAACACGATGTAGGTAGGTTTTGTTGTTCTCAAATTCGACTATGAACGCACCCTTGGTATCTTGTTCTTCGCCGAAATCGAGTGCGATCGGAGAACCCGCATAACACGTTATTGGAGATTGTTGAACTATTGAGTTGTTGTGTATATGTCCAAGGGCAACGTAATTCAATCCTGTCGGTATCACAGATTTTTTGATCTGAACACCCAGAGCAATCTCTTTGTCTGATTCAATCAAACCTTCAATCAAAAGGTGTCCAGACAGTATGTTTATCTTTTTCTCGTCTATTTGATTGCGCACCTTCACCAGAAAGTTGTTCAAGTAATCCCCGACTACACTCATGGGATCTTCTGTCGCTCCAAGTAATCTCTGTGGGTCTGTGTAGGGTAAGAAAAAGAGTCTGAAATCTTTTAGATCTATTTGTTCGGGGTGATCGACAACTGTCAAGTTCTTGATGGGTAGATTTTTCCATGCCTTTAGACCTTGCCAGTCGTGGTTGCCAAGCACGAGAAAGGTGTGCGCAATGCTCGAAAATCGCCCAAGAACATCACTGAGCAAACTCAGGGCGTCGATCTTCGGCGATACCCTGCTGTGCAAAACATCCCCTGTTACCAAAATCAAATCGACCTTTTCCTGCTCAGCAACCTGCACAAGGTCCAATAAAGCCATTTTGGTTTCTTCCAACCTGTCGACCGATTTGGAACCCACCCATGATTCCAGACCAAGGTGCCAATCAGATGTGTGAAGGAGCTTCAAGATCATCCACCAACCTTGAAAACGTTTTCTTCAGATGGAAAAACTCTGTTTCTGACATCGGAGGCGTATTTCTGGACAGCCTCAAGAGATTCTTGATAAAGATTCGCATACCTTTTCGCGAACTTCGGAAGAAAAGCAGGGTTCAGACCGAGCAGATCATGAAGTACCAGCACCTGCCCATCGCAATACCTGCCTGATCCAATACCGATTGTTGGTATCGATAGACTTTCGGTGATCATCTTTGCCGTTTCTTCAACGACCATCTCAAGAACTATCGAAAAGACTCCGGCTTTCTCAAGGCTTTTTGCCTCTTTAAGAAGATATTCTGCCGTTTTCTCGTCTTTACCCTGTACTCTGTATCCACCGAAGACATTCACAGATTGTGGAGTTAGTCCAAGATGTCCCATCACAGGTATGCCGGCTTTCACGAGCCTCTCGACCAATGGGGCATAGAAAGAACCCCCTTCGAGTTTCACCGCATTTGCACCTGCTTCTTTCAGAAATCTCCCGGCATTCTTCACTGCTTCATCCATAGAACATTGATATGACAAGAAAGGCATATCCGCTATAATGAACGAATCTGGCGCGCCCCTTCTCACAGCTTGAGTGTGGCGGATCATATCTTCCATTGTTGCAGGCAGCGTGTCTGAATAACCAAGGACATTGTTCGCAACAGAATCACCAACCAAAATCGCATCTACGCCAGCTTGATGCACTATGTTTGCAAAGGGGGCATCATAAGCAGTTATCATAACAATCGGCTGTTTCCCTTTCATAGAGATGAATTTCTGAACGTTCATCCTTCTACCTCCCTTTGATCTCTTTCAGAACTCTGACCATGTTTGCGTAGAGGTCTTTATATTTTGCAAAACACTTTTCAAAAAGTTCCTGCTCCTTTTCAACAACAACCCAGTCACCGCGTGCAACTGGTCCAGTCAAGGAATCCTTAACGCCAAGCTTGGAGACATTCCTGGAAGTGTTCAACATCAGTGTTGGTATGATTTTTTCAAAACCATCTAACCCATACAGATCGTACAACCTCTGGGCAAGATAGGCAAGTCCAACACTGAAATTGGATGCCAGCACGGCAGCCAAATGATAGGCCATCTTTGCCTGCACTGGTATCTCGATCCAGCAGTTAGATATTTGTTGAACTATATTTCTTGCAAGGCTAAGTCCTTTTTCATTTCCTTCAATACCAAAGCAACATCTATGTATGGATTTGAGCGCGATTTTCTCATCGGCGAATGAAAGATTTGGATGTATTGAGCCCCTTCCCCAACCAAATCTGTCGGCATCTTCAAAGATATATGACGTCAAAAACCCACTGAAGTGATAGATATTCACATCATCACTCAATCTTGTCTTTATATTTGAGTAGACCAGATCTATCACACCATCGGGTACCGAGATAAAGACAATATCTTTCAAAAGGAAATCTTCATCATAGGTGATCGGGATCCCTTGACTCAATTTTCTTACAAATGCGGTTGCCCTTTGTCTTGATCTCGAAACGACATAGCCCATCTTGAAACCTTTCTCAACAAGTATTTTGCTCAAAACCAAACTCACCTTACTGGTCCCTACAATGTTGATAAGCATGAATTCCTCACCACATTAATTAAACCACATAATGATAAAATTCTTTTGTGAGAGATTGTTGGGAGGTTGATTGATGAAATGCAAAAAATGCTCGAACACAGCGGTGATACACCTTCGCCAGCACAACACTGCGTATTGCGGTGAGCATTTTGTTGACTATTTTGAGAAACGAGTTGAAAAGACAATAGATGAGTACTCCATGTTTAAAAAAGATAGCAAAATACTTGTGGCTGTATCTGGTGGCAAAGACAGCATGACTCTGTGGTATGTTCTAACCAAACTTGGTTACAAAACGGACGGTTTGATCATCGACGTTGGCACGGGTAATATTCTGTTTGACTTGCTCTCGCAGTTTGCAGACAAGATAGGTTCCAGGCTCATATCGGTGGATGCAAAGAAATATCTTGGTGGACTTACTGTACCTGAGATTGCTCGAATAATTAGAAGGCCGACTTGTTCGATCTGCGGGAGTGTGAGAAGATATTTGATGAATAAAACAGCCTTTGAGAATAACTACGATGTCGTGGCGACCGGTCATAACCTTGATGACGAGGTTTCTTTTTTATTGGGCAATCTCTTGAGTTGGAATTTGGGATATCTGCGAAGGCAGGCACCCTTCATGCCAAGGACACATCATAAACTCGTGGGAAAGTCAAAACCATTGGTCTGGCTCACGGAAAAGGAGATATACACATATGCTCTGTTGAATAAAATACCATTCGATAGTGAAAAATGCCCTTTTTCCAAAAACGCCAGTTCCTTGAAGTACAAAAGGGTTCTGAACGATCTTGAAGTTGATCAACCTGGCACGAAATTGAGATTCTACAAGCAGTTTCAAAGACTGGAGTTGTTCAAAACCGATCTCGTGGAACTGAACGAGTGTAGTGTTTGTGGTTATCCAACAACATCAGAAAAGTGCAGTTTCTGCAGAATGAGAGAGAGGGTAGAAGATGCCCTGGGAAAACAGAAGAATTGACCTTTTCATCCCGATAATAGTTGCCCTTCTGATGATAATAGGTCTCTTTGCAATATACAGTGCCACCAAAGATTATGGAGTTACCTTTGTGAAAAAGCAAATCACTTGGGACATATTGAGCATGGCGGCATTGTTCCTAACAATGCTTCTCAGAGAAAGAGATCTCCAAAGGCTTGCGTGGGTGCTGTATGTGATCTGTCTTGTTGCTCTTGCACTCGTTCTTTTCTTTGGAACAGTCTCTGGCGGCGCTCGGCGATGGTTTGATCTGAGAGTAGGGTACTTTCAACCATCGGAACTCGCGAAGATGTGTGTGATACTTGTCAGTGCGGTCTTACTCATCAAGGCTTCAATGAAACACATGATTTTTTCTCTGATGGCATTGGGTACCATGGTTTTGCTCGTGGCTGTTGAACCAGATCTTGGTACAGCAGTCTTACTCACCGTGTTGTGGCTTGTCATGGCCTTCTGCTCGAAAATCCCACTGAAGGTTGTCATCACGGTGCTGATTATTTTCGTTGCGTTTGTACCTTTGCTCTACTTTTTTGGCCTCAAGGACTATCAAAAAGAAAGGATCATCTCTTTTCTTTCGCCATCGATGTACAAGCAGAGCAGTTCATACAATGTTACTCAGTCGCTTCACACAATCGGCTCAGGTGGTTTGCTTGGCAGGGGTTATCTGAAGGGTCTTTCAACCACCTGGGGTTATGTACCGAAGAACCACACAGATTTCATACTGTCCGTTATTGGTGAAGAATTTGGATTCTTGGGTGTTAGTCTTTGTGTAATCCTCTATGCGATGTTGACCTTTAGAATAGCCAATGCGATAAGGCTCGCGAAAAACGAGTTCTGGCAACTGATAGATATCGGTGTCATGACAGTTTTTGTACTGCAGATCTTCGTGAACATGGGTATGGCAATGGGCTTGACACCGGTAACAGGTGTGCCTCTACCGTTCATAAGTTATGGTGGATCTTCAACACTGTTTTTCTGTATCCAGCTTGGACTTGTCGAGAAGTCCTATGCCGTGGGTAAAGCCGGCAGGGAGATGGAAGGAGGTCAACTGTGGTAAGAAAAAGAAGCGAATTTCTTGTGAGCTTTCTTGTCTTTTTGTTTATAGTTGCTCTCATTGCTGGTCTTGCTTTGTCTGTTTTCTCCTTTTTCTATTATGTGAAGCAGAGAAAAAACCAGGAGGCACTGGTCGAGAATCTGAATAAAAAGATAACCGCTTTGAGTGAAAGGATATCCAAACTTGAGACCTTCATGGGTCCGAACTCGATGATCGACAAGTACATCTCTGCGGCGAATTTCCTTTCAAACACATCTAACGATCTTGAAAGAATCATTGAAGAACTCCACGATGACCCCACGACTGGCTATATGAGGATCTTTGTGATGGGACAAGAAAATGTCTGGGTGACTTTTAAAAAGGGAGAGACGACCTATTTCTCGAGAGAACTGAAGCCCGGTTTGGCACCGTACAAATTCTACTATTTCAAGACCCCTGCGATACAAACACAGTATTCGGTTCAGATACCAAGAGACTGCTCAGTTGTCCTTGGCAAACCGGGCATGGTGTGTTTCCTGATTTACGGAGTCGGTACAAAACAGCATCCAACAAAGGTTGTGACATGGAAAGATACCAGAGTGAACAATTTGGAAACAGATTTTTCACTGTACATACCCAAGTAATTCGCTAACCATATTTCTGCACTTAGCCACCTTCAGCCTCAGGTCTTTTTGAAAGCTGCCTTTGCGTTGTGTTTTAATATTGGAAACACCACAAGTGTTAATGTACATGTTATAATTATAAACGAGGTGATGTGATGAAGGTGTCAGTGGTATTCATGTTGATTTTGTTGTCCACCTTGAACTTTGCTCAGATTGATCTTCGCACCTTTGACGTTACAAAGTTCACCGGCGATATTCCCTTGGTGAGTCTTCAAAGATTTCTCCAAACTGATGAATATGTTTCAGTCGAGGGCAATGTCTACAAGATCAGCGCAAATAAAAAGTTCTTGTCAAAATCCGAGATCAAACCAGAACTGCTCTCTGATGGCAATTTTGTTGGCTTGCTCGCAATGACTATCGACGAACTGCGTTCATACGATGGAAAGAAAAACCCCGCCATGGTTGCGGTCAACGGTGTTGTTTACGATGTCTCCAATTCCACACGCTGGCGAACTGGTAACCATCAAAACAGGCATAATGCAGGTGAAGAACTGACTTACGATATCTTGAAACTGTCTCCCCATGGTTCAAAGTTACTTGAAAGGGTTGTACCTTTCGCAGTTCTTGTTTTCAGCCCCGAACAACTTTCTCGTTACAGTGGGCTGAACAAAAACAAGGCTTATGTAGCGGCCTTCGGTGTCGTCTACGATATGACTCAATCTAAAACAATCAAGAATGGTCTACATTTTGGCTATCCCGCTGGAAATGAGTTGACTTTTGAAATAAAACAGCAACCAGGGCATGAAGCTATGCTGTCAAGAATCTATCCGATAGGACTCTTGGTCTTTGATGAGAAAAACCTTGGCAACTTCGATGGCAAATCGGTACCTGTGGCGAGTAAGAACATCAGTGCGTACAAATCTTTTGTCCAGGTAGGCAATGTTGTTTACGATGTCACGGGTACAAATTGGCAGGAAAAGTTTGGAGTCAATCCAGAAGCCTTAGCGGGCAGAGATTATACATCTCAATTTGAATGTGAACTGCAAGAGAGTTGCTCCCATGAACACAGTGACGCAAGTGTTCTCAAAGAATTTGCTAAGGTTGGATTTGGAATCTTATGACGTACAAGGTGTTCGCATGGATCAGCGTGGTTCTCATATTCTACAATTTCTCGTTATTGCCACTACGCAGGTTATTGAAGAATGTAAAGCCTGCGCGAAGCTTTCTTAGATGCATGTCAAAGACTCACAGATTCACTGGTATTGGCTTGGTGGTGACTGGCATACGGTTATCTCGCGCTTGGTTCTATAACTTTACACACCGGGCTTGTTCTGTGGCTCGGTGTTGTCTTGCTCTTTATGTACTATCTTCTTAGGAAAATACTGAAAAACAGGTGGTTGATTTTTCACAGGTACACCGACTTGCTCGTAATTGTTCTTTTCTTCATTCACTTTTCTTCCCCTGGTTGTTTTGAAGGATCAGGATCGACTTCTTTTGCTCAAAGATCACAGGTTCGAAATTCCATGAATAACATAAAATAAAATGAGGAGCCTGAACAACAGGCTCCTCAGGCAGCTTGGTTCCATCCAAGGGGGGATAGGGGGGTCGCTGTCCAATAAAGATATTAACCCAGAAGTTGTTACATGTCAATGTCTATAATTGAATAGATATGGGCAGAGAAGTTTAATGGGAGGTGAAACGGTTTGAAAAACAGAATCATCAAGAAATCAAGATTGGCGCCACAGGTATACGATTTTGTCATCGAAAACGAGCAGATAGCTGCCAAGGCAAGACCAGGACAGTTCATCGTCGCAAGAGCGCATGAAAAAGGTGAACGAATACCTCTGACGATAGCTGATCTTTACAAAGACAGTTTTCGGATGGTGGTGAGAGGTGTTGGAAAGACCACCTATGAACTGTGCATGATGAACGAGAACGATGTTTTGTCAGATGTGACTGGACCATTGGGTAATCCCAGCGAGATAGCGTATTTCGGCAACGTCATGCTCGTCGGTGGTGGAGTGGGTATAGCAACGTTACTCCCAATAGCCAAAGAACTGAAAAAGCACGGGAACAAACTCCACGTAATTTTGGGTGGAAGAAGCAAAGAGTACGTGATAATGCTCGATGAGTTCGAAAAAATCGCCGATGAACTTATCATAACAACCGATGACGGTTCGTTTGGAATCAAGGGAGTTGTGACAGATGGGATGGACTTGGTGATGAATAAATCGAAGATCGAGGTCGCCTGGGCAGTTGGGCCTACGATTATGATGAAGTTTTGCAGTCTCAAAGCGAAGGAACTCGGATTGAAGATCTGGGTATCTTTGAATCCAATCATGGTGGATGGTACTGGCATGTGCGGTGCATGCAGAGTCACCGTGGATGGTCAGTTGAAATTCGCGTGTGTAGATGGGCCGGAATTTGATGGCACGAAGGTGGACTGGGATGAGTTACTTGTAAGACTATCTCAGTATCGTGATGAAGAAGAACTAAGCCTTAGAAAATTCAAAGAAAGCGTGGGTGACCTCTCATGGCTGTGAAACCGACTTTGAAGAAAACACCAATGCCCGAACAGGAACCTCAGCATAGAGTTAAGAATTTCTTCGAGGTCGCACTTGGCTACTCCGAAGAGCAGGCAGTTACTGAAGCAAAGAGGTGTCTTCAATGTCCAGCGCATCCCTGTGTGAGTGGTTGCCCTGTGGGCATAGACATACCGGGGTTTATAAAAAAGATCAAGGAACGGGATTTCAAAGAGTCGGCAAGAATTCTCAAAAAATACAACAATCTTCCTGCGATATGTGGAAGGGTATGCCCTCAGGAGGTTCAGTGCGAGGAAAGGTGTGTCGTGGGTAAAATACCGGGTTCGGAACCGGTGGCGATAGGCAGACTTGAAAGGTTCGTAGCAGACTGGGAGGCCGACAACGTCAAAGAAAGAACAGTGGATCCCACAGTCCCAAAAGGCAAAAAGGTAGCGGTTGTTGGTTCTGGTCCGGCTGGACTTACTGCAGCAGCGGATCTTGCGAAAATGGGATATTCGGTTGACGTTTTTGAGACACTTCATAAACCCGGTGGTGTTTTGGTCTACGGCATACCCGAGTTCAGGTTGCCAAAGTCCATAGTTGAAAGAGAGGTAAAGTACGTCGAATCACTTTCGGTGAAAATCCATTTGAATACACCTGTTGGTAAATCGATATCCGTTGATGAACTCCTGAAGGATTACGATGCGATCTTCATAGGTGTTGGTGCGGGAACACCCAAGTTCATGAAGATACCAGGCACAAACCTCAACGGAGTTTATTCTGCCAATGAGTTCCTCACCAGGGTGAATTTGATGAAAGCGTATCTTTTCCCAGAATATGATACGCCCGTGAAAAAAGGAAACAACATCGTAGTAGTTGGCGGAGGAAACGTTGCAATGGATGCAGCAAGGAGCGCTTTGAGATTGGGTGCAAAGAGCGTGGTGGTTGTTTACAGAAGAACCGAACAAGAGATGCCTGCTCGACGGGAAGAATATCTCCACGCGGTTGAAGAAGGTATAAGATTCAGATGGCTCACTCAGCCACTCAGGTACATAGGAGATGAAAAGGGCAAAGTGATCGGTGTGGAATGTATCAGTATGGAACTTGGAGAACCCGATGAATCGGGAAGAAGAAGGCCTATTCCGATCGAAGACAGCAGATTTGTGATAGAGGCCGACATGGTTGTAGAGGCCATAGGTACCGATGCAAACAGATTCTTGCTGAGCCAGTTCAAGGGGTTGAGTCTCAACAAGTATGGATACATCGTAGTTGATAGTGAGACTTACGCTACTACCTTGCGAAAGGTCTTCGCGGGCGGAGATATTGTAACGGGTGCTGCAACTGTCATTGAAGCGATGGGTGCAGGTAAGAAAGCAGCCTTCTGGATAGATAGGTTCCTTTCAGGTGAATACGATCCTTGGAGATGATATTTATGAAGATCTCATGCCTACTGGTTGGCGAAAGCAGTTTAACTGTTGAAAAACTGCAATCATTTTTTGCACAGTTATCTGTACAGGTTGAGATGATAAAGGTACCACAAGATGTTGATCAGATAGCGGAGATGATCTTCGAACAATCTGAAAGGCAGGTCGATCTTCTAATGATACTCGGGGGCGTAGATGTAACAAATACGGCAGTCTCAAGTACAGCGGTGAAGCGAATATGTGACGAGAGAGTTTACACACTTGAGACGCATCTGTGTGAAATGCTCGCTCATCACAAAGAATGTATGCTGACTTCACCAACGGTGGGAATGAGAAAAAAGACTTTGATCGTGTCTTTACCAAGGCATGAAGCGGTACTGCAGATAATACCTTTGATATTTGAAGTATTAAAAGGCGGCTGATGCCGCCTTTTGTTTATTTCGAATACACCATTTCACCGTCGATAAATACCTTCTCAACGGTTGATCTCATGTCAAATGGATGTCCCGTCCACACAACGAGATCTGCATCTTTTCCAGGTTCGATCGATCCAATCCTCTCCGACAAACCAAGGATTTTCGCTGGGTTTATCGTTAGCATCCTCAGAAGATCTTCTTCTTTCACTCCATATCTCATAGCCGCTGCCGCCTGTACCGTCGCGTATTCAAGTGGAATAACAGGATGATCACACATCAGGGCTGTCAGCACACCCTTTTCTGTCAATATCTTCAGCGCCTCCATAGTCATATCCCTCAGTTCCAATTTGGTTGCAAAGGTTAGGAGTGGACCCGCTACAACGGGTATCCTCTTTGCAGCCAGTATGTCAGCGACTTTGTACCCTTCTGTGCAGTGTTCTATAACGAATTTGATCTTGAATTCCTCTGCTATCCTAATGGCTGTGAGAATGTCATCTGCCCTGTGCGCATGCATTCTCGCGGTGAGCTGACCTTTCAACAGCTTTTCTCCAACTTCGTACTTTGGGTCGGTATCGGTGAATTCTTTGTTTTCTTTCTTAGCCAGTTCCTTCTTTTTCATGTAGTCCTGCGATTTGAGCAGAAAGGTTCTTATCACTGCCGCTGTACCCATTCTTGTGTTTGGAAGCACCTTTTTCTCAGAATAAACACGCTTTGGATTTTCACCAAAAGCCATTTTCACACCTGCAGGGTTCACGATGCACATTTGTGCCGCTGTTTTTCCATTGAATTTTGCGATAAAGCCTTGCCCACCAACTGGATTCGCACTGCCCATGACTACAAAAGCCGTTGTGATTCCACCCGAAAGCGCCTTTTTTATAGCCGTATCTTCTGGATAGAAGGCATCAAGCGCATATAACTGTGCTGTGACTGGATCTGTCATTTCATTTCCTTCGCTCTCTGTTGCTCCAAGTCCTTCTGGATAAAGTCCAATGTGTGAATGTGCATCGATAAGACCTGGGAGCAGATACTTGTCAGTCAAATCGATTACCTCAACGCCCTTATTTGGTTTGATTTGATTGGCTATCTGCTTGATCTTCCCGTTTTCAATTAGAACATCTCCTTTGAAAGGTTTCTGCGTAACTGGAAAAACCGTACCGTTCTTGAAGAGAATCTTCACCAAACCACCTCCACAGGTTAGCAATACGTACTTTTAGTCTATCACAAGCTATGGATAGTTGGCTCAAAGATAAAAGAAACTGGCACAGATTCACCTGTGCATCGATAGCGTAGTTATTTACGCTGTATCTGCAACAATTTCGATACTTTTATAATCAATTTCTAATTTCCCATGAAGTATTATTATTAACTGCGGTGATCACAAACCCGGGGGGATCGAACTTTGAAACGGGTGGCAGTGGTTGTCTTATTATCTGATCAG
>ERZ795046.34-NODE-34-length-162010-cov-11.025587_pt1 | contig 162010 bp, 112 predicted proteins | sample MGYA00375130_ERZ795046 | MGnify/ENA primary metagenome ERZ795046 (study PRJEB30175, sample SAMN05720202) | activated sludge metagenome | isolation source: anaerobic digester from wastewater treatment plant | place: Japan | collected 2015-05-15 ... | reverse complement strand
GACCACCGCCCAGTTCACGCCGTTGCGCCTGCCGGGCAGCGTCGAAGCGGTCTTCCTCGAGCGGCTGGACGAGGCCATGCCCTTGCGTTCGCAGCGTGTCCGCAGCCGCATTCGCGACATCCGCGGCGGGGAACTGAACGATTCTCGCTTCAACTCGCGGATGACCGGCCAGGGGCAGTATTGGCAAGCCATCGAACAACTGTTCGAGATCGCCTGTCGCAAGCACGGGTTGAACGAGCCGCCCTGCGAATCGGACGCGGTTTGCCGTTCTGCCGCGGGTCCGTGCGAAAGACCTTCTCGGGGGGCGGGCATCTTGCCCGCCTCGGCCGGACGGGACGTCCATCCCGCGGGACGATCCACGCGCGGCGATGGACAGATGAGCTTGCCGTTCATGCTTGAATGAGGGGCAGGGGACTGGGGGCTAGGGGCTGGGGAAGGCGGAGTGTTGCGGCACCGGTTTGGTGTGCACTCATTTCGCCAAGTGTCTCAAATACGACACTAAAAAATCGGAGGCACTGCGCTTGACAAACAAGGGTGACCGCCGGCCACTAGCGCGCGGGTGCGAGGTCGGCCGGCGGTCAGGTTGCTGTCCGGCTATGGCAGAACGAAATCGGTTTGTCTCCCGTTCAATGACTTGGCCTTTCGCAAGCGTGGACGCGAAGGCACGTCATCCATATCCGCCTCATACAGCGCGGACCAGGGCACGCCGGCCCGCTTGTACGCCTCGGCCGTGACCGGGCTCGGAGGTGGCGGGCAGCCGGTGATCCGCTTGAACATCCGGGTGTTGACGATGTGCACGTTCAAGTGGCCCGAATTGCTCAGATCCCATGTATCCACACCGTGCACGTCGAGATGGATCGTCTGCCGCGCGTACCCGACACCCAGTTCCGGATCGTCCATGTCCGGGCCAACCATCCAGTCCTCATCGTCATATTCCCACGACGGCGGCTTGTCCGGGAATCGCCCGGGCTTGGGCTCGAACACGACAATCCGGATCATCCCGCCGGCGGGATGCCCTGCCGACGCATGGCCTCGCCTCAGCGGAGCGGCCACGAACTGCCGCAGGCCGTCACCCGTATGGATGCCGGCTACCCAGGACTGAGCAGGCACCACGACGTAATCCTGCGGATGGGCCGAGAGAGTCTCGTTCCATTCGCCGCCGGATATCGCATTGATTCCTGCGATCCCGATCTTGACCGCATTGGGTTTCCATCGCCGTCCCGAGAAGCTGATCCACATGGCCTCGCGCTGGTACATCGGGATGAACACGCCGCCGCGGCCTCGCCAACTGGCCGGAACTCGGTCCGCATAGTCCGCGACGTGAAAGATGGGAAACTCGCCCAAGCCGGCGGGCAACGGGCACTCCCGTCCGTCATCCGGGATTCGGAGGGTCCGCATGAAACGGATGGTCACGCTCGCGTCGAAATGCAGCTCGCCGCCTCTGATGTCTACGTCCAGCACTCGCTACCTCCTTGCCCCGCGGGGGCGTTCGTGACTCAACGCCCATAGCTTGCCGCGCGGGGCCGACAATCCGTGTCGGGCCTAACACAGCCCAAAGGAGGTGAGTGAACCCGGGATTCGCTATCCCGGCCTGCGTCAGCCATTTACGACATGCGAACGGCAGGAACGAACCGACAAAAAAACGTGAGCACCGGCCATGTTAGGGTCCGGGGCCGTCGTAGCTATCAGCTATCAGCCATCAGCCACCAGTTATCAGCCATCGGTCTCCGAACGCACCCATGTCACGCGCGCGAGCGGCGGGCCTTGCGCCCGCCGTCTCCTTTCACATTCAGCATGCTCCCTACCACCCACGATGTCCCAAAAGCGTCACCCAAGCTAAGCATCCGTTTTCTTCTTCCGATCCCTCTTCTCCGAGGAGAACCAAGTCTGCACTCCCCAGGCCCCAGCCCCCAGTCCCCAGGCCCCCAGCCGAAAACGGATGCCGGTTGCGGGCGGCTGCGCACATCGGGGGGCGGGACTCCTCCCGGGGAGCATCCGCGGTAGAATAACACGAGCGTTCGATCATGACCGCCGCTGGTGCCGGTTCCGTGAAAGGTCGCACATGATGAAGCGGATCGTCGGCGTGGCCATTGTGTCGTTGTCGATCCTGCAGCCTGCGGCGGCTCAGGAGATCACGGGCCAGCAGGTTCGGGCGGCGATCGAGCGAGCGAAGGCCCGGCTGCTGGCCGCCCAGCGACCCAACGGCACCTGGCCGGAACTCTCATTCACCGGCGGCACGACGGCTCTGGCGACGCTGGCCCTGCTGAGCGCCGGCGTGCCGGCCGACGATCCGCGGATGGTCCGGGCCCTCGACGCCGTCCGCAGCACGCCCCTGCAACACACCTACGTGGTTTCGCTGCGAGCCCAGGTCCTGGCCATGGCCGACCCGGAGCGATACCGGAACCAGCTCCAGCACATCGCCGACTGGCTGGCGCGAGCCCAGCAGCCCAATGGCATGTGGGGCTACACCATCGACGGTGGCAGCACGGATTTTTCCAACTCGCAGTTCGCCCTGCTCGGGCTGCATGAAGCGGCCAAGGCCGGCGCCCGCGTCAACAGCAATGTGTGGATCCGGGCCCGGTTGTCGTGGTTGAATTCGCAGAACAGCGACGGCGGCTGGGGCTACAAGCCCGGCAGCAAGAGCACGGGCAGCATGACCACGGCCGGCATCGCCAGCCTGTACATCTGCGGCAATGCCCTGGCCATGAACCGCAACCGCGGCAAGGCCTCCGACGGCTCCATCGTCTGTTGCACGCCTCACGTCGAGTACCGCCCCATCGCCCGCGGCCTGAAATGGCTGGCCACGCACTTCAGCGCCCATAGCAATCCCGGCCTCAACACCTATTACTACTACTACATGTACGGCGTGGAACGGGTGGGCATCCTCTCGGGCCTGCAGCATTACGGCGAGCATGACTGGTACCGGGAGGGGGCGACCAGACTGGTCGAACTGCAGCGCGGGGGGAGCTGGCGCGAGATCCACGAGGTGGTGGACACGGCGTTCGGCCTGCTGTTCCTGGCCAAGGGCCACAAGCCCGTCCTGTTCAATAAGCTCCAGTACTCCGCGGATCCCAACACCTGGAATCTGACCCGCAACGACCTCACGCACCTGCTGGCGTTCATGGGCGACAAGCTCGGTGAGCCCATGAGTTGGGAGGCCGTGCCATTGGCAGCCCCGCTCGAGGAGTGGCTGACCGCGCCCATCCTTTACTTCAACGGCCAGGACTTTCCCCGGTTTCAGCCCGACCGGATCGAACAGTTCCGCCAGTTCATCCAACAGGGCGGAACGATCCTGATCAGCGCCACGTGCCGTCTCGACTCCGCCCGCGAGAGCTTCGAGCATTTTGCCAAGCAGGCGTTTCCCGACAGCCCGGTCATCCGCCTGCCTCCCGACCATCCGGTCTTCCACTCGGTGCACGACCTGCAGAACAGCAAGCTGGAGTTGTATGGAATCGACACCGGTTGCCGAACGGGTGTCATCTTCAGCAGCAAAGACATCGCCTGCCTGTGGGATCTGGGCAACGTGCCAAGCCTGAGTGATGAAGCCTTTCGGCTGGGAACCAACATCGCCGCCTATGCGACGGGCATGGAGCCGCTGCCCGACAAGCTCGACGCCGTGCGGCTGGCCCGGACCGACGGCCAACCGGCGGACGCCGTTCCCGCCCGTGGAGCCGTCCACATCGCCCAGCTCATGCACAGCGGCGACTGGCGGCCCAACCCCAAAGCGGTGCCCAACCTGGCCAAGTACCTCAACGCGCAGTTGGCGGTGGACGTGGTACCCACGTTCGAGCCGCTGGCTGCCACCGATCCCAAGCTCGCCCAGCATCCGATCCTCTACATGACCGGCCACTACTCGTTCCAACTAAAGCCCGAGGAGGTGGAGGCCCTTCGCCGCCATCTCCAACGCGGCGGGTTTCTGCTGGCCAACGCCTGCTGCGGTCGTCAAGCATTCGACACTTCGTTTCGGACGCTGGTCCATCAACTCTTTCCGGATCAACCGCTGGAGCGGATCTCCGCCGATCATCCCATTCTCGCCGGCCGGCCGGGCGTCCCGCTGGCGGTCATCCGCTACCGACCGTCCCTCCTGGTGGAACAGCCGGAGTTGTCGGATGTTCGCCTCGAAGGCGTGACGCTGGACGGGCGGCTGGTGATCGTCTACAGCCCCTACAGCCTCGATTGCGGCATGGACGGGCACAAGTGCTTCGCTTGCCGGGGCATCGAGCACGAGGACGCATTGAAGGTTGCGGGGAACGTGCTCTTGTACGCGCTGTCATACTGAACCGGCAGTCAGGGCACTAACGATGCCCGAGAGGTCCTGGCCCAGAGGCACATGTACGCGTATCGGCCACTGCGCCGGATGCGAGCGCAGGCCGCTGGCCGCCGCTCAGGGGGGTGACTACAATTTCGCCGATTGGATTGGAAGCGGCCCGGGACCGGCCCGCGGAATCGGTCGGTCGCCTCACGGATGCCCGCACACAAACACCCAAGCATCGACGGCCGGTGGCGAACCGGCCGGCATTACCACCAAGGAGACACCGATGGTTGAGCACACACATGATGACGTTCCCGTCCTGCAGGTTGGCCAGCCCGCCCCGCCGTTCAGCGGCACCGCGGTCGTAGGCAACGAGTTCGTGGATCTTTCCTACGAGAAGGGCACGCTGACGGTCGGCAAGGACAAGTTCACCGGCAAGTACGTCGTGCTGTTCTTCTATCCGCTGGACTTCACGTTCGTGTGCCCCACCGAGATCATCGCCTTCTCCGACCGCATCGACGAGTTCGAGAAGCTCGGGGCCAAGGTCGTGGGCGTTTCGGTCGACAGTCAGTACTCGCACCTGGCGTGGAAGAACACGCCGCGCAACAAGGGCGGCCTGGGCGAGATCAAGTACCCGCTGCTGGCGGACGTGCTGAAGGAGGCGGCGTTCAACTACAACGTGCTGCTGGAGAACGGCGTGGCCGCCCGCGGCATCTTCATCATCGACGATAAAGGTATCCTCCAGACGTACACCGTCAACAACCTGAGCGTGGGGCGCAGTGTGGACGAGACGCTCCGGCTCATCCAGGCCTACCAGTACGTCGCCAAGCATGGCGAGGTCTGTCCGGCCAACTGGAAGCCCGGTGACAAGACCATGAAGGCCGACCCCACCGGCTCCCAGGAGTACTTCAGCCAGGTGAAGTGACCGGGTACACCGCAGCCACGGCTGACGGATAAAAGTCCAGGCGAAATCGTCGGTCAACGACCGGGCGGGATCCTCCCGACCCGGTCGTTGTTTTGCGCCGTTTTGGTATGATTTCGACCAAGATGTTATCACGACCGACGCTTGGCGACCGTCTCATGTTCATCCTGGCCCGCGGGCACGCCCGGCGGGTGTACGAGCGTTTTGTGGCTGCGACCGCGCGAGCCGCCGAGTTGCAGGAGTCCCTGTTGCTGCGGACCATCCGCCGCAACGCCGACACTGATTTCGGCCGCGCCCTCGGCTTGAATCGCGTCTCAAGCGCGGCCGAGTTCCGCCGACGCGTGCCAATCATGACCTACGAGGACCATCGGCCCTACATCGAGCGGGTCAAGAACGGCGAGATCGGCGCGATGTTCGGCCGCCGGCAACACGTGCGCATGTTCGCCCTGACCAGCGGGACGAGCGACCAGCCCAAGTACATCCCGGTCACCGACGCTTTCCTCGCCGAGTATCGCGCGGGATGGAACGCGTTCGGGATCAAGGCCCTGCTGGATCACCCCCAGGCGTTCTTGCGCGGCATTCTGCAGATCTCCAGCCGTATGGACGAGAGCCGCTCGCCCTGCGGCATCCCGTGCGGAGCAATCACCGGGCTGATGGCGGCCACGCAGAAGCGGCTGGTGCGCAAGTACTACATCAGCCCGCGTTGTTTGGCCGAGATCGACGACGCCGACGCGAAGTACTACACCATCATGCGGCTGGCCATGCCGCGGGACGTGGCGTTCATGATCGCGGCCAGCCCGGCCACCCAGTTGAAGCTCGCCCGCACCGGCGCTGAGCATGCCGAATCGATCATCCGCGACATTCACGACGGGACGCTGCGCGTGGAGGCCGCCGTGCCCCCGAGCGTGCGGGAGCAGTTGCGCTGCCGACTCGCGGCCGATCCGGCGGCGGCCCGGCGGCTGGAGGCGATCCTGCACGAGCACGGCCGCCTGCTGCCCAAGCACTACTGGAAGCTGGGCTTCCTGGCCAACTGGACGGGCGGCACCATGGGCCTGTACTTGCGGGAGTTCCCGGAGTACTTCGGGGACACGCCCGTGCGCGACATCGGCCTGCTGGCCAGCGAGGGCCGCGTGAGCATCCCCGTCGAGGACGGCACGCCCGCGGGCATCCTGAACGTGGTGGGCCACTTCTTCGAGTTCATTCCCGTCGAGTGCCGCGATCGAACCGATCCGCCGACGTACCTGGGCCACGAGCTCGAGCCGGGCCGCGAGTATTTCGTGCTGCTCACGACGTCATCGGGGTTGTGCCGCTACGACCTGGGCGACCTGGTGCGTTGCACGGGCTTCGTCGGGCAGGCTCCGCTCATCGAGTTCCTCAACAAGGGCGCCCACATCTGTTCGATGGCGGGCGAGAAGCTGACGGAGAACCAGGTGATCCTGGCCATGCAGCGGGCCGGCCGCGACACCGGCCTGCACGTGCCCAATTTCGTGCTGGTGCCCAAGTGGGGCCAGCCCCCCTGCTATCTGCTGCATGTCGAATCGCCTCCTGCGGACGCCTGCGATTCGCCGCGTAAACTGGCCGAAGCTCTCGAGGCGCAGTTGTGCCAAGTGAACGTGGAGTACGCGTCCAAGCGTCGAACGCAACGGCTCGGGCCGGTGGATTTGAAACTCCTGACGCCGGGCACGCTGGACCGGCTCGACCGCCACCAGGCCTCGCTCTACCGCCGCTCGAACGAGCAGTACAAGCACAAGTACCTGTACTGTCACCCGGACGATGCGCTGAGCATTGACACAAAAGAGCTATGAGCTGTGAGCTATACGCTATGAGCCATCGTGATCGGCGCGCGGTTGGAGTGCGGGCTCGTTTCACCCCATGGGAACGCGGATGCGTGTTGTCGGATCAGGTTTACCGCCCCGCAGGGGCGGGGATACATAGCCGGCGGTCCGTGGGCTCAAGCCCACGGCTAATGACTTCGCGCCCTTTCAGGGCGACACCTCAATGTTCCAACCTCGTTCAGCGTTGAACGCGAACGTGGCGGACAACGTTCCCCCATCTCCGACTCATAGCTCACCGCTCAGAGCTCATAGCTTTTTTCACAACGGCGCCTTGCCCGCGGCAGCTTCCGGATTCGTCTGGAGGTAGATGCGATAGAGTTCGAAGAACGTGGGGGCGTCGAGCAGCTCGATCTTGGGGTTTTGTGCCCGGGCCGCCTCGTAGGCCCGCACATACCACTCCGGCGTCTTGATGATGGCGCGGAACCACGTGAACGGCAGCTGACGAGCTTTCACGCGCTCGACGATGATCTGAGCCGCTTTCTCGGGCGAGTCGCCCAGGTCACGGTCCGCCCGAAGCACGGGCATGTCGCCGTGCAGGAGCGACGGTGGAATCTTCTGCGGCACGATGCCGTTCGGACTGAAACTCGCGTAGCAATCGAGGCCGGCCTGGTTCAGTCCCGGGGCGAAGCCGTCGATGACGAAGCCGGTGATGGTGATGCCCCACTTGTCATAGAGCGGCTTGCAGTGACGGGCCCAGATGTCCAGACCGCTGGGCAGGCCCGATTCACGCGGCTCCTGAAGCATGCCAGGGTTGAGATACCCGGCTCCGTTGTCGGCCGCGGCGAAATAATCGTTGGGGCTGGCCGTTCGCCGCAGGTAGTCGAGCACATGCGGGGCTCGTCGCTCGAGCACCGGACTCACGCACCACATGAGCGGGATTTTGCCCCGATCCTTGTGGTCCCACACCACGGGCATGTACTGGTAGACCCAGGCCGCCGCATCCCAGTCGCCGACGTAGAAGATGATGAACTCGCGATCCTTGAAATCGACCTTGCCGTCGGGCGTGAGATAGCCTCGCTTCCGGAGGTCCTCACGCGTAACCCAAGGCTGGGGATAACGGTCCTTCAACGGAAAGTGCATATAGAACGACGCGTTGGCCATGGCGGCAAAGCCGATGGCGTCCGCGTCCATGAACCCGTTGTACGAGCTGACGATCTTGGCGTACTCCCACTCGGTATGCACGGGATGGTGTTTTCCCCCCGCGCCGCGATGTTCGGTGTACTTGTACGCCCACGGCGTGAAGCCACCGATGTGGATCATGCGCTCCTTGCCCACCTGCTGCCAGGCGCTGAGCAGCAACGCCTTGAGCGTCTCGAGGTCCGTGCCGAGCTTTTGGCCCGGATCATCGATCGGCGCTTCGTCGGCCCATACGTGGAGGTCGAAGAACCACGCCTTGTGGGCGACGAAGAAGTCGTGGTTGGTGAGCGTATGCTGGTTCGGGGCGGAAAAGGTCTTGACGCCCTTGTCAATCCAGTACGCGTCGAGATAGTACGCCCCGTAGCCGGCATCCACCTTGCCGGTGTCGATGTAGTGAGTCTTGAGCCAGAGATAGGCGTCGCACTTGGCGCTGCCCGTGGACGGGAGATCGGTGCCGGGAATCTGTCCCTGCCCCGTGAACATCGACGAGTAATCTTCATTCAACAACCGGCGGACGACGGGCAACCGCGGCCCCTTGACCACCAGTCGGGTGTACATGCTGTCGGGAGCCGGGTCGTAGCGGATCGCCAGCAGGTCCTCGACGCCGGCGATAGTCGAGGCCAGATTGCTGGTGGCCGCCACCTTCGGATCGTACAGGACGACGCCCTTGATGTGCTGGCGGTACTTGCGAACCAGCGCCTCGACGGTGGCGATCTTCTCGCGCCGGCGGCCCGCGAGCCACTGCCCGGGCTCGCTCAGCCGGTCGAGCCAGTAATCGTCGACGTTGCGTCCGGCCGTCTCGACGAACCGGACGTACAACCGCGGCTCATCGCGGTTGACGATGCCCTGGAGCGTCGAGACCACATGCACGTAGTCCCACACCCGGGCCGTCTGTTCGGTGTTCTTGGCGTCAAATTTCAACGCGTCAGTCAGGTCGTAGATGTCGATAGCCGCGGGGGCGGCCCACGCAGCCGGAACGAAAAGGAGGGACAGGAGAATGAAAAGACGTCGCATGATGATCCTCCACCGCAGTGCAGCTTCCGCAGAATGCCGGCCCGTAGGTTACCGGCACTTCCGCGGAATTGCCACCTCCGATCCGCTTGAAAAGCCCCCCTGATTCCCCGTATGCTGATTGCCGTAGCCACCTGCCAGAAGAATCGTCAATTCGATCTGTCCGTTTCGTCCCGTTTTCGAGGGCTCTGCCATGCTCGCCGGCTTGCCATGCAAATGTGGCAAACGTCTGAAGGTGCCCGAATCGCGCGTCGGCAAGACCGGTCATTGTCCGCATTGCCGTTCGCCCCTTCGGCTCATCGCCCCGTCCTACCGCTCGGGAGCAGATAGGTTCGAGGGCATGCTCGAGATCGTCGCCGGACCGGAGCGTGTGGGCGAGATCATCCTGCTAGGGGGCCCGGGGCCGATCGAGATCGGCCGAAGTGGTGACCGGCACCTCATACTCACCGGACGAACCGTTTCGCGGAATCATTGCCGGTTGGTTCGCTCATCCAACGGCTGGCACGTCGAGGACTGCAAGAGCACCAGCGGGCTTTACCTCAACGGACGACGGATCGAAGGAGCCAACCTCCAGGACGGCGACCGGATGCGGATTGGGGACTATGAACTGAGCTATTGGCAGCCCGAAGCGGCGCCGGCAGCGTCGAGATCACTCGTCGATGCGTCCGCGCAGGCCCCGCACGCCGTCGCTTCGATGGCCGCGCCGTCGGTGAGTCCCGCGGATCCGCTGGACGAAAACGTCGGGCCATCGCTCCTGGGAGAAGGCCTGGACGATGACAACCTCTACCGGCTGAGTGACGGCGAGGTGCTCGAGCTGGCTACGCCCGAAGCGACTTCGCCGACTGAGTCGGCATCGCAGGCGACAACCGCCCAGACCGGCGGCCCCGTATGCCCTTCATGCCAAAAGTCGCTGGCTCCCAACGCCAAGATTTGCGTGGCATGCGGCATTGACCTGAAGACCGGCCGGGCCATTTTAACGTCGCACGACGCTGACCTCGACACGATCTACGTGCGAGCGGAACAAGCCGTGCAATGGTTGAGTTGGGTCGTCTGGGCGGGCGTTTATCCGGTGGCGTCCGAGGCCTTCGGCGTCCGCAAACCCTACTTTGCTCGCAGCATTGCCATCCTGACCGTGCTCACGAGCTTCTGGTTCTGGTCGTACCGATGGAGCAGTTCTTCCAGCATGAGCGAAGTGAAGAACTACATGCTGTGGACCGGCGGAGCCCAGCCGGACCCCACGATGCTCCTGCTTCGCTACCGGTATACCGACTACGGCGACGGCGACGCGTTCCACCAGAAGCTGGAAGAGCTGAGGGCGGAACGAGCGAAGAAGGCGAGAGCGTCAGCCCGCGCGGGAGCCAAACCCGCCGCGGCCGGTTCGAAGTCCGGGCGGGAAAACGCAGACGAAGGCGAACCGGACACCGAGCAAGATGAGGAAATCGAGGTGATACCGAGCGAGGATGACGCGGACCTCATCCTGGCCGCTCACAACGCGTTGCCGCCCGAGAAGCAATGCTACGGACGTTACTCGCCTTGGCAGTTGATCACGCATGCGTTTCTGCATGGGGACATTTTTCACCTCGCCGGCAACCTGCTCTTCCTCCTGGTGATCGGTTCGCGAATCAACGCCCTGGTCGGCAATCTGCCCATGCTCGTGCTCTATCCCGTGCTGGGCGCCGCGGCCGCGGCCGTGCACATGATCAGCGAGCAGCAGTCCCTGCCGCAGGCCATGCTCGGCGCTTCCGGAGCCATCATGGGGTTGGCGGGCATGTACCTGGTGCTCATGCCGGTCTACAACGTGCACATGGCAGCCTGGATGCGGCTGGGCATCCTCACGGGCTTCCACTTGTCGTTCAAGCTGTTCGCGGTCCGCGGGTTCTGGGTCGTGCTGTTCTACATCGCGTTCGACGTGATCTATACCACCCTCGGCGTGGAAGACGGAGTCGCCCATTGGGCTCACCTCGGCGGCTTCCTCGCCGGAGTCGGGATCGCGCTGATACTCCTCTTTACGCGGCTGGTGAATTGTCGCGGCGGCGATGCCGTATCCGCTCTGCTCGGCAAGCACGCCTGGGCGCTGATCGGCAAGCCGGACCCTGGCCGCAAAGCCCCACTCGAGTTCGGTTGGTGAGCACAGGAGCGAGCGGCGGGGCTTTCCCCCCGCCGCGCGCGAAGGGTTGTGCCGGACCGTCTGGACCTTAGGGACGGTGCGTCCTACAATCCGGCTGAATTCGCAAGCAGATACACCCTGAGTTGAAGTTGAGAGGTCGCCACATGCCCGAAAAAGTGATCATCATCGGTTCCGGTCCCGCAGGTTGGACAGCCGCCATTTACGCCGCCCGAGCGAATCTTCAGCCGCTGGTTTTCGCCGGCCGCCCCAAGCAAACGCCGTCCATCATCCTGCCCGGCGGGCAACTGATGCTCACCACCGAGGTCGAGAATTTCCCCGGCTTTCCGGAAGGCATCAGCGGACCGAAGATGATGTCGTATTTCGAGCGGCAGGCGGTGCGATTCGGCACCCGCATCGTGACCGACGAGGGCCTCAACCCCGACGTGTCCAACCCCGACGACGGACACTCCTACAAGTACCAGGACTGCAAGTCGGTGGACCTGTCGCAGCGGCCGTTCAAAGTCGTCGGCGAGGACGGCAAGGTCTTCGAGACCCATTCGCTCATCGTGGCCACGGGGGCGACGGCCAACTGGCTGGGACTGCCCAACGAGATGCGTCTGGCCCAGACCGGTGGTGGCGTCAGTGCGTGCGCGGTATGCGACGGAGCCCTGCCGATCTTCCGCAACAAGGAACTGGCGGTTGTGGGCGGAGGCGACTCGGCCGTCGAAGAGGCGACGTATCTGACCAAGTTCGCCAGCAAGGTGTACATGATCCATCGCCGCGACCAGTTGCGAGCCAGCCGGATCATGCAGCAACGCGCTTTGTCCAACCCGAAGATCGAGATGGTGTGGAACTCGGTAGTCGTTGACGTGCTGGGCGACGAGCGGATCTCCGGCCTGCGCCTGAAGGATACGGTGACCGGCGAAGAACGGGATCTGCCGGTCAGCGGCCTGTTCCTGGCCATCGGTCACACGCCTGCGACGTCGTTCTTGAAGGGCCAGTTGGAGCTGGACGAAAAAGGGTACGTCAAGCTTCGGGATCCCGGGCGCAGCTTCACCAGTGTCGAGGGCGTGTTCGCCGCCGGCGACTGCGCCGACACCATCTATCGCCAGGCCATCACCGCCGCCGGCATGGGTTGCCGCGCCGCCATCGACTGCGAGCGCTGGCTGGCCGACCAGGGAATCCACTGACGGGAATAGGCTTGAGACTTGAGGCTTGAGTCCTGAGGCGCCGCGTTCCGAGCCTGAGGTCTCGAGTCTCAAGCCTCAAGTCTCAGGACTCAGGTCTCAAGTCTTCGCCAGTGCCAACAATAGTGCACAAATGAGTATTCGTGCGATGCCGCCCTGCGGTGCCTTTCCGTCCCGCAGGGCGGCATCGTATTGCGGTGTAGGTATCTTGCCTGCACTGTGCGTGCTGGATGCATGCACGACAACAAACCGTCAGGTCTCAAGCCCCAGGTCTCAAGTCTCAGGCCTTAACTCTCAGGTCTGCCCCTAAGAGTCGGTCCGCCGTCGCTTTTTGAAAATGTTGGCATACGTGTGAAGCGTGCGGAATCGCACCTAGACTCGCAGAGGAGCAAGGACAGAACCTGTGTCTCTCTGCGTCAGGAAGAGCGATGGCATCTTCAGAATCCGGCATGAAGGATACCGGTCTGCCTCCGGCCAGTTGGAACGATACGGCGGCCGAGTTTCCACGCTGCGACTTAGTCGAATTATTCGACGACCAGGCCCGTCGCCGCCCGAAAGCGACGGCGTTGCGGTACGAGGGACGTTCCGTTCGCTATCTGCAACTCATGGCGCGCGCCAACCAGCTCGCTCACCACCTGCGGTCGATGGGCATCGGTCCCGGCGACCGGGTCGGCATTTGCACGGATCGGTCACCGGACATGGTGATCGGCTTGCTGGGCATTCTGAAGGCGGGAGCCGCGTATGTTCCCCTTGATCCGTATTACCCCAGAAACCGCCTCGAATACATGCTCAGTGACGCAGGCGTGGCGGCCCTGGTGACGCAGGAGCGCTGGGGCGATTCGCTGCCGGAGACGGGGATCGCCACGATTCGACTCGACCGCGATGCCGCCCTGCTCTCCGAGCAGGACACGGATTCGCTGCCGGTTCAGACCAGTGGCGAGGACCTCGCATACGTGATCTACACATCCGGATCGACGGGCAAGCCCAAGGGCGTGGCGATTCGCCGGGCGGCTCTGGTCAACTTCCTCTGGGCCATGAAGCGGATCTTTGCCGCCGGCCACAGCGACATTTATTTAGCACTAACGACAATTTCCTTCGACATTGCGGGCCTGGAGATCTTTCTGCCGCTGGTGACGGGCGGCCGGGCCGTCCTGGCCACGCGAGAGGACGCCACGGAAGCCCGGCGGCTGGCTCGGCTGATCGAAGAGGAGCGGGTGACCGTGGCCCAGGCGACGCCCGCCACGTGGCGCATGCTCCTCGATTCGCACTGGCACGGCAGCCGGAACCTCCGCATCCTGTGCGGCGGTGAGGCGATGACTCGCCACCTGGCCAATCAACTGCTGGCCCGGGGCGCGGAAGTGTGGAACATGTACGGCCCCACGGAGACCACGATCTGGTCCACGCTGTGCCGGATCGAGCCCGGCGATGAGCCCATCTCCATCGGCCGGCCGATCGCCAATACGCAGGTACATCTTCTCGACGAGCAACTCCGGCCGGTCCCCGTGGGCCAGGTGGGCGAACTGCACATCGGCGGCGCGGGCCTGGCGCGCGGTTACCTCAACCGGCCCGAACTGACGGCGGAAAAATTCATTCCGGACCCGTTTTCGAGCGTGCCCGGCGCCCGACTGTACAAGACGGGCGATCTCGCCCGGTACTGGCCCGACGGCCGCATCGAATGCCTGGGCCGAGTCGATCATCAGGTGAAGATCCGCGGGTTCCGAATCGAACTAACGGAAATCGAAGCCATCCTGGGGTCGCACAAACTGGTAAAGGCCGCGGCGGTGACCGCCCACCAGGACAGGCAGGGCGAGCAATATCTTGCGGCATACTGGGTGCCGCGATCCGATGCGAAACACTCCCTCGACGCCGGCGCACTCAGACAATATCTCGGCCGGACGCTGCCCAGCCACATGGTGCCATCCGTTTTCGTCGAGATGGATGCCCTTCCCTTGACGCCCAACGGCAAGATCGACCGCCGCGCCTTGCCCGTGCCGGACCGCGCAACGTGCGTCCCCCGCTCGGAACCCGTCGAGGCGACAACCGAGACTCAGCGACGGCTGGTGGAAATCTGGCAGAACATGCTCGGTATCAGGCCCATCGGCATTCGCGACGATTTCTTCGTGCTCGGCGGACACTCGCTGGCCGCGGCGCGAATTGTGGCCAGAATCGAATCGGTCTTGGGTATCAGTGTTCCCGTGTCCACGCTTCTCACCGCTCCCACCATCGAGAGTCTGGCCCGAATCCTGGACGGGGAAGTCGAGAATGAGCGGTCGGGGATCGTCTTCCCGTTCCGCAAGACCGGCAGCCGCCCGCCGTTGTTTCTGGTCGCCGGCGTCGGAGGGCACGTGCTGATTTTCCGCGAACTGGCCAGGCTCCTGGGCGACGAGCAACCAGTGTTCGGGCTGCAGGGCATCGGCTTGGACGGCAAGGAGCCGCCCATCTCGAACATGGAACGAATCGCCCGGCGGTACATCGAGGAGATCGTGTCCATCCAGCCGCAAGGCCCCTACTACATCAGCGGCTGGTCCATGGGCGGCGTGATTGCGTACGAGATCGCGCGACAACTGTTGGCCGAGGGACGGGAGCTGGGCGCTCTCATCGTGCTGGACGCGTACGCGCCGTGGGCCCTTTCGTTCAGTCAGCGTCTGCGTCTTCACCTGGACAGCATCCGCAAGCGGCCGTGGCGCAGCCGGCTTCGGTACATCTGGCAACGAATCACTCACCAGTGCGAAGCGATCAGCCGGCGACTCGGCTACGACCGGCCGGCGGAAGGCTTGACCGGCCCGACGGCCGACCGCGTCCGTGACAGCAGCCTCGCCCAGTTCGAGGCGCTGCGCCGATATCGCCCCGGGCCTCTGCCCGCAGACCTCGTGTTGTTGCGAGCGGAACAAACGGCGGAAATCCGTGACCCGCGGGCGGATGACCCCCAACTGGGATGGGGAGCTCTCGTGCAGGGACGTATCGACGTCCTGCCTATCCGGGGTTCGCACACCGGCATCTTCGTCGGACAGAACGTCGAGCATGTGGCGGCCGCGTTCAACCGGGCGTTGACTCTGACCATGCCGAGCCCGGATATCTCCGCGGCCGGCAGTTCCGAACCATGCCCAGACACCTCACAGGAGGTTTCGGGAAAAAGTGTTGCCCAAAGTTTGGGCTGAGTTTGGACTGAGCTCTGAGCCTCCTGCCCGGTGACGACCTACCGTCTGCGCGACGGGCAACGATTTTGCCCAGTTCTACGCCCCTGGATTGCGTGATATCGGGCGCAAGTGGTAGAATCTCCTAGGCTAACAGGCGCGGGGCAGATGGCCGGGCAGTCTGGACACTTAGCGGCCCGGCACAATGCCATATTGGTATCACTGCCGTCTGCGTCCGGGATAGGGAACTTTCGCCTCAAGTTTTCTGTGCTGCCATTCTTTTCAGGCAACCACTCCAGCATCCGAAGCGGGGGGTTGGGCTTCAGGAGGAACACATGAGTCGGCGCGCACTGCGGGGACATTGGGTTGGCCAGCGACGAAACTGGGTCTGCGGGTTCTGCTTGGCGTTGACTGCGGCTGTGACGCCGACACTGGCAGCCGATGTACCCACCCTTCCGTACGTGCCCGGCGAAGTCCTGGTGGTGGTCTCGCCGGATGTCAACAAGGATGGCCTGGTCACCGCAACCGAGTCGCTCGAAGGGATCGAGAAGGCACTCGCCGGCAAAGTGGCCCGGAGAGTCGGGCTGACTGGAGGCCGTCAGGTCCTGCGGGTTAAACTCCCCGAAGGGCAGAACGTCGAGTCCGCCTTGGCCGCCAAGTGGACGACGCAGGATTCGCGCATCATCGCCGTGGAACCCAACTACATCTGGTCCAAGGATCTGGCACCGGACGATCCCTATTTCGTGGATGGCACCCTCTGGGGGCTGGACAACGTCGTAACACCCACGGCTGATATCGGCGCTCCGGAAGCCTGGGACATCAGCACGGGGTCGAGCGACATCATCGTGGCCGTCATCGACACCGGCGTCGATTACCTCCACCCGGATCTGGCCGCCAACATGTGGGTCAACCCGGGAGAGATTCCGGGCGACGGGATCGACAACGATGGGAACGGCTATGTGGACGACGTCCACGGCTACGACTTCGTGAATTACGACAGTGATCCGATGGACGCCGACGGTCACGGCACGCACGTGGCGGGCACGATCGGGGCGGTAGGCAACAACGCACTGGGCGTGGTCGGCGTCAACTGGAACTGCCGGATCATGGCCTGTCGGTTCCTCAACGCCGCCGGCCGGGGCTCGACCATGGATGCCATAGAGGCCATCAAGTACGCGGTGGCCAACGGGGCACGCGTACTGAACAACAGTTGGGGCGGAGCTTCCTACTCCGCCGCCCTGCACGCGGCCATCCAGGACGCCCAGCGAGCCGGTGCAATCTTCGTCGCCGCCGCCGGCAACGACGCCGAAGACAACGATCTGACTCCACACTTCCCTTCCAGCTACGACCTGGACGCGATCATCGCGGTTGGGGCCTCAGACCCCAACGATGGGCTGGCCTGCTGGTTTGCTCATCCGATCACCAGCGAGTGCCTCAGCGGCTCCCACTGGGGGTTGAAGTCCGTGGATCTGCTTGCTCCGGGAACGGCCATTATGAGCACCGTTCCGAACCGGCAGCAGGTTCTGACGGAGAATTTCAGCACGATCGCTCCCCCCACGTTCCTCGGCACGAAATTCGAACTGGTCAGCGGAGGGCGAAACTACTGGGCAACCACCAGCAATTACGGCGGCTGTGCGGTGGCCGACACGTTCTCGAAGCCCTACCGGCCCAACGCCGACGGCAGCATCGTCACCGTCCCGCCGATCAACACCGTCGGCATGCGGGCACTGCACGTGCTGTTCTACCTGGCCATGCAGACCGATCCGGGCGGCGGGGACTACCTGGATTTCGACGTGACCACCGACGGGGGTCAGACTTGGCACAACCTCTTGCACTTGTATGGCACGGTGAACGGCACCCTGGGTGCCGACGTGCCCAATGAGGTCCGCGGTCCGCAGACGCAGTTCCGTTGGCGGTGGGTGACCGACAACGCGGATAACAACAGCCTGGGCGTGGTCCGCCTGGACGACGTGGAGGTTTCCTTCCTGGGTGACGACTACGCGAACGCCTACGACAGTTGGAACGGCACGTCGATGGCGACGCCTCATGTGTCGGGAGCCGCGGCGCTGCTTCTGTCCACCAACCCGACGATGCCCACGCCCGTGCTCAAGGCACGCCTGCTGAACACCGTCGATGTGCAGGGCTACCCCGTACTCACGGGCGGCCGTCTCAATCTGTTCAGGGCGATGTCCGAGTTCACCACGCCGCCTAGTGGTGGAAACATCTCGACGCAGGCTTACGCGGCAGGAGACACTATTGACATCACCCTGGTCGGATACGACGACGGCCTGCCCAATCCGCCGGGCGCGCTGACCTACCACATCGACACGTTCCCGGCGCAGGGCCGCCTGTTCGATTCACTGGGCGTCCAGATCACCTCCCCCGGCCCGCTGCCCGACAATATCGTGCGTTATGAACCGCCGGCGAGCAATTACGACGGCACGGTTTCGTTCCAATATCACGTGAACGACGGCGGCCTCCCCCCCGACGGCGGCGACTCGGCGCCAGCCACGGTGAGCATCCGGGTGATCGGCCCCATCCTCTCCGTCTCTCCCACGAATTTTACCCAAGACATTGCGGTCGGCGCGAACGCCGCCAGCCAGAGCTTCACCGTCACCAACACCGGCGGCGGCGCGCTGCAATTCACCGTGGCGAAGAACGTGAGCTGGCTGAACCTCAGCACGATCACCGGTGGGCCGCTCATCCGCAACCAGAGCCAGAACGTGACCATGAATTATGTCACGCCGCAGTTGCCCGCCGACAAGTACAGCACGACCGTCGTGGTTTCGAGTGCGACCGCCCAGCCGAGCTCTGTTCCGATTACGACGACGATCAACGTCGGCGTGGTGGGCTCGCGACTCGGAGCGTCACCGCTGACCGGGTTCGAACGCACGACGTACGTCCAGGGAGCCAACATCTCCAACGACACCTTCACGGTGTTCAACGACGTGGCTCCGGGCGACCCGAGCACGCTGGCCTACGACGTGAGCTTCACCGGCGTGCCCTGGATCGCGGCCGTGTATCCGCAGATGGGAAGGTCCACCGACCGCGATCACCCGGTGACACATACCATTCAGTATGACACCACGGAGATGAACTCGGGCGTGTGGACGGCCGAGATCGTCCTGACCAACCGTGGCGACCCGACCGACAAGAAAGTGATCCCACTCATTTTGGTGGTGAACTTCCAGCCACTGCCCGGCGATCGTGACGGCGACGGCGTGATCGACGAGCTCGACAACTGTCCCGACCGGGCGAACTCGGACCAGGCCGACGCGGACGGCGACGGACTCGGCGACGTCTGCGACGTCTGCCCCGGCCTGGCGGGACTCGACCAGACCGACACCGATCGCGACGGCATCGGCGACGTCTGCGACAACTGCATCACGGTCGGCAACATCAACCAGATCGACACCGACGGTGACGGGCTCGGCGACGCTTGCGACAACTGCCCGCAGGTCAAGAATGTGGACCAGGCGGATCAGGACGGAGACAAGATCGGCGACGCCTGTGACAACTGCGTCACCATTCCCAACCCGCTGCAGACCGACACCGACGGCGACGGGATTGGGGACGCCTGCGACGACTACCCGTATGGCGAACCGAGCGGCAGCGAGACGAGTTGGCGCGAGGTCGTCAACGAGACCAACAACACCTGGACGAATCCGGTGACGCCGTTCCCGACCACCGGCAAAGACGCGGCGAACCCAACCGGCGACAGGACGGAGTCGGGCACGGAGGTGGTGCCGACGGCCACCGAGGTGGATGATATCTCGGCGCAAGTCGCCCCGGCGACCTGCGGCGCCGCCCTGGCCGAGACGCTGACCGTCACACTCGCCGGGCTGGTCATGCTGCAACTCTTGTCGCGGCGCCGCCGAGGCTGATCGGTCCGACCGCAGCAGGAGTTGAGACGATTCATCACGCGTGCTCGAGCGTACCGGCTCGAGCACGCGTGTTTTCTTGCCGGAGTTCGGTCAGGGCGTCCTGATCGCCACGGGCCAGCCGCGCGTAGAGCCAAATGAGTGTTCGCGCTGCCGAGCTGTCTTCATCGAGCAGTTCGACTCGCCAATGGCGCAGCGGCAGCCGCGCCACACGGTCCCAGACGGACACGATGCTCTGAGGTGTGGCATTGAATACGGTCGTCCGCCCCGCCGCATCGACTCGCAAGGGATGGTCCTTGCCGTTGCGGTCGCGCAGGGCGTATCGATGTCGTATGCAAGGCCGCCCGCAATCGAAGCAACTGTTCCCAGATGTCTGCAGAGCACGCTGACGGTCTGCGCGTGCAGCCGCGGTGTCCGCATCGTTGCTTCGCATCGCTGCTGCGGGGCAATGGGCCATCACGAACATCGGTACCCGCGCGTGGACGATCAACTCAAACGCACACCCCGGCATGCGAGCAACCAGTCGGGCGATCTGGGTCAGGTTCAGGTCGTAGCCCGGCGTCAGCCGCGTCAAGCCTTGGGCAGTCAGCACGGCAGCGGTGAGCTCGTTCGCGACGTTCAGCGAGAAGTCCCCCACCTTCTCCGTCCGCGGCGACCGATCGCGAAAATACCGCAAAGCCGTCAGGTTGCGGATCAGCACGGCATCGGGCTCGGCGCGAGCGATGGCGTCGAGCAGATGCTCTTGCCCGGGATGGATGACCTGCGGTGTGGCCAGACCGACTCGCATGCCGACTTGGCGAGCCAGCCCAACCGCCTTTGCAAACTCGCGCGGGTCGGTCAGATCGGCGTAGATGATGCCCAACTCGCCGTTGTGCGCAGCCGACTCGATTACGGCGGTTATCTGCTCGATGGTGCGGGCAAGCACGTGCAATTTCGCCGGCCCAGCCGATGACTCGCTACCCCGGGTCTCGGCGGCGACGGCCGCCCGCATCGTATCGAGCGCATCGACGGAAACGATGGCATGCCGGCGTGCCGCTGCCCGGATGTCGAGCAGCTGCTGGACAGCTGAACGCCGCATCGCGTTCAGAACGCTCTTGGGGGCCATGACGGGTAGCGTGTCGGCGGGTCCGTCAGGCCCCACCAGCTTCAGCGAGATCAGTTGAAACGGCGTGTCGCCCAGACGCGAAAGCTGCTCGTGCAGCACGGCCGTCGTTAGCGGCTGTCGCAGCGCGGCAGCCAACGGCTCGTCCGAGCGGATCTCGACTTGATGCCCGTCCTCGTCCGTCAGCGTCAAGACAAGCGGCCGGCCGACCGCCGCCTCCACGCGGGCCGAAACCGGCACGGGCCGGGCCACCTGATCGCGTCGGTAGCTGGCCGCGATGCGCCGGGCCACGGCAGGATCGTCGGTCTTGAAGACACGACTACCCTTGGCGATGCTTCGCAAATCCAGGTCGCCGCGTCCGAACGTCAGTTCGAGCATCTCGCCGCGAGCGTCGCCTGCCGCCAATGTGCCGTGCCTTTGCCCGGGCCGGCCGTGCCACGTCGCGACAGAGTAGACTCGTCCGCCCTGTTCACACTGAGCGTCATCGACGTTCTCGAACACCACGCCGTCACCCGGCTTGACGACCGCGGCCCCGGCCGTCTGCACGATGATGCCTCGCTCGCTGCGACCGGCGACGGTACCGATCCGCACGCCCCGGCTCTTGGGCGATCGGGCCCCGATCAACTCCCGGTGTCGCGGGCCGTCCAGGAATCCGCAGGTAAAGCCGCGAGAAAACGATTGATCCAATTCTTCCTGCCGCTCGCGCGTGAGGACGAATCGCTCGCCCCGCACGGCCGCGTCGATCGCGTCGCGATAGACGCGCACGATGCACGCCACGTATTCGGCACTCTTGAGCCGACCCTCGATCTTGAAGCTGGTCACGCCGGCCTGCATCAGCTCGGGGATACGGTGATACGTGGCCAGGTCGTGCGGGCTCAACAGGTGATCGCCCTCAGCGCTCGGCTGTTCGCGGCCATCGACGATCAGCCGGTACGGCAATCGGCACGCCTGTGCACACAGGCCCCGGTTGCCGCTGCGGCCCCACAGCGATTCACTCGCCAGGCACTGCCCGCTGTACGAGATGCACAACGCTCCGTGAACGAACGCCTCCAACTCCACGTCTGTGGCGGCGGCAATCCGAGTGATGTCGGCCAGCGACAGCTCACGGGCGAGAATGACGCGGGACACGCCTGACTCGGCCAGGACGGCCATGCCCTCGGCGTGCGTCTGCGTGGTTTGCGTCGAAGCGTGAATGGGAAACGTGGGCGAGATCCGTCGAATGAGCGACGCGACCCCGAGGTCCTGCACGATCAACGCGTCGGCGCCCGCCTCGATCACGCGCCGGATGTACGTAGCCGCCCGCTCCAATTCGTCCGAGAATACCAGCGTGTTGAAGGCCACGTAGCCCTTCACGTTGTGGCGATGGAGATAAGCCAGTGTGTCGGGAAGGCGGTCGAGCGTGAAGTTTGTGGCCCGGCGCCGGGCGTTGAAATCCTCCAGCCCGAAGTAGACCGCGTCCGCCCCGTTGGCTACGGCTGCCCGCAGGCACTCCTCGTCCCCCGCGGGGGCCAGCAACTCGTATCGCGCTCTCGCCACGCTCGCATTATACATCAAGCTATAAGCGATAAGCTCCAGGCCATAAGCCGGACAAGCGAGTTGTGGTGCAGGCATCCTGCCCGTACAGTGCACGCTGGAAGCGTGCACCACAACGCACGCGGGGGTTCGTCGCGGTCCGCTTTCCGCTCGGGGATGACGGAACTATACTGGGACAACCGGGCAACGCCCGGGATGTCGCAGAAAGGAGCTCCTTTGTCATCGCTGCCGGTCCTGCCGTCGTCGAACGCCTGCTCGTCGAACGTTCCGCCTGGCCGGCGTCTGCCGCCGTGGTTGAAACGGCCGCTGCCCACGGCAGGCATGTCGTTCACCCGGCGCGTGGTGGGAGCCAGCCACGTCGCGACGGTCTGCGAAGAAGCCCGCTGTCCCAACCTGACCGAATGCTGGTCGCATCGGACGGCCACGTTCATGATCCTGGGTGACCGTTGCACGCGGCGATGCAAGTTCTGCGCCGTGCAGACCGCGCGGCCCGAGCCGCCGGCGGCGGACGAACCCGACCGCTTGGCCGAGGCGGTGGCTGAGCTCGGGTTGCGTCACGTGGTGATTACCGCGGTTGCCCGCGACGACCTGGCTGATGAGGGCGCTGGTCAGTTCGCCGCCTGCGTGCGAGCCGTGCGTGCCCGCATGCCCGAGGCCACCATCGAGGTGCTACCGGCCGACTTTCACGCCCGCCGCGAATGCATCGCCACGCTCTGCGACGCCGGCCCGGACGTATACAATCACAACATCGAGACCGTCGAGCGTCTTTCGCCCACCGTGCGCCCGCAGGCCCGATACCGACGCTCGCTCGACGTGCTGCGCATCGCCAAGGAATTGCGGCCTGACATTCCCACCAAGAGCGGCCTGATGGTGGGCATCGGCGAGACCCCCGACGAGATCCGCCGCACGCTCGCCGACCTGCGCGAGGTGGACTGCGACGTGGTGACCATCGGCCAGTACCTCGCCCCCAGTTCATCGCACGCCCCGGTGGTCCGCTTCTACACGCCCGAGGAGTTCGAGGCCCTGGCCGACGAGGCCCGCTCGCTCGGCTTTGCCGGCGTGGCTTCCGGCCCGTTCGTCCGCAGCAGCTACAACGCCGGCGACGTTTATGATCGCTACCGCCGCCTTCGCGCGTCCACACAAGCGCCCCCGCACGCGAGCGACGCGGTTTGACCCATCCTCCCACGCCCCGCACGGTCTCGACGCGCCGAGCCTCTTCGCTTTGTCAGGGTCCGCGATTAAACTGACGATTCGGTGCGCGGCAAGCACCTGTTTAGCGTGCAAGAGATCGGTGCGGCTTCGCCGCCCCCAGGTTGCAGGGGGAGTCAGTGGGGCCCCGCACCGGCGGCTCACGCCGCCGGCGATTGACCGGCGCCCCCACACGGGGCGAGAAGGTGCCGCACGCTAAACACGTGCCGCGGCAATGTCGCGCACGACCGAAGTCTGGATCGGGAGTGCGTCTTGACGCTGAAAAGCAAGCTCGCGGGCAAGTTCATCGTCTTTGACGGGCCGGACGGCTCGGGCAAGAGCACACAGATCCGGCTCGTGGCCGAACGGCTCCGGGCCGAGGGACTCGAAGTCACCACGGCCCGCGACCCGGGCGGAACCGAGATCGGCGACCGTCTCCGACAGATGCTGCTGGGGCCCGAGCTGGCGAAAATGGACGTGCGCTGCGAGACGCTACTGTTCATGGCCTCACGAGCTCAACTGGCAGGTGAAGTTATCGAGCCGGCGCTGAAGGCAGGTCACGTGGTACTGTGCGACCGCTTTATCTCGGCCACATGCGCCTACCAGGGCGCCCGGGGTTACGATATCGGCCGCATCATCGAACTGGGGCGATACGCGGTGGGCGACACCTGGCCGCAACTGACGCTCATCCTCGACGTGCCATCGGAAGAGGGCTTCCGCCGCACGGGACACAGGCAGCAGCAGGCCGGGCTAAATAGCAAGAACCACGATGCCGCCCCGGGGCTCCCACTGAGCGGCATGGCAACCGACGCCATGGAAGCCCGGCCGCTGGAGTACCACCGCAAGGTTCGCGACCTGTTTCTCGCACTGGGGCCCGAGTACCCCGGCCGCATCGTGGTCATCGATGCGACCCCCTCGCCCGAACAGGTCCACCAATCCATCCTGGAGATTCTCGAGCGTGTCGATCCGTGAGGTCCAACATCAGGCGCGAGCAATTCGCATCATCCAGCGGGCGCTGGCCAGCACCCGCATGCCGCACGCCTACCTGTTCACCGGGCCCGAAGGGGTAGGCCGCGAGATGATGGCCATGCGGCTCGCCCAGATTCTGCTGTGCAAGTCGCCGGTGGTCGGGCAGGCTCCGGCCGAAGACGAGCCGCCCTATACCGAAGCCTGCAACGCATGCGACGATTGCCGAATGGTACAGGCCGGCACGCATCCGGACCTGTTCGTGATTCACCGGTTGCTCGTCCGCGAGCACCCAGACCCCACGATTCGTCGCCAGAAGGCGCTGGCCATCAGTGCAGAGGTAGTCCGTCATTTCCTCATCGAACCCGTCGGCCGCCGGCCTTCGCGAGGGCGAGCGAAGGTTTTCATCATCCGCGAGGCCGAACGGCTCACGGACACCGCGCAGAACAGGCTGCTCAAGACGCTGGAAGAACCGCCGCCGAGTACGTTCCTCATCCTGATTACCTCGGCCCAGGATCGCATGCTGCCGACCACCCGATCGCGTTGCCAGCGGGTGAGCTTCCAACCTCTACCGGCCCAGTTCGTCACCGAGCAATTGGCCGCATTACGGCCCGACACGCCCGACGCCGAACGCCTGTTCGCCGCCCGTCACTGCGGAGGCAGTCTGGGCGCCGCCCTGCGGTTGATCGAGGATGGATTGTTCGCCACCAAGCGCACCTGGGGCGACCGGCTGGTCGAGCTCCTGCGGCCGGCCCGCGGCTTCGCTCCGCACCTGCTGGCCCAGCCTTTCATCACGGACGCCAAGGAGATCAGCAAGCAGGTCGCCGAACGCGAGCCGGACATCTCGGAATCCGACGCGATTCGTATGGGCGTTCAGACGCTGCTGGCAGCGCTGGCCAGCTTCTACCAGGACGCCCAACGGCGGGTCAGTGGTGCGGACGTGCCCCCCACCAACGCCGATCAGCTCGGGGTCATCGACTTGCTGGCGCAGACCCATTCGTCCCGGCAACTCGTGGCCGCTCTGCACCAGCTGGCTCAGGCGGATGCGGCCATCGGCCGCAACGCCGCTGCGGAGCTGACTGCCGAGACGCTCTTCATCCAGCTAGCCAATATCTCCCAGGGCCGGCCGGCCCTGCGAGTTGCCCTGTAGGCGAGCCCGACCCGTCCGGGCGGCAGACATTCCGCCGGCAAACCGCATGAGAGTGTGCAGCATGGATCAAGCCGGCGCGCAAGTTTCTGCCCGTAACGAGCCTCCGCAACGTTCGGGAGTTGTGAAATCACCTGCCCGGCCGGTATAGTGGAAGGATTCACGGGAGTTCCGGCCGGGCCCGGTCCCGCCCAGGTCTCCCGATCGTACCGCCGGCAGGCGGTCCTCAACTTAACCCTGTCGGGCGTTGCAGGCCCGATTCGATGAGATATACGGTTATGTCCGATTGCGGTGGTTGCGCCAGCGCGCGGGATCGCTGTGGGAACGGACTTGAGAAAGTCTACCCCACCACGGCGGTCCGATACGGGAAGATGGGGTACATCGGCGAGTTCACGCACGACCGAGACCTCGTCTTCACCTGCGGCGGCAAGGTGGTCATCCAGACGGATCGCGGAATCGAGATCGGCGAGCAGGTGAGCCTGACCTGCAGCGGCTGCGAAAAATCGGTCAGCCGCGAACAGATGCGAGCCTACGCGAAAGCCAGCGGCAACGATTCGTATCGCCTCAAGAACGGGCACATCCTGCGAGAGGCCACGCCCGGCGATCTGGCCGAGTTGCGGCACATCAACGAAGCGATCTTTGATAAAATTCAGACCTGCCGGCGTTTGGCTCAGGCGCTGAACCTGCCCATGAAGATCGTCGACGCCGAGCACATCTTCGGCGGCGAGCGCATCATCTTCTACTTCATGGCCGAAGATCGGATCGATTTTCGCGAGCTGGTACGGCAACTGGCCCGAGAATTCCAGACGCGGATCGAAATGCGGCAGGTGGGCGCCCGCGATGAGGCCCGGCTGCTGGCGGACTACGAAACCTGCGGGCGCGAGTGCTGCTGCAAGAATTTCCTCAAGACGCTCAAACCGGTCGGCATGCAGATGGCCAAGCTGCAGAAGGCCACGCTGGACCCGTCCAAGGTGAGCGGGCGGTGTGGACGGCTCAAGTGCTGCCTGCGGTTCGAGCACGAAACCTACAGCGAGTTGAACAAGCGGTTGCCGCGCGTCGGGCGTTGGGTACGGACGCAAACCGAAATAGGCGTGGTGATCGACCGCCAGATCCTGACACAGTTGCTAAAGCTGCGAACCCCGGACGGCACGGTGGTGACGGTTTGCGAGGAAGACCTGATCGAGCGAGATCTTCCGCCTCCCCCGCTGCCGCAGCCGGGATCGCCGGAAGCCGCTAACGGCAACGATCGTCGTCGCGCCGACGGGCCGGCGAGCGACGCCCGGAACGGCCGCCGCGAGCGACCCGGGCGCGGCCCGCGCGAGGGCAGGCCAGGCGATGATCGCCGCTCCGCTCGCGCGGACGCAAAGCCAATACCGGCGAACGAGAAGGGCCAGGAGGCCCCGCCGCCGGAATTCGCTGACGTCGATGACACGGACGAAGGGTTAGCGGAGGAGGAGCCGGAACTCACGGCAGCTGCCACGGAAGACCTCGTGGGTCCGGAAAGCGACGAAATGCCCACGACGGGCGAGGGCCCGGCTCGCCCGCCGGAGGGGCCGCCCCGCTCCCGCACCGAGCGTCCAGCCGGCGGACCGCCTCGCCCGCCCGGTCAGCGCAAAGGCCGCGGGCGACGCCGACGCCGTCGCGGCGGCGGAAAGGGTCCGGGGGCGGCCGGCCCGTCCCCCAATCCGAAATGACGTGACAGAGCCTGCTCGGCAGCATCGATTCACGGAACGGAAGACGACAATCGCTATGGCCAAGCAACAGGAGAAGACGCTGGAGGAAATCGTCCAGGAAGTTGGGCGCTACTCCATGGACGCGTTCATCTTCGTCCAGGAGTGCATCGGCATGGCCACCGATCGGGTGCACGGGCCGCTCTCGCCGGCGGCCGCCGAGGTGGTGGCGTGGATGCACCGTCGGGGCATCACGCCGGACGATCTGCAGGCCCGATGGGACACCGGCGAGTTGCCGCCCGACATCGTCAACACCGTTCGGCAACTCGGCGGCCCCGAGAAACTGAACCGCCACGTCACCGGCCAGCAGTTATGCGAGGTGGTGCGCGACGTGGCGCTGGAGCGCTGGGGCCTCATGGCTCGCAAGGTACTCGGCCGTTGGGGCGTACATCGCACCGAGGACATCGGCGAGATCGTCTTCGCCCTGGTCAACAACGGCTGGCTCCAGAAGCAGCCGTCCGACCGGATTGAAGACTTCGATCACGTGTACTCATTCGCCGAAGCCTTCGATCGGGATTACCGGATCATCTGATGGATGAGCTGTCAGCCCTCAGCTGTCAGCTATCAGCCGTCAGCCGTCACCCGTCAGCAGTCAGCCGGAGGAAGGCTTTGATCTTGATTGCCGGATGATCCGGCGAGACGCCATGCCGTGCCCGCACTGATTCAGCCCGCCGCGGCGGGCTGCCCGAACCACCTGCCCGATAAGCCGCCCGCCGCGAAAAAAGTCGCTTCTTGCCGTTCTTTTCGGGCGCCACGCCTTTCACTAAAACGTCTTAAATGGGTAACATAGTTGTAAGCGGGACAGCGGGACACGCGTCCGGTCACGGAGGTGGCGGGTGAAAACTTCGTGGGTGCAGGCGGCGCTCGGTGCGCTGCTCGTCGGGCAGGCGACAGCGGCGGCACAGGCGGATGAATTTGTCCGCATCCAACAAGACCAGTTCGTGCTGAACGGGCAGGTCTACAAGATCAAGGGCACCAACTACTACCCCCGCGACGCCATGTGGGCCAGCATGTGGACCCGTTGGGACGCCGGCCGCATCGCCGCCGACGCTCAGCTCATGAGCGACCTGGGGATTAACGCCGTCCGGATTCTGGTGCCCTACTCGAACGGAGGCTGGAACGGCCCGAACGTTCCGCAGAGCCGGCTGGACCAGCTCGAGTACGTGGTCAACATCATGGGCGACCGCGGAATTCGCAGCGTGGTCACGTTGTTCGACTGGGAAACCAGCTTTCCCGCCGCCGGCAGCAGCCGTGAAGCCGATCATCTCAAGTATTTGTCCGCCATCGTGAATCGGCTCCGCGACAACCCATACGTGTTTCTATGGGACGTCAAGAACGAGCCCGATCATCCGGATAACTACGGCTGGTGCGACTGCAATCCGGGCGACTGCGGAAACTGGGACTGTAACCCGGCCAAGCGCAATCAGATCGTCAGTTGGCTCGAACGCATGTGCAATGCGGTCCGAGCTCGCGACCCGAACCATCCGGTCGCCGCGGGCATGCGATGGTGGCAAAACCTGTCCGACGTGCTGCACTTCCAGGATGTGGCCATTTTCCACTCGTACTGGCCCAACATCTCCACCGAAGAGATTCCGCAAACCAAGGCGCTCATGGGCTCGAATCCCAAGCCTATCCTGGTGGAAGAATGGGGCTGGCCCTCCAATCCCAACCCCTGCAGGCGGGACGGCCGGCTCATCTACGACTACAACGAAACGCAGCAACTCAGCGTCTACATCAACCATCTGGCGGCGTTTGAGGAACACGACATCGCGGGCGGGCTGCAATGGATGACGTTTGACGCCCGAGCCTACACGACCAATCCTGACGAAAGCTTCGAGCAATTCTTCGGCCTGTGGTATTACTACGGGGGGCTCAAGCCGGCCGGCGTCTACTACCGTGACCACTTCCCGGTCGCGCTGTTTCCGAAGGTGACGCCGCCCACCGGACCGGTGACCGGTTTCAAAGCTTCGGTGACCGGACTGGACATCACGCTCACCTGGACCAACCCGGGCTCCACGAGCTACGCCGGCACCATGATTCGTTACAGCCAGAGCGGCTATCCGGCCACGCCGGACGACGGCACGTTGCTCGTGGTCCGTCCGGCTCGCCCCGGGACACAGGACTACTTCATCCACGTGCGCCCGGAACTCGGCGTGCGACACTACTACAGTGCATTTTCCTATAATCTCGCGAGCCACTACGCCGCGCCCGCGCAAGCCGGCGCGACGGTGTATATCCGGGCCGACTACGATGGCGACGGCGACGTCGATCTGACCGACTTTGGTTATCTTCAACGCTGCTTGAGCGGCGAATTCACGCCCCAAACGGATCCAAGCTGTCAAAAAGCTCGACACGACGCGGACAGCGACGTGGATGCGGAAGATATGAAGATCTTCCAGTACTGCTTCCAGGGTGCGGACGTCCCGCTACGAACCGGCTGTTCACCATGAGCGGTTTCGAGGCACGCGATGCGGGCGTGAATCCACCTGGTCGACCATTTGCGAACCCATATGACGACAGATTCGACTCACTCGCGTCGTCTCGGGTGTCTACCCCTGCGCCGGGCCGCGCGGAGCGTCCCAGCGAACCGGCTAAACATCTTAAAACGTTTAAGACACTTGATAATCGGTCCGATGTACAGTAGGATCTCCAGGGAAGGCATTCTGTCTGCCGTGCGGTAGCGGCCCCCCCGCGGATGCGTTATTTCATCAATGCGGATTGCAGCTGGAGTCGGCAGACCTGAGAACCGCCCGTTCGGACTTGCCGGGAATGGACGGGCCATCAGAAAGGTTCTAGGAGTGCGGTTTTCCCGGCGCGTTCCTGTCTTGCGGTCACATGGTGGAGGGTGCAAAATGGCTCGAAGAGGTTCAGTGTGTTGGCTGATCGCGACCACGTCTCTGGCCGCGATCGCTCCTGTGGCGTTGGGAGCGACCTGGTCGCTTGTCGGAACGTCCGGTTTCAGTCTCACGCCCATTCCTGGTCTGGATCCCTCGGAAACGCTCGCCGAACATTCGATGACGGATGCCAATCGCATCCGCATGAGCGGCATCGTCGTGGACCTGGAAGGCAACGTCTTCGCCATCGTGAATGACTGGGAAAACTCCGCCGAGCCAACCTACACGGCCAACGGTGGCGTCACGATTTTCAAGGCCGACGGCTCCATCGTGAACGTCAATCTCCGCACGGCCGGATTGCCCGGAGCGCTCACCAAGCTGGTGCTCGCCGGCGACGGCAAGGTGTATGGCGTCCAGAACTGGATCGAACTCGGCTACGACCAGGGGCGAACCCATCCCCACCGGATTATCCGCGTCAATCTTGATGGCACGGCAGAAGAAATCTGGAACGCGTTCGAAGCGGGCACCGGCGATCTCCAGCGCGACAAGATCCGAAGCATCACCGTCGGCCAGGGCGGGCATGTCTACTGGATCATGAACGAGAAGGACACCTATTGGAGGGCCCACTTCTTCTGGCGCTACAACATTGTCACTGGCGTCGTCGAGCCCTCGCTGCACGACGGCATCAATGACGGCTGGGGACAGTTCTCGCCCGCTTACGGTCTGGAGTACGTGGGAGACGGCTGGTACGTCATCACCTCCCAGGGCTCCAATGGCGTCGTGCGATACGTCGACGCCATGCGCTGGGACCTGCCGCGAACAGGGGCGCTCAACAATGAAGGAAACGACTGGGGCTCTCAGCGTGACACCGGCTTTGTGTATGACCCGGTCCGCAAGAAACTCTGGATGGCTCCCCGCGGAGTGTCCGGAGGCAATTACACCGCCATCATGTGGCGCATGAACGGCGATCCGGAAGCTGCCAGCCTGTTTACCGGCATCGATCCGGAGACCGGCAAAGCGATGGGCATCCAGGACAAGCACGCCTGGCATGCCAACGGCAACGATCCATCCGTCACCGGCAATCCGGCGAACGGCGGCAAGTACTGGGTGCAGGCCATTGCCATCAATCCCGCCGACGGTTCGGCCTGGATGAGCTGGAGCGGCGACAAGTATGTCAGCAGCGGTTCCACCATTCAGTACCGCGGCAATCTCGGTGTCCCATCCAACTTCTGGCCCGGTCCGTACGGCCCGGTCGGCAAAGTCTACACCGTCGGGGCGAACGATCCCGGTGGGCCCACCGGCGACGAGGGCGCGCCGCGCGAGAACGCCTGGGTCATGTCGCTGGGCTTCGGCAAGCGCAACGGCTCCTGCTACGTGTTCGCTCTGACGCTGGACAAGAACGATGCCCAGTTCCGTCTGTACAGCGCCCCGACCGAGTGCCCGCCCACGGGCTCGTGCTGCACCCGCGGCGATGCCTGCTACAACGTGAGCCTCGGTGAGTGCATCAGCCTAGGCGGCATCTACGGCGGAGACGGCAGCACTTGCGAGGGTGTCACTTGCATGTCCGCCTGCTGCCAGAAGGGCAACGTCTGCAGCATGGAGATGGAGTTCGACTGCCAAGAGTTGGGCGGAGCGTTCCAGCCCGGCAAGACCTGCGAGCAGGTCGATTGCCGCTGGAAGGTTTGCCAGGACGTGATCCCTGACACCGACGGCGATAACGACGTGGACCAGGTGGACTTCGCGATCTGGCAGGCCTGCCTCACCACCACCGGCGTCATCTCGGATGATCCGGTCAAGTGCAGTTGCTACGACGTGGCCGGTGGTCCGGACGGCGGCCCCGATGGCAAGATTGATCTGGCCGACTTCGGGCCATTCGTGCGTTGCGGCTCGGGCCCCAGCGTCCCGCTGGATCCGACCTGCAACGACTGACTCCGAATGGGTCTGACTCGCTGAGTGAAACGAGCAAGGCCTCCCTGCACGGGAGGCCTTGCGTTTTTTATACCGCACGGCAAACCGGCGACGCTCGTTTGCGGTGGGACGGACAATTTTGCAATGACAACGGCCATCCTCCTGCCCCCGGAGCGGAGGAGATACCCGCAAGAGCCGCGGCAGACGCAGAGATGTGCGTTTTTTCCAATTAAAACGTTTAAAAGTATTGAATGGACAGCCGATGTCCCTTAATATGGGAGTGACGTCGCATTCGGTTCACAGACCCAGAGGGCAAACCCCATGTCACGAAAAAAAGCGTTTCAGCGCCCAGCGTTCACGCTGATTGAAGTCCTGGTCGTCGTGGCCATCATTGCTTTGCTGATCTCCATCCTCCTGCCGTCGCTGGCCTCGGCCCGGGATCAAGCCCGCATGGTGGCGTGTCAGGCCAACCTCAAATCGCTCGCCACCGCGGCCGTCACATTCAGCTCCGAAAACAAGGGTCGGTTCCCCGGGGTTCGCAGCCAGAAAGACAGTGGACGGCCGGTGAGTTGGATTGGGCCGTACTACGATCTCGAGAGCCCTGGCCCAGACAGAGTCGTGATTCAGCCTTCGCGTGGCGTGCTGTGGCGGCATATGGGTCGCCAGGCTCAGGGCTACATCTGCCCCGTCGACGTACAAAAGCGGGGCGACTACAAGGTCACGCACAGCTACTCGCTTCACACCCTGATCTCCGGGGCGAATGCGGAATGGCTCGCCGGAGCCCATCGACTGAGCAAGGCGCCTTATGATTCGAACGACCACACAGGCAGCACCGTTCCCACAGTCCCATTCGAACATGTGCCCTTGTTCATCGAAGAGGATTTCACCTACCACGATTTCTCTGGTCAGTTGAACACCGACACTATGTTTGATGGCGGCTGGGCGAACTTGGACGGCGTAAGCGACCGGCACCTCCAGCGGACGGGCAAGGGCTGGGGCAATATCGCCTTTGTGGACACCCACGTGGGTCGCGTGCAACTCCCCCATGGCAGTACGGTCAAACCATTGGGTGAACCCAGAAGCGAATTCTTCCAGGCCCGGGATCTGTGCGTGCGTACCAAGGGACGTTGGATCAGCGGAACCACCTATACCGATGCACTCAAGAGTTACGGCTCAGTCTTGAGCTTGTCCGAAGGCCAGAAGCAGCACGGCCGGCCGTAAGCTCGATCAAATTCACACGGACAACCCCACGGAGCCGGTCTTCGGGCCGGCTCCGTTGTTTTATGCGCCTTACGACTACGACTTGACTGGCGCCGATGCCGGCTTTCCGCCGTCGCGAAGCTTCGCGTGCGGGCGGATGCAGGTCCCAAAAAAAGAGCCAACGCTGTCGCCCTGTCGCCGTCCAGCGTGGCCGGCCGGCGCCGGCCCCGCGACATTCTCTGCCGCACCCGACGGACCTGTCGACACGCAAGTAGCCTGCCAGCGTTGAGGCGGCTCCCTGTCCGGACCGGCCCCATAGTTAAAATGTTTTAAACCGCAAATATGCCTTGACATCCCCTCCGTCTTGCCGCTAGGATTCAACAAACAACTCCATACGCACTCGTTGGATGAACGTGGAGGGCTGACGGGTGCGCTGCGGCGGATCGAATCGGGCGAAAAGGAGAGCGGAAAGGCATCACAAGTCTCTCATGTCGCAAGAGTATGGCATCTCATTCTGTCGCGGTACGGCAGAATTGTCTCGAGGAGGAGAACCCATGAAGAAAGCATTGGTCGTGTTTGCGATCTGCAGCGTAGCGTCAGTCGCGGCTTTCGCGGCCCCGACGCGGGTGGACTACAATGGCGAATTCGCCAGTACGTGGGACGGGGGCGCGGTCTCCACAGACCCTGCGTACACGCCTCCCGAATGGCAGTACTACCTGACGGGCAGCGGCGGCGGTATCGGCGTCACCTGGAGCCAGGATCCCAAGATTGCCCTCCAGTATGAGGATGAGTCCCACGTCTATCCGAATCCGGGCTTCCGCATCGGTCACTCGGTGATCTTCGGCGACACCGGCACTGGCAGCGGCACGTACGGCATCAGCCATGTCATCAATACCGTGGCCGGTTATCACTATCACATAATCGGTACACAGCGATGGAGCAAGGCCCCCACCGTAAACGTTCGGCCCGAGTGGGGTCTCGTGCCCGGGGACCAGCGGTCGAATCCCACCGGCGGCGTGAGCCACATGTACGGGAACTACTTTGAGGTCTCCAGTGGCGCCATGGGCAAGCAGTCGTTCCAGCAGAGCGTCATTGCGACTGGTGACCAGCTCACGGCTTATGTGGGCGTGACCTACAGCAACCTCGACCAAGCATTCAAGTTTAACGGCCACGCTGACGGCGTCCGCGTGCTGGAGTCGCCCATCATCGTCTACAAGAGCCTGCACAACGGCGACTTCAGTCAGCACACCAACATAACGAACTGGAAGTCGCTGAACCCGGGTGATGGCAACGCGAAGGATCAGTACATGTTCGACGGCTGGCTGCCCATGGGTGAGTCGGCCGGTCAAATCGATCGCATCGAGCCCGTTCCCGACGCGGAGGGATTCGGGTTCGCGATGCATGTCGACCAGTGGAAGGCCGGCGGCCGTCGCTACTTCTTCCAGCGGATCAACGACGAGCTGCCCGCCCATGAGTGGACACTGACCGCCGACGTCTACGCGTACGACCCGGCGGCATCCGATTCGCGAATCGGCATCGACCCCACCGGCGGCATGGACCCCAACTCGCCCAACATCATCTGGTCCGAGGCCCAGAGCCTGAAGAACGCCTGGGAGACGCTGAGCGTCACCGCCATGGGCCAGGGCACCAACGGTATCACCGTCTGGATCGCCAGCGGCTGGGATCTGTCCCGCGGCCAGCGGTCGGGTGATACGGCGGGCGCCAAGTTCGCCAATGTCCAGCTGGTTCCCGAACCGGCGACCATGCTCCTCCTGGCGCTCGGCGGCCTGGCCTGCCTGCGTCGGCGGTAAGAGGTTCGTATCGGCAATAACGGTTGCGTCCTCGGACGCAATCCACCCAAGACCACGGACCGTCTCAGTCACCTGAGACGGTCCGTTCTTTTTTCCCCTGCTTTCTATTCTGTCTCCTGTCCGCTGCCTTCTGCCTCCTCCCCCTTACCTCCCCGCTTCCACTTGCGTGACACGGAAACCGTCGAAGCCGATCACCGGGCTGCCGGAGACGGTCACTGCGACGTAGCCGTCCACGGACCTGGCCGTGCCCAGGCTCACGAAGGGCACTTCGCCCTCGGTCCAGGGCTTCTCGGCAGGCGGCACGATCTTCTCGAACACACGGGGTTCGCTGCCCGGCACGCTCATGCGAATCGGGCCGGCCAGCACGTGGTTCACCGGCTTGGCCTTCACCTCATAGATGCCCGGCCGCGGCACGGGGATGCGCAACTCGACCGGCTGCCCGCCCGTCTTGATCTCCAGCCAGCCTCCGCCGGCATAGCCCTGATCGAGATTGGCGGTCAGCGCCCGGGCCTGGATGCCGCGATCCCGGCAGTCGGCTTCGAGCGACGTGGCGTCCACGTAGCGCATGGCGCCGCCCGGCTGATTCTGCTCCGCCGGCGGCAGAGGCGGACGCTCGCGCATCGGCTCAGTCTGATACCAATACGCGACGGTCGTGTAGTCGTTGAGCAGATGGGATTCCCACAGGTGCTCCATCGTGACCTTGATGTGCGTGCGGAAGTGGACCGGATCGGGCACGTGCCAGCGATAGACGACGGCCAGTTTGCCACCGTCCTCCTTGTCCTCCAGCAGCGGCGCCCCGTAGAACGGATAGCTGAACGAGTTCTTGTAGCCCCAGGCGTTGCAGAAGTAATCCTCGGAGCCCGTGCCGATAATCGTGGGCGTCTTGGCCCCGTCGATGAAGATCATCTCGTCGCCCTCGCCCCACCAACTACCGGGCAGAGCGTCGACGGCGAGCGTGCAGCCCACGTAATGTCCGCGGCCATGCGTTTCGAGGATGACGTAGTTGTCAGCGCCGGTGGTGTTGTTCAGATGCGACTGGCCGGGCAGCGCCCGGTTTCGCTTGTATAATGCGTGAAACAAGCCCTGGCCCGGGGGAATCTCGCCCAGTTCGTAATCGATGTTGTAGTACAGCCGACGGATGCTGCGGTTACCCGCGTTGAACAACTCGATGCGAGCGTGCTTGTAGAACGGCATGGGCCAGTAGCAGTTCATGGCCACGGGGTTGGCTCCCACGGCCATGGGCAGCGACTGGTACGTGTAGAGCCGGCCGTGGCCCAGCCCGAAAAAATCGCCCAACGGCACCTCGACCGAGGGCACGTCCGAGTTCTCCCAATAGATGCGGAGCGTAATGTCGCGAGCGACGAACTCGTGCCCCGGAAACCGGGCAAGCGTCATCCAAATATGCGTGATTCGGCCCGGACCGGGCGTATCGAGCAGGACCTCGGTCGTGCCGGGAGCGAAGCTGACGATGCTGTCCTCGTTGCAGCCCGTGCGGTCGTAGCTGGAGGCCCGGTGGCTGGTGCGATCGCGAACCTGAGCGATATCACCGAGATCGGCACGGGCGGCAGGTATGAGCAAGGCAACGACCAGAAGCGCGGCGAAAAATACTCTCACGCGAGACCTCCTGCGATGAATGGGTGGGGAAAACGCGGCATCAAACGGGTGCATCTTAGCACGGGTTCGCGGCGAGAGACAGCGGCGGCTTGCCCCTGACGAAAGGCTCCACCACAATGATGAACGAGATGCCCGGCTTCTTCTACAACCTGGGAAGGCTCGTCGGCCCCAAGATTCGCAAGGGCAAGTGGGTGTGGAACTCGCTGACCGCCAGCGAAGACGAGATCCTCCAGGCCGAGTACGAAACGGGCCGCGACATGGCGGCGGCCATGGCTCAGGAGTTGCCGCCGGATCGCGACCCGCAGGCTGCTCGCTGGGTCGAGGAGATCGGCACGAGGCTCGCCGGCCGGCTCACCAACCGCAAGCGCAAGTGGGCGTTTCACCTGGTGAGCGCTGATGCTCCTAACGCGTTCGCCGTGCCCGGCGGGTTCATCTACGTCACGCGTCCGCTGCTCGAATTGTGCGAACACAACCCCGACGAGATCGCCTTCGTGCTGGGCCACGAGATCGGTCACGTGGTTCGCGGTCATTCGTTCGACCGGCTGGTCAGCAGCACGCTGTTCAACGTGGCCTCGCGAGTCACGCCCGTCGGCCGCGTACTCAGCCCTCACATGGTGGGCATGGGCATCAAGCTCATGCAATCAGCCTACACTCAGGATCAGGAACTCGAGGCCGACAGCTTCGGCGTGCGCCTCGCCCACAGCGCCGGGGCCGATCCCCGCGCCGCCATTCGCATGATGGAGCGTCTCCAAGCAACCTGCGGTCAGGACGCCCTGCCGGAGATCTTCGCCTACTTCGCCTCGCACCCGCCGTTCGCCGTCCGCATGGCCGCCATGCGAAAGCACATCAACGCTTGACGTCGTCGGGGGGCGGGCATCTTGCCCGCATCGAAGGGGGAGGCGAGACGACCGGCCTCCCAGCATTGACAAATGCATTTGTGCATGCACTCACGTGTGATCTCGGACCAGACCATGAATGGAAGGGAGATGTCGATGCTTCGCTTGCAGTTGCGGTTGAATGCCCTCATCTCGTGTGCACTTGTTCTTCTCGCCTGCGATTCCGCCGCTTTCGCCGACGAGCCGGCCAGTAAGCCCGCACGGCTGCGGATCGGCGTGGCCGGTCTGGTACATGGGCACGTGTACGGATTCCTGCAGGCGGCCGTCTATCACCCCGACGTCGAAATCGTTGGCCTGTACGACGCGCGGCCCGATCTGCTGCACCGTTACGGCCGGCATCATCACAAGCTGGACCCGGCCATTCTGTTCTCGGATCTCGAGGAAATGCTCGCCAAGGCCCGGCCAGAAGCGGTCGCAGTGTTCACCGATACGTTCGACCATCTGCAGGTCGTCGAAGCCTGCGCACGGCGAGGGGTTCACGTGATGGTCGAAAAGCCTTTCGCGGTCAGCACCGAACACGCCCGGGCCATGGAGCGAGCAGCCACCCGCGCCGGCATCCACCTGCTCGTGAACTATGAGACCACATGGTATCCGTCGGCGCGTGCGGCTTGGCAGATCGCCAAACAGGACCAGCGTCTCGGACGGGTGCATCGGATGATCCTGAACTTCGGACACCGCGGCCCCAAGGAGATCGGCATGCCCGACGAGTTCGTCGCCTGGCTCACCGACCCTGACCGCAACGGCGGCGGCGCGCTGTACGACTTCGGCTGCTACGGCGCCAATCTCGCGACCTGGCTCATGGACAACCGGCGGCCGGCCTCGGTGATGGCCGTGACGCAGCGCCTCAAGTCTGATCCGACCTATCGGCGTGTCGATGACGAGGCCACGATCGTGCTGACCTATCCCGACGCCCAGGTGGTGATTCAGGCGTCGTGGAATTGGCCGTTCAACCGCAAGGACATGGAGATCTACGGCGAGCGCGGATCGCTGATGATCCCCGACGGCGGATCGTATCGACTCCGGCTCGACGGCGCGGGCGATTCGCAGGCTCAGGCCGAGCCCGTCCCGCCCCCGGCCCACGATCCCATCTCATACCTCGTCGCGGTCGTGCGGGGCCGAATCGTCCCATCGGGGCCGTCGTCGCTCGAAACCAACGTGATCGCCGCGGAAATCCTCGACGCCGCCCGCCGCTCCGCGGAAACGCACCAGGCGATCAAAGTCGTGGAGTAAATACACGAGTTGCACACTGCCTTGCCTGCACGGGGAAACCGGCCGGTTGGTCTCGCAACCGCGTGCCGGCATCCGGGCGGTGGTACATTGCCCCCGCCGAGGACAGGTTTTAAAATCGCGAGCCATGGCGCGGCCGGCGAGGTTCGCCGGAAGATTTGGGGGAAGAGGAGGCACGGAGGCCCATGCAGTGGATCATCAAGCAGCCCTGGCCGGGATGCGAAAGCATGGCCCGGCGGCTGGGGGTCCACCCGCTCATTGTCCAGCTCCTGTTCAACCGCGGGCTCGACCGGCCCGAAGCCATGAAGGCGTTTCTCGAGCCGCGGATGAGCATGCTGCACGCCCCCGAGGAACTGCCGGGAGCCAAGGAGGCGGCCGCCCTCATCGTCGCCCGGATGCACGAGGGCAAGCGGATTGTCATCTACGGCGACTATGACGTGGACGGCATCACGGGCACGGCCATCCTTTGGCATCTGCTGACGCTGGCCGGGGCTGACGTCTCGTTCTACATCCCCCACCGCATCGACGAAGGCTACGGACTGAACGCCGATGCCGTCCGCCAGCTTGCCCGCGACGGTTACGACGTGCTCATTACCGTGGATTGCGGCATCACGGCGGTGGAAGAAATTCGCCTCGCCCGCGACCTGGGCTTGACCACCGTCATCACCGATCACCACCGGCCGGGCAGCACACTGCCCGACGCTCACGTGGTCGTGCACCCCGGGCTCGAAGGCAAGTATCCCAACCACGACCTGTGCGGGGCGGGCGTGGCGTTCAAGCTCGCCTGGGCCATCGCCAAGCACCTCAGCAATGCCGAAAAAGTGTCACCCGAGTTTCGCGAATTCCTGACCAGCGCGATGGGCCTGGTGGCCTTGGGCACGATCGCCGATGTGGTACCGCTGCTGGGCGAGAACCGGGTGCTGGCCCGCTATGGCCTGGCGAACCTGAAGGCGTCCAAGCTGAGCGGGATCGCGGCGCTGATCGAGTCAGCCCGGCTGGCCGACCAGAAGCTCAACAGCGATCACGTGGGCTTCTGGCTGGCTCCACGGCTCAACGCCGCCGGCCGGATGGGCCACGCCCAGCTCGCCGCCGAACTGCTCACCCGAGCCGACGAGAAGCGGGCCCGCGAAATCGCCCAGTACCTTGAGGAGCAGAACCGCAGCCGCCAGAACCTGGAACGGCGGATCTTCAACGAGGCGGTCGAGATCGTGCAGGAGCGTAAGCTGGCCACCGACGCACGGCGAGCCATCGTGGTGGCCGGCGAGGGCTGGCACGCGGGCGTGATCGGGATCGTGGCGTCGCGACTGGTCGAGCGGTTCGGCCGGCCCACGCTCATGATCTCGCTCGACAACGGCGAGGGCCAGGGCTCGGGCCGCAGCATCCCCAATTTCGATCTGCACAAGGCATTGGCAGAGTGCGCCCATCACCTTCTGACCTACGGCGGACACGCCATGGCCGCCGGACTGCGCGTCAAACGCAGCAAGTTGGAGGAGTTCACCGAGCATTTCGTCGAGCGAGCCAACCGAACGCTGACCGCCCGCGATCTGGAGCCGACGCTTCACCTCGATGCCGAGGCGGGCCCGAGCGTCTGGTCGGTGCAACTCGCCCGGGAGGTCGAGAAGCTGGGGCCTTTCGGAGCGGGCAACCACAAACCGAAGTTCGCCTCGCCCGTGCTGCACCTGGACGGGGAGCCGCGGGCGGTGGGCAGGAGTGCGAATCATCTCCAGTTCTGCCTGACCGACGGCCGATGCCGTATGAAGGCGATCGCCTTCGACCAGGCGGACAAGCTGGAAGCCCTGCGCGTCCGGCGGCAGTGCCGGGTGGCCTACGAGCCGTGCCTCAACGAGTTCAACGGCCGCGTGAGCGTCGAGATGCAAGTGATCGATATCTCGTTCGCGTGAATCCGGCGTCTTGGACGGTTGGCCATGTCAGACCCCTCTGTCCTTCCTGCGATTCGCGAACCCTGCAAGCGAACCACGTTCTTGTGTCTCGCGGCGCTCCTGCTGTGCACGTGCGTGATTGCCGCTCGCGACATCCACGTCGGCGGATTCTCCTGGTCCGATGCGCCGCTGCACGCCATGGACGGCGTGTTCCTCCACGACCTCGTGCGCGAATGGCCGAGCGGCGCGTGGAAGGCATGGGCCGAACAGTACTATCTGAAGCATCAATGCCTGGGCATCCTGGTGTACTACCCGCCGCTGTTCGCGGCGGTCGAAGCAGTGGTGTTTCTGCTGTTGGGCATTTCGGTTCTGGCCGCCCGATTGACCGTCCTGTTGTTCGTTGTCGGCGCGGTGTGGCTGTTGTTCCTCCTCGGCCGCGAGTTGTTCGGCACGACGGCGGGCCTCATCGGAGCATTGGCCGCGATCGTCACGCCCGCCAGTGTGAGCTGGTCTCGGCAAGTCATGCTCGAATGGCCGGCGACGTTTTGGATCGCCCTCGCCCTGCTGGCGTACGTTCGCTGCCTGCGCTCGCCCGGCTGGCGATGGGGCCTGCTGACGGCCGTCGGCTGTGCGGGCGCGTACCTCACGAAGCAGACCGCGGCATTCGTCCTGCCGGTGATCGTCGCTCACGTGATCTTGCTGCGACAGTGGAAGCTCATCCGCCGAGTGGAGTTCGTCGTGCCGATGGCGCTGGCCGCGGCAATCATCTTCGCCTATGGGCGAGCCACCGCCGGCTTGAACGCGCTGGCCCCGCAACTGGTCGCCGGCACGCCGCCCTGGCGACACCTGCTGACGCTCGAACACTGGACGTGGTACCTGGCACGAACACCAAGCATTCTCGGCTGGCCCATGCTGCTCGGCCTGGCGGCGGCCCTGACCGGCCGGCTGGTGGCGGGCCGATCCGCATCCGACACTGCTCCCGCGCGTCCGCCGGGAGGACTGGTTCTACTCGTGCTATGGGCGGGTGGCTGGTGGCTGATCTCCACGCTCATCTGCGCCAAGGAGGAACGCTATCTGTTCTTCGCCGCGCCCGCGGTGGCGTTGATGTTCGGCGCCGACGTCGCGCGGCTGATAGGCGCCAGGCCTCGGCGGGCTGTCTCCATCATACCCGCCGTGCTGAGCATTCTACTTCTGCTTGCGGCCGGCATCGGTGCGATTGTCGCGCCGGCTCAACGCCTGGTCGATATGCGCCCGACCGTCGACTATCTGGCCGGCCGGCCCGATGCCGATCTCGTGCTCATCGATGCCGTTCGCGACGGTCAGTTCATCTTCGATGTGCGGCGGCTCGATGGCGAGCCGGACCGAACAGCACGGCTCATCCCCATGCGAGCCAGCAAGCTACTGTACTCCCGAGCTGCCCGCACACGTTACAGCTACGCACAGCACGTGGAATCGCCGGCGGATATCGTGGAATTGCTCGATCGCCTGGGCATCCGTTACATCGTGCTCGAGGATCGTCTGCCCACCGCTTCGCGACCGGATCAGCCGGCCCCGGACGAGGACCGCTCATGGGACACGCCGCCGCGGCTCATGCTGCGCGAGCTGGTCGCCGACGCCAGCAGGTTCGAGCGAGTCTTCACGCAGCCGCTCGCGTGCGAGGATCCTACCTGGGACGACGTCTCGCTGGTCACATACCGCTATGAGAACGCTCCCTCTCGAACCACCGATACGGTAACCATCCCGGTGCCCGCCATGGGCAAGAACGTCGAACTGCGACTCGTCGAGCCACGATAGGCCGCCGCATCCTCGCGCGAGTCAAACCACGGATGGCACTGATGGGGAACAAGACAGAACAAGACTAGCTGATAGCTCTCCCTGTGGTGAATCCCTGCCTGACCGGCGGTCATGCCCTGACGAGTCGCTCCAGCTTGCGCTTGGCGTCGGCGAGTTCTTCGAGCGGGCGTCGGGCTTCTGTGCGCCGAATGAATGGCACGTTACGGTAGCCCGCCTGATCGAGAGCGGCCAGATACTCCGGCCAGTCGATCTGGCCCTCGCCCAACGGCACTTCGCGGCCGGGACGCTGCGACGAGCCGGCCAGAGCGTCGCGAGCCCGGGCGAGGAGGATGGTGTTGGCCACCGGCTCGATGCCGGCCAGCGGTTCGAAGCCGTCGATCAACAGGCTGGCCGGATCGTAGCACATGCCCAACGTCGGCGAGTTGATGCGCCGAAGCAGATCCGCGAAGCGGGCGGGGTCGGCGCCGGCGGTCTCGAACGCGACGAACGTGCCCGTGCGGTCGGACCAGTCAGCCAATTGTTCAACGGCTTCCACCAGATAGCCCTCCTGCAGATCGGCTTCGGTGATCGGCCCCAAATGCGTGGTCACCACGGGAACGCGCAAATCGCGGGCCATTTCGAGGATGGCTCGAGTCTTCTCGAGCGATTGTTCGAGCTTCGAGCTATCGGTGAAGCGGGTACCGCCCAGATCACCGCCCAGGGCCGACAGTTCCAGCCCCAGGCTGCTCACGAATTTCGACAGGTGCCGCCGGCCCGTGCCGGTCAGTTCGGTGGGAGCGACCGGCCCGGAGACGGCCGGCATCTCGACCTTGCGAAAACCGAGCTGCGCCGCCGACTGCAAGGCCTCTCTCGGGAGTTGACGAAAGCTGTCCAATACGACGCCAAGTTGCGATTCCATGGGCGATGATCTCCGCATCCGTCCTCTTGCCGCATTTCGGGGGGCGGACATCTTGTCCGCCTCAGGCGGGCGCAAAACGCCCGCTCCCTGAGACCGCTGATTCGGCGGAAACGGCACAAAACTGCCCTAGCTTAGCACGGACGCGGCCGGCGCGCATAGACGCTCCGTCATTTGGGGGAATTCACGCGCGCGCTACTTGCTATGGAGTGGAGACGCCTTCTGTCGGCGTCGCGGCACAAGCCTCGTAAAGCAACGATCGCCTCACCCCGATCGCCCGGCACTCTTCTTCTGCTGCTCGGCGACTTGCGTGTAGTAGCCGATCACCGTTCCGGCCAGCACGAGGAAGGGCCCGAAAACCGCGTTCGAGACGAGCAGATTCCGCATGTGTGTCCAGAACACCGGGCTCTGATTCATCAGGATGATGAGCCCGCCCAGGAACAGAAGTGTGCCTTCGAGGCTGGTGACGAGGGCGATAATCTCCTGGAGCATGACATACGTGATGGACGCCGCGGCAAGGAACACGACGCCGCCGACGGCCAGGGCGATAGGATCGTCAACGGCGGCCAGCCTGCTGACCAGCAGGAAGGTCACAAATCCTGCCCAGGATCCAGCGAGGACGGCCACCGCCGGCCGGACCACGCACACGCTCGCGCCCGCCAGCCCCAGGGCGGTGATCATTCCCGCCGCGATACGAGCCTCGTCCGGCGCCGGCACGCTGCAGCCCAGGACAAACCCGATCACGCCGTAGCTCAGGGCCACCAGCATCCGGGACAAGCGCAGGCCCATGAGCATGAACAACAGGCCGGTGGCCAATAGAAAGCCACCGACGACAATCTCCTGCCGGGCCAGCTCATCGACGATGAACGGTACATTCAGCGTGATCATTGAGTCCCCCCTGTCAATGACTGGTCAACGATCGGCGTCCCACGACCCACTCGAACAAGCCGGGGCCGGTTCAACTCGCCGGAGCCGGCGAGGGCACGAGCGGCGCCTGGAGTGCGGGCCGCGCGGGATGTGTCGTTTGGTACGACACCGAACACAGCCAGATGCAGATGACCCCTGCCCCCGCCCAGCCGCCGTGCTCCTGGACCCATAACCACAGGTCCGGCCAGCGACTGGCAAGCAACACCCCTGCGCCGGTCACAAGCAGAGCCGATCCCAGGATGGACGTCGCCAGGATCGACGCAAACCGTGGCGCCAGCACGCTCAGCACGAAGCCGACGAGGGCAGTCAGAGCCACCGGCCCGAGAACTTTGACCGTGACCTCTCGACCGTGCGGCTGTTCCCAGAAGTAGTCCCGCACGGTGGCCCAGGAGTACAGCGTCGTCCCCGTCGTGAGATACTCGCCCGTTCCCACGCCCAATCGAAAGTCCTCGAACGCCTGCCGCTCGTTCAGCAGGGCCGGGGCACTAAACGTCGCCGCCACAATCAGCGAGGCGACCAGCGCCACCGTCATCCCCAGGCACCACCGATAAACGACGTAGCCGATGGCTCCGGCCACGCCGGCCCCCACTACCAGCCCGATCAGTAGATCGACCTGGACCGAGCTGGCGAACTCCTTGCCCAGGATGGCTCCGACGGCCATGAACGCGAAAACGAACCCGACGCGCAGGACGCGGCCGCCCCAAAACGCCAGGATGAACCCGATAACAACGGCCGTGGCGGCCGCCCAGAACGAGTCCAGCCAAGCCGGCGCCGTCCCCGTCGAGCCGGCGTACAGCTCCCGCGCCCAACCCAACAGCTCCAGCGTTTTGCGCAAATCCAGCATCCAGCACCTCTCGCCACGTGTGGCGGGACTGCCAGATTACCTAATCTAACATTCAACGCAAGCCTGATGCGGCTAATTCTGCCTTCTTCGGGCGATCGCCCGCTGGACTTTAGGGCTCACGGCCCGGAGTGTACCAGAACCCCGTTCCGATAAACGGTGAGGTCGGCGCAGGCCTGAGGGGAGCTTGTCCTGAGAGTGAGCGCGAGGTTCCGCAATTTATAGGCCGGCTCGGGTTCCTCGACCTCGCATCCGATAGCCGAACCCCACCGGAATTTCCCGCCGTCGCGGGTGTACAACATGATATCGCTGCAGTTCGAGACGTCGATACCGGTGATTTTGTCGCCCGTCTCCGGTTGGCTGAACAGCAGAAACGCGAGTCGCACGGCATGTGCCCCGTCGCATTTCTCGCCGCGGAACTTCTCGTAGGAGCCTCCGACCGGCGGCGGCTCGGTCTGCACGCCCAGGATGCGCATCCAACCCGAGTCAGCCTCCACTCGCTCATATTCCTCGGGTAGCCGCACACCGTCCTTGTCCACCGGGATGTACTTGCCACGGTTGGTCAGCACCATGGCGATCGGGCGGCGATAGTCGCAGCAGACGCGGATGGTCCCGTCCATCCCGCGCTCGACCTGCAACACCCGGCGCACCCAGCCGGTGGCCGCCACCTGCTGAGCCACCTCTTCGAGCAGCTTGTCGTCCATGTAGGGTTTGTCGGGCAGCCGGATGGACGCCTGAATGCGAGGCAACCAGCCTTCCTGCTGAACCCACTCCGAGCCGGGCAGATATTCGAGCTGAATCTTCGGCTCGGGGTTGTACTTCGGATTCGACAGCACCTGGCCGCGCAGCCACTCCAGGCCGCAGATGCTCAGCACGATCACCGTCAAGACGCCGGCCACCGGCAACAGCGGGCCGAATCCGGCAAGGCGCGGTTCGTGCGAGCGTTCCTGCGCTCTGGACTTTCGCTTTTTCTTGACCTTGCGACTCAAGGATTCTCCACCCATCGGACCTCGCCGCCCGAGTCGCGGCGTGTCAGGTCCTGGCCCTCATGATAGCCGATTCAGTCGTTCTGGCCATAGGCCAGCTCGATGATGCGCTCGCACAACTGCGGGAAGCTCAGCCCCGCCCGACCCGCCGCCTTGGGCAGAAGCGAGTGGTCGGTAAAGCCGGGGATGGTGTTTACCTCCAGTGCGTACGGCTGATGCGTCCGGCGGTCCACCAGCCAATCGACCCGCGAGAAGTGCCGACACCCCAGGGCCTGGTGAGCGCGAACGCTCAGCGCCTGCACCTCCGCCAGGACCGCCGGCGGCAGGTCGATATCGAAACGATACTCCGTATCGTCGTCGAGATACTTGGCTTCGTAAGTGTAGAACTCGCGGCGGGTGCGGATCTCGATGGGCGGCAACGCCTGTGTGCCCAGGATGCCCACGGTCAACTCGTATCCGTCCACGAACGATTCGAGCAGGCACTGGCCGTAGCGAGCCGTCAACCGCTGGAGCTCGGACCGCAGCGTTTGGGCATCGCGGATGATCCGAATGTCGATACTGCTGCCCTCGGCGATCGGCTTGGCCACCACCGGCAATTGCCACGTCTGCACCACTCGGTCGATGTCGGCAGCGGTGACCACTTCGAACTGGGGCGTGGGCACTTCGGCTTCGACGAATCGACGCTTGGTGGCCACTTTGTCCATGGCCAGCGCGGAAGCGGCCGCGCCCGAACCGGTGTAGCGGATGCCGCGTTCTTCGAGCAGACTCTGCACACGCCCGTCCTCGCCGAACGCGCCGTGCAGCGCGATGAACACCAGGTCGGCCGGAATCTCCAGCGCGTCGAGCTTGTCGGGCGCGATGTCGCAGACCGTCACGTGGTGGCCGAGCGACTCGAGCGCCGCCGCGACGGCTCGGCCGCTCTTGAGGCTGACCTCGCGTTCACTACTGGGACCACCGGACAGCACGGTGATGGCCAGCGTCCGTCGGGTTTCGGCTTTCGCGGGCGTCCTGGCCACGGGTTGACGAGCAAGGCGCGTCATGGAAGACTCCGTTTCGTTGGCGGCCGGCGTCCTGCCGGCGGGAATGACGGCTGACGGTTCGATGGCGGACAGGTCGCTTTGCGGACCCGGGGTCAGCCGCTTGCCGCGCCCGCGCCATACCTCGATCTCCAGCTCCAGATTGACCGAGAACTTCTCGGCAACCGTACGCCGCACGAGATCGATGAGGTCGAGCACGTCGCCAGCCGTTCCCCCCTCGCGGGCGACGATGAAGTTCGCATGCTCGGGCGAGACCAACGCCCCGCCCACCTGGCGGTTCTTGAGACCGGCGGCATCGATGAGACGGCCGGCACTGTCACCCGGCGGGTTCTTGAACACGCAACCCGCACTGTGAGCACCCAACGGCTGACCGGCCTGCTTGATGTTCCAAATCTCCTGGTAGCGAGCCTGGATCTCCTGCGGATCGCCGGGCATGAGTTCGAGCGTGGCCGAGCAGATGACGGCGTCGCCCAACCGGGTGTGCCGATAGCTGAAGCCGACCTGCTCGCGATCGAGCGTCCGGAGCTCACCGTCAGCATCGATGACCACGACCTCGCGGACGACGTTGCCGATTTCGCCCCAGCGGCCGCCCGCGTTCATCCGGATGCAGCCGCCAAGCGTCCCGGGGATGCCGGCCATGCACTCCAGCCCGCTCAAGCCTCGGCGTACGGAAGCGAGCGTCAGCCGAGCCATGTCCACGCCGGCACCGGCGCGCACCCGCACCGGTCCGCGTCCCTGCGGGGTGCCGTTGCCCGAGCCCTCGGCCTCCCAGTACTCGACCTGCTTGAAGAACGGCGCGTCGAGCCGCACCACGACGCCGTCCACGCCGTCGTCGTCTACCAGCAGGTTCGCCCCGCCGCCCAGGATCCGCACCGGCACGTTCTCGCGACGGCAGCGTTTGATGAGCTCGGCGAGCTGCTCGAGATTCTGCGGGCGCACGAGGCACTCGGCCCGGCCCCCCAGGCGATAGCGCGTCAGCGGCGCCAGCGGTCGATCTCGCTCGACCGTACCAACTGCCGCCTCATCGGCGAGAAACGCATATGAGCGGAGCTCGTTCATGATCGCAGTTTCGCTTTGGTGCGACTCGCCTGCCGGCATTCTGAGGCAGGCTGGAAAACCTGCATCTCCACACCGGCCGGCGTCGCCTCTAGCCCGCCGTCGCGGGGGTAATATTCCGCGGCTGGGCGTTCTTTTCCTTCAATTCGGCCAGCAGGCTGTCGGCGATCTGCCAAACGTTGCCCGCGCCCATGGTGATCACCAGATCGCCCGGCTGCACCTCGTCGCACAGCATGGCCACAATCCGACCGAAATCCGGCTCGTACCGGGCCTCGCCGCCGTTGCGGTGAATCTCGTTCACCAGGTCGGTGGCGGCCACCAACTCCCGTTCGGACTCACTGTCCCGCACGAAATAGATGTCCGGCACGACGACGACGTCGGCCGCCGAAAAGCTGCGGGCAAAGTCGTTGAGCAAGAACCGCGTTCGCGAATGCTGGTGCGGCTGGAAGACCACGAACATCTTGCGCGGCGTGTAGAACTCGCGAGCGGCCTTGAGCGTGACCTGAATCTCGGTCGGGTGATGGGCGTAATCGTCCACGACGTGCACGCCCGCCTCAGTGCCGCGCAACGTGAGCCGGCGCTGCGCCCCGCGGAACCGGCCGACCGCCTCGGCCGCCGCTTGCAGATCCACGCCGCATCGCGCGAAGACAGCCATCGCCGCCAGAGCGTTGCTCACGTTGTGGCGGCCCGGAATGCCCATCATGATCTCGGCCACTCGCTGGCCGCGGAAGAGCACCTCGAAGCGGAAGCGGCCCTGCACAGTCTCCAGGATGCGCGGCTGCCAATCGGCCGCACCGCCGAACCCGAAGGTCTGGACCTCGGCGGGAATGTCCGCGGCCGCCCGCATGGCGTTGCGGTCATCGCCGTTGACCACCAGCAGACCATCGGCCGGCAGCAGTTGGGCGAACGTCCGGAACGACTCGATGATTTCGTCGAGATCGCGATAGTAATCGAGGTGATCTTCCTCGATGTTGAGAATGGTGGCGATCCGCGGCCTGAGGTTGTGGAACGAGCGATCGTACTCGCAGGCCTCGACGACGAACTGCCGGCCCGAACCGACACCGGAGCCACCGCCGAGTTGTTCGACACCCGCCCCGATGACGAACGAGGGGTCGAGACCTACCTCGCGCAGGACGTAGCTGACCATGGCCGACGTGGTGCTCTTGCCGTGCGTGCCGGCGATGGCCACACCTTCGAACTCCCGCATGAGCAGCCCGAGCAACTGAGCGTATTTGACGACGCGGGCACCGTTGCGTCGAGCGGCCTGCAGTTCGGGATTGGACTCCTTAACCGCCGCGGAGCAAACGACCAAGTCGCAGGACGCGGGGACGTTCTCGCCCTTCTGGCCGATGAACACGTTCACGCCCTGCTCGGCCAGCCGCTGGAGCACGGCCGAGTCGACGCGATCCGAGCCGCTGACCACGGCGCCGCGCCGCTGCAGGACGGCCGCCGCCCCGGACATGCCGCACCCGCCGATGCCGATCAGATGCACCCGCTTGCCGCGAGCCGTCCACTCCGCGGACGTGTCAAGCGAGCCGGCCGCGGAACCGTCGTGCTGGCGAGTCTCGGACACGGCGCGCACGATCACCTTGCCCCCGTTGCCGTTGCCTCCGAGCGGATGGTATTCCAGCTTTGTGCCGCGATCAGACAGGCAGCGCGTCCTTGCGCTTCGATCCATCTGTGTGTTCCCTATAGACGACGGTTAAGCGAAGCAACATCACCGGGGACTCCAAGGTTGCAGATGTCGTCCGTCCCCGCCAGAGCCTTGACCGGTGCCACAGTTGCGATTGATGGGCCGGCCCTTTCCCCAGCCGACTGGCAATCGTCGTCGGCCGTCGCGCCCTGGCCGACTCGGGCTCACATGTTAATCCATGGGCGAGCGTGTTCCAAGCAAGAAACCGACAGTTGTGGTAATTCACTTCCCCGGTTGCGAGTGGAACTCAAAAACGCACCCAATAGGCTTGTTTTATCGGGCTTTTAAGCGTGTTTGCTTGAACCATTTACGGCATGATGCGTGGACCGTCCGGCCGGATTCGTCACACGCAATGATCCACGCACTATCGCTGCAATTTTTCGCCTTGTTGGCTCACTTCCAACAGGCGCGCCGCGATACGATCCGCGCTGTCGGGCACGTCCAGACTCGACGCGGCACGCGCCATCCGCTCGCGCTCGGCGGCGTCACCCATGAGCCGGGCCAGAACGGGGCCCAGTTGTGCGGCGTTGGCCGTGGCGTCTTTGGCGTCGTCCAGGAGGACGGCAGCTCCAGCCTCGGCCAGAACAGCCGCGTTATGACGCTGATGCTGGTCCCGGTGGTACGGGTACGGGAACAACACCGACGGTTTGCCCATGGCCTGGATCTCCGACAGTGTCGAAGCCCCCGCCCGCGAGATGATCAGGTCGGCGGCGGCCATGGCCTCGGGCATGCGATCCGTGAACGCCAGTACGCGGTAACGCAGGCCCGTGTTCGACTGCCGGTACGCCTGCTCGACTCGCTCGGCATCGGTCGCCCCGCTCAGATGAAGCACCTGCCAATCAGCGGCCGCCACCGCCCCTGCCAGTGTCAGCATGGCCTCATTGATTGTCCGAGCCCCTTGCGACGCTCCCGTGACCAGAAGCATAGGCCGATGCGGATCGAGCCCGAACGATTCCCGAATTGCCTCCGGTGCCAAGCCAGCCGCTCGCCGGAACGCCGGCCGCACCGGACAGCCGCTGACCTCGATGGGCACACCGGCCGGAAAGTGTTGCCGTGTGACCTCCCACTGAGCGAACACGCACCGAACGTTCGCCCGGACCACCATGTGGCGGTTGGCTCGGCCGGGCACCGCGTCGGGATTCAGCAGAAATGTCGGGATCGCCAGTTTGGCCGCGGCGTAGACGGGCGGGCCCGAAGCGTAACCGCCCGCGCCCACGACGAACGCCGGCCGTCGGGCCGAAAATGCTCGCAGGCATGACCGCACCGATTGCCCCCATCGCAGCAGGAACTTCGGCCACCGCCACGGCTTGGCCGGAAAGGGCAGCACGGTCTGTACGACCGCCTCCACGCCGGCCGCCCCCAGGATGTCGCGATCGATCGGACGATCGGTGCAGAAGAAGGAAACGTCGGCCTCGTTCATCCGCCGCAGCGAATCGACGACCGACAACCCGGGAAACAGATGTCCGCCGGTGCCACCACCAGCAAAAACGTACCAGGGACGATTACTCATTGGATTGCTATTGGCATTGGTCAGTGGTCCGTTGTGGGCCCGTGGTCCATGAGTCCGTTGTGAACACAACTGACAAAAGGACCAAGGTCCCAACCCCTGACCACTGACAACGGACAGCCGATTCTTAACTCCGCTCCACGATCCCGCCATACCGGGGGATGCTCGCCAGGACACCCACCAGCACGCCGAGGAAGATCACGCCCGAGCCGCCCGCCGAGACCAGCGGCAGTGAAATGCCCTTAGTCGGCATCGAGACCGTGACCACCGCGATATTCATGACTGCTTGGATGCCGAAAGTCATGGCGATTCCGAATGCCAACAGCTTGCCCGTGGGGTCGGCGCAGTCGCGCATGATGAGCCGGCATTGCCACAGGAACGCCATGAGCAACGCAATGACCGCCACCGCGCCGATCACCCCGAGCTCCTCGCAGATGACCGAGAAGATGAAGTCTGTCCGCGCTTCGGGCAGGTAGCCTTTGACAAACCCGCGTCCCAGGCCGCGGCCGTAGAAGCCGCCGCTGGCGATGGTGCAAAGCGATTGAACGGCCTGGTAGCCCTTGCCGGCCGGATCCTCCCAGATGTCTAGGAAGGTCAGAAGGCGCGACATGCGGTGGGCCCGGCTGAACAGCAGATAAGCGAAAGCAGGAACGGCCGGGAGGATCAGCAGCAGCAGGTGCCCAATCCGCGCTCCGCCGACCAGGAGCATGGCCCCGCCGACGGCGCCCAGCAGGGCCGCCGTTCCGAAGTCCTCGATCCCGACCACGCCCACACCCAGGCCGATGGCGGCCACGGCGGGCAGAAAGCCGCGCGTGAAATGGCGAATGTCATGTCGTGGACGAAACGCGTCGGCCACTCGCTCGGGCTGGCCACTCAGGCCCCGCGTCATCCAGACCGCCAGGAAGATGGGAAGCATGATCTTGACCAGTTCCGACGGCTGAAACACCAGGTCGCCCGTGATTCGCACCCAGCGATAAGCCTCGTTGCGTTCGACGCCGATACCCGGCACGAACACCAGCGAGGCCGCGACGACGGCCGCGAGCAAACCGAGCGCCGCCGCTAAACCGTTGCCGGCCGTCCACAAACGATACGGAATACGGGCCACGATCAACATGGTGGTCAGACCGGCCGCGGTGAAGATCATCTGGCGGAAGACGCGCGATTCCCAGATGGAAGCGTCACCGACGGGCGCGTCGATGCGGGCGCTGGCCGAGAACGTCATGACCGCGCCGATGCCCATCAGCCCGACCGCAGTGGCGATGATCATCACCGAGCGAGCCCAGCCGCAGGCCTTCCGCTCGATGACAGCGTCATCCTGCTGCGAAACGGGATCGGGCTCGCTCTGTTCGGCATGCAGTGTGATGCTCATAGCCTCGCCCCTGCTGTCATGAACCGCCGCCACCAGGTCATCTCAACCGAATGGTGGCCAGCGCCACGCCCGCGAAAATGGCCGCCACCAGCCAGAATCGAATCACGGTCTGCGTCTCCGTCCAGCCTCCCAGGTGGAAATGGTGGTGAATCGGAGCCACGCGGAAAAACCGCTTGCCCGTCGTTTTGAAGTAGCCCACCTGGATGATGACCGACAACGCCTCGATCACGAACACGCCGCCCACGATGAGCAGCATCAATTCCTGGCGGGTCACGATGGCCACGTACCCGATCAGGCCGCCCAAAGGCAGCGAGCCCGTGTCGCCCATGAACACCTGGGCCGGATGGCAGTTGTACCAGAGAAAGCCCAGGCACGATCCCATGATGGCCCCGCACAGAATGGCCAGTTCGCCCGTGTCCGGAATATGCGGAAACAAAAGACGATGCGCCTGCGCGGGATCGCCGCCCATGGCCGAGAGAACCATGAACACGAAACTGCACAAGGCCATGCAGCCGGCGGCCAGACCGTCCATGCCGTCAGTGAGGTTAACCGCGTTGGACGTCCCGGCAGTCACCAGGACGGTGAGAATCAAAAACGCCGGAATGCCTAGCAGGATACCCGGTTTGTAAAAGGGCACGACCAGGATGCGGAACGAGGGCAGCGCTTCGGACGCCCCGCGCAGCATCGCCATGTTCGAATTCTCCTGCCCGTAGCGATACACGAAGATGCCCAGGAGCACGCCGAGGCCGATTTGAAAGAGCAGCTTTTCGTAGCTCTTCAGCCCGTCGCGGGTGCCGCTGCGGCGGGCCACCGTGAGCTTGAGCCAGTCGTCGATGCCGCCGAGCACGGTCAGCCAGACCATGCAGAACAGCCCCAAGCGGATGTAGTAGTTCCGCAGATCACTCAGCAGGAGCACGCAGATGGCGATGGCCGAGATGATCATGATCCCGCCCATGGTCGGCGTGTTCTTCTTGTCGCGGAGGAACTCGTTGAGCCGGCTGTGGTCGAAGTCGGCGTTGTCCCCGATCTTTCGCATCGCCAGCTGGCGAATGACCTTGGGACCGATGAACCACACGATGGCGAAGCCCAGGAGAATCGCGCAGGTCCCTCGAAACAGAGGATCCTTGTACGCGTAGGGGCCTTCGGGCCAATCACGCCACCATTCGTAAAGCAGGTAAAGCACGCTGCACTGATCCGATCATAAATCCACGCGAGGTGGAGGACATCCTTGTTTCCACCGGCTTACCGCGACGGCGAGGCAAGGCGGCCCGTCGCCGGGCCGGAACGCTCGGAGTCCCGGTGAGCCACTTGCCGCGACGCGCTGCCGCGCGAGCCGCGCGTTTCCGCCCAGCCGCGAATCTGTTCCGCGAGTTTCTCCAGCCCCAGGGCCCGCGACCCCTTGATCAGGATGGTGTCGTCGGGCCGCAGGTACGACGTCAGGCGCTTGCGGGCCGTTTCGGTCGTGCCGAACGCGTGTGTTTCGATCGCCCCGCCGCTGGCCTGCTTGACGGTCTGGGCGACCAGCTTGGCCCGCTCGCCCACCGCCACCACCATCTGCACGCCCGCGTGGGCGATCTTTTCGGCGGCCTCGCGGTGAAGCCGCTCGGACTCGCTGCCCAGCTCGCGCATGTCGCCCACAATCAGGACGCGTCGTCGGGGAGCCTTCATGTCCTGCAGCACGTCCACGGCAGCAGCGAGCGAAGCCGGGTTGGCGTTGTAAGCGTCGTTGATGAGCGTCAACCGCCCCACCCGCAGCGTCTCCAACCGCATGGGCGGCAGCGTGAACGTCGCCAGCCGAGCGGCAATTTCCTCGTGGTCCATCCCGAACCGCCGAGCCACCGCAATGGCGGCCAGGGCATTGGACACGTTGTGCCGCCCGGGCACAGCCAGGCAATACTGGAACCGGTCGTTGATGGTGAACTCGACCGAACCGGTCAACTGGCCATCCGCTCCCGGACTGACCTTCGGCGCGTACGCGGTGAGCCGCAAGTCGGCGTCCGGATTGCGTCCGAACGTCACCTTCTTGATCTTGTTGAACGCACGGTCGCGCTTAAGCCCCGCGGCAACCGCTTCACAGTCGTGATTGAGAATCGCACAACCACCCGGACGCAGGAACTTGAGCAGCGACAGCTTCTCATCGGCGATCTTCTCCAGCGAGCCGAGGCCTTCGAGATGGGCTTCGGACACGCCGGTAATCACCGCGACCTCCGGCTCGATCAGGCGAGCCAGTTCGGCGATCTCACCGGGCGCGTTGGTGCCGACTTCACAGATGACGAACTCATCGGACGGCTCGACCGACAACAGCGTCAACGGCACACCGATGTTGTTGTTGAAGCTCTTGATCGACGCTCGGCCCTTCCATCGCTCGGACAGCAGATGGGCGATCATGGACTTGGTGGTAGTCTTGCCGTTGCTGCCCGTGACTGCGACGACGGTGACCGCTTCGAGCAGACGCAGTCGGCAGTACCGCCCGAGCCGTCCCAGCGCAGTGATCGTGTCGTCCACGCGGATGAGGATGGCGTCCGGCGGGATCTTCGCCGCCTCCGGCGTCTCCATGAGCGGTGAGGCCCACTGAAAGTCGTGCCGCACGATGGCCGCCATCGCGCCGGACGCGAACGCCTCACCGATGAACTGGTGACCGTCGAATCGCTCGCCGCGGATGGCAAAGAACAGATCGCCCGGCTTGACGTCGCGTGAGTCCGTCGTCACCCGGGTGACGCTGCCCGGCAGGGTCGAGCGATCGCACGTGCCCTCCGTGGCGGATACAACTTCTTCGAGCGTTAAAGGCTTCATGCCGACAGTGCTCTCTTTCTCTGCTCCCGAACCCCGCCCTCAGCCCTCGAGCCTCAGGCCTCAAGCCTCAAGTCTCAAGCCTTTCCCCGCAGACACTCGGCCGCAATTGCAGCGTCATCGAAGGGGAACTTCTCGCTGCCGATCTGCTGATACGTTTCATGCCCCTTGCCCGCCAGGAGCACGATGTCGCCGGGCCGAGCCATCTCGATGGCGATGGCAATGGCCTTGCGACGATCGGGCTCGACCTGCACGCGCGGCAGATCTGCCGCGGCAAAGCCGGCCATCGCGTCGTGGATGATCTGCATGGGATCTTCCGAACGCGGATTGTCGCTGGTCAGCAAAATACGATCGGCCCACTGGGCCACGGCGCGGGCCATGCGCGGGCGCTTCGTGCGATCGCGGTCGCCGCCACAGCCGAACAACACGATGAGCCGGCCTCGATTGGCATACGGCCGCAGCGCGGACAGCACGTTCACCAGTGCATCATCGGTGTGAGCGTAATCGACGAACACCGAAAAACCGCCTCGGCCGTTTCGTTCCTCGGGCACCGGCACTCGCTGCAATCGACCGGGCACGAAGGTCACCGACTCCAAGCCGTGCAGAATGGTCTCGAGCGGCAAGCTTAGCCCGAGCCCGGCCGACGCCGCAGCGAGGCAATTCTGCACGTTGTGATTGCCGATGAGCGGCGTGAAGAACTCGAGTGTCTGTTCGCGATCCGGCAAAGGTCCGCGATTCGCCGCGTTGCCCGGCCGCACCTGCAATTCGAAGCGCGTCCCGGCCGCCGACTGCTCGATGATGCGAGCGGACACTTCGCAGGCCGACGGCGTCGAACCGCGCGTCTTTTCGCCCGGGCCGCCCACGATGCCGTACCGCACCACGGCGGCCCGGCAATCGGCCAGAATCCGGGACGAAGCCGGATCATCACGGTTCACCGCGGCTACCGCGTCGCGTGCCAGACCATCGAACAGGCGCTTCTTGGCCCGCAGATACGAGTCCATGTTGCCGTGATAATCGAGATGATCGCCGGTGAGGTTGCTGAACACGCCGACGGCAAAGTGCAATCCGTCGCACCGCCCCTGGTCGAGAGCGTGGCTGGACACTTCCATCACCGCATGCGTGGCGCCCGCCTGGTAAGCCTCGGCCAGATAGGCCGCCAGATCGACGGCCGGCGGCGTGGTCATCGATGCTTCGATCCGGCGCGAAAGCAAGTCATATTGGACGGTGCCCAGCAGCGCCGTGGGACAATTGGCCGCCCGAAGAATGGCCTGCGTGAGGTAACAGAACGTGCTCTTGCCGTTGGTGCCGGTGATCCCGACCAGTTGTAACCGTTTGTTCCGCAGTACTGCGTCCAGTCCGTTCAACGCGCAAGCCAGCCGCCCTGCCACGCCCCGTGCGGACGCGACCTGCAGTACGGCCACGTTCTCCGGCACGCTCACCGGCTGTTCGCAAACGATGGCGGCTGCGCCGGCGCTCACGGCGGAGGCCACGAACTGATGCCCGTCAACTTTGGTGCCTCGCACAGCCACGAAGCACGCGCCCGGGCCGGCCTGCCGGGAGTCTTCCACAATGCGAGTGACCAGCGGATCCGTCGCTCCCTGCCAACGATCGATGAGCCCGGCCTGGCGAACCAGGCGGCTCCACTGGACTGCATCACCTTGCGCGATCATGAAACCCCATCCTTCACGCGGGCGCCGGCCGCTCGCCGACGGATGCTATGTTACACCCAAACCCGGCCGCGTCCATGCCGGCCCCGGCACGCCCTGACGAATGCCTGTGAGTTTTGCGGCACGCACGCGCGGTGAGCACGCCGAGAAGTCTGGGCGAATGCCTCGCCACATCGGTGAACGCTTGCGGCCTCGCTCAATCGCCGCTCGTCAGCACCACCTCGGCGCCGTCCGAACCAGTCGGCGGATCGTGCGGAACGTTGAGATAATTGAGCGTGAACTCGAGCACTTCCCGGACACCCGGCAGCGCCACCTGCGAGCCGTAATAGCTGTTCTTCTTGGGATGACGAACCATGATCAGCACCACGACCGCCGGATCGCGGGCCGGTGCAGCGCCGATGAAGCTGGCCAGATACGCCCCCGGCTCGTAGCCGCGGCGTCCCTGGTTGATTCGCGGAATCTGAGCCGTCCCCGTCTTGCCCAGGGCCTGCCAGTGTGAGAGCTTGCAGGCTCGACCCGTGCCCGACGTAACCACGGTTGTGAGGATTTCCGTCATCTCGCGAGCGATGGCCGGATCGAGAACCCGGCGTCGCTCCTGCGGTTCCGTGTAGTCCTCGAGGATTTCTCCGTCGTCGCCGACGATCGCAGCCACCACGCGCGGCTTCAGGAGTTTACCCCCGTTGACGATGGCGCTGAAGGCGGTCACCAGCTGGATCGGCGTGACGGCGATTTCCTGACCCATGGGGACCGACAACGTCGAACCGCTCGTCCAGCGCCGAAGGGGAAGCATCAATCCCCGATCTTCTCCCGCCAGGTCGATACCGGTCTTCTCGCCAAAACCGAACTCGTGCAGGATGTGATAAATCCGCGGGTTGGTCATCCGCTGCCCCAGAATGGCCATGCCGATGTTGCTCGACATGGCCATGACTTGTTCCACCGTGAGGGAGCCGTGCGGATGCGAATCCCGCAAGATGCGCTTGCCCACTTGATACGCGCCGTTGTGGCAGTAGATGACCTCCGTTCGCTTGGCCACGCCGTCGGTCAGCGCGCCGGCCATGGTGTAAGGCTTGAACACGCTGCCCGGCTCGACGGGATCGGTCAAGATACGGTTGCGCCGAATCTCGGGGCTGATGTTGCCCGGATTGGCGGGATCGAACGTGGGGTAGTTGGCCATGGCCAGGACTTCGCCCGTCTTGGGGTTCATCACGATGCCCAGGGCCGACGTGGCGTTGTGGTACGTGACCCGCTCGGCCAACTGTTCCTCGAGCTTTTCCTGGATGGCAGTGTCGATGGTGAGGACCACGTGCAAGCCGTTCTGGGGCGGCTCGTACGAGTTGGGCTCCTGGAACAGGGCTCGCCGGTGCACGTCGCAGAATACGACCCTCCTGCCCGGCTTGGCTTCAAGCTTGGAGTCGAACGCCAGCTCGACGCCTTCCAGCCCCTTGCCGTCCTTTCCCACGTAGCCGAGTACGTGAGCGGCCAGGTTGCCCATGGGATACGTGCGAGTCGGTTCGCGCTGGACCTGCACGCCGCGCAGCCGCAGCTTGGCCAGCTCGCTCCTGAGATCGTCCTTCACCCGGCAAAGCACGACGTAAGCGGGCGACGTCGGGCGGGCAAGCTTTTCGCGAATGTCCTTCGCCGGCAGGCCCAGCACGGGAGCCAGCAGTTCCGCCGCCTCGTTGTGATCGGGAATCAGCCGTGGATCGGCAAAGACGCAGTATTCATCCCGCGTGCCGGCCAGAACGCGAAACCGCCGGTCGAGGATGACGCCGCGGGCTCCAGGAATGGTGATGACCTGAGTCTGCCGGCGATACGACCAATCACGCAGCGACTCCGCCATGGTCGTGTTGATGTACACCAGCCGCCCGATCAGCCCCACCAGGCACAGACACAACAGCACGATCAACGCCTGCCCGACCCGCGCGCGCTGACCCGTGGTGACCATCCGCATCCCCTTGACTACTCAGTCCATCTGAATCTCTGCCCGCCCCGGCGGCAGCATACCTTTCGTGCGACGTGTCCCCCTGATCTGCGACAGTCGGATCTCGGCGGATCTCACCGCCTCTTGGTGGCGGTCTTCGATTCGCCGGACTTACGGACGGGAGCCGGCTCCGTCACGGGCCGCAACTGGGTCGAGCGCTCGCGAATCGACGGCGGAGCCCGCAATGTCCACAGCGTCATTTCCTGGGCCCGGATCTGCCGCTGGGCTTCGGCTTCCTCGAACTGCAGTTCCTGGATCCGTCGCAGCACCCGCGCTTCTTCCACGCGGATCGCGACCACCGCGATCCCGATCGCCGCCAACCCCACCAGCAGCACCAGCATCCGCGGGATGGTCATGCCGAGGGCCTGCCCTTTCCGGAGGAACTCGAGATCGGCTTGCGCGGCAGCTTGATCTTATCGCCCGGCTTCATCTTCTGGGGGTCGATATTCGCGTTGAGCTTCTTGATCTCCTGCCAGTACTGCGAGGATCCCAGTTCCCTGCGCGAGATCGAACCCAGCGTGTCGTTCGGCTTGATTTCGTACCAGCGGTACAGCTGGTCGTCCTTGTCGCTCTTGTCGCCCTTGTCGGCCTTCTTGTTGTCGCTGCTCTTGGCGCTGCTGGCCGACTTGGACGGTTTCTCGTTTTCCTTGTCGGTGGACTTGGCGCTCTTGGTTTCCGCGTCCGTGCTCGGCCGCACGGGCACCAGGCCCGACAGGCTCAAACGAGGAATCGATTCTTCCGCCTTGGCGGCCGCCGTCTTCTTGGCCGCGGCCGTTTCAGCGCTTCGCTTGCTCGTTTCCGCGGTCTTGGCCGTCGAGGCCGAGGTGGCAGCGGTGTCTTTCTGCGACGAACCAGCCGCGGTGACCTTCCGCTGGTCGTTCATGAACTGTTCCATGCTGACCGGCTGGCCGGCCAACCGCACGTGAACCCGTTCAAACATCTCGGGCGGCAGATCCGGAATCAACAGCTTCTGGCCCTGCCGGATCGTGTCGGCGTCCTTGATCCGCCCCTCGTTCGACTTGGCCAGGAAGTCCACAAGACGCTTGTCGCTGCTCTGATAATGCTTCTGGGCGATGCGAACCAGACTATCGCCACTCTGGACTTCGTACTCTCGCGGTGCGCCAGGCGGCGGGGCCACTTTGCCCGTCCCCGTGTCTTTGCTGGCGATAGCCGTCACACTCGGGGCCGGCGGATCGCTCTGGGTGGGCGGTGCGATATGCGGCGTCGGCTCAGGCTGCGGCAGTTCGGGGGCTGTACGATGCACGCCTACGAACGGCAACGGGGAACCAATGTCGGTATCTCCCCGCATGGAATCGGCGCTGGCCACCGACATGCCGGGATTGAGAATAGCCGGGGCAGGAAGGTCCGGCAGGTCCTCCGACCTGACAATGCGATCTTCCAGATAACTCTCCAGCGGCTCGGACTCCGGACTCGATCCGACCGGCCGCGGTTGGGCGGGCGCGGCAATCTCAGGCTGGGCGATGTCGCCACGAATTTCGCCGCTCAACACGGACTTGTTGGCTGGTGTGCTCTGGACGAGGCTCGGGGTCAGACTGTCGCCCGGCGGCGGAACGCTGCCGGTGTGCGACAGGAGAACCGCGAAGACGACGATGAACCCCAGCCCGACAAGCAGCCCGATCTTGGTTTCTCGGGTCATCTGAACCTCCGTGTTCGGCCCTTCACTCCGTTGCCGCCACTGATTGCAGGACTGCGACAGGTTGGGGCCGCTCTCTGCACTGCCGGCCAACCGGCGGAATCAGTCCGTTCCGCAATCCAATCCGCTTCACCTCGCCGAAGCTGCCGACCTGCACATGACATTATGACGTCACAACAGAAGCTTCGGATCGATCCGCGATCCTCTAGATCCCGACGTCCGTCCGCCGGGCCACCCGCAACTTGGCGCTGCGGGACCGCGGGTTCCGCTGCATTTCCTCGCTCGAGGGGCGGATCGGCTTTTTGGTTGCTATTTCATACAGCGCCGCCCGCTTGCGATCAAGGAAATCCTGTTTGACGACGCGGTCCTCACCGCTGTGGAACGCGATCACGCTGATTCGCCCTCCCGGGGCGAGACGCCGCGGGGCAGCCTCCAGCAGCGCGGCCAGGTTTCCCATCTCGTCGTTGACCGCCATTCGCAACGCCAGGAACGTCCGCGTGGCCGGGTGAATCTTCTCGCGCCGCGACTCCGGGGACGAGCCGACGGCCGAGCAGACGATCCGGACCAACTGCTGCGTGGTGCGAATCCGCCCGTTCCGCCGCACCTCGCAGATGCGCTTCGCGATGCGCCGGCTGAACCGCTCCTGGCTGTTGAAAAAGATCAGGTCCGACAGTTCGTTCTCGCTCAGGGCGTTGACCAGATCGGAGGCGGTTTCTTCCAGCCGGTCGTCCAACCGCATGTCCAGCGGGCCGTCCTCGGTAAACGTCAGACCCCGCGTCGGGTCCAGCAACTGGTCGGTGCTCACGCCGAGGTCGGCGAAAATCACATCCACCCGGGCCAGCCCCAGGGAGTCCAAAACGGTTTCCAGCTCGCGAAAATTGGCCCGGATCAGATCGATATGAGGCCGGGCGTAGGCCCCGTCGAACAATCGCGCCCGCGCCCGTTCGAGATTGCCCGGATCGACGTCGAGGCCGATCAGCCGGCCGCTTTCGCCGATCGCCTGTGCGAACAACCGCGCATGCCCGCCGTGGCCGACCGTCGCATCGACCACGACCTCGCCGGGCCGGGGCGCCACGAACTCCATGACCTCCCCGCACAAGACCGGCTCGTGCGCGATTGTTCGCCCATCCATCGCGGGACCTCGCAGCGGCTGGCGTACCGCATATTCTACGCATGCCGGCCCGGGCCCGGTCCGCTCCCGCGGAACCGTCCCGCGCTGACGAGGCCCGATCCGCCTCACGGCAGGCGGCGTCAAAAAAAGGGGCGCGTGCGGCGTCCGTGCCGACGCGATGTCCCCTGATTTCCAGGACAGGCCTCCGTGCCGTCACGCATGCCGTCACCCGGCCGCCGGGACGACGGACTCGCCCGCGTCGTCGAGTCCATCCTTCGTCAACAGCGTTGCGCTTGCGCGCTCCTGATGAGGCAGGCTTCGAGCCATCCGTTGCTCGTGACGCCTGGAAATGAATCAGCCCGGCGACTCCGTTCGCTTCAGCTGCTGAATCCGCTCGGGCCTTGCCGGCAGGTCCGCCGCCGCGCCACGACGAAGAACCTGCCCGCCTGCTTTCCCCCGTGCTTCCACTGGCTGCGGCACCCCGGTCACGTCCCGTGCCGGATGTCGCGTCGCCCTTTCAACGTCCGTTTGATCCCGTCCTACTCTCTATCCGGCTGACAGCTGATTGCTGACAGCTGTAGCTAATAACCCATTCACCCGCCTCGCTGGGCCTGCTGTTGCGCTCGTCGCAAGAGATCTTGATAACGTTGCTGGTTAGCCGCCATGAACGCTTCGTGATCCTTGCGGTTCCACAGCACCAGGTGATCTCGTGCCCCGGTCAACGTGACCGGTCCGGAGATCCCCGCGAAATCGAGTAGCCGTTGCGGTAGCACCACCCGACCTTGGCGATCCACGTCCAGGATGGCCGCCATTGAGTAGAACAGGTCCTCGAAATCCTCTTTTTCCTGAGCGGGCGGCAACGACGCGTGGTACTGCTCGGAGTACGCCTCGTAGTACCGGTCACCATACAGGCTTAGCGTGCCGCGCCGACTTCCCGGGACCAGATAGAAGCGGGTGCCGTCCTTTTCGGGGTCCATGGCCGACCGAATGCTCGCCGGAATCGACAAGCGATTCTTGCTGTCGATCGTCAGCTCGTAGGTTCCGGTGAAGAGCATGTGACCTCAGATCTGTCCGGACCACGCTTCCTCCCTTTTTTCCCACTTCGTGGGATTTCATACCACATTCCCCCACCCGGTTCAAGTAGTTTCCGCACAAAAAGATTGAGACGGCAAGATTTGCGCTCGTCGCTTTTTCGTCACCCCAACTTGTTGGGGGTTTTCCCGCGACATACCCAAGAAGGTTGGTATACTGTTCGGCTCTGATCGCGCACGATCCAGACTGGCCCTGTTCACTGCATGTGGTTTTCGTCAGGAGGAACGATGGCCGCAGCCGGAGCATGCCGACGGGTTCTGATTGTCGATGATGATCAGGCGTTCACCCACCTCGTCCAAACCTGTCTGGAAGAGGCCCACTTCACGACCACCATCACCACCACGGGCGCGCGAGCGATCGAGCACATCGTCACGCAAGGAACGGATCTGATGCTCCTGGATTTCCGGCTGTCCGACATGGACGCCAACCAGGTGCTGGATGCGCTGGATCGGCGAGGCTGCCGCGTCCCGTTTCTCGTCGTCACCGGCCGCAGCGACTGCGCACTGGCCGCCCAGTTGATCAAACGAGGTGCCTGCGATTACCTCTTGAAAGAACCCTGCCTCACCGAACTGTTGCCATCCGTCGTCGAGCAGGCTTTCGCGCAGGTGGACCGGGACCGCCGGCTCGCCGACGCGGAGCGCCGCATCCACGAGCAGCATCGGCTCCTCCAGGCCGTGCTCGAAGCCCTCCCGCATCCGCTCTGCGTGATCGATGCCGTCAACCACGACGTCAAACTGATGAACCGATCGGCACGGATGTCGGCCCGCCATCCTCTCTCGCTCAACTCCAGCAGCCGCGGAAGCGAAGACCCGAACTGGCTGGCCGGCGACTCGCCCATCGCCGAAGTGCTCAGGACCCGAAGCAGTTTGGCGTTCGAACACGTGGAGTATGACGGCCACGAGCAGGCCAGCGTGCACGAGATTTACCTCTACCCTGTGCTGCGGGCATCGGGGGAAGTCCACGAGGTGGTCGAGTACAGTCTGGACGTGACCAGCCGAAAGCGCGCCGAACAGGCCTTGCGGCAAAGCGAGGCCTGCCTGCGTCAGGCCGTCGAATCGCTCCCGTTCATCCTGGTCTCCCGCGAAGTCCCCAGCCGCCGGCTCACGCTCATGATGGGCGCGGTACGCGAGATCATCGGGTATGAGCCTCACCAGTTCCAGGAAGATGTGGACCTGCTGATGAAGATGATCGACCCACAGGATGTGGAGTCGGTCATAGCCGCCGCCAAGCACAGCATCGCCAACCGCGAGACGTTCGATCTCGAGTTTCGCGTTCGACACGGAATCACCGGCCGCACGGTGTGGCTGCGGGCCCAGGGAGCGCCGATTTACGACGAGGAAGGCAATTTGTTGCGGGTTGATTCGATTCTCGTCGATATCACGCGCGAAAAAGAATTGGCCCGCGAGCGGGAGGAGCTCGACAACCGTCTGCAACAAGCCCACCGGCTCGAAAGCCTCGGCGTGCTGGCCGGCGGGATCGCTCATGACTTCAGTAATCTGCTGACCATCATCAACGGCAACGTGCAGTTTCTGCGGGAGTCGATGACCGCCGATCCCGTCCAGGCCAAAGCCCTCGCCGACATCGAGGCCGCCGCCCGCAGTGCCGGGGATATGACCCGGTCGCTGCAGGCGTTCAGCCGTCCCAGCAAACCGCACATCGTCCACCTCGACGCCAACACGATGATTCACGAGGTGTATCGGTTCCTCCGCCGGCTCATGCCCGTGCGCGTGGACTTCCAGTTCTTTCCCGCTCCGAAAGCCTGCCTGGTGGCGGCGGACCCGGCGCAGATGCAGCAGGTGCTCATCAATTTGTGCATCAACGCCCGCGACGCTATTAAAGGCACTGGCCGCGTGATCTTGCGTACGCGGCAGATCACTTCCAGCGAACTGCCCACCCGATTGCGATTCGAAGCCGACAACCGCGAGTACGTCGAAATCTCCGTGCGCGACTCCGGTTGCGGCATGGACGAGCAGACGCTCCGACACGTGTTCGATCCGTTCTTCACCACCAAGGCCAAGGACCAGGGCACCGGCCTGGGATTGGCGATCACGTACAAGATCATTCGGGCTCACGGCGGGATGGTGGACGTGGTGAGCGAACCCGGACAGGGAACCGAATTCCGGGTCTATTTGCCTGCCGCCGCTCCTGCCCCGGAAAGCACTGCTCCGGCCACGCGGCCGCCCCGTGGCACCGAACGTGTGCTCGTGGTTGATGACGAACCCATGATCGCCAGCCTGGTCAAGACGCTGCTGGAAGGCAACGGTTACCGGGCCGCGGTCGCCCATCGCCCGGAACAAGCGATCGCTCTGGCCCGCGACTCCACGGAGCCGATCGAACTGGCGGTCATCGATTACGAGTTGCCGGGCATGAGCGGCGACAAGTGCCTTCTCGAGTTGCGCAACCGGTGGCCCGATCTGAAAGCCATCCTAATCACTGGATACGAGATCGATCCGGCCGAGCTGAACCTGTTCGACGTGCGCATCCTGCAGAAGCCGTTCTCGTCGCAGTCCATCACGCAGGCCGTTCGCACCGCTCTCGACGGCACGGCGTAACCCGCCGCCGTCCGCGCGACGGCGTGTGGGGATCACCATAGAGGCTCAGAGGCGCAGAGAAGCCGGCTTTGCCAGAAAGAGCCGCCAACAATGAATGTCCGGCTCACGGCTGATAGCTGATAGCTGAGAGTTGAGAACTGACAGCTGATTCAAGGCTCGACGAGCCCTTCCCGAATGGCGTACCGGGCCAGTTCCACGCGGTCGTGAATATCCAGCTTGGACATGAGCGAGGCTTTCTGCTTGTCGGCGGTCTTGTAGCTGATGCCCAGAATGGCGGCGGCGTCCTTCAGGCTGACGCCGCGAGCCAGCACCCGCAGAAGCTCGCGCTCGCGCGGGCTGAGCATGCTCAAGCGGCTCCGCGGAGGATTCTCCAGCCGAATCTCGTCGCCCTTGATCACTAGCCGATTCATCACCTCAGGCGAGAAATGAATCCGCCCCGAAGCCACACTCCGCACCGCTTCGGCCAGCGAGGCCAATCCCTCGTGCTTGGTCACGAAGCCGTTGGCCTTGACGCGCAACGCCTGTTCCAGATGCTCGTCGTGTTCGTACGCCGTCACGAGGATGAACTTGGTCTGCGGTGCCCGCGACCGAATGATCTGGATGGCATCGAAGCAACTGATGCCCGGCATGTCGATGTCCATGAGCACCAAGTCGGGCCGAGTCTCGATCGCCTTGGTGATCGCATCGTCGGCGTCCTCAGCCACTCCGACGATCTGGAAGTCGGGCTCGCGCGAAAGACTTCCACTGACACTATCACGAACCAAGCCATGATCGTCAACGACGAGAATACGAATCGGGCGGTCCAGAGTCTGGGCGGGCGAGGTCATGCTCATGGTCTCCTCCTCACACGGCAATGGATAGCCGACATGGATGGGATCGTGCATGAACGATACCGTGTGGTTTTATATCGGGCATTTGCCTGGCAGACAAGCAACGAAAGGTAATTGAGGTGAATACCCTGGCTTCAAAAATCCTGCCCGAGAACATTTTTATATAAGCATTCCCAACGATGACACCACACACTCAGCTCCGCGTGGTGTGTCACCCATTCGCGCGCGCGTTCGCCGAATCGTTTGGCCTGTTGGCGATCGCACAAAATGGTTTCGATTGCCTCGGCGATCGCGTCAGGACAACGCGGCTCGACCAGCAGACCGGTCTGGCCCGAGCGGATCAGATCGCGGCATCCGGCCACGTTCGTCGCCACAATCGGCAGCCCGGCAGCCATCGCCTCCAGTAGCGAGTTAGGCAGCCCTTCCGTCCGCGAACAGAACACGAACGCGTCGGCAGTGCGCAGCAGGCTGGGCACATCCTGCCGCTGACCCAAGAGTCGCACGCGATCGTCGAGGCCCGAGGATCGAATAATCTGCTCGACCACCGGCCGGTACGAACCGTCTCCGCACAACAGGAATTGAAACCGCCGGCGCGATCGGAGTCGGCGCATCGCTTCGAGCATCTCCTCGAACCCTTTGACGGGGTCGAGCCGGCCCGTCCACAGCAGCAGACTCTCATCCGGTGCCACACCAAGCGCTGCCCGATCCAGCGGCGGTGCCGCCGCGATCGCCTGCGCATCGACGGCACCCCACTCGCACCGCAGCCGGGACCAGGGGATGCCGGCCCGCCGGTGCAAATGCTCGAGCACCGATGGCGAGTTGCCCACCTCAAATCGGCACAGCCGACAGGTGAGGCCGTCCACAGGCAAATGCCACGCTCGTTCGACCTCCACCGTTTGGATCTCGTTGATGATTCGCCGCGGCGGGATACCGGCCAGCGGTGCGATGAAGCGTGAAGCTATATTGGCGTGAAACAGCAGAGCATGCAGGATGTCAGGCGGGTCGGCGACCAGCAGTTGCCACAGCCGCCACAGAGCACCGATATTCCAGACAGACCGCGCGCCGCAACCCAACACCGGGATGCCGGCCTCGCGTAATCGCTCGCCGACAGGACCCACCTCGGCCAGACAAATCACACGGATTGCAAACGTTTCCCGCGACAGGCGGGTGGCCAGGCGGTACAGGTGCAGCGGCACGCCGCCGACCTCAAGGTCCGTGATCAGGTACGTGAGTTTGATCCGTCTGTTCACGGACTGCTTCCCGTGCGTGAATGATCCCGTGCGTGAATGAACAGCCAACGAGCCGGACGCATCGGCGAGCGGTCACACTGTTTGTGCCTGACGCCCCTCGCCCGAACGATCCGAACCGGACCGCGACGCGACCTTACCGCCCGTTCTGGATGACCGCCCGCACGTTCCCGCCGTGCCGGGCCAGGAGTTCCTCGGCCTCTTCGCGGCTCACGCCGCACAATTGCATGACAATTCCGGTCTTCACGCGGCCGTTGGCTGCATGTAGCAGTTCGAGACCTTTCTCGCGATCCACGCCCGTAATGCGCGAGATGATCCGGCCGCCACGATCGATCAGCTTGCGATTGGAATACGCGTTGACGTCCACCATGAGGTTCTCGTAGACCTTGCCGATTTGAACCATGGCGATGGTGGTGACCATGTTCAGCACCAGCTTGGTGGCCGTGCCCGCTTTCATGCGGGTCGAGCCGGTGATCACCTCCGGGCCCGTCAACACGCGAATGGAGACGTCGGCCTGGTCGGGAAACTGTTCGAACGGCACGCAGGCGAAGAAGACCGTCTTGGCCCCATGCTCTTTGGCGTAACGAATGGCACCGTGTACGAAGGGCGTGCTGCCACCCGTGGCGATGCCGAAGACCACGTCGTTAGGCCCGACCTTCTTCTCGGCCATGGCATCGGCCCCGCCCTGCTCGCTGTCTTCCGCCCCTTCGACCGCCTTGAACATGGCCCCCATGCCGCCAGCGATGACACCCTGGACCATCTCGGGCGGCGTCAAGTAGGTCGGCGGGCACTCGGAGGCATCCACCACGCCCAGCCGTCCGCTGGTCCCCGCCCCCACGTAGATCAGACGGCCGCCCGCCCGGAACGCCGCCACCACCAGCTCGATGGCGGCCACGATGGCCGGCTTCGCCGCCGCCACCGCCGCCGGAACCGTTGCATCCTCGCTGTTGATCAGGTCGAAGCTCTCAGCCACGGACATCTGATCGATGTTCATCGATCGCTCGTTCCGCAGCTCGGTCATGAAGTGTCCGCGATCCTGCATAGCCATCTCCTGGCGGATTGCTGCCGCCGACCGGCAGACGGTGCGGATTCAGGTCCGAACCCGCACCTTTGCGGTAGCCAAGTCGCTTCACGACAATAGCTTGCGTTCGTCCAGCCGCCGGCGTCGCGCCTGCCTGGGTATTACATAATACCCGCCATAATCTACCGGCAGCGCCTTTGAATGTCGATGCGCCCGGCGGCCCGCGCGACGCCACATCCCATCCGTCCCAGGCCGTCCCTTCCCCGGCAATCGCGGCCCCGATTTCTCTGGGCGCGGGCAGCGCCAAGATGTAGAATCGTCTTAACTAAATCCTTTTTTCCAGCCGTTCTACGGCGGACGGGGTGACGGCCGCCTCCGGCTGATTCCAGGGGGAAGCACGATGAGGATTTCGGCCACTACGGCGACAATACTGCTGTGCTTCATGGCCACCGGCAGCAGCGATGCCGCCAGCGAGGTCCAGGGACGACTCACCTCCGACGGATGCACCGGCCGAAGCGTCGTCTCGCACGGCTGGGGCGAGGAGATCATCTACATGACGCCCCTGCCCGCGGGTGCCGCCGGCGGCGGCTGCACCACGCTGGTCAACCCGAACGGCTGGTACGCCATCCGGGGCAATTTCCCGGCCGGCGACTATCTCATGTCCACGTTCGCCATCGACCGGGCTCCGGCCTTTGCCGTCTCCCGTGTAACCTTGCCCGGGGGAAGCGGTATCGTCGAAGGAGTGGAACTGCGAACGCCCGCCCATTATTCCGTGGCTTACAATCAGCACTTCGACGAATGGGGACCTTCGCCGTGGATCTGGGGCAGTGACATGTACCAGACATTCAAGGCCACCTCCCCGAACATCACGCGTCTGGTCACCAAACTGGCGGGAAAATCGGGCGACCACTATTGGCTGAGGCTCAATTTCGCGATCTACCGACCCAACGACGGTCCCCCCTCAACCTGGCAACTGGTGTCGCCCATCCGTAGCTATTACTTCGGAGGCGGCGTCGATCCCATCATCGTCTATGGCTGGGTCCCGTATCGTAGCAACGAAGTGAATTTGATCGTCGGCCAGACGTACGCGCTTCGACTCTGGGTGGCACCCGGCTCGCAATCCACCAGCTTCGCCGTGGTCGCCCGACCGGACAAGGGCAACGGTTACGCCGACGGACACCTCTATGTCGATGGTGTCGCTCGGCCTGACCTGGACGCCTACGCCTACATCAGCGGCGGCGAGCCAGGCACGGTCACCAACCATATTCCGATCAGCAAGCTCGAATTCACTTCAATGGCCGGTTGGGCCACGCGTTTCGGCCAGACGTTTACTGCCACCGGCAGCAGCTTGGCCGGGGCCTGCATCGTCTACACCACCGGCCAGCCCGACACCCCCTCGTTGCCGATCGAGTTTCGGCTCTACGACCGGCCGGGCGGAACGCAGATCGGCCCGACCCGCAAGATCAACGGTGTCCATGGATTCTTCCAGGGGCGGGCTTCCGTGGCCTGGGTCCGCGGCGAAGCCCCGCTCGTGCCCGGCCAGCAGTACTATCTGGAATGGACACCACCTGCGAGTGGTTGCGCCACCTGGTTCACCGAGGAGGCGTTGCCAGGCACGGGTTACGTCAACGGCGTGGCTCAGTCGCAGGATCTCATGATGGCCATCGCCGAGTACAAGCCGGAAGCGCCGGAGATCGTCCTGAGCACGTCCCGAATCGAGTTGAGCGTGCTGCAAAACAGTGCCCCCGTGACACGGACGTTCACGGTGACCAACGTCGGGGCCGGGACGCTGTCGTACCAGATCACCGACGACCGCGACTGGATGAGCGTCTCGCCCGAGGACGGCACCAGCACGACCGAAGCCGACACCATCACCGTGACGTTCACACCGACCGGCCTGCCCATCGGCACCTACACCGGCGTCATCACCGTCGCCGACCCGCAGGCTATTAACAGTCCCCAAAACGTGACCGTCGAAATGATCGTGCGAAAGTACCCCGGCGACATGGATGGGGACATCGATGTGGACCAGGAAGACTGGGGATGGTTCCAACGCTGCTTGACGGGAGCGGGCATCGCCCAAACCGCACTGGACTGCGCGGACGCCCGTCTGGACTTCGATGATGACGTGGACGACCAGGACGCGAGCATCTTCGTGAGCTGCATGGGCGGGCCCGATCGCCCCATCCCCGCGGGCTGTCCGACCGGCGAATAGGCACCCACACTTGCCGATCGACCTCACCCGTCGATCGGCTTGCCACAATGGGGGCACGTGCGTTTGGCCCGCTTCTTCTCGTGTAGTTGCTCGACGAAGCCGGAGCCCAGGATACCGGCCGGCACGGCAAACAGGCCGATGCCCAGCACCGCCACGGCTGCGCCGATGACCCGGCCCAACACAGTCTCCGGGTACATGTCGCCGTAACCCACCGTGGTCAGTGTCGCCACGCCCCACCACATGACTGCGGGGATGCTCGAGAAGGTTTCGGGCTGACGATCCCGCTCGACGTAGTAGATGAGAGTCGAAGCTACCACGAGCAACACGAGACCGGCCAGCAACGTGGTGAACAGTTCTTCTCGCTTGGCCACAAAGACCCGCCCCAGACTCTGCAGCGACTCGGAGTAACGGCCGATCTTGAGCGTCCGTGCCAGACGCAACAGCCGCAAAGCACGCAACGTGCGCAGATCAAGCGGGACAGCTGCAAGATAGAACGGCAGGAAGGCGAGCAGATCGATGATCAGCAGTGGCTGGACGGCGAACCGGATGCGGCCCGTGATCGGTTTTGCGAATCGGGGATCGGCCGTGGCAGACCACACGCGAAGCACGTACTCGAGCGTGAACACCGTCACGGACAGCAACTCGAACGCCCGAAACCAGCTTCTCCACGCCACGGCAATCCAGTCCACCGTCTCCAGCATGACCGCCGCGACGTTGCTGATGATGAGCATAAGAAGCAGCAGATCGATAGCTCGACTGAGCGGGCAATCCTCCGGACCGGCCACGTTCAGGAGTTGCATCGTGATTCGTTTGCATTCCGCATATCGACTTTGCCCGTGAGGTGCATCTTCTGCCGCTTCTGCCATGTGAGGACTTCCCGATGCATGTTGAAATCAGTGATGCTGTCGGAAAGCTATTCTGAGCGCAGCCTTGGAACGACGTCAAGAGGGAACGCGGACTATCCTCAAATTGCGCGCAACTCTCCCCTCCGGCTGATAGCTTACCGCTCACAGCCTAAGCTTACTTCAACTGCTCTCGCGGGTGAGTGTGGGGTAGTCCTCGCGTTCGCCCAGGCCGGTACGAGGATAGTCCTTGCGAAGCGGGTAGGATTTGAAACCGTCCCAAGTGAGGATGCGGCGAAGGTCGGGATGGCCGGTGAAGCGCACACCGTACATGTCGTACACCTCGCGTTCCATCCAGTTGGCCCCCGGCCACACGCCGGTGACCGTGGGCACCTCGGGATCCGGATCGTTGACGAAGCATTTCGCCCACAGCCGGTGATTGTGCGTGAGCGACAGGAGACTGTACGTGACGCCGTAACGGTCGGTGGCACCGGGGAACTGCAGGTAATCAACGCAGGTCAGATCGCACAGTTGCTCGAAGCGCGTGCGTTCATCGTCGCGAAGGAACGTCATCACCTCGACGAGCCGCTCGGGAGGAATGCGCACGCAGATCTGGTCGGTGGTCACTTTCCGCGTGGCCACCAGCGGTCGGGGCGCAAAATCGATCCCCGGAAAACGCTCCTGCAGAACCTGGATGACCTGCTCGGTGCTCATCGAAATTGGTCCGTTGTCAGTGGTCAGTTGTCCGTTGTGTTTTCGGAATTCCGGGCTTCCCGCGAGCGGCAGGGTTTAACCGCGCCGACTCTTTTCGACGTCAGTGCACTTGCCCACCAGTCTTTTCGGTTTGGGATACGTTCAAGCCGTAGGTTTCCTGAATCGCCAGTTGATACCCCTTGCCCCGTTCCTGGCTCGAGCGAATCCCTTCGCGCTCGACAATCCGCTGGATGGCCATGACGCCCTGGATCAGTGTCTCCGGCCGTGGCGGACAGCCCGGCACGTACACATCCACGGGCATGAACTGATCGATGCCTTGCACGGTCGCGTATACGTCGAACACGCCGCCTGTGCACGCGCAAGCCCCCATGCTGATCACCCACTTGGGCTCGCACATCTGCATGTAGATGCGCTGCAGGACGGGCATCATCTTGATGCCGACGCGACCCGCGCAAATGAGCAGATCCGCCTGGCGGGGGCTGAACCGCATGACCTCGGCCCCAAACCGGGCCAGGTCGTATCGGCTGGCGGCTGTGGCCATCAATTCGATCCCGCAGCACGCGGTCGCGAACGGCAACGGCCACAGCGAATTCTTCCGCGACCAGTTCTGAAAATAGTTCACCAAACTGTCCAGCCGGGTGGTCAAAAAGTCCTCCCGACTGGCCAGGTGTGGTGCGGTCACATATTTCTCGGCTTGCTTGACCATGATTCAACTCGATCCGTCACGAGCGAGGCTCGTTGACCTCCCACACTGTCACGGCTCGTTACGTCATGAGAACCAGCGGAACACGCCCTTGCCCCAGTCGTACACGTAGCCGATCACCAGGATCGCAAAGAACACCGCGATGGCCCCGAACAGGCTGGCCTTGTCGAGCCCCGCGGATGCTTCGGCCACGTTGCTGCCTCGAACCGCCACGTCGTGAAAAACCAGCATCCACGGCCAGAGCAGTACGATTTCCACGTCGAACAGCAGGAACATCATGGCCACGACGTAGAACCGGACGTTGAACCGCCGGCGAGCGTCGCCGATGGTGGGCATGCCGGCTTCATAAATGTCGTCCTTCACCGGCCCGCGTCGCTTGGGCCCGATCAGATAACTCAGACCGAGCATGCCGATCACTAACCCGATCACCGTCAGGATCAGCACCAGCACCGTCGCATAGGGATGGGCCGCCAACATTACCGCCAACATCACAAACGGACCTCCGACCCGCAAGACCGCGTCCTCGACGCAACCGGTCCTGGAACGGACAAACCGCTCACTCGGACGCGGACTGGACGCGGCGAACCGCCCTGCCGGCAGAACCCCCTTTCCGCTGGAACCGTCTCATTGTCAGCGGAAGACAGTCCGTTTCGCGTTCAGGACTGCCGTAGCAGGCTGATGCGCAATCATGGGGCACAAAGGAGATTCTTTTCGTGCCAGTAGGAGTGTAGTGCTGCTGTAACTCAGGTTCAAGAAAAGTTTCACAAAGCGCTCAGCCTGCATGGGACAAGTCGCCCATACAATGAGCCGAAGTAAAGGGAAACACTACAGGCGGCTATTGCGACCCGGCTGGCTCGTGGGCGACCATTTGCCGGATCCGAGAAACGAACCCATAATCGGGCACTCGTTCAGTGTCTGTCGAGGTTGTGAGGAGCTTTCATGTGCGGCATTGTCGGTTATATCGGGCATCGGCCGGCGCGTCCCATTCTGATCGAAGGGCTCAAGCGGCTCGAGTACCGCGGGTACGACTCCGCCGGCCTGGCTCTGGTTCATGACGACCGAATCACGATCCGCCGCTCGGTGGGCCGTATCGCCGCCCTCGAATCCAAACTCGACGACAAAGGCAGCGACGCGATCGTCGGGATCGCCCACACCCGTTGGGCCACGCACGGCGGACCGAGCGAGAAGAACGCCCATCCGCACGTGTCCCGCAGCGGCCGCATCGCCCTGGTTCACAACGGGATCATCGAGAATTACCGGGCCCTGCGTACCTTCCTCGAACAGCAGGGTATTTGTTGCGTCAGCGAGACGGACACCGAGGTTCTGGCCCAGTTGATCGGGCATTTTTACGACGGAAACCTCGAGCAAGCCGTCCGCGACGCCCTCCACGAGGTGCAGGGAACGTACGGCATCGCCGTGGTGAGCGCCGATGAACCCGACCGGCTGGTGGCCGCTCGCAAAGGCAGTCCGCTCATCATCGGGATCGGCGACGGCGAGTACATTCTCGCCTCCGACGCCGCCGCCATCATCGCCCACACGCACCAAGTGATCTATCTGTCCGACGGCGAGATGGCCACGCTCACCCGCGACGGTTTCCGGACCATGACGCTCGATGCGGTACCGGTGACCAAAGAAGTGACGGCCGTCGAGTTCTCACTCGACCAGATCGAGCTCGGTGGTCACGAGCACTTCATGGCCAAGGAGATCTTCGAGCAGCCGCAGTCGATCGCCACCACGCTTCGAGGCCGGCTCGACCCGCGTCAGGGCGTGGTCACGCTAGGCGGCATCGCCCACCTCGCCCGCGATATGGCTCGGGCTCGACGGATCATCTTCACTGCCCAGGGAACCGCCTGGCACGCCGGCTTGGTGGGAGAGTACCTCTTCGAGGACATCGCCAAACTGCCGGCCGAGACGGAATATGCCAGCGAGTTCCGATATCGCAATCCCGTGATCGAGGACGGAACGGTAGTTATCGCCATCAGCCAGTCCGGCGAGACCGCCGACACCCTGGCCGCTCTGCGGGAAGCCAAGGAAAAGGGCGCGCTGGTTCTGGGCGTGGTGAATGCGGTTGGAAGCACGATCGCCCGCGAATCCGACGCCGGTGTCTACCTGCACTGCGGGCCCGAAATCGGCGTGGCCAGCACGAAGGCGTTCACGTCGCAGTTGGCCGTCCTGATCATGATGGCCATCCGGCTTGGCCGCCGGCGGTTCCTGTCGCACGACGAAGGATGCCGGCTCATCCGGGCCCTGGCCGAGGTTCCGAACATGGCCAGCCGCGTGCTCCAGCAGTCGGACGCGATCCGCGAGGCCGTCCAACAGTACATCAACCGGGAAAACTGGCTGTTCCTGGGCCGGGGTTACAACTATCCCATCGCTCTGGAAGGTGCCCTTAAGCTCAAGGAAATCAGCTACATACACGCGGAGGGCATGCCCGCCGCCGAGATGAAGCACGGGCCGATCGCCCTGATCAACGAGGGCATGCCGGTGGTGTTCATCGCCACCCAATGCCACCAGTACGACAAGGTGATCAGCAACATTGAAGAGGTCCGCAGCCGGGGCGGTCGGATCATCGCCGTGGCCACCGAGGGTGACACGGAGATCACGTCTCTGGCCGAACACGTGTTCTACGTGCCTGACGTCCCGGAGCCCATCCAGCCGTTGCTGGCAGTTCTGCCGCTGCAGTTGCTCGCCTACCACGCGGCGGTCCTTCGTGGCTGCAATGTGGACAAGCCGAGGAATCTGGCCAAGAGCGTGACCGTCGAGTAGCGACCGCTCGGTCAGCCGCCACCGCACGACCTCAGATCGAACAAACGGCCGATTGCGACACAATTATGTCAGCCGGTTCGTGGCTGCGCCCAGAAATACAGTGCCCCGCATCTACTCCAGACGTATTTATCTGGAGCTTACTCCCCTTTTCCGCCGATTCCTCAGACAGGAAGCCGCGCCGAGGCCGGCCGCCGGGTAACCAGTGCCTCCAGAGGATCCACAACATGCAGATTCTGGTCGATAACCAACCGTATCAAATCCGCGACGCCGGCACGCAGAGCATCCAGCAACTGGCGGACGAGGTCTGCGGAGGCAAACTGGGCGAGGGCGGCCGCCTTGTGGTCGGCCTGGCGTGCGACGGTCAGCCGGTGCAGGCCGATCAGCTCGACGATCTCCTGGGCAGGCCCATCGACAGCTTTACCAGCATTGAAATGCAGACCGTGTCCGTACGCGACCAGGTGAACCTCACCATCGACCAAGCCGTCGAGGTTCTCGATGGGGCCGATAAACTCCGGGAGCAGGTCGCCGACGACCTGAACCAGGGTCGCCAGGAGTCGGCCATGGTGGGCCTGCAGCGGCTGCTCGAGATTTTCAAGCAGGTGCAGCAGACGACCATCTTGGCCTCGCAGGTGCTGGGAACCCAGTTGGAGTCGATCAGAATCGACGGCCAGGGCCTCGCGGATGTTCTGACCGGCATCAAGGATGGGCTCAACGAGCTCAAAACCGGGATGGAGAACCAAGACTTCGTTGCCGTGTCCGACATTCTGCGTTACGAGTTTACTGGCCCCATCGAGGCTTGGCGGGCCATTCTTGCCCGCCTGCGCGAGCCCAATTGAGCATACTTATTTCGCCGCGCCAACCAGCCCGAAGAGTGCCAGTCTCGCGCGCTGGTCCTGCTGGCGGCGGCTCTTGCGTTCCTCGCCCAGGCCACGCTCATCCTCTGCCCGTCCGCCGAGCCCTGGTCGGGATGATTTCTCGGAACTTATCCGACCTGGCAGCCGCCCTGCCCCTAGACTTCCGGCTCAACAACCCGCCCTCAAAATCCGCCTGATCCCGGGATTTTAGTTGAAGTCCGCAGCCAGCTTTGTATCATTGACTGAAGTCTCTAACCCGTTTTAGTGGCAGACGATGGCGATGGAAGCCCCAGGAAGGGCGGACAGGACGTCATTGACCGCGGAAATGGGTTTTTATGGGCATTGTGTTGCCGTCGCATTCGCTGAAACTGGGGGCTTATTACTTGCTCCCGATTCCGTCTGTCGGTAGAATCGACTGTAGCGGAGCGGATCCGAAGGCGAGCAAAGCCGTCATGTCCTGAGTAAAGCATCATCCGCGATCCAGCGGGTTCGGATTGGCCGAATCTGCCGAAGAGGGATCACGAAGCGGTTCAATAGAGGACGGGGAAGTCCTTTTCGGCACGGGGGTGGGCCGACGCCCTCACGTAACAAGGAGCATGTAATGCGGTCGATTCGTCATTTCAGCACTAGCATCGGAGTCGGACTGCTGGCTGTCGCAGCCCTGACGGGGCAGGCGCTGGGCGGGAGCCGAATGGCGTTCACGCTGGAACTGGGCGGAAATAACCACGCGGCGGACTGGAAAAGCGGCATTCGTACCCCTTACACCCGGGGTAATCCCGCCGACGGACAGGTCTTCTACATTGGCGAACTATTGAACTATGCCGTCGTCCTCGAGGCATCGGGCGTGCACGACCAGCCCGGCCATGACTCGCACGGGAAGGAGATCTACGGCGCGGCCAACATTGTGTTCAACATCGAACTGGTTGACTCCTCGAATAACGACGTAAGCTGGCCATCCAGCAGCCAGCCGCGCTTCGTCAGTACCATCAACAACATGGAAGGCTCGGATCCCCTGGCCCCGACTTCGTTCACACTGAGCTTCCTGAACTTCGGCGTCGGTCGCTTGATTGACCGGATCGCGCAGGGCGGCCCGCGCATGGAGCCGATTTACACTTACCCGACACAGCCGGTGCTCGAGAGCAAGCTGATCGGCATGGGGGCCGGCTATAAGGAGTGGGTGCGATCCGGCCAGACCGCCGTGGTGCCTGGCGTCGGCATGGTTACGATGCCCAACGGCAGTGCGGGCTTCGGCGTCGTCCCGATCGCGGAGGGGCAAATCGACATTTCGGACCTGACCCCGGGAGCCACCTACACGCTGCGGGTCATCCCCGGCAACGGCAATAACGTGCTTCGCGGCGACCTGAACATGGCCCAGGCAACCAACCGCCCGGCCTTCGCCGTGGCCGTCAATGAAACCGTCGGCGACGAGATCACCTTCACCGTGACGGATCAGCCGCCCTGCACGCCGGGCATTACGTCCTACGTCTTCTACAACAATTCGGCTTGGGACGGAAACACCCCGGGCTATAGCGAAAAGGACAAGAATGCAATCGCGATCGACAAGCAGCCGCTGTACCTCGGCAATCCTTCCAGTGCGGCCAACTACATCAACTACGATAAGGGCCTGAACGGCATCATGATAGATGTCTGCAACCTTCAGGCCGATCCGATCCTGGGGAATGGCGATGTCGACATTTGGGTGTACATGGGGAACAGCAGTGCACTCAGTGAGTGGCAACCAGCTCCTCTCCCGACGATGGAGATCAGGCGAGGAGAAGGAGAGAACGGATCCGACCGGATTGTTCTGATTTGGCCGGATTACCCCGCTCCTGGCTCTATCCCGAACTCGCATTGGGTCTGGGTCGGCCTGTTCAACATCAGCGGAACAGTGTTCCCGGTGGATCAGTACGAATTCGTCTTCGGATGTGCGATCGGCAACGCCGACTCCAATCTGATTGTCAATGCATTGGACATTTCAGCCATCAAAGCCAACTACACCATACCGAACCAAGCGCAGATCGATAATCCCTACGATATCGATCGGAATAAAACTGTGAACGCGCTCGATGCGTCCAAGGCGAAAGCCAACTACAATAACCCGCCGACGACTGCTCTTAAGGCAATCACGCCCAATTGGTGACAGATACTGATCACTATCGAAGGGTATCCAGAAGGCCGACGGCAACGTCGGCCTTCTTTTTTGTTGATCCATGGCCCCTCCACCGCCTCGCAGCGTGCGGTGCAGCCACCAGGCAGCTCTTGCTGGTAATTGGATGGCTGAGGACCCGGTCGAGGATGGCCGTAGCGAACGGAGGATCGCCGTTCGACTTGTTCCAGTTCACCAGGAGACGGTTGGAGGTCATCATGGTGAACCGTGTTTCGTACCGCCACATGAGGATCCCGAACAAGGACTTGTCTCCATGCCAAACCAATTAATACGCAGCGCAGATATAACTTGTGCGCGTTTGGCGCCTGTTAGGGTTGCGCTTTGCGCGCAATGATGGCAGACTATTCGGCGGCAATGATGCCGTCGGAAAGGAAGCCGTCATGGAGGTGTCGCCTCGTAGTCCGAAAGAACTGTCCCTGCTTCGGAAGTTGGTGGGGAAAGAGTCGAACGCTAAGCAACGGGATCGCTATCGTGCGGTGGTGCTGGCCTTGGAGGGACGGAGTGAGCCGGAAATTCGGCAGTGCCTCGGTCGTAGCCGCGGGTTCATTCAGCGTTGGGTCTACACCTATCGAGATCGCGGCCTCGGCGGACTGGTGGCCAAGAAGCCGCATGGACAGCCGCCCAAACTGGCCCGTCATCGTGAAGCGGAATTCAAGGCTGTGCTGGACCAGCCGGGCGCGCCTCGGCGCGGACGAGACGTGGCGGCTCTGTTGAAAGATAAGTTCGGTGCGACCTACTCCGTTCGCGGGGCATTGCTCTTGTTGCATCGGCTGGGTTATGCACCGCTCAAGCCCCGGCCGGTAAACCCCAAGAAAGACCCCGCAGCAGAAGCAGACTGGCTGCGTAGCGCCCCCCTTTTGTCCAGACGGTGCAAGCCCACTACCCGGACAAGACCGTCGAAGTGTGGTTCCAGGATGAAAGCCGATTCGGGCAAAAAGGATGCTTGAGCCGCATCTGGGCCCTGCGCGGCAGCCGACCGTTAATGCCCCTACAGAATGAGTATGAATGGGTCTATCTTTATGGTGCGGTGAACCCCGCCACCGGCGAATCGTGCGCGTTGGTGCTGCCCTGGGCGGACACCCAGATGATGCAATTGCATCTCGACGCCATCGCTGCGCAGGTCGGCCCGACCCGCCACGTTGTGCTGGTGCTGGACAATGCCGGCTGGCATCGATCCAAGCGACTGCGCGTGCCTGAGAACATCACCTTGCTGCCACTGCCTCCGTACTGCCCGGAGCAAAACCCCATCGAACGGCTGTGGCACTGGTTGAAGGAGCACGAATTCAGCAACCGCGTCTATGCCGACCCCGACATTCTACTGGAGGCTGTTGCTGACATGTGGAATACCCTCGCTCCGGAACGAATTCGGAGCGTCTGTCGCTGCTCGTGGACGCACACGCATTAAATGCGCTGCATATAAGACCCTGCTCAGATGCTCGGAATAGCTCCTCCTATACCGAAATTAACTGCCTACCGCGCAGCGGTTTAGTCCAATGGCCGGTTTTCAAGTGACCCCAGGTGGCCGGGTTTGGCTGGCCGCTGACAACCCGTCGGATTCACTGCCACCAGGCGTCCGATGATCATTGGCTCCCCTGTCCATGACCGGGTCACCCCGCCGTGCCAGCCTTGTATCCGGTTCCTGTTCGTCGGGTCCGCGTTTCGCCTCCGGCTACCTTCAGATGCCGCCTCGCGGCGGACATCCTTGCCTTCGGCTCGCGGTTGCGGCCGTCACGCCCCGCAGAAGACTTGCAGCTCCAAGATTCACAACATGCTTGGCGCACGAAAAAAGCCCGAGGCTGGGCACGCCCAGCCTCGGGCAATCTAAAACTCTTGTCTACTTACGAGGATCTCAGCCCCGTCGACGCCGCAGCAAGGGAAGCCCCAGCAGCCCCAGCAGGGCCGTCGCCGGCTCTGGAACGATGACCGAGATGACACCGTTCTCTGCCTGATTCACCGTGAGCAAAGCACCGCCAGGGGCAGCCATACCCGAAGCATAATCGCCCCAAGCGTACGCGACGGTCGAGATCCGGTAATCGCCGACGCTCGTGCCAGCAGGTACGTTCACCAGGAAATTGGCAACCAGCATAGGGCTGTCGGTAAGCGGCGGGTTGTCGACTGTCGTCGAGGGGTTGAACGCATCAAACGACATATTCTGAGCCTCAATGTACGGGACTCCGCCGTCGTTGCTCTCACCAAGGAGCATCCCAGGCTTCAGCGCGTCGATGCCAACGAAAGCCAGAGGAGCCTGCACTTGGAGCCCCAGAGACATCGCATCAACAATGGAATCGCCGGTCGCGTAGAGGGGAACGGTGACCTGCACATCGGCGCTGCCGTCACCAATCTCTGCCACGGCGGGCCCCCAAGAGAGCGTGACAAACGCTGCGCTAGCCAAGTTGGCCATCAACAGTACCGCAATCGCGCCGATCATTCTGGTCATCTGTCTTACCTCCGTTAAGCCGGGAAAAGATCCCTTGATTTCGCTTCGCCAGGCATCCTGACCGACCCACCAGTCGTTCTGCCATGGCCCCTGGATGTTGGTTGGATGCACCAGCTGGCCATCGAATCAACGGCCAGTTTCAAAAAAAAGAGGTCGGCCCAAGGGCCGACCTCGGTCAAAACAGTTATGCGGACTCAAGATTACGCACGACGCCGGCGGATCAGAGGCAGGGCGCCAATCAGCAGCAGAGCCGTCGCGGGCTCAGGGACCACAGAGATCACGCCATGCTCGTCCTGGTTCACCGTGAACAGAGCTCCGCCGAGGGTAGCCATACCGGAAGCGTAATCCTCCCACCTGTAGGCGACCGTCGAAATCCAGTAATCGCCAAGCGGCGTACCGGCGGGCACATTCACGCTGAGATTTGCGACCAGCATCGGGACGTCGGTCAGAGGCGGGTTGTTGACCGTCGTCGAAGGATTGAACGCGTCAAACTGCAGGTTCACGCCATCGACATAGGCGACGCCGCCATCGTTGATCTCACCAAGCAGCATGCCCGGCTTCAGAGCCTCGATGCCAAGGAAGGACAGCGGTGCCTGAACTTCCAAACCGAGGGCGATCGCGTCCACGATGCTGTCACCAGTCGCGTACAGAGGGACACTGACAACCACGTCGGCGCTGCCGTCACCAATGTCCGCAACCGCCGGCCCCCAGGACAACGTCGCTGTTGCACCCATAGCCATGCCGGCCATGGCCAACAAAGCCGCCACACTCATCACATGCTTCTTCTTCATAATATTCTTCCTCCTGACGTAGTTGGAAAACCGATCAAACTTCCTTTGCTAGGCGGCCACAACGTTTGTGTCCGCCTCACTTTACAACATTCTTCCCCATCCGACCGTTACCGCGTGATCTTCAAAACGGCTGTTGACGGAGGATTGTTGAACTTGCCCTTGGCGTACGACGCGTCCAGGGCGTTGCACGTCCGGTTCTTGTCGAAGTCCCAAACCCAGGAAACCGGGGCTTGGCCGGGATTCGTGTAGTTGGCCTTGATGAGGGACAGGTCAAGAGCATTGACAATCATGTTGTTGGCGTCGTTCTGCGCCTCGCCCTGGACGTTGCCCCACCAGTGCTCTTCGGCCGGCGCACCGAAGCCCGTGGTGACTTCCACCTTCAACCAACCGTTCACGATGCTCTCGTTCTCAAACGAGATGAACAGGCGGTCCGAGCCGTCCACGCCGGCACCAGGCCAGAGGACGACTGCACTCGGGACCTTGACCTGAGGCGCCATCGCGCCAGTCCGTCCCATGTACGTGAACACGAAATCGGAAGCGGTCGGCACAGCGCCGTTGAGATTCTTGATGTCGTAAACCAATCCGTTCAGGCCCTTGGCGTAGGTCGTGTAGTTGGCGAAAGTGGAAGTTCCGCCACCAAGCATGAGCGGCACCTTGGTCGTATCCACGGCATCGCCGTCGTCGTTGTTGGCGCCCGCAATCGGGCCGGGATCGATGGCGGCCTTGTTCCCGTCATAAGCGCACTGGTTGTAGAAAACATGCCGTGCAACGATCTCTGCGTTCACTTCCGGAGCGGGGACGGTGAACTTCAGGCCGTCAGGGTTGGCCACAAGGACCTGGTTGGCCTTGACGGCGAAGCTGCCCAACCCGCTGTAATCCGGCGTGGCGCTCTTCCAGAGGACAAGACCGTGCAGGACGTTGGTGCCCTCAGCCGAGGGGACAACCTTCAGCGTGTAGGTGCCGCCCGGCATGCCCTTGGTCGAGATCTGACCTTCAAACACTGCGTACTCGACGACGCCGGCGGGCGGATTCAACGGATCATCCCAGCCGGGAGTCACACCGTCGAAAAACGCACCAAAGCCGTAGTCGGGATTGTCATTGTCGATGTACAGTTTGCCGACACCAGGACGATAGTTGGTGTAATCGTAGCTCTTGTAGCCGGCACCGAACCCGATCAGTCTGCCGTTGAGCGAGGGATCGTCGACCTCCACAATCTCCTTGGTGTTGCCGATATCCACGCCGCCGCGGCCGTTGGCCGTCGGATACCAACCATAGTCAAAGTTCGGCCCATCGGGAGCCGGATCGATCAGCGTGCGCCAATCGTTCGGACCAGCGGCGTCACCCTTGTTGTGGATGCCGATGGCGAAAGCGGCGTTGGCGAGAATATCCGGAGCGATCGCACCACGGATGCCGTGACTATCGCCGTCATTGATCGAGCTCCAGAAGCCCGGTCCCGTCGGCACGTTCTCGGTGCCTTGCGGGGCCAAAGGAGCGGCACCGAAGGCCACCAACTGCCCGGTGCTGTCGTCGTACAATTCGAGGTCAAACACGAGGTTCGCCGCACCCAACGCCGGGTAGCCGTGCTCAAACGACCCCGGATTGGAATGCAGGCCACCGACGCTGACGCGGACCGCCCAGGTCACGTCGTCGCCGTTGTTCTCAACGTTGAAGATCTCGGCCGACGTGTCAACCACGCCCTGGGTGAACCTCGGGTACTGGTTGTTTTCCCACAGGTCGGCGTGATTATTGCCGCCCAGCTCGAGCGTGTAGACGACTATGCTCTCGTTCGGTTCGCCGAACGCCACGGCCGCCATCAGCATGGCTACAGCGGCCACCAACTTGAATGATCTCATTCCAGCCTCCTCTCTTGATTTGCGACTGTTCCGGTTCCTTTTCGGGTCGGACCGGAATAACCCGCCGGCCGCACCCGAATGAACACCACGAGATTCGCTTCTGCTTGGAAAGGTCGCTCACGATTATCCTCGGGTTTCACATGCGTTTTCGCGGCCTTTCCGTTCGCCCCGCAAACAGTCCCCATCCTTCCACAGCCGGAATCGCCTGGGGCTTTGCGGCAGTTTTCGCACCTCCTTTGAAACCCGCTACGCGAAAATGTTCGATGAAGAGGGAATGAAGGCGCTTCATCCCTCCCGACTTGCCAATACTCATTCTACCGCGACCAAGTTGGACTGCAAGAAAAAACTTGAGTAATGAGTTGACAAAAATTCATGAAATTCCCCGCCTTGCAGTCCCCCGGACTCCAACCCCGGCCTCCGGAGGCGTAAGCTCATCACCAAAATGACCTTACAGCAACAACCCCACGGGCTCGGCTGAATCGGTTTAATCTGGGTGTTGGCCACTCCCGACAATCCCGTCCAGCCGTGTGTTCAATTATTCCCCCATCCTCGTCAAAATCCAGCTCCGTGTGGCCCCGCCTGGCGCGACCACGTCTTATAACACGTTATAATTCAAGTCTTTATAATTGAGGGCAGAGGCAGCCCAACGAGACCGATCTGGTCGCACCGGTGACGGCAGGCAGATTGGAAGGCGTTCCGTCCAGCCGAGCGATGGCCAGCATCGCGAAGCTCACTGCCTCCTTCGCCTGAGCGGGAATACCCAGCTCATCGATGGTCAGGATTGGCGTGCCAGGTAATTCCGCCTGCAGCATGGAAATGAGCGTCTTGTTCCGTGATCCGCCGCCGGTCAGCACGACCTGCGCCGGCCGTCGAGGCCTGGCCGCACCTGAGGGCACGCGCGAAGCCGCCCGATCCGGCTTGCGCGTCGAGAAGTCCGATAGAAATCGCCGATACGAAGCGGCAATGGTCCTCGCGGTGAATGCTGTGGCGGTCGCGATCCAATCCTCGGGGACGGCCGATGCCGACCTCAGCCGATCCAGTTCCGCGTTAACGAAAATCTGGCCGAACAGTTCACGGCCTGTTGTCCGCGGCGGGCGCTGACGAAAGAACGGCAGCTTCAGCCACTCAGCTAGGACGCTCTCGAGAACCCGCCCCTTCGCCGCCAGCCGGCCATCCCGATCCATTCGCCACCGTCCGCCGCTCATCCGGGCGACAAGCCCGTCGATGACCATGTTGCCCGGTCCGGTGTCAAACGCGATCACATCGGCCGCTCGCCCTCCCGCCGGCACCCACGTGACGTTCCCGATCCCGCCGATATTCTGCACCGCCCACGAAGTGCTCTTGCTCTTGAACAGCACATAATCGGTCCAGGGCACCAGCGGCGCGCCCTGTCCGCCGACAGCCACGTCCGTCTGGCGAAAATCGAAGACGACCGGCAGGCCCGTCATCGCCGCCACCGTCGCCGCGTTTCCCAATTGAAGAGTGACAGTCCGGCTTCCGGCCCGTCCCGGCAAATGACACACCGTCTGCCCGGCTAGTCCGATCACCATGGGCCTGTGAGCACGAGGCAACTGCTCGATAGCCTCGCGCGCCACCCGCCCGAACGCCTCGCCGAGTTCAGCATGCAGCCGCGCAATCTCTTGTGTCGTGGTCGTCGCGGGGGCCATGGCTGCCAACAGCCGGTTGCGAAACCGCCGATCGAACGCGACTTGGTGGTGCAAGACGAAACGGACCTGCATGGCTTCGCCTCGCCCCTCCACGCGAATCACCGCGGCATCAATGCCATCACCGCTGGTGCCGGCCATAAGGCCGAGCGCATATCGGTAACGACCGGTAGTCCTTCGGCCGGTCTTACCTATTTTCCCAGAAGATCGCTCGACCTTGGCCATGCGTCTCCCCTGCCGGGAAAAGCTTCGTGTCACCACGTCTGTACGATATGTTGTGCTGCCGCGGACAAGAAAAGCCGGGTTGCTTGCCGGCACGTTCATCCTACTGTTCCGCCCGCCTATGGCAACTGCATACCGCCTCAGCCACTGCTTCCGGATTGCCATTGAGGCCGATCCGCCTTGTGATCACATACCGGGCTTCCTATACTCTCCGGCTCGATGAAAGAGACCGGGGTCCGTACCGGCGACGATCAGAGCCCTTTGGGCCTCGAGCGGAACTCAAGGAGAGATTCATGACGGAAGTGCGGGCTACCAACATCACGTGGCATGAAGGTCACGTCAGCCGCGAAGATCGGCAGAAACTGCTCAACCAGAAGGGCGCCACGATCTGGTTTACCGGCCTGAGCGGATCGGGCAAGAGCACGATCGCATTCACCGTGGAACACGCCCTGGTCGAGCGTGGTCACCTGGCATACGTGCTGGACGGCGACAACATCCGCCACGGTCTCAACAAGAATCTCGGCTTCTCCGCCGCCGACCGCGAAGAGAACATCCGCCGTATCGGCGAGGTAGCCAAGCTGTTCGCGGACGCGGGCGTCCTGACATTGACCAGCTTCATCAGCCCCTACCGCAAAGACCGCGATCAGGTCCGGAAGATTCACGCCGAGGCAGGGTTGCCCTTCATCGAAATCTACGTCGAGGTCCCCATCGAGGTCTGCGAGCAGCGCGATCCCAAGGGTTTGTACAAGAAAGCCCGAGCCGCCCTGGCCGAGGGCAAGGGTATGGGCTTCACCGGTGTCGATGACCCATATGAAGCACCGACATCACCGGAGATCGTGCTGCGCAACGATCAGATCACGCCCCAGGAGGCCGCTGCCCAGGTCTTGCAGTATCTCGAATCCAAAGATCTGCTGCCCCGGCTGTCCAAGTAGCACGTTTGAATCATCCGCATCGAACGAACGCCTGAACGGGCGGTCGCATGCGACGGAGTAGACAACGGAACAAATGGTAAGCGAGCGGCGGGGTTCATCCCCGCCGTTTTCTTTCAAAAACAAGCCTCCGCCACGCCGATCCTCGACTCGCGGGCCGGCTGTGCCGATAACTGCATAGTGACGCGGGAGCGGTCCGCGGCCGAAAAATGCCGGCCCCTCGGCAAGCTGGACTTTCCACCCGGCATCACCTATGCTGTAGTCGTATTCAGTGGGCGAAAAGCCATTGGATCAGCGCCAGGCACCGATGGCTGACAGGTCGCAGCTAGCGACCGCCACACTCCCCGGCTCAATCCACTCGCACCACGTTCGGAAAGAGATCCTACTTGATGAAATTTGAAGAGTTCCGGCTCACAGAGCCCGTCGTTCGCGCCGTTCTCGCCGAGGGCTACACCCGTCCGACGCCCATCCAAGCGAAGGCCATCCCGCACGTGATGCAAGGTCGCGACGTTCTCGGCTGTGCCCAGACCGGCACCGGAAAAACGGCCGCGTTTGCCCTGCCCATACTACACCGGCTCAGCCACGGGCGCCCGCGAACGCCACACGGACGCCCCATTCGTGCGCTGATCCTTGCCCCCACCCGCGAACTGGCCGCCCAAATCGGCGACAGCTTCCATGCATACGGACGACATACACCCCTGCGCTCCGCGGTGATCTTCGGCGGCGTCAGTCAGCATCCGCAGACCCGCGCTCTGCGCGAGGGAGTCGATATCCTCGTCGCCACACCCGGACGTCTGCTCGATCTGATGGAGCAAGGCTTCGTCGATCTGCGAGCGGTCGAGAGCCTGGTCCTCGATGAAGCCGACCGCATGCTGGACATGGGTTTCATCCGCGACATCCGCAAGATCGTCGCCCAAGTTCCCGCCCGGCGGCAGACGCTGCTGTTCTCGGCAACCATGCCGGCCGACATTCGCGCCCTGGCGGACACCATTCTGCACGAGCCCGTGTTCGTGCAGGCCGCGGCTGTTTCCAGTACCGCCGAGACCATCCAGCAAGCCGTGTACTTTGTCGAGAAGCGGCAGAAGCCGGCCATGCTGGCCCACCTTCTGCGCACCAGTGCAATCAAGCGGGCTCTGGTCTTCACGCGGACCAAGCACGGCGCCGACGTCGTCGCCCGGCACCTGTCTCGCGCCGGCATCCGAGCCGAGGCCATTCACGGCAACAAGAGCCAGAACGCCCGCGTACGAGCCATAACGCAGTTCAAATCGGACCGCCCACCGGTGCTGGTGGCCACCGACATCGCGGCCCGCGGACTGGACATTGATGAGATTTCGCACGTGATCAACTACGATCTGCCGAACGTCCCAGAGACCTACGTGCACCGCATCGGCAGGACAGGGCGAGCGGGCGCTTCGGGTCGTGCCATGTCGTTCTGCGACAGCAGCGAGCGGCCGTTCCTCCGGGATATCGAACGGCTGATTGCACGGACCATCCACGTCATCCGCCCTGATGGCGATCTCGCGTTGCCTCCGGCACCTCGACCCGAAGCTGCAGAGAATCCACCCTGCCAAAGACAGGATTCCACGAGTCCCCGACAACCGGGCGTCGGCTATCGCTTGCGCGGCCGACCTCGATCCCGCCGCCTGGCCGTGCGTTGAGCAACCACGACGCGGCCCTTGCGGTAGACATCTCAACAAAAAACCGGGCCACAGAAGCCCGGTTTCTCATAACTGATCCGCTTTTGGAAGCTCGATCCGAAGCCTAGCGCCGCCGGCCTCGCACGACCAGGAGCGTGCCCAGTCCGAGCAGAAGGAAGGCGCTCGACGGTTCGGGGACAACCATCAGCCGAGCCGTCGTGGTGCCGGCCGATTTGTCGAACGGGATCGGCAGCCCCTGGAACAAGCCGCTTTCGCTGGACTCGCCTTGCAGAATGGCCGCCACCAGCGTGCTGTTGACCAGCCGAGCCATTTCCTCGTCGCTGAGGATCTCGCCGGCCGCGATGCGAGCCTTGAGTTCATCAATCGTGGCGTTCAACTCGGCCGTCTTGGTCGCCCGCTCACTGAATTTGGTGAACGGGTTCTCCGTACCTGCGGCTGCCCAAAAGGGAGCGGTCACGGCGGCCAGAGCATCGGCATAGATGTTGCCCGATAGATCGATCGGGCCGACGTCGAAATTCAGGTTTCCGCTCTGGTTGGCCACAAAGCCGTCGGTCGAATAGTTCGCCCGGTTGGAAATCTGGATGCGGGTGTCGTAGAAGCCCAGCACGTTGATGTCCGTACTCACGTCCACCAGAATCGAGCCGTCGATCGTGGTGAAATCCTGGAAGCCGTTGTTGAACTCCAGCGTATACGGCAACGCCCTGCCGCCGGTGTTCCAACTAAACTCGGCTTTGGGGATGCCGCGCGTGGTGTAGCCGACGGAAATGTTGGACACCGTCGGGCTCAAGGGCGAGCCGAGCGTCAGTTCCGCAAAACCGAAGTCAAACTCCTGACCGGCGTACACCGCTGCGGCGTTGATGTCCCACCCTTTGCCCAGGAAATTGCGCTGACCGTTGACGCGATAATCAAAGAGGCTCATTCCGATGAACACGTCCCGCCAAATTTCCGCTTGAGCCGCGGACGTCGAGAATGTGAGCACCGCGAGAATAACAGCCCCAAAGCAGCGCTGCCTCATTTTCCTCATCCCGATCTCCCTTTGTGCCCGACTCGCCGGCACCACTTTCCCAGTCGGTCGCGACACGTCCGCACAAATCCGTGAAGCGACCTACCAGTTTACTCCAGGTTGCGGCAGCAAGGCCAGCATGCCGAGTCGATTTTTCTGCCGCGCTGAAAATCCAACGTAACACGACGAATGCCCGCCGTCTTCTACAGATCGGTCAATCAGCCCGGCTCGCTCAGATATATCGGCGGACGCGTGCGGCCGGTTATCGGACCTGAGTCCGAGCGGGAACGGCCTGCCGCCGGCTCTCTTGCGCCAACCATCTGTTCGGCAGCGGTTTACGATGCCGGCTGCCCAAGGAGACCGAGGAAGCGCAGCACGCAACGCACGCCCAACTGGAAGTCGCGCAGATGGAAGAACTCGTTGGGGCTGTGCAAGTTGCAGTTGGGATCGGCGAAGCCCATCATCACGCTGTCAGCCCCGAGCACCTCCTTGAACAGCGGCAGAATGGGCAGCGTACCGCCCTCGCGCACGATGACCGGCGGACGTCCGTAGACCTCCTCCATGGCACGGCGAGCGACCTTCATGACCGGCAGGTCCAGCGGAGCGACGTACGCTCGGCTACCTTGCGAACTGCTAATGCTCACCCGCACGGTCGGCGGACAAGCCGCCCGGACCGCCTGGTCGAACGCCGCGATGATCTTGGCCGGGTCCTGATCGGGCACGAGCCGCATGGTGATGTACGCGGTTGCCTGCGACGGCACGATGGTGGCCGAGCTGCCGCACTGCAACCCGTTGACGTCCAGCGTGGGCCGCGTGCCTCGCCGCTCCGCCGTGGTAAATCCGGCTTCGCCGTGCGGGCCGGGGCTGCCGGTCGCCTTGATCAGTTCCTCATCGCTCAAGTCGGTCTCGGCCAGGGCGCGGCGCTCCTCGTCGGTGGGCATGCGAACATCGTCATAGAAGCCGGGGATCGTGACGCGGTTTTGCTCGTCGTGAAACGAGGCGATGATCCGTGCCAGAATGTTGGCGGGATTGGCCACCGTTCCGCCGAACACGCCGCTGTGCAGGTCGTGATCGGGCCCGTGCACGGTCACGACCTTGCCGATGATCCCTCGCGTCGCCTGCGTGAGTGAGGGCGTGTCAGCGCTGTGCTTGGATGTGTCGGAGATCAAAACGTGATCGCAGGCCAGCTTGTCCCAGTTCTGCCGCAAGTACGGGGCCAGGTGCCGCGAACCGATCTCTTCTTCCCCTTCGATGAGAAACTTGAGCCGTACCGGGAAGGGCAGACCCGCGTCGTGCAGGGCCCGCATGGCCGCGATGTGGACCATGACCTGCCCTTTATCGTCAGCGCTGCCCCGGGCGAAGATCGCCCCGTCGCGGACCGTCGGCTCGAACGGCGGCGACTTCCACAGCGTCTCGTCACCCACCGGCTGCACATCGTAATGTCCGTACACCAGGAGCGTTGGCGTCTTCGAGCCGGCCACCGGACCGGTATCGGCGAACACGGCCGGATGACCGCCGGTCTCCACCACCTCGGCCTGCAGCCCCGCCCCGGCCAACTGGTTGCGCACCCACTCGGCACACGCCCGCATGTCGCCGGCTCGCTCGCTATCCCGGCTGATGGTCGCGAATCGCAGAAACTCCAACAGGTCGCGCTCGTACTCTTCGTGCTTGCGGTCGAATGTGCGGATCGCCTCGTCGATGCTCATAAATTGTCCCTCGTCACCCGTGTGTCTCCCCCAACCGTCCCGTCCCGCGGCCATCACCCCCGGGTCCATACTCTAATATGGTCGCCTCGACCGCAACAGGCCACCCCCGTTCCTTCAAATCCGGGCGACAATCGCGACCGGGCCCTGCGAGACAAAGGTCCTGTCACGCCTGTCGTGGCGCAGGTGGTCTGTCTGCGCGCTGACGGGACATGACCCGCTGGAAGCGCGCGCCACACAGCCCGGCCCACGTTTCCGGCGTTGGTTGAGTTCAACCACTGCCGCGTTCATTTCGAACGCCGCGCTGCGTCCTGCCCCCCACTTCCTGCCGTTGGCGACCCGCTCCGCTTCGCACGGATGCATGGCACGCGGGTTGCATGCGCATACTGCGCAGCGCTGCGTGTCGTAATGTTGGCAGACTGTCCACGCAATTAGGAGGGCCTGTCATGTGCTCCCGATATCATCGGTCGCACCGGCCGCGCGCATTCACGCTCATCGAATTGCTAGTGGTGGTGGCGATCATCGCCCTGCTCATCGCCATCCTCACGCCGGCGCTGGCGACGGCGAGAGAAACCGCCCGCCGCACCGTGTGCCTGACCCATCTGTCGGGTTTCGCGGCGGCCGCCCTGATGTATGCCGAAGTGAATCGAGGCTACCTGCCCGTCGCCGACCACAATCCTGACCTGCCTCCCGGTTCGAGCAACGCGTTCGGTATTCCCAATGATTCGGCGACGATGGTCGGTAACAAACGCTATCATCCGGATCTGGCAGGCATCACCGGACAGCCCGGCGGAAGCCGCAACCACAACAACGACGCGAGCAACACCCGCGGCTGGTTCAAGCTGCTTAAGGGCGGTCCCAAGGCGTACGTTAAAGGCAAGATGCTGCATTGCCCCACCGCAGGCCGGTTGCTGCGCCACAATCCGAACGCGACGAACGGCTCTATTCTGGGCTACACGGGCGAGGAATTGCCCCTGTTCGATTTCGACGGAAACGCCTGTGAATCGGCACCTATCACATCTACTCGCAGCTCGCCCGCCGACTGTGCGGAGATGTCGAACTTCAGCTACTCGTTCCAGGTCACGCTGCAATACCGCGGCGTTATCCCGTCCGACCCTAACGGCGTGCCCGAACTCATCGGCCATAAGCTGACCAACACGCAGGATCCCGGCAAGCCGATCGCCGCCGACCGCAACCCCTACACCAACAGCGTCATCAAGGCGGCCAAGCACTCGTACACCGCAAACGGGAAAGCCGATTTCGGCGGCTGGGGCCTGTACGCTACGAACGCAACAAAGAGGCAGCTCGGACGCTCGGCTTCAAGGCACCACCTACCAGCGGGCCCGGCGGCAGTCTGGCTCCCGGCGATCTCAAAGCCTACGCGGCCCAACTGCGAAAGGGTGGGTCTGCCAACTCGCGCAATCACAAGCAAGCAGGACAGAACGTGGCGTATCTCGACGGCAGCGCCAAGTGGGCCAGTCATCCCAAAGTGGGCGTGGACGACGACAGCATCTGGAGCAACTGGGCACCCGCGACGCCGGGAAGCAAGAGCGGCGATTTCGTCGCCAGCGAGGACGGCCTGCCCTGCGACGCCGAGCCGCCCACCGGCGAGGATTACGGCAGGATGCGGGCCAAGCCACACTGGCTGACCGACGCCGTGTTGATACCGTAGGTGGTCAGTGGTCAGTTGTCAGTGGTGAGAGATACGTAAGGGCCACTGTCTACTGACGACTGGCTTCTCAAGACACGAACGCTCTCAAGCTTCCCGGTAGCACGAGGACGCACAACGCGCCAAAGACAATGGTGGCGATGCCCAATGCGATCAGCAGCAGCGGATGAGGCCGCAACGCCAGTGCGGCCTCACGCGCTACGAGCCGCGGCAGAATAAAGACGAAGGCGATGAGGATGGCGGCAGCCTGAATGGGCGTGAGCAGAACGCCGTCCAACTGCCCGCCCAATTGCACAAGCTTGACGGGGCTGAAGAAGACAACGGCCACGGCGTTGGTGATGACAAACAGCAGGAGGAAGCTGCGGAATTGCGTCGTCCACGCCAGCCGGCCGAACGGCGGCCAGACGATGCGCACGCAATCCGACAACAGTCGCGGCCAGCCCGACAGCACGCCCACCAGCGTGCTCACCATGGCCGCCGATCCCGCGAGCAGGAACAGCACCGCCCCCACGCGTCCCCACTGTTCGGAGAAGACGCGGGACAACGTCAAGGCGACCTGATCGCTTTGCGGCACGAGTTGCGCGGGCCGCAAGATGCCCGCACCGGCGAGTACGAACCCGGACGTCACGACGATGCCGATGCATGCCGCCACAGTCGCATCAACACGCACCACGCGGCACCACTGACGCAGTTCGTTGACCCCTTCGCGATCGAGCGCGAGCAAGGCACCAGGATCGGCCGGTTTGCCCCAGCCGCGACCGGCCGCCATCCCGTAGCCCGCCCCGAGCACCCAGTAGCCGTACCACACCTGGCTGGCGAATCCACCTGCCGCCCAACCCATGAGCGGCAGCAATTCGTGCCACGGTGAGACGGGTCGGCCTACCTGCGCGTCAACCCACGCGGGCACTTCCGGCGACTGCAGACCGAGCACGCCGCGGCCCACCTGCAACCATGGCGGCCCCGCCGAAATCGCCACGTACATCACGCCCACGACGATGATCATTACAAAGCCGCTCATGACCATCTTGAGCACGCTGAACCGCCCGGTCCAGGCCACGGTCACCGCAAAGAGCGATGCCGCGATGCCCCAGATGACTGTGCCGTGGGTCAGGGGAACCAGCGAGTTCAAGAACACCGCCGACGCCTTGGCGATGGCGCCGATGGAAACAATTCCCGCCGGCAACTGGACGATGAGCACAAGCCAGACCAGCCAGTGTCGCGGTCCCGGCATGCGGGCGAACAAGTCGATCATGCCCTCGCCGGTGATGGCCGTCCACCGCGCGCCGGCCATGCCGATCCAGCACTTGAGCAGGATGGCGACGACTACCGCCCACAGGACGGATGTGCCCAACACGGCCCCGGCCCGCGTCGCCAGGATCACTTCGCCCGACCCGATGTACTCCGCACACCAGATGAACGACGGGCCGACCACGGCCAAGATAGACAAGCCACGCGGTGCGATCGGTATCCGATTCGGCATGATGGCTCCAGACAGCTTGACTTCGTGCCATCGAAAGTCGGACTCCACGATCCTGGCGGCAGAGCGGGTCGATCAACGCGATGATCGCGAAACCACGAGCCCGGACCACGGCTACGCAATACGGCGAATGCCGTCGAAAGGTGCGCCGATTGTAAAGCACGCTCTGGACCCTGCAAAGCCGAATGGTGTCGTGACTGAGGCATTGGTCCGGCTTTGCCCGCATTTCGGGTACCGTCAGGAACTGCCGTCAGGGACAAATCTTCAGGCCGGATATGATTCCCGGCGCGTCGGCGCCGCTCCGCCACGATCAGGCATACACTTTCGTTGCGGACCGCATACTGCGTAAACCGGGGTACCAAACAGAACGGAGGCGCTCGTCATGCCAACGGGAGAGCCGCAAGCCAACTCGCAGGAGTTCGTCACCGACTGGTTCCAAAAAACCGCGGAATTGACCGAAGCCACCCTGCGGGCGACGGCCCAGATGCAGATGGCCGGCCTCGAACAGTGGATGGACACCATGTTCGGAGCCCGGCAGCGAGAGTGGCAGAAGATCCCGGAGCGCATGCTGGAGCGCATTCCCGCCGCTCAGCGCAGCGCGAGGGAATACATGCAGGCTCTCGAAGAGACCTACCGCCAGGGCTTGAGCCTCTTCGACGAGTGGTTCAAACCCGAGCACAACAAGAACCGTGGCGAGATCCAGGAGGAGGCCCGCAAGAACTGGAAGGAACTCATGGATCGCATCCGGACCAGTTCGCAAACGTTCATGCAGGCCAACGCCAAAGCCATCGACGCCTGGGCCAGCGCGTTTCAGTCGAAAGAAGCCTCTCCCACCGGCGGCTGACTCGCGCGTCGTGAAATGACCGCTGCATGGTTCAGACCGAACACGGCAGGCGCGGCATCGAATCGGCCCGACCCGATACGTGACCGCCCGCCAGTCCGAGGAGGGTCCTGCCGAGTACACCGGATCGAGAGGCCTGCCCCCCCGTTCATCAAACCTCGCGTCCGACGTCCGCTTGCCTGCTTCGAGGCTACGACGGTTCTCACGGGACATGACCGTCATTCGTGCGTGGCCGCCACCTGCTCGACTTCCTCAATCGTGGTCGTCCCCTCCGCCACCCGGCGATATCCGCTCTCCAGCAGCGTCTGGTACGTCCACACGCCGGCGGCATTGCGAATATCGTGAATGGTCTTGGTGGTCATCAGAGCGTCGCGGAGATTGTCGTTGAACGCCAGCATCTCGAAGATGGCCTGCCGTCCGCGGAACCCCACGTCCATGCAACGCCGGCAGCCCACGTTGGTATACAACACGTCGATGCCCCGGTCCTGCATCTTCATGCGCACCAGTTGGCTGGGCTTGGGCTGATAGGGCTTCTTGCAGTGCTCGCACAGCGTGCGGATGAGCCGCTGGGCCAGGCAGATCGACGCGGCATTGGCGATCATGTACGGCTCGATGCCCAGATCGAGCAGCCGGAAAATCGAGCCGATGGCGTCGCGGGCGTGCAGCGTGCTGAACACCAGGTGCCCGGTCATGGCCGCCTGCATGGCCGTGCGGGCGGTCTCGGCGTCCCGCATTTCGCCGACCAGGATCACGTCCGGGTCCTGCCGCAAAATCGACTTGAGCACCGTCCCGAACGTCAGATTGCGCTTTTCGTCGGTCTGGATTTGCGTGATGCCCGCCAGGTGATACTCGATGGGGTCTTCGATGGTGATCACGTTGCGAGTCCGGCAATCGATCGAACGCAGCGCGGTGTAGAGCGTGGTCGTCTTGCCGCTGCCCGTCGGGCCGCTGACCACGATCATACCGCTGTCGCAGTTACAGGCGGCCCGGAACTGCCGCAACATGGTGGATGACAGGCCCAGATCCTCGATGGTGTTCGGGATCACCGCCGTGTCCAGTATTCGACACACGAGGTTCTCGCCGTGAGAGGTTGGACTGAACGCGACGCGGCAGTCGACCTGCCGGGGGACCGATACGGCAAAGCTCCCCTCCTGAATCGCCTCGCGACGGGCGATGTTCAGCTCGGCGAGCACCTTCACCACCGTCAGCACCGATCGGCCGATCGACTCGGGCAGCAGGACGATGGGCAGCATCCGCCCGTCCACCCGGAAACGCACCTGGAAGCCCTGGACCGACGGGTGAAGGTGAATGTCCGTCGCCCGCGTGCGGAACGCGCCGTACATCAACAGGCGCAGCGTCCGCACCGCCTCGCTGGACGTGTCCGCCCGGTCGCCGCCGTGTACCGGCTTGCCGTGGCAGTCCAGGAACGTGATGCTCTCGATGCCGAAGCCGGGATCAGTTCCCGCGCTGCGAAGCCGCATCAAATCGCGCCGGGCGTTGGCGGTCACCTGCTCGAGCGTGAGCGGCTCGGCGCTCGGGACGGACGCCACATACCGGCCGGGCAGTTCCGGCTCCTCCTCGTCATCCGGCTCGATCAATCGGGCCACCGGAGCCTCGATCGCCTCCGCATCCTGCGTCTCGGACAGGTCTTCCAGTTCCACCGGCGGCGCCTGCTTCTCGAAAATCCGCAGCAGCGTCTTGCCAATCATGAACGAATCACCGAAACGAATGGTCGCCTCGGTGACGAGTTGCCCGTTGTACCGCGTGCCGTTGCGCGAACCCAGGTCGGTCAACGTATACCCGCCCACAATGGGACGCAGGATGCAATGGTTTCGGCTGCCGCGGGGGTCGTCGATGACGACATCGTTGTCCCGCGATCGCCCGATGGTGACGTTACCGTCAGGCAGCGTGACGACCTGGTGTCCGGTGGGAGTGAGGATTTGCAGCACGGGCATGTCACGACTCACTGGCTGAAAATGCAAGCGTAGCTGTCAGGCCGCCGGTCCGGCTGCCACGGGGGGCACCGCGCCGGGCTGGGTTGCCGACGGCGGTTCGGCTGCCGGCGAGAACGTCAGCTCCATTTCCAGCCGGCTGACCTGCAGGCGGACCTCCGCGGTCTGCCCCTCTCCAGCCGAAGCCTCCACCCGCGCATAGAGTACGACATCGTAGCTCTCGCCCGGCTCGAGCCGCACCGTCAGGTCCCGCCGCTGGGGCAGACTCGCGCTACCTCGGCTCTCGTCGCTGTTGGCCTGCACCACGACCGTCTTGCTGACCACCCGCTTGTGCGAATCGATCACCAGCAAATGTAAATCCGCCTTGGCCAGCGTGGCGGGGTCAGGCGGATCAGAGGCGTCCACCGTCTGTTCGAGATCGAAGGCGATCCGAGCAGCCATCATCTGTGCCCCGCCGGCGTGGTTGTCGATGCGATGCCCCAGTTTGAACTCCGCCTGAGCCGATGCCCCCTTCGAAACGGTGGCTTGGGCGAAGGCCTCCCCCTGGGCCGTGGCATCAGCGGTACTGCGTGCCTCACCGGCCGCCCCGGGATCCTGACGGCTTTGCTTGATATGGATGTTGAAACCGCTCGAGCCCGGCAGCTTGAGCGACTGACCCGCCGGAGAGCCGTCCGCGATCACGTACCGCCGGGACACGGGCACGCGGGCGTCCGGTCCGAATTGTGGCCCGCTGCAACCGGCCACCAGAGCGACCGCCCCGACCAGCCCCCCTGCCAGGAATCGTCTCAGGTGCCCCATCGGAATTTCTCCCTCCAAGCCACCCGTCCCGCTCACCCGTGCCGGAAGGCTCGGCTTCCCAGCAAGTTAGCAGCCCGCCTGAACGTTGTAAACGTGGACCAGGACCACGGGAAGCGTGGAATATCGCCGGCTGCCACCGCCTCGCTCGTGTCTCCCCTCGCCGTGGCGGAGCGGAAAAAGCCGCAAGCGCCCGCATTCGCAACAACAGAGCGTTTCAGGCGCGTGGGCGATTGCCGATAACCCGGCTCGGCTCACCGCACTATCTGGAGTCGACAAGGTTGTGCCAGAAATTTGGCTTTTGATGGAGCGCGATCACCGGCATCCATGTTGACGGAACGACGGCTACTGACATATATTAAGCATTGACGCAATCGCCTGCACCCGAGGGCCAGTCGTACCACATTCGCTACACTGACGCATATATGACACACAACCACCGCAGGCTTAACAAAGCCGGCGCGTGCGTTCCCAGCGAACCCGGAGGAGGATTTGGAGATGAGTCAGCCAACGTTGAATGTGCATATTGGAGGAGGCCGGAAATTTTTCCCGGGAATCTCGGCCGTTTTGTCCGCTTTCGCGACAGTGGCTGCATGGCCGGCGCTGGCCCACGCCACCATGCTCGACGCCAAGCATGAGATTGCCAACTACGCCTACCCCTTCCACCGCAACTTTATCATGAAGGAGACGGCCCAGACCTTTACGCCTACCCAGACCGGCCAATTGACGCACATCGCGCTGCGACTCGGTGTCACCAGCCCCGGAAGCACCGGCACGGTGACCATCGACATCCGCGACACGCGAGCCTCGGTCGCGAGCACGGGCCTGAACTTCATCCCGGCGCTGATTCCCGGCTCGCCCGAGCTCAATCCTCCGGGAGGCGAGATCCTCGCCACCACCAAGCTCGACATTTCCACGCTCGATGTGGTCCAGCCCAGCCTCGGCGGCCTGCCGGGGTTCAGCCCCCTGATTCCGCTTGCCACACCGGTCGAAGTCACGGCAGGGACGCGCTATGCCATCTTCGTGCGTTTCGATGAGAACGACACCGCGGCGGAACTCGCCTGGGCCTACGCCAAGTCCGAGCAGGAGGACGCCTATTCCGGTGGTGACGGCTTCTATCGAATGGCGCCGTACTACGCCTGGACTCTCCCCGGATGGGACTTCGGCTTCAGAACATACGTCACTCCCGAGCCGGCAACCGTTCTCCTGCTCGTTCTGGGAGGGCTCTGCCTGCGTCCGCGTTCGCGATAGCCAGGAGTTCCAGGCCCGTGTTAGCACGACAGCCGACACGCAAGCGCGGCTCGGCTTGCCGTCTGCCCGGCGATGGCCGATAACCGGGATTCGGATCACCGCCTAAATCCCCCGCCCCGGAATGCCGATGCCAGGAGAGTCAAGGTCGTACCAGGACCGGCTTTATGGGCATCGACAAAGACCGCGAAACGCTGGATCGCCTACTCGACGAACTCGACATCAAGGGCCGCCAGCAACACGTGGGCGAGCACGCCGACGATTATTGGGTGTGCCAGCGCCGCCATCCGCGATACGCGTTTCGCACCAATTGCGTCGTGCGCTTCCTCTCGGCCGACTGCACACAGGTGCTGTCGGTTGAAGGCCGGACTCGCAATCTCTCCCGCGGCGGCTTAGGTATCCTCGTCCGGCACGTCTTCAACGTCGGCGACCCCGTCGAGGTCGAGATTCAGGTTCCGGGGCAGCCGCGCATGTACATGGCCGGACTCGTGCAATTCATCCGCTACGCCGGGCGAGCGTACCACGAACTGGGCATCGCCTTGCGCAGCGCCGGTCAGCAGCCCATCTTCTCGCACAACCCCGAGGCCGCCTGGCAATCGCTCGACTGGCTCCGCCATCCCACGCAGACCGCCCGAGGATGACGAGATAGCATCGGCTCCCCCGCCTTCGTCTGCCCTTCGCCGCGTCTCGGTCTCATTCGTTCTCGCCGCGTGGCCGCGTCATTGCCTTCCCTGTGCCCACCTTCCCTTCGCGCCTCGCCGAGGGTACTGTTATTTCAGGAGGCTCCTGGTGGGCGAGTGGGACCTGAACTTCGAGCCTGCGGACTTGGCCGATGTCGTGTGGCTGGCGGTGCTGGCCCTGGTTCTCCTGGAGGCGGCCCGCTACGTCATTCGAGGCCGTCGTCCGGCTTCGACGGCGGCCAGAGCGATCGTGGCTGCCCTGGCGGCGATCACGCTCGGCTGGTTGGCGATTTCCGGCCGGCTGAAGGTTTCGCATATCTCCCACGGCTGGGCCTGCTTGATCCTGGCTGTCCTCCTGCTGCCCTGGCTTGTCCGCTCCTACCGGACGACCACCCGTCCGCTCGCCGCTCACAACCGCCTGATCCTGCTTACGCTGCGGGTGGCCGCCGCCGGGATCGCCCTGCTCATGATCGCTCGCCCCGTGGCCGTCTGGAGCAGCTCTCTGCGCGAACGGGCATCGGTCGGCATCCTCCTGGACACATCGCGGTCCATGAACGTCCGCGACATCGTGCCGCCCCGGCCCGTGGCGGACACGAAGATCGAACCGGTCTCCCGGCTCGAAACCGTCCAGGCCATGTTCGAGGCATCGCGCGACGCTCTGCACCGGCTCGAAGAGAGCATGGATGTCCAATTTATGACATTTGACGCCCGGCTGCGGCGTGTGAACGAGGTCCCCGACAAGGCCGAGGGCGGTCTGACCGCCGTGGGCCGGAACCTGGACCGCGCTCGCGACCTTCTGGTCCAAACCGGGGCTCGGATTGCCGGGCTCATTCTCATCTCCGATGGCCGCGACACCTCTTCCAACACGTCCGACCCGCTGCAAGCCGGCGACGAGCTGGCCATGGCCGGCGTCCCGCTGTACTGCGTAGGCGTGGGTAACGAGGTGCCCCAAGGCGAAACCCGCTCGCTCACGCCGCGGCGGCTCGACATGCCCGATCGCGTCGGCGTGCTCAACCGGCTGAGTGTCGGGGCCGAGTTCCTGGCCGCCGGCCTGGTGGGCGTCCCTGTCGAGGTGCGTCTGGATTACGACGGCGAAAAAGTCGGTTCGCAGATTATCAAGCCGACGCAGGTGCACGAACTCATCCGCGCCGACCTGTCCCACGTGTTCACCGAAGGGGGCCTGCACCAGGTAACCGTCGTCGCAACCGCCGCCGGCCTGCCCGCCCCGCAAGGCGAGGCTCGTCTCTCCCGCTACGTCCGCGTCACCGACGACAAGGTGCAGGTGCTCTACATCGATCGCCCGCGATATGAGCGAGCCGCCGTCGCCCGGGCCCTCGACTATGCCCAGGAGATCAATCTTACCAAGATCGATCTTGACCGCCCCGCCGACGCGCCGGCCGTCGATCTGCTTCCCGCCGCCCCGGAAGCCTGGCGCATATACCACGTCGTCATCATTGGCGACGTCGCCCCGAATCAAATCCCGGTTGATGCCATGCAATCCATCGCCGGGCTGGTCGTCTCGGAAGGACGCGGCGCTGCCATTCTCGGCGGTGTCCGCAGCCTGGGCAGCGGCGATTATGCGGGGACCCCGTTCCACGGCCTGTTTCCCGTGGATCTGGCCGCTCGCGGACAAATCGACGGCGCGGTGCCGTTCGAGATCACCCCGGCAGGCAAGCTCCACCCCTGCTGCCAATCGGGCGGCCAGGATGACACAATCTGGTCACAGATGCCTCCATTCGCCGGGGCCAGCCGATTGGGCCAGGTCGCCCCCGCGGCTGAAGTGCTCATCCGGACAACATCCGGTGCACCACTCATGGTGGTCCGGCAGACGCGAGCCGGCCGTACCGCCGCCCTCGCCTTCGACTCTACGTGGCAATGGCCCTTCGCGGGCGACGCCGGACTCGAACTCCACCGGCGTTTCTGGCGACAACTCGTGCTATGGCTGGCCAATCGAAGGCCGGAAGTCTGGGTTCTCCCCGAGCGTTCGCAGTACGACCTGACCCGGCTCCAGGCGGGCGACGAACAGGTGGTGTTGCGGGCGGGCATCAACGAGCCCACCACGGGCGGCTTGCCTGCCCAGAGCGCCATCACCGGCGAGATCGTCGCACCCGATGGCCGAACCACGCTGCTCGTCTGGACCGCCGCGGGCGACGGCTTCGAGGCACGGCCCACCATCGATCAGCCTGGTGAGTACAAAGTCCGCGTGCAGGGCAGCATCGCCAACCAGCCGGTCGGCCAGGCCGAAGCCGGGTTCATCGTCGAATCCGTCGATCGAGAGATGTCCGAACCGTTCGCCGATCTGGAGAGCCTCGAGCGTCTCGCCGCCCGAACCGCCTCCATCGGCGGCCAATACATCCCCACCGAGCAATTCAGCCAACTCCTCGAACGCATCCGCGCCAGCAGCAGCGAGTCCCGCATCACCCGAGCCCATCGCCACTATCTGGTGGACGATCATCCCTGGTTCTGGCTGGCCGCCTTCATCGGCATGCTGGCGATGGAGTGGATCGTGCGCCGCCGCCTCGGATTGGTGTGATGAGGCTTGAGACCTGAGACTTGCGGCTTGAGGGAGAGCCGAACAGGTCTGACCACAACAGAGAGGGACACAAATACGTCACTTCAAACCCCAAGAGCTCTGAGCTATGAGCTGCGGGCTATGAGCCAGCCCCCCGACCGACAGCCGACGGCTGATGACTGACAGCTGAGAGCTGATGGCTCATTTCATCATTTCCCGGACCTTGCGCAAGAGTTGGTCGGCCCGATAGGGCTTGTGCATGAAACCGGTGAACCGATTCTCGGCCAGTTCGCCGGTTGCTTCCTGCTCGTCGAACCCGCTCGACAGGAGCACGCGGACTTCCGGGCGGAGCTGCCGCATGGCTGCCAGCGCTTCCCGCCCGCTCATGCGAGGCATGGTCATGTCCAACAGCACGACGCGCACTTCATCCGCGTGATCGCGAAACAACTCAACGCCCTCATAGCCATCCGCCGCCGTCAGCACGTTGAACCCGCTGTCCTCCAGGATGATTCGAGCCACCGTGCGCACGCTCTCTTCATCATCCACTACCAGCACCGTTCCTCCTGACATGGAGGGAGCGGCGTCCGACATCTGCTCGACCACCTCGTCCGGCGTCGGCTGTGGACTGAGCGGCAGGAAGACCCTGAACGTGGTCCCTCGGCCGGGTGCGGTGTCCACGGAGAGTGCTCCCCGATGACCGCGGACGATCCCCAGCACCGCCGCCAGCCCCAGTCCACGTCCGGTCGCCTTCGTACTGAAGAACGGCTCGAAAATGCGGCTTTTCGTCTGCTCATCCATTCCAGGGCCCGTATCACGAACCTCCAAGCAGACGTATCTGCCCGCGGCCAAACTCCCCTCGCTGACCTGGCCCGAGACGGGACCGCCCGAGAGCTCAATCTCGCTCGTGCGAACGGATACCGCTCCCGGCTCTTCGCCCACCGCTTCCGCGGCGTTGATCACCAGGTTCATGACGATCTGGCGAACCTGCCCCGGATCGCCTCGGACGTAGAGCGGAACCGCCCCCAATTCCACGTCCAGCTTCACGCTCTTACCGATCGACACCCGCAGAAGCGAGTCGGTCTCCTGCACCGCCGACCGCAGATCGAACGTCGTCAGGACGAACTTGCCCTTGCCCGAGTAGGCGAGCAGTTGCCGGGCCAGATCGGCTGCCTGCTGAGCCGCCGACTCGATGTGAGCCAGATACTCGCCTACCGGCGAGTCCGCCCCGACCGCGCTGCGGGCCAGGCTCGCGCTGCCCATGACCGCCGTCAGCAGGTTGTTGAAGTCGTGAGCCACGCCCCCCGCCAGCACGCCGAGGCTTTCAAGCCGCTGCGTCTCGAGCAGCGCCCGTTCCATGGCCAGCCGGTCCTCTTCCGCCCGCTTGCGTGCCGTCAGATCGGTCGCGAACGCGAACTGATAGAACATGCCTTTGTAATGCAGCGGGCTGGCGGTGATCTCCACGGGGAACGTGCTGCCGTCCCTACGCCGATGCTGCGACTCGAACGTGACCGTGCGGCCGGTGCGGTTCAGCGAATTCCAGTGTTCGGTCCAATGGTTACGGGAGAAACAGGGATCGATGTCGAACACCCTCATGCCCAGCAGTTCCTGTTTCGTGTAGCCGAGCGAACGGCAGGCCTCCTCATTGACATAGAAAAAGCTTCCGTCCTCCCGGACCCAGAACGTCGCGACGGCGGAATGATCCATCGCGAACTGCGTCAGTCGCAACGCGTCCTCCGTCTTGCGGCGCTCGGTGATGTCCATGCCGACCCCCCACGCCGCCCATCCCGGCACCTGCAAGTCCGCCGAGGCGTTCGACCAGGAGATCGTGCGTGGCTCGCCCTTCTTGCAGTGCAGGATCCATTCCTGCTCGGCTCCCGGCGCCAATCCGAAGAGCGGTGAATCGCCGCCGCCGTCGCCGCCGATGAACTCAGGGGCCAGCAACTGCCGGGCCAACGGGTTGCCCACGATCTCGCGAGAGCTGAAACCGGTCACCTGCTCGCAGTAGCGGTTCCAGACGATGATTTGGCCGTCGCCGTCGAACGCGGCCACCATCGCGGGCATGTTCTCCACCGCCAGCCGAAGACGCTGCTCGCTTTCCCGCAGCGCGGTCTGACGCTGGAGGAAAGCCCGCAACACCACCGCGAGACCGGCGGCGAGCGTGAGACCGACCGCCAGAAACGCCTCATCCACTCGGGACTGATGCGCAGCAACGGTACGCGGCGTGGGCACCAACGTCAGCGTCCACTTCCGGTCGAGCACGTGCACGGGGTAACTTTGGGCGAACGGTGATTCGTGAAAGACCTCGGACGGCCCCTGCTCGAACAGCAACTCGCCCTGGTCTTCGATGCGAAGATAAAAGTCGCCCAAGGCTCCTTTTTGCAGGGCATCCCGGATCAGCGCGTCCATCCGGAACACGCCGTTGATATACCCTTCCAAGCGGCCGTCCACGATGAGCGGAAAATACGTCCCGAAGCCGCGACCGCCTTGAAACAGGTTCAATGGTCCGCTGGACCGGGGCTCATTCCGCCGCGCCGCCTCCCGCAGGACGTCGGCCAGACCCGGGTGGGCCTGCAGCGCACGATTTCGCGCGGGAAGGTTCGGCTCCTCGGGCACCAGCCAGCGAATCACGCCGTCCGGATCGATCCAGTTGATCGCCTGGAACGAGCTGAACTCCGCCTGGATGGCTCGCGCCATCTCCCCGAAGCGCTCCGGCGTGTTGACCTCGTCGCGCTGCCACTGGGCTGCCATCTGCCGAACCAGGTGCAGGCGGGACGATATGAACGTCTCCAGCCGCAGCGCCACCTGCTCGGTCGTCGTGCGAGTCCGAAGCTCCAACATTTGCCTCTCAACGCGATTGCGCTGATTCCAGATCAGCACGAGCGCGCCCGCGACCACCAGGAGTGTGAGAGCGGGGATGAGGACTTGACTGGCTACAACTTTCCGCATTCGCAACACCGTCGCGAGATCGCTTCGACTTGCCGACTCGCCCGAACCGTGGCCCCTGATCTGAATTCGCCGGCCGGCCGAACGCCGCCACCGGGAGCCGCCTTACTGCATCCTATCAGACTCCTTCCACCTCCGCATCGAAAACGTGGCGGAATCAGCGCCGACGCCGTTGCCGCGCGTTGAGAATCGCCGCGCCGCTTCGTACCATCAGGCATGCTCCGCATCGGAAACCTCCAGATCGACATGCCCGTGGTTCAGGCCGCTCTCAGCGGCTACAGCGATCTGGCCATGCGCCGGGTGGCCCGTCTGCACGGGGCTCGCTACGCGCTCAACGAAGTGGTTCTCGACCGGCTGGTCCTGACCCGGGGCAAAAAACAGCAGGCCATCACTCGGGTCGCCCCCGACGACCACCCCGTAGGCGGCCAACTGATGGGGGCCGATCCTCTGACATTCGCCCGCGCCGCCGACGCCCTGGTGGAAGCAGGCTATGACGTGGTTGACATTAACTTCGGCTGCCCGGTTCGCAAGGTTCTGGGCCGATGCCGCGGCGGCTACCTGCTCTCGCAGCCGGCCATCGCCCTGGATATTATCCGCCGCGTATACGACGCCGTGGCCGGCCGCCGTCCGGTAACCGTCAAGATGCGCAGGGGCATGGATGACAGCCCCGAAAGCGAGCGGCACTTCTTTCAGATCCTCGACGGCGCGTTCGAGATCGGCGTCGATGCCATCACCGTCCATCCCCGCACCGTCCGCCAGCGCTATGTCGGCCCCAGCCACTGGCCCTTCCTGGCCCGAGTCAAGAAACACGTGGGCGACCGCATCATCCTGGGCAGCGGCGACCTCTTCACTGCCGCCGATTGCGTCCGCATGATGCGCGAGACCGGCGTCGACGGCGTCACTGCCGCCCGTGGATGCATCGGCAATCCCTGGCTCTTCAATGAAGCGCGAGCCCTGCTGGAAGGCAGGCCGCTACCCGATCCGCCCAGCGTGCCCGAGCAAGGCCGGACCATCCGGCAGCATTTCGAATGGGTGGCCGAGCGCGAGGGCGATCAGCGGGCCGGTGCCATCATGCGCAAGTTCGGCATCAAGTACAGCGAGTTGCACCCCATGGGGCAGGCCGTCCGCGACGCCTTCATCCGCGCTCGCAACACGGCCGATTGGCTGGCGGTGCTCGACAAATGGTACTCACCCGACAAACCCTGGCCGCCCGGCGTTCGCCGCACCGGCCCGGGCCATCTCGTCGCCGCCGGCGCCTGTCAGGATGTGGAATAAGCTGTGAGCTATGAGCTGTGGGCTATGAGCCAGACGTCCTGCCGACGGCTGAGAACTGAGAGCTAACAGTTGAAGGCCAAGAAGCAAAGGACTCGGCGGCACACATCGCCCCATGAATGCCACATACATGGCAGCTTGCTTCTTCAAAAACAACCAACCACAGAGGGCACAGCGGATCACAGAGGAAGAACTCATATGCCCGCCTCTGTGTTCCTCTGTGCCCTCTGTGGTTCGCTTCACACGGAGGCAGGCGAAGAAGTTGGAGACCGGAGAGGCCGAGAGATCCCCGGCCGCCGGCGTAACGGCAGATCACTTTAGGTCATTTTTTCGTCATCGGTGCCCGCGGGCGTGATCCGTGGTTCACATCCGTGGTAGGGTCAATCGTCCGCCGGCGCGGACGAGAGTGTCTCGCGCATGGCGTTGCTGGCGTGTCGCAGGTACTGCTGTCGAAGCTGATTGACGTCCGGCGGCAGGTCCTGCTCGCGAAGGAAGAAGCTGATCGTGCTGCCGTTCTCACTGGGAATCGTGATCTGGCCCACGATGGGATTGGTCCTCAGGACGGCGGCGGCAGCAGGATCGGTGCTGCTCGCCGTGCTGCTCCCCGCACCGGCAAATGTTCCCGCGGCGAACCGGACGCCGTCCGTCTCCACGAAGAACGCCAGGCCCGTCTCAGCCGCCACCAACTGCAGCGCCTGATGAACGGTCACATTCTCGAGCGTCATGCGGAACCGCTCGACCTGATGCGTCGGCAGCGATGCGAGCACGCCGGGTTCCAACTTCAACTCCAGCCCGGCCCGATTCACCACCAGATCCAGCAACACATCCCTAAGTTGCACCTCGTTGTACTGGGCGGTCACCGTGCGCTGAAGCTGTCGCTCGACCTGGCGCGTGTTCGTGCAGATCGCGATGGTCTTGCCTTCCGGATACCACTCCCACCCGTACTGCTTGCACGCCAGCTCCAGCACACGGGCGGCGGGGCCTGCTCCCACGGAGTCGGCCAGGCGGTAGATCTTCTCGCGACTCGCCGCGGCATCCGACGTGGACATGTCCTGGAATTGAAATTCGATCGAGTCGGCCAACGCCCTGCTCCAGGGCGTACTGTACAGCTTCTGGATCAAGGCCACTTCATCCCACGTGGCTCGACGGCAAATCCGGAACAGCGCCGGGCGGGGCTGAATCACCAACTTGTCCGTCTGCAGCACGTACTCAGCCGCCAGTGGATTGAGTAGCGCGGTGAGGCTCTCCCGCAACGGCCGGTTCTCGATGGTCGCGGTTACCATCGTTCTGCTGCCGTACGGAAGGCATCCCAGAATGAACCGATCAAACTCAATGGGAACGCCGGTTTTTTCCGAGAGCAGCCGGATGGCCTCGCCGATGGGAGCGTCCTCGATTCGCAAACTGGTGGGCTGTTCGAGAGCCTGAACGATCAGGATCTCCTTCGAGTCATCGGACGCGGGCATGAGCCCGCTGGACGAGAGTCCGCTCGACTTCGGAGCGGCCGTGCGCGGCGTGGCCGGTTGGGGGATCAACGTGGCCCGTCCCGACGGAGCACCGGTCACAAAACCTTCGGGTCGCGCGGGCGCCGTGTCGCTCGCCACGCCCCATGAGACGCAGGCGATCAGCGACAAGACGACTCCCAGGTACATCATCCGCACACGTGACATCCATCAACTCCCGACCCGACGCAACTGGCGGCTCCCGTCGCAGCATCGCCGGCCTCATCGCCGTCCCTGCAAAATATGCTCTCCACCACCGCGGAGCGATCATGCAGCCTCCGGCCGCCTCGCCCCGCCCGACTGCCGCTCATCCGAACGGCCCAGACCCTAGAACAGATCGCCGGCCAGGATCTCGGCCGGCAAAGGCTTGGCTGATGCGATGAATATTTTCCGGGCAGGCTGCTGCGCTCGCTCGCTATCCACCTTCTGCACGGCCTGGGCAATATCCGGCGAGCGGGCATAGCTGACCTGAATCGTCTCGCCTGGCGACGCTGCCGCCACAGGCCTGCTGACCTGGATGGCGAGCGTGCCCGCCCCGCTGCTTGCCCGGGGAGCCCGGGTCATCACCACTACCACCGGTTCGACCGGCACGTCAACTATGGTGTCACCGACAGCGTCCCCCCGCACCTCTCCGGCATCGGCCAGAGCGGTGCTGTCCTCACCGTCGACCGCACCGTTGTCCAAATGGGCGATCTCGGTCTGCCCAAGGCTGTCCACGGACATCGGCAATCGGCCCGGCTGCAGCCAGACAACCAACGCGATCGCCGCCGCTGCGGCCAAGGGTGCGGCAATCCGGGCCCACATCGGGAACCGGAGCGTGCGGGCCGCTCGTCGCGACTCGGCGCGAACCTCTGCCATCACCCGTTCGTGGAGCCGGCCGTAATCCACCACCGGCACGTCGGCCCGCCGCTCCAGGAGCGCCGCATTCACCCGCTGCAGCGACTCGTAGCAGCCCCGCAGTGCCGGCTCGACCTCCAACCGTGCGAGCAGACTCGAACGCGCTTCGCCCTCGAGCTCCCCGTCGAGCAGCCGGCTCAGCAGGTACTCGTCGTCCTCGCTCACCGGAGCCGCCGCGCTGAGACGCTGCATTACGATTTCGTGGAACCGCTCATAATCGACCGACGGCTGATCCGCCGCCCGAGCCCGAACCAGCGCGTCGACGCGACAGAGCACCGCGTACGCGCTGCACAGTGCGGATTCGTTCTCCAGCCTCACGCGAAGCGCAGCCGCCTCGGCTTCCGGAAGATCTCCGTCCAGAAGCTGCGAAAGCAGAAATTCGTCGCGCTCGCTCACATGGTCACGCATCCCGCACATCCGATCCGCCGGCCCACTCATTCGGGGTCAACTCGTCAACGCATCTCCCAACAGCTCCCGCAAACGTTTTCGGCCCTGGAAAACATACCACTTCACGTTCTCCAGGCTGCAATCGAGAAGGGCCGCAATATCCTTTTGGGCCCACCCCTCGATGGTGAACAGGATCAGGGCCAGCCGTTGCTTCTCAGGCAGTTGTTGCAAGGCCGCATCCAGTGCCTGGCCAAGCTCATGCCCTTCGGCCAACCGCTCGGGACCGGTGTCGGCCACGACCGGCTCGCCGTCGGCCCCTTTCATACCCTCGGCCCCCCACTGCTCGTCAAGGGCCACTCCGCCCCGCCGAGACCGCCGAGCATTCAGCGACAGGTTGCTCACGATCCGCAACAGCCAAGGACCGAATCGACTGGGCTCTTGCAGCCGATCCAGCGACCGATAGGCCCGCAACAGCGCTTCCTGCACTACTTCCAGGGCGTCGTCACTGTTGCCCAGCAGGCGATAAGCCGTCGCGATGGCCGCCCGCTCGTAAGCCTTGGCCAACTTCCCGAACGCCTCGGTACTCCCGTCCCGGGCCGCCAGAACCCAAGCAGCATCGCGCTCGCCCGTAGCGTCCGTAAAGAGCGGCTGGTTCTGCTGGTCCATGGATATAGACACCGGGACACGTAAAGGGTTAGAGCAATTAGGAGGTTCTGCGGCGCCCCAGAAAGATATCCGTGCGGCCGCCCCCCTGTCAACCGACCTGGAAATGGATTATCATGGCTGGCTGCACTGAACCGCACGATGCTCCAATTATTCTAGGTTTCTGCCAATGCTGAAGTTACAAACCGTCGCTGAAGTCCGGTCGTTCCTGCAACCCCATCGCGCCGCCGGTCGGCGGATCGGCCTGGTACCCACCATGGGGGCCCTGCACGAGGGCCACCGCTCGCTGATCCGGGCCGCCCGAGCAGCGTGCGACGTCGTGGTCGTGTCGATTTTCGTCAACCCGACGCAGTTCGGGCCCAACGAGGACTACGCCGCCTATCCCCGGCCGCTGGAGGACGACCTGGCCGCCTGCCGAGCCGAAGGCGTGGATGCCGCGTTCTGTCCGCCAGTCGAGGAGATGTACTCGCCCCAGGCGGCCACCACCGTATCCGTGGCTCGCCTGACCGAGGGTCTCTGCGGCGCTCACCGCCCCGGTCATTTCACTGGCGTGACCACCGTGGTGACCAAGCTCTTCAACATCGTCCAACCCAACGTGGCCTACTTCGGCCAGAAGGACGCTCAGCAGGCCGTGGTCATCCGCAAGATGGTCCACGACCTGATGTTCCCCATCGAGATCGTCACCTGCCCCATCGTCCGCGAGGCGGACGGACTGGCCCTGTCCAGCCGGAACGTCTATCTGAGCCCCGCCGAGCGTCGGCAGGCTCTTTCCCTGAGCCAGGCGCTGAACTGGGCCCGCGAGCAGGTCGCCGCCGGCGAGCGCAACGTCGCCACCCTCACCGAGGGCATGCGACAACGGATCACCGCCGCCGGCCCGTGTGTCATCGACTACGTGTCCATCGTGGACGCGGACGAGTTGACGCCCAAGCAGCGGGTCGAGGGCAACTGTCTCATCGCCTTGGCCGTACGCATCGGCCGGACCCGACTGATCGACAACATCGTCGTCAGCGTATGAGTACCCGCGGGACGGAGCGTCGAGATACAAAGGGCGGAGATACAGCAACGACGAACCGTGTCTCCGCTTTTCGGCTCGAATCTGTCCTGGTTGAGGGTCATTGGACTCTCCTCCGCGGGCTCAGTACCATCTAACACATGTGGCCAACCGTCTTTGAGATTCCGTTCTTCAATCTGCCCATCCGCGGCTACGGCCTGATGCTCATGATCGGGTTCCTCGGGGGCACGTGGTGGGCCGCCCAGCGGGCCGCCCGCGTCAAGGCCGACCCCGACCTGGTCATCAACCTCGGCTTTGTCGCCCTGATCGCCAGCGTCATCGGCGCTCGCGTGTTTTACGTCCTGCACTACTGGGACGCACAGTTTGCCGGCCGCGGCCTGTGGGCGATCATCAATATCACCGCGGGCGGGATGGAGTTTTACGGCGGATTCATCGGTGCCTTCATCGCCGTGTTGGGCTACCTGGCCATCAAGAAGGCTCCGTTCCGTCTTTACCTGGACATCATCACGCCCTCGCTCATGTTCGGGATGGGCGTCACCCGCATCGGCTGCTTTCTCAACGGTTGTTGCTGGGGCGCGGTCTGCAGCCCCGAGATTCCTTGGGCGGTTCGATTTCCATACGCCAGCCCGGCCGCCTATCGACAGTGGGAAGATCGCGTCGTCACCTATCCGGCTGAACTGATCACCGTGTACTTCCCTGGAAACGCGTCGTTGCTTAGCCGTGACGACATTTACGCCTCGCCCGAGCAGCGCAGCCGACCCGAGCAAGCCTACCGTAAAGCCGTTACGGCCCTCGAACAGGCCCGCAAGCAGCAAGCCGATGCCAAGACCATCGACCGGCTCCGCAAGAAAGTACAGGCGGCACAGAAAGCTCAGGCGGAATACGCTTCCCTCGCCCGCCAGGAGTGGCAGTACGCGCTCGAGCCTTCCGAACTGCAGGCCGTCGCCGGCCAGGCCCGGACGCACACCGTGCACCCGGTTCAACTGTATGCCTCCATCAACGGGCTGCTGCTCGCGATCCTGTTGAGCACCGTGTTTTACCGGCGGAAGCATCACGGTGTCGTTGTCGGCCTGTTCTTCCTGCTCTATCCGATCATGCGGTTCATCGAGGAGATCATCCGCAGCGACAATCCGCACGACGTGATCGGCCTGACCATTTCGCAGTTCGTGAGCGTGACCATTTTCGTCGGCGGCGTCATCTATCTCATCGCCATCTATCGCTTGCCGGCCAACTCCGTACCCGCGCCGGTTCCCGTCCCGGCCGGCCGTGACGACAAGCGCGATAAGAGCGGCAAGCGGTAGTCCGGCGAGCCGGCGCCGAGGAAAAAAGATAGACGCGGTGACGCGGTGACGCGGCGAGACGGCAGAAGGAAAGGACAAGAGGAAGACGTCTCCGGACAGCCCCCGCCCGCGGCTTGGGGCCATCACACATAGTCCGGCATTCTCACTCGCGAAACACTCGCCTGGTTCGATCGGCACTTGCTCGGGAAAAATGTCCCGCCATCCTCCTCAGCGCCCTCCGAGAATTAGGCTCCCTTCTCCGCTACGCAGTGCCGTTTCGAGGTTGTTCCCGGCACCTGCCGCCAGTAAACTCTCTCCCGCCGGGTTCCACAGGAGCGAGGGTATCTTCGTTGTTCAGCATCCGCCGTAGCCGTTTTGCCGACATCTCTTCTTCGCCGCGTCGCCGCGTCACCGCGTCTCCGCGTCGGGCTCTTCCTCTCTCGCCGCGTCCCCGCATCGGCGCGTCTCCGCGTCGTCTTGCTCCCCAGCCCCCAGGCCCCTGGCCCCAGGCCCTGCTATGTCTGGCCGCACTGACCGCCCTGACGCTGCCGCTGGGCTGCGGCCCGCGAGTCACGCGCATCGAACTGGAAACCTACGATGCCGCCGGCCAGCCCAGCCGACACTACACCGAGTTCACACGGGCGGCGTTCAAGCAGATCTCCGACGGCCGCATCGAACTCGTCCTCCGCTCCGAACAACCCAGCCAGATCGATCCCACGCAGACCATCACGCAGGTGGTTCACGTGCAGACGTTCTGGACGCCCCGCCTCGGCATCACTTATGCCGAAGCAAGCCAGATCAACGCCCGCATTCAATATGCCATCCTCACGCCCCCCACCGGCGTCCGCTACGACGGTGGCGCGTTTGTCAGCTACAAAATCGATGGTCTCACGGGCGAACTCGTGGGTTGGATCGAAAGCGGCGAGCTATCGCCCAAGTTCCAGATGGGTAACGCCGTCGAACCGTTCGGACCGGCCCGTATCAGTGGAACCTTCCGCGCCGTCGAAAACCCCGGCGAAGTGGTCACCACTCACCAGATGCTTCGCAGCCAGTTCACGCAAACCCTCGACCGCGAATAGTCTGGCTCATAGCTCACAGCCCATAGCTCGTAGCTAAAAAACAACGAAGCGCACGCAAGCGTGCGCTTCGTGGTTTTTTAACCTAATGGGGTTGCGATCAGTTCGCTTGCGGCACCATGGCGTAGATCTCGACGCGCCGGTTGGCCTGCTTGCCTTGGGGCGACGTTTCGTCGCTTTTGGGTTTGTTCGGCCCCCAGCCACAGGCCGCCATGTAGTTGGCCAGCCCGTCAGCCTGCAGAACCCGCACCACCGTGAGTGCGCGCTGACAGCTCAGTTCGTAGTTGTCCTTCCACTTGCTGTACCGGATCGGATCGCTGTCCGTGTGACCGAACACGTAGATTTCGCGCTCGGGATACTCCTGCCGAATCGTGGCTGCGATCTTGCTCAGGATCTGCTTGGCCCCCGGCTTCAGGTCAGCCTTGCCCGAATCGAACAGCAGCGTGCCTTCGACCGAAGTCATCGCGCCGCCGGGCACGCCGTGCCAATCTTTGGGCGCCTCGACCTGCTTGGCCCGGGCTTCGGCGAGCTCGCGCTTCAACCGCTCGATCTCCGCCGCGTCGGCGTTGCGCTGCCGCTGGGCCGCATCCAGCTCGGCTTCCAACTGGCTGATGCGATCGGCCAACCGTTGGGCCGAATCATCCGCTCGCGCCACGTCCTTGTTCGGATCATTGCAGCCGATCAGCACGCCCGACAGCCCCAGAACCGCCACCAACGATAGATTTCTCAACGCGCGTTGCATACAACCCACCTCCTTGTTCCCATGCCGTCTGTTCGATCCGCCAGCAAGATAAACGGACGGTCCCTCGCGGGCAAGACCGCCTCTGACGTTCGCTTGTGAGTTATTGCGGGGAATTCATGATTTGCAGGTAGTCCAGAATCCGGTCGTGATAGATCACCACGATGAACGAGGCCAGCGCCAGCCACGGCCCGTAGGGCAACGCGCGGCCTTGGCGGCGGCAGAGAATCACGACCATGCCCACCAGCGCCAGCAGCGACGCCGCGAAAAACCCGATGAACGCCACGCTCCAGCCGGCGATGGCTCCGATGGCGGCCATAATGTGCACGTCGCCCATGCCGAACGCTTCCTTGCCCAGCCCGAGCGTCCCGAAGATGCGCGTCGCCCACGCCAGTGCCCCGCCGATGGCCCAGCCGGTCAGCGCCGTCGCCAAGCCCCACAAGGGCTGCCAATTACCGAACACTTTCCAGTGCAGGACGCGCTCGACCGCCTGCGAGGCCGCCGGATTACCCCCCACGATGAACAAGCCCGCGACAATTAACAGGATGGCCGGCGACAACAAGAGCAACTCCCACAAGGCATTGCGTCGCGCGGTGACCGCCTCGGCGTTGATGGCTTCGACGATGCCCTCGTCTTCCTCGGGATGAGGATGACTGGCGAACACAGTCAGCACCACGAACAGCACAGCCAGCCCCACGCCCGTCCGCACGAGCCCGGGATCCACCCGCGATGCCTCCGGCCAGACCAGCCGCCCGCCGGCGTCGCGCGGCGGGTGGATCAGCCGCGTCCACGCGTGGTAGTCCTGCAGCACCATGCTGCCGACGTATGCCGCCACCACAATCAGCCCGACGACGGCCCAGATCCAGGCGTAGCTCGCCGGCCGCGACACGAGCGATTCGCCTGCGACGAGCAGTTCGGCTGAGGTCTGCGACTCCACCGCGGCAGACTCGCAGGCCGAAGCCGCCGGAGCCTCGGCCGATGCCCCCGTTTCGACCGAAGCCGTGTCGGCAGATGGCGGACCGGCCGGCGCCGGCAGTCCGCTCACATCCTCGCCCTCGGCCTTGGATCCGCGCAGCCAGATGAGCGCACCGATGGCCATGCCGACCGTCGCCGCCAACGCTGCCACTGCCTGGATCGCCCCCGGGCGAATCCAGCCCTCGGCTGCTGTGCTGGCCGCCGGCGTCCACATGGCATGCAGGATCAGCCCCAGCCCGGTCATGATCCAGGTCACGCGGATGTCCACCAGATACGCTTCGAGATCCATGACCGTCACGACGATCAGTCCCCCGGCCAACGCCCAGTGGGCCAGGAGGATCGGCCAGTCGCAAGTCAGGTCGCTGATGCCGTCACGCAGACGGGCCACGAAGAACGCGTCAAACAGGATGAGAAACGTGAATGCCGTGGCCAGCTCGACCAGCGGATATTGCACGGAAATGGGCGCTCGGCAGTATCGGCACCGGCCCCGCAGCAGGACGTAACTCAGCACGGGCAGATTGTCCCGCCATTGCAGTGTGGAGCGGCAGGACGGGCAGAACGACCGGAGCGGCCGGCGCAGCGAGATATCCCGCGGCCAGCGGTAAATCACCACGTTCAGAAAGCTGCCGACGCACGCGCCGAAAAGAAGGACGAGCAATGACCAGTAGAGATTGACCCAGAACACGGGCGTTCCCGGCAAGCCGTTGTGACTCGTTCATGCGTAACTGAGCACGCTGTACGTTGACCAGCGCGACAGCCGCTCGCGACCGTTCAAGCTCAGCAGCTCGATCAGGAACGAAATCCCGATGATCTGCCCGCCCAGCTTTTCCACGAGCTCGCAGCAGGCTCGCATCGTCCCGCCGGTCGCGAGCAAATCGTCGACCATGAGCACGCGCTGCCCCGGCCTGATGGCGTCCTCGTGAATCTCCAGCGTGTCCGAGCCGTACTCGAGCTCGTACGTCAGGCTGATCTTGCGACCGGGCAGCTTGCCCGGCTTGCGGATGGGCACGAAGCCGGCGGTCAGATTGCGGGCGACCGCGGTGCCGAAGATGAAGCCACGCGATTCGGCCCCCACCACCACGTCGATGTGCTGCGACCGGTATGGGTACGTCATGAACTCCACCGCCAGCGAGAGCGCGGCCGGATCCTTGAGCAGCGGCGTGATGTCGCGAAAGATGATGCCCGGCTTGGGGAAGTCGGGAATGTCTCGGATGTAATCCTTGAGTTCGGCCGCGCCCGGCGTGCCCACCTTGATCGCCATGTTGCATCTACTCCTGATTCGGCGGACGCGTCCGGCGCCGCTCGCGCGATATTAGGTCAAGCCGCCGGCCGTCGCAAGGCGGCCGCTCGATGCGAGGTCGCCGTGCGGGACAAAAGGTTAGCCGTTTTTTTGTACGCAGGATTAGCTGGACCGTACCCTCGGCTCGGAATACGAAGGGAAAGATGAATCCGGCACCGCGACGTGAAGGACGAAAGGCCCGCCCCGACCTGCAGGGCTTGCCCGTGCGTCAGACCAGATCGGAGTCTTCCAGATCCAGGGCGGCCGTCTCGTCGGACGCCGCCAGGGCCTCCAACTCGCTGATGGGGTCCACATCGTCGTCCAGGAGGAAATCGTCGTCATCCGCCCCGGACGGATTGCTCCCGCCGCTGCTGCCCTGGGCGGTGACCGGCGTCGCCGAACTGCGGCCCGCCCGCGACTCCAGCCGCGTATGCACCGGCCGCAGATCTTTGGGCACGCCGTCGATCTGAACCGTGAACACCACCGGTCCGATGACGATGTGGTCGCCGGGATCGAGTTCCTGCTCGGTGATCCGCTTATTATTGACGTAGGTTCCGTTGGAACTGCCCAAATCCCGAAGCGTGACCGTGTCGTCCTCGACCATCATGAGGGCGTGCCGGCGGGAAACCTCTCCCACCGGAATGCGCAGGTCGCAGTCTTCCTTGCGGCCAATCAGGGTCTTTCCCGGCTGGACTGGGAATTCCTTCCGCGTGCCGTCATCCTTAAACATCACCAAGCAGACGTTCATGGGAGATGCCAACCTCGCGTGGCCCCGGCCGTCAGGACCTACAGGCTGCCCCGCCGGACCGGCCACTGATCAGGGAAGAAATCGCTCTGCCTGCCAGAGTACTGACCGCCCGCCGGTTCAGGCTGGGCCTCCGGACGCGTATCCGGCCGGAACCCCCTAATAGCCTTCCGGCTGCAGATACTAGTGTAATTGGTCCGCACAACCGTCGCAAGCTTAAACCACCATCGCCGCCGGGCGCCGCAGGCCGATTTTCCCCGAGCCCGCCCTGGCCGCCACGCCCGAGCGCCGCGCAGGAAACAAAACGCTGGAACCGCCCGCCTGGGCGTATTGACAAGGTTCTCGTTGCCGCTATACTGAGGTGTCTCAGGAGTCGTCGGACCCCATGGGTCCGCTCCGTGGGGTCGTAGCTCAATTGGTTAGAGCATCGGACTGTCGATCCGAAGGTTGCGGGTTCGAGCCCCGTCGACCTCGTTCTCAAGCGAACGAGACTTCCCAACCCAGACCACCTGCCTGCTCTTTCTCTGCGTCATCCGAACTGCGCGTGGTACTTCAGATGTGCTTCGTGACGCCGCGCACGCCCTCAGACCGCTGCTCGAGCAATGGTTGAACTGAACCGTGGGGCGGATCGCTCCACTGAATTGATGAACCACGGAGGTCGCAGAGGACACAGAGGAAAGGCATGACATGCCCGCCTCTGTGCTCCTCTGTGCTCTGCGGCTGTCCAGAGACCGGCGCAGATGGCATTCAACTCTGCAAATCTGCGTCCATCTGCGCTAATCTGCGGACACCCTTCTCTCTGTTACCTCCGTTGCCTCCTGTGAGGTCATGTTTTCAAGCCATGCGTCTTTAACAGGAGCAAACAGAGACAACGGAGAGACGAATTCAGCATTGGTTTGGGGCGCACGCACGTCACTGCGTCTGCTCTGATTTGGAACGTCGTGTTTTTGTCCGCAGATTTTCGCAGATTGGCGCAGATTTAGAAATGCGCTGGGTAAGCAGTTCGGGATGGATGGCGGTCTTGGCAGCAGGCGTCTTGCCCGATCTGAGGCGGCCAAGATGCCCACCACCCAGCACGCTCGCCAGCCGGCAAGGACCGGCAAAGTCGGTGGCAATCGCCGATCACGATGAGCGTGGGCGGCACGAGCCCAAAGCGGCGATCGAGCTGCCCACAACACCGATCAACAGACGGCCTGTTCTCATGACGGTCCCCCTGATCCTGTTGTGCTCCCGAGGCAAATGAAAATGCAGATTTTGACTGGAAACTGACACAGATGCATACCATGCGGCCTATCTCCGTATCAAGCGGACCGTCCATCCGGTCCGGGAGACATGGGGCCTCGCTGCGGGCGACCTACCAGCGGCCACAGGCGGGGCAGACCGGCGAGCGGCCGTGCGCGAGCCGTAAATTGCATCCTGTCCGTCCACGCGCACTTGCGTTATGATCTCATCCGTGCGGTCAATCTGCGTCGCGAACGGAGAAAAACATGACTTCCCATCGAAAGCACACGGTCGTGAGCGCCGTTCTCGTTCTGGTGTGCTCGGCAGCTGCGCGAGCCGCCGTGGTGGAAGGCGTTGTGCCGGCGGACTTTCCCGCCGGCGTGACGGCCCCGGTGGCCGTGCCCATTCCGGCCAGCCTTGCCCGTGAGTCGGCACTGGATGGGCGGGTAACCGTCGCCGGAGCCGACGCCGGCCGCGTCACGCTGCAGGTCGAACCGGCCGACCCGATTGCCGGCACACCGACCCGAGGCTGGTTTTTGTGGACCGGCCGGGCGGATCAGTTGGGCAAGCCCATCACCGTCGAACTGCGACCCGCCCGCAACGAACCGGCCGAGCCCGCCTGCACCGTCCGCTACAACGATCCGTTGGTCGAAGTGACCGCTCCGGACCGGCGGCCCATCCTCGCCTATCGGCACAGCCGACCCGACCCCGAGCTCAAATACCCCATGACCAGCTACATCCACCCGCTGGTCGGACTCGACGGCGAAATCCTCACCGATTGCAGCCCTGCCGACCATCCGCATCACCGCGGCCTGTTCTGGTCGTGGGTTCGGATCATGAAGGACGGCCAGCTCATCGGCGAAACCTGGATCCCGCGCGACATCGACATGGAACCGGGCGATCTGAGCATAAGCCAGGGCCCGGTGCTGGGACGATTCGCGGCTCGGCACTACTGGGTACATCAGCCGGGCTTCCCCCAAACCACTCGTCCTGCCGATGCCCCGGCTCCTAAAGCCTCGGATCGGCTCTTTCAAGAAGACGTCGTGTGCCGAGTCTTCGCGACGAGCGAACACGGGCGAGCCATTGATCTGGATCTGACGCTCACCGCCTTGCAGGACGGCCTGAGCCTGGGCGGCCAGACGCAACTCAACAAAGGCTACGGCGGCGTGACGCTGCGATTCAGCACCGCGCAGCAGGGCAAAGCCACGCAGCCCCAGGTCGTCGCCGACGGCCGCCGGATCACCCAGCCGGACGTGAACCGGCTCGAGGCGTTGTGGGTGGATTGGACGGGCATTTTCAACGGTCCGAACGGCAAGCCCCTGCCTCATCGTAGCGGCGGCGCCATCTTCGTTCACCCGACGCATCCGCCGCTGCCCGCGTCGCCGCCCGAGTGGATCACGCGTTTCTACGGCCCGATCAACCCGGCCTACCCCGGTCTCGATATGCTCGACATTCCGCCCGACAAGCCCATGCGGCTCAAGTATCGCATCTGGATCCATCGGGGCGATGCCGCGGAAGGCGCGGTCGAGCCGCAGTACCGGGCCTATGCCGCCGATTGGCGGTGGAAGATGCCGGCGTAACACGCCGGTTGTCCATCGGAGCAACGAGTTGTCTGTATTTTCGAACATCGTACGGAGATCAACGAGGTGAGTGGAAAGCGAACGGGTCATTATGTCGTCAGCACCCACTGGGATCGCGAGTGGTATCAATCGTTCCAGCACTACCGGTTCCGCCTGGTAAGCCTGCTCGACGAAGTGTTGGACGTGTTTCAGCGTGAGCCGCGATTCCGTTACTTTCAGATGGACGGGCAGTCCATCCCCATTGAGGATTACCTCGAAGTCCGCCCGGAACGCGAGCCGGAAGTGCGCAGCCTGACCGAGGAGGGCCGGCTTCGGCTGGGCCCCTGGTACGTGCTGCCTGACGAGTTCCTGGTCAGCGGCGAATCCATCATCCGCAACCTCCAGCTGGGCATCAGTGTGGCCTCGCGGTTCGGCAAGCCCTCGCGCGTGGGATTCTGCTGCGACATGTTCGGCCACATCTCGCAATTGCCCCAGATTTTCCGCGGATTCGGCATCGACAACGCCTTCGTGTGGCGCGGTGTCAACGAATCCACGCATGGCGGCATGTTCCGCTGGCAGGCGCCGGACGGCAGCGAGGTCATCACCTTCCGTTTCAGCCCCAAGTGGGGCTACTGCACCTACGCGTTCTGGGTGCGTCACGGCCACAAGGTCGACGAGCCGCTGACAATCGAGGACACCACCGAACGCATTCGCGAGATCGTCGAGTTCGAGTGCAACCGCACGCCGACGTCGGCCTTCCTCCTGTTCGACGGCGGCGACCACCTGGAAATCGTCCCCGAGACGCCCGACATCATCGAGCGCGCCAACAAGAGCCTCGAGAAGGTCGAGATCGTCCACTCGCATCTCGACGGCTTCGTCGAGGATTTGCGTGAGGAGCGCGACAAGATCACCAAGGTGTTCGTAGGCGAGCTGCGCGAGCCGGGCGAAGTCGGCGACGAGCAGTGGCTCATCCCCGGTGTGGCCAGCAGCCGCGTCCACCTCAAGCAGGCCAACGCCCGCTGCGAGGACGAACTGTGCCTGTGGGCCGAGCCGTTCAGCACGTTTGCCGCACTGCACGGCATGAGCTATCCCCGCGGATTTCTCGATGTGGCCTGGAAGCACCTGCTGCAGAATCATCCGCACGACTCCATCTGCGGCTGCAGCATCGACCAGCCGCACAAGGACATGGAGTATCGCTTCGATCAGTGCATAGGCATCGCCGCGCAGGTCACGGCCAACTCGCTCCACTACATCGCCGAACGGGTCACGTTGCCCGAGGTGGGCGAGCGCGACCTCGCCCTGGTGGTGTTCAATCCGTCCGCCGACGCCGTCGACGGTCCCGTCGATCTGACGCTGCGCTTCCCCAAGGACATCGATGCCGTCTTCCAGGAATTCTTCCATTTCGAACCGAAGATCGGCTTCAGGCTCTTCGACGCGGACGGCAACGAACTGCCCTACCAGTACGTCACCCACCGACGAGACGTCATGGGCTTCCGCCGCTATCGCGGCAAGTTCCCGCAGCCCGACCCGCGACACGAAGTGGACGTGACCGTCCCGCTGAAGATTCCGGCTTACGGCTACACCACGGTGATCTGTCGGCCGGCACAGAACGGCGAGCCCGTTCGCTATCTGGGCAGCATGGCGGTGGACGATCACACCATCGAAGGCGACAAGCTGCGCGTCAGCGTCGCCTCCAACGGCACGATCACTCTCACCGACAAGCGCACCGGCGAGAGTTACCACAACCTGCTCACACTGGAAGACTGTGCCGACATCGGTGACGGCTGGTACCACGGCGTGGCGGTCAACGATCAGGCCTTCTCATCCATCGCCAGCTCCGCCGAAGTCAGCATCGTCGAGGACGGTCTGCACAAGGCCACACTGGTCGTGCGGGTGACCATGAACCTGCCCGAGTGCTTCTTGTTCGACTCCATGCGGCGAAGCTCGACGTTCAAGCCCATGGTGGTCACGCACTACGTGACGCTGCGCCGGTCGGGCGATTCGGTGGAGGTCCGCACCGTCGTAGACAACAACATCCGCGACCATCGGCTGCGGGTGCTGTTCCCGACGAACGCTGAAGCCAGCACGTACCTGGCCGATCAGGCGTTCGACGTGGTGGAACGACCGATCGCGCTTCGCGCCGACAACGCGCGTTACAAGGAGTTGGAGATCGAAACCCGCCCGCAGCAGACCTGGACGGCGGTGTTCGACAAGAAGCGCGGGCTGGCGGTGGTCAGCACGGGGCTTCGCGAGTCGGCGGTTCGCGACCAGCCGGCCCGTCCCATCGCGCTGACGCTACTGCGGTCGTTCATCAAGGCCGTGCTCACCAACGGCAACGAAGGCGGCGAAATTCAGGGTCGCCACGAGTTCCGCTTCCGGATCGTGCCGCTGGCCGGCGCGCCCGACGTGGCCGCTCTCACTCGGCTGGGCCAGGCCCATTCCGCCGGCATTCGCGTGGTGCAGTTCGAACATCGCGACGTAGCGGGCGTCAGCCCGGTGGCCGCGAGCCGGCCGGCACGCGTGCTGCCCGCCACGCATTCGTTCATGGAGGTCTCGCCGTCGTGCGTGGTGACAGCCATCCACCAGCACCACCCCGAAAACACACCGGTCGTGCGGCTGTTCAACCCCACGCAGAGCAAGATCGACGTGTCATTGCAGATGGAGAAACTCAGCCAGGGCGTGTTCACCGACCTCGAGGGCCGGGCCGGCGATCCGGTCAAGCCCAAGAACGGCAAGCTGCAGTTCTCCGCCGCGGCCAAGAAGATTGTGACCATTCGGCTCACCTGACACCGAATGCGTCGCATGCCAATGAGCGTCATGTAAACGACGAGGGACACCTGCAAGCCAGGTGTCCCTCGTTTTTTTCATCTCCCGCGCATGAGCGGCGGCTTGTCCCCGCCGACTCTCCTTACAATCTCTTTCCAACTTCGGTCCCGTTACTCTCCCAGTGCAGCAAAGATCTTCTCGTGCGGCACCATACCCGCTTCTGACAACAAGACCTTACCGTCGCGGCCGATGACGTAGACCACGCGTTGCGTATGGTCCTTGCCTTTGCAGCCGTACGCCGCGGCGATCGCACTCTCCTCGTCGCTGATCACCGGAAACGGAAAGCCGTGCTCCTCCGCGAAGCGAGCGTGGGTCTCGATGCTGGCCGGGTTCACACCCAGCACGGTGGCATTGCGCCGCTCGAACTCGCTCCAATCATCGCGAACCGCACACAGTTGCTTGGTGCAGCCAGGCGTGAAGTCGGCCGGATAAAAGACCAGCACGACCCTCTGCTTCTCGAGCAGCTCGCTTAAGCGAAGTGTCTGTCCCTTGTGGTCCTTGGCGGAGAACTCAGCTGCCGGTTCGCCCGCCGGTATCAACTCTGCTCGCGGTGCCGCGGGTCGAAGCTCGGCGCCAACCGACGGATCATCCGTGGCCGGCTGCGATGCGGCGGGCTGCGAAGCCGCCGAAGCACGATCCGCAAGCGCTACTGACTCTGATTGACGGTTGGCCGCCTCGTCCGAACAAGCCAGCATGCCCGCCAACGGGAATAGTGCGATCATCACGACGTGCCGCATATCGGATCCTCCCTTGAAAAGGTCGAATCATGATAGGCAGCACGCGTCATCGGACCACCAGGGCCCGAGCAGTACCGTGTCCGCGAGTGCGCGCATGCCGACGTCGGATGGCGCGAACGGAGTGCGAACTGACGGGGAACGAAACGGCGAGGTCAAGCCCCGCCGCTCGCTGGTGGAAGCTTAGCTTGATCGATCCGGCTCACAGCTCAGAGCTCACAGCTTATGGAAGGCGGGCGAGACGCCCGCCCCCGCTCACCGCGCACGCCGCAGTGTCTCACGGTAGCGGTCGTACAACTGCGGAGCCTTCTCCTGGAATGTCTTTTCATCCGGGAACGTCATGGTGAGCTGCGTGGGCCCGTCCTGCACGTGAACGGTAATCGACCCGTCGGGCTGCACCTCGAAACGCGCTTCCGGCTCGGCGGGCGACGCTTCCGGCTGTGGTGGCGCGCCCGGCCGTCGCCAGCTCGGCGGCTGCGGCAACGAAGGCACGCGACGGTCGAACTCGCCTCGGAATCGCTGGAAGTAGTCGCGTAGAGCGTCCTGGTACTGCCGCAGAGAATCGTCATAGCCCCACGTGGAATCCGGGTAGATCCGCCAGCGATACAAACGCGGCTCCGAAGGCGAGCCTGAGCCGAGGAGTTCCGCCGCTTCGGGGTCCAAGCGGCGCAGCTTACCCATGTCCGCATACACGCGGGTCTCGACGTCCTCCGGCTTCTGCCCGGGACCGAACCGCTTCACCTCAATACGGCCATCCGGCATGCGGCGAACGTGTAGAACGTTCCCGTCGGCGTCCACGCGACGACCTTCTTCCAACTCCTCGTTGCCGTTCGGGCGCTCCTCGCGCTGCGGCCACCGCCGATTGAGAAGTGCCTCGAGGTCCAGCGACTCCGGCAGTTCGCCCAGGTCGTCCAGAATCCAGCCGTCCGGCCCCGGGCGCAGAATCTTGCCGCGCAGGCCGAACAATCGCCGGCGGCTCACGTCGGGATCGTCCTGGTACTTCATCGATTTCTCGTCCAGCCGTCGCGGCGCTTCCGCCAGCGTCGCCGTCACGTTGACCCGCTGGCCGGCTCGATACAAGACCATTTCGAGCTTGTCGCCAGGCCGCTTGTTCTGGATGTGTCGCGAGAACATCTCCACGCCGCGTTCGACGTTCTCACCATCCACACGGACGATCACGTCATAGCGCTGCAGACCCGCCTTCTCGGCCGGGCTGTCCAGGAAGATGTTGGAGACCATCACGCCGCTGTCGCCAAGCTGCAGGTGCGAGGCCACGGCGGCCGGTACGGGTGCCAATTGTACGCCCAGCCAGCCCCCTTTACCCACCGGCACTACATATATCTCGTAGCCGCTGGAGACGTTGCCAAACCATCCGTACGTGTCGGATGCGACGGCTGCCGCGTTTGAAGCCAGCAGCCCAACCGTCGTCCATCCAATCGTTGCAACAGCCCATCTTGAGGATCGCATGAAAATCTCCTTGAGAGTGGAGGCAGTGGCGGCGCTGCCGTTTTCCGCAAGGGGCAAGCATCCCGCCCGTCCGGTATGGGCATGGACGCCCGCCCTTCTCCCCGAGACTCCAGATGATCTACCCTGCGCAGGATCAGTAGTTCACTCGCACCGGCTCGATGATCGATCGCGCACGGTCGGCCTCGATCAGATACAAGCTTCCCGATTCGCGATCCCACCAACCGATGACGTCGCGCTCGAGATTCGTGGTCTCTCGACGCGGTCCCTCGACGTGAGACACGAGATTCGTCGGACCGGTTGTCATTGTGTCGGGCCGGGCCGGAGAAGGCCCGCCGCTGACAACCATCGCTCCTGAAACGTCCGCAGGGCTGGTGACATTCACGGTCGCCGCCCGGTGCGAGAGCAGCACGGCCAGCGTGATCGCCGCGGCCAGACCCGACACCAGGCCGAACGAATACCACCATCTTCGCGGGGGCGGATTCCACGCCGTTTCTGACATCCGATCCGTTGTCCCAGCCGTGACGGACGGCGCAACCACGGCCCGCAGCAGTTCGCTGGCTTGCGCGTCCATGGCCGCGTATTCTTCGAACAGGGCCCGCGCCTGCGGATTGCGAATGAGCAGCTTGTCCAGCTCGAGCGACTCGGCAGCGGTCAACTCGCCATCCAGCTTGCGGTTGATCAGTCGTTCGGTGCGTTCGTCCATCATCGCCACTGCCTTGATTCGTCGTGATTGTGTGCAGGCGCAAGGCCGCTTCACACCGCCTCACAAGACCTTGCCCGACAGTTTCTCCCGCAGAAGCCGTCTGGCCCGGACCAGCCGTGTCTCGACCGTATCGTTCGGCAAACCCAGCACCTCGCCGATCTCGGCGTAGCTCCAGCCTTCCACGTGCTTGAGCACGAACGGCTCACGGTACAACTCGGGAAGCGAGGCGATCGCCTCCATCAGCACCTGCTCCTGCTCGCTGGCGAGCAGCGCCTGGTCGGGACGACTCGACGCACCGGCCGGCACTCCTTCGAGCATCTCGCTCCCGCTACCCGGAGCCCCTTGCAGCCTCTTTCGCCGCTGGCCGGAACGCAGGGCGTCCGTCGAGGCGTTGCGAGCGATCCGATAAAGCCACGCTCGCCACCGACTGGTGTCGTCGAGTCGACGGCATTCCCGCCAGACCTGGATCCAGACGCGTTGGCAGATGTCGTCCAGATCGTCGGCACGCCCCACCACGCCGAACACGACGGCGCGGACCCAACGCCCCTGGGCCCGGACGAACTCGTCCATGGCGTGAGCGTCGCCGGCTTGAATCGCCTGGATCACCAGCCGGTGCGGGTCGTATTCCAGCTCCAAAGGTCTCATGGGCCTTATCGCTTGCGGCCTTGCGGGCTCCTTTGAAAGTATGGACGCCCGCCGACCGGCTACCCTGTCAAAGATTGGCAAGCCTCACGGACTGCCATCCAGATCCTATTACGATCGCAAGGAAATCGGAGATGCACTAAGGGGCGTGTGCGTCCCACGCAACAGAGTCGCCCGGGTCGAGCCCGGTGGCTCGCGGGCAAGCGACTGCGGTGGTCATTCAGGACAAGGCAGTTTCTCAGACGCCGGGCCGGGTCGTGGCTCCCAATACCGTTATCGTTTGGCGCAGCACGGCCTTACGATCATCGGCCATGATGATGTGGGCCTCGATGTCGTGATCGCCGGGCTCCACCAGGAGGACCTGCGTCTCGAAGCTGTTGAGGGCCGGTATGGGCTGGCCGTTGCGCGTCCACAGGACGCTGGTACCGCTCTTGAGATGGTCCGGCAAGTCCACGCTGAGACTCACCCGCATGGGAGCCTCGCCGATGGGCTCGCCGTGCACCCGAATGCTGGCAGGCAACGGCGGCAGCGCGATCTGCTCGCGTTTGGCGAAGACCAGCGGCGGCCGAGTCCGCTCGGGTGAGCGTGGTGCGGTCTTGCCCGGCCCGGACGGGACGGCGGCAGGACGCCGGGGCGTTTCGGTTCGCCGCGGAAGCACCCGATTCGTGGCCGGTTCGACCATCGACTCCTCGGCGGTGCCGTCGGCCGAAGCCGACGAGGCATCACGTGTAACCACCGGCGCCGGCTGAGGCGGCGACTGGCTGGGCGGGCTGAAGGCGGCATCCTGGCGGGCCACGGTCTGCGGCTCTTTCGCCGATTCGGGAGCGATCGCACGCGGCGTGCGCGGCGGCAGACGCCATCCGCCGTTATCCGGAATCACGTCCATCATCACCAGCGGCCCCAGATCCGGCGGCGTCTTCGGCGTCACGCCGATGGTGTCGGCGAACAGCGCCGCGGCCACTTCGGGCTTACGCTCGTGTCCGAGTCCGCCCACCTTCTTGGCCGCCACGTCAAAGCGGTTTCGCCGATACCACCCCACGGCTTCCAGGCTCTCGTCCCGGCAGATCGGGAGATCGTTCTCGCCGAAGAAGATCCCAATCTTCATGTGCCGATACTTGGGAACCTGACTGGGATTCAAGAGCGATTCGCTGAAATTCGAACCACGCACGGCCAGGCAGGTGAATCGCTCCGGATGGCGGTTGACCATGTAATGGGCCATGTACCCGCCTGACGAAAAGCTGGTGGCCAGCACGCGCGACGGATCCGCGTTGGTGCGCCGCGTCACCTCGTCCATAATCGCCAGAACCGCCTGTTCGTCGTGTCGAACGTACCACTTGTCCGGATCCCGCAGCGGCAACTGCATCACCAATGTGTCGCAGGTCCGCAGTTCGGGGGCGATCACGATGAAGCCGTAGCGGTCGGCCTCTTCCTGCCACTCGCGAATCTGAGGATTGGCATCGTCGTAGGGTCGCAGGCCGTGGAAGGTCACCACCATGGGCCAGCGCCCCCCCGAAGGATGCAGGCCCTTGTTCGCCACGTAATCCTCTGGGAGGTACAGCCAGTACGCACTGCGGGTTTCCGGCTCGGTGAGCCGCGCGCAGTAGCCCTTCCCGGGCTTTTGCGGAACCGCACAACCGGAACACAGTCCGAGCGCGACCGACAGCAGCCCCGCGACCGCCGGAAGCGAACCGTGTTTGCCTGCTCTGAACCTCATGCCAGACCTGCAACTCATCGAGGGAGACCTCTTTACCCTGACCTCAGCATCGTCAAGCGGGTCGCGGGGGGCCGGGCGCGTCTCGCGCGGAGATACCCGTCCGAGTGTATGAGCGCTGATCCCTCCGCACAAGCAGACCCGCCCTGACCCGGGGCGGTTGGCGGTGGCCTGTCCGCGGGGCAGTCTGGCGGTGTTCGCCGACCCCGAAAGTATGGCCACGGCCGGCGGTCAGACCGCATCCCCGTCGGCGCAACCGCGACGTCCGATATTCCATTTATCGAGCGCTGCTCGCTCGAGGGATGAGCGAATCACGCGGCTTGGAAGGTCCCGCCAGTGTCGAGGCCGTACCTTACAGCTCGAAGGCGAGGCGGTCGCGGTAGGTGCGGGAGAATAGCCCGAGCACGCGGCCCAGGCAGTAGCCGAAGTAGAGCATCATGCCGATCAGGACCGACCAGGCTCCCAAGCCCATCAGCGAGCTGAGCATGACCTTGCCCAAACCGGCGGAGGAATCCTTCGCCGCAGCATTGAGAATCATGGGGCCGGCCCAGCTCATGACCGCGAACATCACGCCGACGTAGAAGCCCAGGTACAGGAGCACGATCAGGAACAGGAAGGTGTAGTGGCCGATCGTGCGGCCGATGGACAGGCCGAACTTCACCGGATTCAGCCCGTCCACGGTGTGCGTGCTGGCCAGCCCGATCAGATTCATGGGCACGGCGAATGTCAGCAACGCCAGGACCGCCAGACTGACCGGGTCCGACATCAGCGTGGCGATGTCTTGAGCGGACATCGGCACCGAACCGATCCGCACCAGCCCCAACAGAGCGATGATCACGAGATAAAACGCAATCAGGGCGGCGTACCCGCCGACAGCTCCGCCCAGCTTGGCGGGGGCCCACGTCAGCGGAGGCGGCTGCTCGGCCCCCGAGGTGGTGGTCCGGATGGTGTCAACCATCACGTAGTAGGCGACCGCTCCGAAATAGAGCGCCTCCAGCCCGAACATGACGGTGAGGAACATGCCCACCCAGCCGAAGTCCGTCTGCTCCTTGCTGGCGGTGTTGGCGCCGGAAGCACCGGTGAAGCCCAGGATGGGGAACAGCGGTACGGCAATGGCGGCCAGCGCAATAATCATGCCCAGGCTGATCGTGCCCAGAGCCGGGAGCGGATACAGCGCTGCTCCGCTGAAACCGGAATAAAACTTCAAGCCGGTGTTGATCCGCTCACTCAAAGTCGTGTAACGGACCTCGTTCTGCACGATTTCGCGGCCGGGGACAGCGGCTCCGCAGAACCGGCAGATGATGTCGCTGTACAGCTCGGGGCTGCGAACCTTCTCGCCGCAGCTCGGGCAGACTCGGATAGTAGGATCCGCGGGAGCCGGTTCGCCGTTACCCGCCGCGGTGGACTTCGCGGCTGCGGCCAGGGCCTGGGCTTCCTTCAGCGTCAGCGGTTTGCCGCGCTCGCGGACAATGGTCTCGCCAACCTGCTCCACGCTGGCCAGTGAGCTGATGTCGAATCCCAGATCTTTGGACGCCGCATCGTCAGCCTTGGGCAGGCTCACCGGTCCTTTGCAGGCGGGGCACTTGACCTTGCGGCCCCCCCATTCGCTGGGAGCGCTAAAGACTTTCTGGCAGTTCGGACAACTGACTTTCATGTTTGCTCACATTCCAAGTCGCGGGCGATCAATGAATTATCTCGGCCAATCCCGGCCGGTCAAGGACCGAAGCGCGACTCGCCCGGATGGCGTTCCTGTGGCGGCAAGCCCCGGACGGCGAGACGACGACTTTCGCCTGTATACGACGGCCTGTATGACGAGAAGTGAGATGGATGGAGCCCGATCTCGGCCCTCAATCCGCCACAAAATGGGCGTGATCCTCGCCGAGAGACGCCCGAATCTTGTTCAGTGCGCGACGCTCGATCTGCCGAACGCGCTCCTTGGTGACTCCGAACATCTGGCCGATCTGGTCGAGCGTCATGCCCTGCCCGTTCTGGCCGATGCCGTAGTGTCGAACGACCACATCCCGCTCCCGCTCGGTCAGCAGGGCCAAGCCCTTGGCGACCAGGTGACGAGCGGCTTCGACCACCGACTCCCGCGCCTCAACCGACCGGTCCGGCGCCGACGCCAGCATCTCGTCCACGCCGGTCACCAGCCGCGCCGACTGGTACATCTGCTCGGGGATCGTCCGGGCGTAGTTGCGCATCACGGCCCAGGAAGCATACGTACTGAACTTGTAGCCCCGGGCATAATCGAACTTCTCGACCGCCCGCATCAGCGCCAGGTTCCCGTCGCTGACGATCTCAAAGAACTGCGGCGAACGCCCCACGTGACGCCGGGCGATGCTGACCACCAGGCGAAGGTTGGCTCGCAAAATGTCGTTCTTGACCTGCTCCGCCCGCGACAGCAAGCTCTCGATGCGATCGAGTTGCTCGTCCGACGCTTCGAGCACGTCGAGCTGCTGACACAGACGGTGCGCTTTGTACTTCAGATAGTTGTACCGGCGGAAGATTTCGCGTTCCTGCTCGGGCTCGAGCAACGGATGTCGATACAACTCTTGCAGATACGGCGGCAAATCGCGCGGCGGCGTCACTTGCCGCGGCGCGGGGGACTTGTCCGGCCGCTCGGTGGCGCCCAGAATGACGGTGTCCGCACCAGGAGCGTCGAACTCGGGATTGTAGATGTATTCAATCGGTGTGGACTTCAGCGTGCGAGCTCGATACTCCCGCACGTCGCGACGAATCGACTCCACGCTGCGTCCCAGGCGACGAGCCACCGATTCCGGCGATTCGCCGCCCGCGATCGCCTCGAAAACGTCGCGCAGTTCAGGGCGGATCGCCGGCTGATCGTCCTTGCCGAACATGGCTTCGTCGGGATGCGCCTGATCCCAGCGGCGAAGCGTGTAGCGAACAGTCTCCACCGCGCGGTTCATCTCGGCCGCGATGAGCTGCGACAATTCGTGCAGCCGCATCCGCTTCTCGGCGAGGATCTCCTTGGCGCGCTGGACGATCCGAGCTTTCTCGGCAGTGGTCAGTTGTTTGAACGCCGCCCCGCGACGGACCATGTCGTGGTTGCGGGCGACAAACCGACGAACGCTCCGCTCGAGGAACGCCGTCCGCACCGTGCCGTCAGGATAGCGGAGCTTGCGTCCGGGCAGTCCCCGGCGTCGCCATCGACAGATGGTCTTGGTCGAAACGCCCAATCGCTGCGCCAGTTCCTCGGTGGTCCAGCAGGTGGTCCGCATCGCCCCGGCGGGCAGCACGGTCGCCGAACTCAGATCTTCGATCAACTGGACGAGGTCTTCGATGAGGCTCGCGCCGGGCATGGACTTGTACGGCGCATTGCTCTTCGGGCGATAGCCGGTCAGGTGATGGCAGACGAAGTCGTACGGATATTCCTTCTCGGGCTCCAACAGATCGATGAGGTATTCGGCGGCTTCAAATTGCTTGAGACGCAGACGTACTGGCGAAAGCTGCATCTGGTGGGCCAGTTCCGCCATCTGCTTGTGATGATACTGGGCCATCGGGAGGCTCCGCGGGACTCTGCGCGTCCCTGTCTGCCGGCGGGCGGGGGTCCAAGTCTGCCCAGCACGACGACGCCACCACAATCATCAGACCCTTACAGCCGAGCTGTCGCCGGCTGCAGTCGTTCATCACCGCGGGGAAGACTACAACCAAGCATCATTGCGGTGATGCCCCTCCTGCACAATTAATTATCATCCCCAGTCCCTTAAAGGTCAACCGCCACTCAATTTACAAATAAATACGGCACGGTGCCGAGACCGCGTGGCCCCGCCCATGTCCTCACAGGATACCATCACCCCTAACCTTCTTATCGGCAACGATTTAAACCGAGTTAGCAGATTGGGCCCAGCGATTCCATTCCGATAAACCAACGACTCATACTGGTGGGATGACCCGATCGCGACAAGAATCTTTGTCCGGTCAGACCTCCCCCCACGCGGTGCGCAGCCGCCCCTTCCGGCAGCCGGCTCCGTTCGAAGTGGGCCAGATTGAATCGATTGAATCGCAAGAAACGGGCTCAACCGTCGCCACGTTGCCGCGTCGCCGTGTCGTTCTCTTCACAATCCCGGATCACTCGGCGGGGGCACGCCCGGAACATTGCAGTTGCCCTCATGATCCTTTTCATCCCGGGACGGCGGATAATCGGCACAAGCGTTGTCGTTGAAATCCACGAGCGTTTGCACATCGTCCGGGTTCAGGCCGGTGTTGTTGGCCACGGGATCCACGATCAAGCCGGGCGATCCCATGTGGTCGTCATTGAGCTGAACGCCGTTCAGTGTATTGTCTTCCAGACGAAGCAGTGCGCCCGAGCCGACGGTGACGTAGCCGCCGATCTGGTTCAACCTCGCCAGGGCGTAGCCGTTGGGCGATGCGACCAGCAGCCCGTTCGGCATGACGTTGTTCTGCACGAGCCCACGAGTTCCGGCCAACCAGACGTCCGGGCCGATTCCTCCATTGGACGAAAAAGTGTTGTCTTCGATCGTGGCGGTGTCGGTACATTCGAGTAAAGCCAGCCGGGCCTGGATGTTGTTGCCGCTGATGCGGATCGGCCCCTTGATGTACGCCAGCGAGAACGCCTGCATGGTCGTGGCGATCCGGCAATTCTCGACCGTCACCGGGCCGTCCACGTCCAGGATGCCTAGAGCCATGGTCGGCTCGGTCCACTCCACGTTGCGAAGCGTGACCGAGTCGCCGCCCGCCGCCTGAGCCTCGCGAATCGACTTGCCATTGGGCTGCGGCCGGCCGGTCTTGCCGATGCCCAACGCGCCGCCCTGAAAAATGGCGTCCGTCAGCTCGATGGTCAGTGTCGTGGTCGGCTGCGTCCACACGTTGAACCGGTCCTTGTAGGTCCCCGCCCGGGAAGTGACCTTGATCCCCGCATTGAAACCCGTGGTCTCAAACACCACACCGGCGTCCCACCGCACCTTGGCTTCTTCAAGTTCGTAGATGTTGCCATCCACCTTGATGCTCGCTGAGCCACGAATGACCGTGTCGCCCGCCAGCGTGAACTTAGTTTGACACTTCACGTCCACCTTGAAGTTACTCTGAGCATCCACATTGCTGAAATCCACGGTCACCTTCGCGTTCTCCGTGCCTGCTTCCAGGGCGGTGAACGAAAAATCGCCTTTGATTTTGCTGTCCAGCTCGGAATAGTGCAGCGCGGGCGAGGCGACGGCGGCGGTCGCCAGGACGGCCAGTCTGCCCCACGCCGTGCCCAAAGCCTTGATCTCGAGATTCGAGACGCCGAACTTGATCTCGCCGTCCTCGATCTTGTTGGAGGACAACGTGAGCGTCGCGGAGGCCTGGCCCAGCAGTGAGAGCTTCGCGCTGGCCGTCACGTTGTTGCTGAGCGTCACTTTGGGCGTGTCGCTGTTCTGAAGGTCGAGACGCAGTGCATTCAGCGATGTGTGATCAGACACGGTCAAACCGGCGCTGGCCTTGAGCTTCGTGTTGATGTCGAGCACGTTGAACAGGTTGCCCTTGTAGGTCAATTCGCCCGCGATCGAGCCGCTGCCGCTCAGCGTGCAGGACGGGCCGTCGTTGTTGCTCACCGTGCACTTGCTGGACGCCCCGAGCTCCGTCCCCAGGTTCAGCTTGAGTCCCTTGCCGAGTTGGTTCGACAGGATGCTCCAGTTGGCCGAGCCCTCATCGCGCTGCCGTCGCGCAGATTTGGCCGTCGTGGTCAGCGCGCCGATGTTGATCGCGAGATCGTCAATGATGACGTTATTCTCGAGGAGCAGGTGGCCGTCCGACGTGTTCATCTGGATGCCGGCCAGGTTGGTGACCGTCAGCCCGGCCAAGCCCAGCCCGCCCGAGGCGTTCACGACCAAGGGCATCGTGCCCGGCCCCACGATCGTCGGCTTCGCGCCCGAATCGGACCGGATAGTCACGGGGCACTCAAACGCCAGCGTCTCGACCAGCAAAGCCCGATCCGTCCGGATCACTACTTCGCCGACCTCACCGTCGGGTAGGTGATCGCACAAGTACACCAGCGCTTCGGGCAGTTCGCGGAACTCGACGGCAGTCGCCGGTTCATCGACGACGTAGACCGTCATCGCCACCACGGGATGCCAGCCATCGCCGTCGGAGCCGCTATTGTTCGAACCGTCAGGGTCCGATCCGTCGGTGTGGTGCGTGTCGCCGCTGTCCGGATCCTCCGTCGCGCACTGCCCCGCCGCCAGCAGGCCCAGCATCGTCGCCCAGGCCAGCGCCCACGCCCACTTGGATGTTCTCACGTGATACCTCTTTCTCGAAGATACGGCTGGGGCGCAACGGAATCGCTGCCGCGGACATATGACCTGTAAGTGCGGCGCGGCGCCTTGCCGACAGGGCGCGGATTATACCGAGTGTTCCCGGGTTTGCACGAGTAACCGTCAGCCGGAACCCTGACCGTCGGTCCGGGCCTGCATTGATAGGAATGCTCAGAACCCCTCACGGCCGCCAGAATAAGCTGGCACGCCCGACCATTCTGCACTATATCTTGCGCACCGACACACGGAGACAGATCTATGCGCAAGGACATCGCGTTCCTGGCCATCGGCATGGCGATTTCGTTCCTGAGGGCACCCACGCACGGGCAATCAGCAACGCCACCGACGCAAGCCGGAGCCAAGCGGCCTAACGTCATCGTCATCGTTGCCGACGACATGGGCTATGCCGATCTGGGCTGCCAGGGAGCCAAGGACGTGCGCACGCCGCATATCGACTCGTTAGCCGCCAATGGCGTGCGCTTCACCGACGGCTATGTGTCGTGCCCGGTCTGCAGCCCCACGCGGGCCGGCCTGATCACCGGCCGATACCAGCAGCGGTTCGGTCATGAGTTGAACCCACCGCCACCCGGGCAAGCGAGCAAGGAAGGGCTGCCGCTGACGGAGAAGACCATGGCCGATTATTTCAAACAAGCCGGCTACGTTACCGGCGCGGTCGGCAAATGGCACTTGGGCTACCAGCCCGCCATGCGGCCCACGCGGCGCGGTTTCGACGAGTTCTTCGGTTTTCCGGGCGGGTCCCACTCATACGTCGATGCCAGAGCCGACGCCAACAACCCCATCCTCCGCGGCACCGAACCGGTGAACGAGAAGGAATACCTCACCGACGCCTTCAGTCGCGAAGCTGTCGCGTTCGTGAATCGGCATGCGGACAAGCCGTTCTTCCTCTACCTGGCGTACAATGCCATCCACGGTCCCATGCAATCGCCGGAATCGTACAAGGAACCTTACGCCGCGATCGCCGATCCCAAACGACAGACCATGGCGGGCATGCTCGCGGCCATGGACACCGGCGTGGGGCAGCTACTCGATGCCCTGCGCCAAAGGAACATCGAGGACAACACGCTCATCTTCTTCATCAGCGACAACGGCGGCCCCACCGCGGTGAACGCCTCGCGCAACCACCCGTTCAGCGGCTTCAAAGGCCAAGTGCTCGAGGGCGGTATTCGCGTGCCCTTCATCGTGCAGTTCAAGGGACGCATCCCGGGCGGCAAGGTCTATCGCCAACCGGTTATCGCGTTGGACATTCTGCCCACCGCGCTCGCCGCTGCCGGAATCAGCGTGCCCGCCGATCGGCCGCTGGACGGCGTCAACCTCCTGCCGTACCTCACCGGCGAGAAGAATACCGCCCCTCACGAGACGCTCTACTGGCGCTTCGGCCCCCAGGCTGCCATTCGGCGGGGCAACTACAAGTGGGTCAGACGCGACGGCGAGGAGAAGCTCTTTGACCTGGCCGTTGACCCGGCCGAGCAGCACGATCTGAGCGCGGACAAGCCACAACTGGTCAAAGAGTTACGCGCTGCCTGGCAGGAATGGAGCGCCGGCTTGGCCGAACCGCTCTGGCAAGGCCGACGAGCTCGCCGAGCCCCTGGCGAACCGCGCCCGGCGGTACCCAATCGACCTGCGGGCCAACGCCGAGGCCAGCGCACCTGACGGCGTTCTACTCGAATCTGCGCGCGATCTGATCCCGCCTGAGGTTGAGCCTCCATCAGCCGGGGAGTAGCATCATCACCGTCGAAACATCAATGCCTGCACTCGAGGGTGCGGTGAATCAGGGCGGAACTTATGAACTCCATTCGCGTACTCACGTCGTCCTTTCTCATCGCCGCCGCAGCATCCATGGCAAACGCCGGTCCATTGAGCGAGACGGCCGCCCCGGGGCCCTACTGTCCGCTGGACGCCCAGGCTCACACCGGAGCCGAGTCGTTCGTTTCGCGGCGTCCGGTCGTGGGCACCACGTACTTCTACTGGTATGACGTGTACAGCGGCGCTCACATCCGCAATGCCGACGGCACGGACGCGTTGACCACTCACCCGCCGGCATCGGCCATGGCCGACCTGAGCTACAAGTCTGCCGAATGGCACTACTCGCAGCTCCGCGACATCCGCGAAGCCGGCATCGACTTCATCATGCCCGTGTTCTGGGGCGTGCCCGGCCAGTACACCTCGTGGAGCTTCGTCGGTTTGCCTCCGCTGGTGGAAGCTCACAATCGCATGCTCGCCGAGGCGGCGGCCGACACCGGCGGAACGCGGCCAGCCCCACCGAAAATCGGCCTGTTCTACGACACCAGCACGCTCCACTGGTACGTCGGCTCGGGCACCTCGCTGCAACCGGGCGAAAAGATCGACCTAACCACCGACGCTGGCCGAGAGTGGTTCTACGTGACCATTCGCGATTTCTTCAGCATGATCCCGCCGGACAAGTGGGCCCGCATCGACGGCAAGCCCATCGTGTTCCTGTACTCAGCCGGTTTCGCCAAGGCGATCGATGACAAGCTCTTCGCCGACACGCAGCGGCGATTCCAAAAAGACTTCGCCACTCGCCTTTTCATCGTTCGAGAGGAAAGTTGGCCAGGCCAGGCCGATGCGTCGTACCGCTGGGGCGGTGCACTGGGCCTGACCATCGGCGACCAGGTGGCCGGCCTCGGGCCGGGCTATGACCATTCGGCTGTCCCCGGGCGACAACCACTGATCGTCAGCCGCCAGAGAGGCGCGTTTTACAATCGCCAGTGGGAGCGGCTGCTCCGCATGAAGACCGCTCGCCGGCCGTGGATCGTCCACGTCGAAACCTGGAACGAGTGGCACGAGGGCACCGACATCGCCCGCTCCGAGGAGTACGGCGACCACTACATCCGGGCCACCGCCCGATACGCTCAAATGTTCAGAGCCGGCACGCAGCTCGATCCGCAAGGCCCGTTCGCCCGGGCCGCCCGCGTCCGTTGGTTCGGCCGGCAGGTGGAGGGGCTGGAATTGCTGCCCAGCGGCAACGACGGCTGCTGGCAGACCGGCAACGCGGACGGTTCGATCGCCGTGACCAGCACCCCCTGCCCCGCCGACAATCCTGCCGGATACCTCTATTTCCGCGTGGATGACGGGTACATGTACGACGAGATGGAACGCTCGGCCGAGCTGACGGTGGTGTTCCGCGACGACGGCGGCTGCGAGCGCTTCCGCGTCGAATACGACGGCAGCGATCCGCAGGCCAGCGTGCGCGAAGGCGCGTTTCGCCCCAGTCGCGAGATCAACGTCGGCTCGAGTGGAACGTGGCGTACGGTGAAGCTCATCCTGCCGCAGGTGCGATTCATCGATCGGGCCAATAATGCCGATTTCCGCCTGGCTGTCTTCGGCAACCAGCGGCGACTGACCATCCGAGAGATCCTCCTGCGCAAGTTGCCCGGCGTCGAAATCGAGGCCAGCCCGGCGGAAAACGCACAACCGCAACCTGCCGCCGCAACGCAATGAACGGAATGAAGTTGTCAGCTGTCAGCTATCAGCCGTCAGCGATGAGCCATCAGCTCCGTCAGATGTCTGGCTCATAGCCCACAGCTCACAGCTCTCACGCCTCAGGTCGCAGGACTCAAGCCTCCTCGCATTGCTCCCGCCGGCCTTTTGTGCGAGACTGCCGTCCTATGTCTGATGCAGTACGCCTGACGGATATTCCCTTTTCGCTCGATGTACCCGCCATGCTGAAGAAGCTGCGGATCGACGGCCGGCCGCAGTACGCCGATCGCTTCGCCCGGCTCGTCGAGCAGGCTGTCCCGCTGGCTCGTCCCAAGGCACTGCATGCGGTGAGCTACGTGGACTCGCGAGCCGAGAATCACGTGGTGCTCGACGGCGTCACGCTGACCAGCCGCGTGCTCAGCGTGAATCTGGACGGCGTGCATCGCGTGTTTCCGTTCGTCGTCACCTGCGGCGTCGAACTGGACTGCTGGTCGCGCGGCATCCGCGACATGCTCGAGCGGTTCTGGGCCGACGCCATCATGGAGGAAGCCCTGCGCGCCGCCTTCGATGCTCTGAAGGACCATCTCGTTCGCCGGTACGACCTCGGCCACACCGCCTTCATGACGCCCGGCTCGCTCGAGGACTGGCCCATCGAACAACAGGCGCCGCTGTTCAGCCTCCTGGGCGATCCGCACGCTCAGATCGGCGTTCAGCTCGCCGACACGTTCATGATGACGCCGGTGAAAAGTGTCTCGGGCCTGCATTTCCCGACCGAGGCCAGCTTCGAGAACTGCCAGCTTTGCCCGCGCGACCCCTGCCCCAATCGTCGCGCGCCCTACGATCCCGACCTTTACCGCACGCGGTATCTCCACCGCGGCTCCAACTCATGACGTCGGCTTTTTGTCCGCAGATTGCGCGGATTCAGAATTGCGTCCGGTCAGCACGTTTTGGATGACGGTGGAAGACGTTCGACCACGGGCAGCGCGGACGGAGACGGATAACAAGAGCATCTGACAGGAGATAACGGCGGCAACAGAGAGCCATCTCCGTTAGTTCCCTTGCCTCCTGTCGACCCAATTCCGCACCGACGAGACAACTTTCAACATGGAGTGCCGATGGGTGCCAGGGCAGCGTTTATGGTATTGCATCAAGCCAGGATGATGATATAAGTATATCATCTGAGCCGTTGTCGGTCCGGCTCATAGCCCATAGCTCACAGCTCAAAGCTCTTTCCAGAAAGGCGACACGATGAAACCCACTCACATCCGAGCAGCACGCGTAGCGGTTTTCGCGATCGGGGCACTGGCCGGCTTGGTGTTGACCGCCGGATGCCAGACCGGCCCCCGAATTGAAGGCCCCGTGCGAGCCATCTGGGTCACCCGTTTCGATTACAAGACCGCCGATGACGTTTGCCGGATCATGCAGAACTGCCAGGAGGCGGGTTTCAACACCGTCGTCTTTCAGGTGCGCGGCAACGGCACCGCGTTCTATCGCTCCCAGCTCGAGCCCTGGGCCGAGCAGTTCGATTTCAAGGACCCCGGCTTCGACCCGCTCGAGGTGGCCGTCGTCCAGGCCCACGAGCGCGGGCTGGAGCTGCACGCATGGATGAACGTCATGCCCGCGTGGCGCGGCACGAAGCCGCCGAGCGATCCCAGGCAGCTCTACAACGCCAAGCCGGAGTGGTTTTGGTACGACCAGCACGGCAATCGACAGGCGCTCAGCACGTTCTACGTCAGCCTCAATCCCTGCCTGCCCGAAGTTCGCCAGTACCTCGTGGACGTGTTCCGCGAAGTCGTCGGCGGCTACGACGTGGACGGCCTGCACCTGGACTACATCCGCTTCCCCAGCGAGCCTCCCGCCACTCCACCCGGCTCGGGGCTGGACTATCCGCGCGATGCTCGGACACTGGCCCTCTACAAGGAACAAACCGGTCTGACGCCGGATGAAAACATCGAAGCCTGGAACCAATGGCGTACCGATGCCGTCACGCAGCTCGTGGCGGACATTCGCGACATGATGCGTCGGACCAAGCCGCGAGCGGTCCTGGCCGTCGCCGGCGGCAGCAATCGCAAGGAAAGCCTGCGGTTCTTCCGCGACGATCAGACCTGGGTCGAGCGCGGGCTCATCGACGCGATCTACCCCATGAACTACCAGTCCAACCTCGAGAAGTTCAAGGAGGGCTTGACCATGTGGGTGCCGGCCCCCACAGGCGTGGCGGTGGTGCCCGGTATGTGGTTTGCTTCGCGCCTCGGGCCGGAAGAGGGCCCCGAGGTGGCGCGTCAGCAGGTGGAATACGCTCTCCATACGACGGGCAACGTCTGCGTGTTCTCGTACTCCTCGCTGTTCGACTCGACCGATCGCGAGCTGACGCCGGTCGCCCAGAACAACGAGCAGGCCGCACGGCAAAGGCAGCTGCGCGAGAAGCGCCGCCAGGCCATCATCCCGTTGCTCAAGGGCGCGGCCGGCCAGGTCTAGCGCTTCTTGCCGATTGCGATTCCGGCATTTCCAAGCCCCGGGGGGCGGGCATCTGGCCCGCCTCCATTAGCGCGGTCTTAGTGCGCTTGCAATCGCGGACGGAAGACGGCGACAGGTTCCTCTCACAGCCCGTACGGCTCATGCAAAATCCGCGACCATCTGCGCAATCTGCGGACAAAAAACGAACTCGGGAACGACGCACCGATCGCAATGCCCTCAGCCTTCGGGCCGGCGCGCTTGTTCTGCAATCACACCCACTCTGTGGCCGCATCGTCTCAGCTCGCCCGGACGCATTGTCCGCAGATTTCACCGATTGTCGCAGATTCTTGAAGACATGCTGGCAGAGCGTTCGCATCGTTGGCCACGGTGGTAGACTCCGCTTGGACCATGAATTCAGCACTGAGAATCGCCAGGAGTGCTGGCGTAACGAAAAAACGTGGGCACGTCCAGGAGTGCCAACAGTCGGCCCCTCGATGAAGAGACCAATGTCCTGATGTGATCGTTCGGCGCCCCCGAACAAATAAGGATCCCGCAGCTATTAGTCGATATGGATATGGTTGGCTTTTGTTTGGCCTGATGACGCGGCAGCGGGGCGACCGGTAATACCCCTCTTCCGGTCGTCGGGCTGCGGTTCACTTACTGGTTTGCGAAATCCGAGCATGCGAAAACGAATTCTGGGACTTTGCGGCTTGACCGTTGCTCTCATGATGCCCCTGTGCCTGGGCGGCTGTCTATGCGGATGCCCGGTGGACCCGTCATCGTCCCCCACCGTCTACGTTCTGGATGACAATGCCTCCGGGGCCATCCAGACCCTGAATAACATTGTCAACATGACGGTGGTGTCGAGGGATGCGAACGATCTCAAGGCCGAGTACCGAGCCGGCTTCGTCCAGGGCAAGCTGCAAGGCAGCACGGTCCTGTCGGCCAGGGACAACAACTGGGATCACTCCTACCTACTCGATCCCTCTCATTCCTTCCCCAGGCAACTTGGTCCCACGCAGGATGAACTCAACAAGGCGGCTGGCATTCTGAATGCCAACTATCAGGCGTTTATCCAGTACCTGAGGGATCCCGGCACGGATTCCCTCACGGCACATCGCTTCAAACGACTGCTGTTCCGGATGCTCGGCATTTACCACGGCCTCAAACTGGCCGAGCCGGCCGATTTGGACTTCTCCGGCGATTGGCTGCCCGATACCAACTACTTGACCGCCGCGGAGCTTGCCCTGGGCTACGAGACGCCGGACATCACATTCATGGATATCTACTTCATCAACGCCTGCTGCGATCTGACGGACGTCATCGATAGCTCGATGGAACTGGCTCCGAACCGCGTGCCAGCAGACCGTCCGGACAAGTGCTCGGCCTTTTTGAAGCGCGTCGGCAACGAGGTGATCCTGACCCACAACACCTGGTACGGGTTCCTCTCGCAGACCATGGTTCAGACGTTGGTGGTAAACGACGACGCCATGACCATAAACGCCGTCACCCCCGGCATGATCGGATCGAACACGGATTTCGGATACAACAACAAGGGGATCATGTTCAACGAGACGACCCATCGGTTGTCCAAAACCGAGGTCAAGACGGATCGAATTTGGACATTCTGGCGGGCAGCCCTCGCTGAACAGTTCTCGGGATCCATCACCGAGTTTTTCGATGCCATCTCGCTGGACAACAGCGGCACATACCTGAACGGCTACATGCTAGCAGACGCCAACACCGGCGAGACCGGCCTGGTCGAGATGTCCCATCGCTGTTTCGTCTTCTATCGTTCGACCGGCGGGGATTATACGGTCACGGCGACCTCGCTGGACGGCCAGCCCTGTTCGGTGGAATATGACACCGAAATGGTGACCCCCGATTATCTGATGGGGATCAACTATCCGGCCTCACTGCAGGTGCGTGCCGATCTGGAATCCACCGACAACCGGCCCGCCCGGCGCGTGCAGTTCAAGACGCTGCTGCCCGAGGTCGCCGACGTCGAGGCCGCCAAGGACGTCATCACCTACACCGATCCGGCCAACCCGCTTTCCATCTTCGGACGCTGGGACCTGGGCTATGGCGAAACCTCATACCCCAAGCAGATCCCGGACGGTGCCGTCGACGCCAAGGTCGGCACGACCGGCATGGTTCGCGCGTTCATGAATCTGTCCGGCGTACTGGATATGTGCAACGCGAACAGCGGTTTCTGGATGCTGTACGGCACGCCCAAGGTGGACGGCAAGCCTTTCATCTGGAGCGAGTCGCCGTGGAGCACGCAGAAGCGGCGTGATGTGCCGGATCGAGTCGATGGCACCTTCACCCTCATGCCGCTGTATCTGAGGTAAACTCCACCGTCCGCCGAACGAAGACACCAAGACCAGGCGAAGCAAACGGGACAGGTGCGATTGGCCTACCGAGCGCAATCGAACCTGTCCCGCTTTTTAATGAATCGACCCCTGACAGCCGCACCGCGTCGCCCGCGGCGCGTGCCACGAGCGTTCCTCGTGGGCGATTCGGCGCATGCCGATCAGTCCTGACCCCTCTGAGCGGGTGGGACGCCCGCCCCCCCCCCCAACTGCCGCGGCCGGCTGTCTCCTGTCTGCTGTCTCCTGTCTCCTTCCCCCTGCTGTTTCCAGTCTCTCTCTCTTCGGTCTCCTTCCTCTTGACCTCCGCGTTGCCTTCGTGGATCATGCACGATCCATGACAGTCCGACCTCTCCAACGTGCCAACTTCGTGGATCAGGCGTACGCCGCCATCAAGGAGCTCATCGTCAGCGGCGAGCTGAAGCCGGGTGATCAACTGAATATTGACGCCTTGGCCCGGCGGCTGGCCGTGAGCAACTCACCCATCCGCGAAGCATTGCGACGGCTCGAACACGAACGCTGGGTGGAGACGATCCCCTTCCGCGGGGCATTCGTCCGGCCGCTGGACGCGGCGGAGCTGGCCGAGCTGTATGAGATGCGGCAGATTATCGAACTGGCGGCACTTCGGAAGGTCATGCGGACGATCCGGCCGGGTACGAATCGGCGACCGCGGACGGACAGCGCCGCCGCCGAAGCCGGCACCGGCCGGTCCGACTCGGTCCGGCGGAAGGCGCATACAACGGCGAAAAGCGACGCGAACGGACTCGCGACGCTGCGGACCATCGCAGCCCAGATCGATGCGGCAGTGACGGCGGGGGATGCGCTCGGCTATCTGAACGCCGATGCCCGGTTCCACCAGGCCCTCGTGGACTTGGCCGGCAACCGCCGGCTGGCCGACCTGTTCCGAACGCTGGTGGAGCAGGGTCGCAGCTTCATGCTGGGCCGCACGCCGGCGGCCATGGCCCGCTGTCGCCGGGAACGCGACGAACACGAACAACTCCTCGACCTGATCGACCGGGGCGACTCGCGGGCCGCGTGCCGCCTGCTTCGGCGTCATCTACGGTTTTCGTCGAACGATCTTCAGCCATATCAAGCGAAGGGGTGAGGACCACATGATGCGACACTGCTGGTCTCGGGCGCGGATGAATCCGCGCGGACTCAAGCCCGCGGCTCGTCGGAGCGTCGAATTGTCGCTCATGGTTGCCGCGATGAACGCACTGGCCGGTTGCGGATCGCTGTCCGCGGCTCCCGGGCGGACGGCGGGGCAGGAAGCCGACGGGCCCTGGTGGATGCAGGAAACCGCCCTCACGCGGGATGGCAAGCTGGACCTGAAGAGCCAGCCCTGGTGGCCACAGGCAGCCGCCCTGGCAGTCGGCGAAAGCTTCACCGTGCCGGACGGCAGCGGATCGGGCGTGATGCTGATCCGCCGCGAGGCTCTGACCCGCGGCAACCGTCGTTTCGAAGCCATCGTGTGGATCATCGACGATGATGCCGACGGCAGCACGCGATCCGGCGGCGACGTGGATTCCGATTGCTACGTGGTCGATTGGGACTGCGACGGCGTGGTCGATCGCATGGTCGATTACATCGACAACGACGGCGATGACGATGCCGACGAGATGGATATCCGCTACTTCACCAACGGCGAACTGCGGTCGGTGTGGTGCGGCATCGATCTCGACGACGACAACCACATGTGGGATCTCGAAGCGTACGAGTACTCGCACAACTTCTTCAGGAGCGACCCGTACGGCAACGAGATGATCTACATGAACAAGTTCGACCCTGAACGAGGCGAGTGGGTGCCCATTTCCGAGTGCCCCTTCGCCTTCTGGGACACCGACGGCGACGGATACAGCGAGATCACCATCCGCATCAGCGCGTCGCCGCTGTCGTTCGATCCCAGCACCGATCCGGACTATGCCAACGATGCCGCCCGCTACCGCGGGCAGTGGCAACCCGACATGCAGCACATGGGCGTCTCCAACGTGCGCTACAGCTTCGACGTGGACAACCTGAGCGGGCCGGAGTTCCCGCTGCACTACGACTTCGGGTTCAACCTCGTGGGCAGCGTGCCCTACCAGGTGTCTGGAATGAGGCACTACAATCCCCGGCGACGTCCGCCCCAGGTGACCTGCGTCATTCCGCACGACAAGCTTCGCCGCTGGAGCGACCACTATCCCGCCCGGGAGACCGGCTTCAGTTGGCACGAGAACCACGACGACACCATCGCGATCGGCGACGCCCCCGATCCCAAGCTCGACTTCCGCTGGGAAGGCGTGTTCTGGATCTGGGAGCGGCGGTTCATGGAAAACACCGGCGGTCCGAACCAGAAGTACAACGTTCGTCGCGAATGGAGTGGAAAACCCAGCAAAATCCGCGAGCTGTACTACAGCCCGGTGGATCGCCGGCTACACCTGTACGGGGCTGAGGAAGGCTGGATTCAGATCGGCCACTTCTCGGGCTTGGGCGAAATCGGCGAAGTACGGATGTTCGATACCAACGACAACGGCTTCTTCGACCGTTGGGAGGTCTATCTGGGCGACTCGGTATTGCCCGTTCGTGTCTCGACCATTTGTGATGATGTACAACCGCGGATGAAGTTTGATTACGACGCCGTCTGCAGGTTGCACAACGAGCAAGTGATCCCCGCGGCGCTCGAGGCCGGTCGAAAACTCGCCCAGGCCATGGTCGCGGTGCGTGCGTTCGACGTGCCCGACGGACTTACCCGAGCCGCGCAGGAAGGGCCGCCCGCCTATCGCCGGTACGCCCAGGACGTCGCCGTCGAACTGCACTACCAGGACCTGCGGCGACATTACCTCGAGCGGGCCAACGCCGTGCTGCGCAACGCGAAGATGAACGACTTGCGCACCTTGAACGCGAAACAGCGAGCCGGGGGTGTCAACTCGCAGACGGCCTGGCAACTGGTCCGCGTGCTCGAAAAACTCGACGTCGCGTACGGCCAGGGCGACACGGACGCAGCGATCGGTCTACTCCAGGAGCTGGAAACGATCAAGAAGCTGTTTGACTAAACGCAAGCCCGAAGTGTGCCCGCAGATCGGACAGATGGACCTGACGGCCACAACCATGAGGAGCGAACCATGGCAGACATTGGAATCGGAATCATAGGATCGGGATTCATGGGCCGCACGTACTCGGAGACCATCTCGAAGTACTGCAAGCGGGCCCGACTGGTGGCAGTCACCGGAGGCTCCCGGGCTGAGCAGTTGGCCAAGGACTATAACATGGCACTCGAGCCATCGGTCGATGCCCTGGTGAGTCGCAAGGACATCCACGCCGTCTTCATCGCCACGCCTCACCACCTGCACGCGGAGGAGGCGTTGAAGGCCGCCCAGGCCGGCCGGCATATGCTGATCGAAAAGCCCATGGCCTGCAGCGTGGCCGACTGCGACGCCATTCTCGACGCCTGCAAGAAAGCCGGCGTCTGGTGCTCGATCGCCTTCACTCAGCGCAGCCGAAACTGCAACATCAAGGCCAAACAGCTCATCGACGAGGGCGCGATCGGCCGCATCCGCCACATCGAAGAGCTGGCCCTCAACGCCACGGGCCTGGTCGGCCTGCCCAAGTGGCAGAGCAATCCGGAGAACCTTGGCACGCTCTTCGGCCACGCCATCCACAACTTCGACCGCATCCGCTGGCTCACCGGCCAGGAGATTCGGACGGTTTACGCCAAGTGCGGCAGCATCGAACCCGACGTGAAGGTCGAAGCCAGTTCGATGGTACTCATGACGCTGGCCGATGGAGCCCTCGCCACGCTCTGGGCGTCATTCCAGGTGCCCAAGCCGTCGTTCCCCCGCTCCCAGTTCAGTTGCCGCATCATCGGCGAGAAGGGCATCATGGATCTGGACGCCTATGGCGAGTTGCGGGTCGCAACTGACGGTGAGTGGCGCGTGGTCGAGAACCAGGCCCCCATCGACTGGCAGGGCAAGGGCTTCCTCGACCCCGTGCGGCTCGAATCGTACACGCGGCAATGCCAGGATTTCATCGACGCCGTCGTGGACAATCGCCCCCCGGCGGTCACCGGATGGGACGGGCGGCAATCGGTGGCGGCCGCCTTGGCAGCCTACCAGTCTTCGGCAACCGGACAGGAGATCGTGCTGTCATGAAATTCGAAAAATCCAAACAACTGTGGGAACGGGCGTCGAAGACCTGCCCCGGCGGCATTCACAGCAACGTGCGCAAAGCCTGGCAGCCACACCCGATGTTCTACGAACGCGGCGAGGGCTCGCATATCTGGGACGTCGACGGCAACGAGTTCATCGACTACGTGCTGGCCCGCGGGCCGCTGTTGCTGGGCCATTCCCCCAAGCCGGTGCTCGACGCGGTCAAAGCGCAGCTCGACCGCGGTTTGATGTACGCCGGGCAGCATGAACTGGAGATCCAGGCCAGCGAGAAGTTCTGCTCGCTCGTGCCTTGCGCCGAGATGGTGCGATTTTCGGGCTCGGGCAGCGAGGCCACACACGCGGCCATGCGACTGGCCCGAGCCGTCACCGGACGGACCAAGATCCTGCGCTTCGAGGGCCACTACCACGGCTGGTTCGACAACCAGATGTGGAACTTCGCCCCACCGCTCGACAAAGCCGGTCCGCGCGAAGCGCCCGTTCCTCTGCCCGCCACGGCAGGTCAGAACCCTAACGAGGCCGACCATCTGGTGATCCGGCCGTGGAATGATCTGACGCTCGTCGAGGAGGCCTTCCGGCAGAACCCCGGCCAGATCGCCGGCGTCATCACCGAGCCCGTCATGTGCAACACGGGCGGCATTCTGCCCAAACCGGGATTCCTCGAAGGCCTGCGCGACCTGTGCACCGCTCACGGCGCCCTGCTCATCTTCGACGAGGTCATCACGGGCTTCCGCGTGAGCCTGGGCGGTGCCCAACAGTACTTCCGCGTGACACCCGACCTGGCCACGTTCGCCAAAGGCATGGCCGGCGGTTTCCCGGTTAGCGCCATCGCCGGCAAGCGGCAATACATGCAAGCGTTCGGCGATCTGACCGTGACGCATGCCGGCACGTACAACTCGAGCGCGCCTTACATGGCGGCCACGCTCGCCGCGATGAACATGCTTTCGGCCGACGATGGCGCTCTGCTCAAACACGCTCACGACATGGGCCGGCAGCTCATGAACGGCATCCGCGAGGCCGGTCGCCGGGCGGGCAAGGACGTCCACGTCCGCGGTGTCGGCACCGTCTTCCACGTCTCGTTCAACGATAAAGAGGAGATCGTGGACTACCGGACCTCGCTCGGCAAGGATGCCGCCGCCTACGACCGCTTCTGGTTGGCCCTGCAGGATCGCGGCATTCGCACCGTGCCAGGCGGTCTGTGGTTCGTCTCCACCGCTCACACGCCTCAGGACGTACAGCAAACGCTCGACGCGGTTGCCGAGGCGATCAAGCTGGTTTAAAAGTACGCACCTGAGCACAGGGCCCCAAGCACGCCGTTGGCGGCTTGGGGCCCCTGCCTGTGCGCATTCCGCACGCCCATTGGCGCGATCCAGGAGCCGAAACGGATGCCGACCGAGACCATGACCTCACGCGAACGAGTCCTGCGGGCCCTGAATCATCAGATTCCCGATCGCGTCCCCATCGACTTGGGCGGGTTCCAAACCGGCATCCACCGCGTCGCCTACGCCGAGCTCATCCGGCATCTGGGCATCAACGACGAGATCACCATCCTTGACGCCGTCCAGCAGCTCGCCAAGCCCTGCGAGCAGGTGCTCGAGCGTTTTCACGTGGACACGCGTTACATCGTCGCCCACGCCCCCGATGGCTGGACGGGCGGGATCGTCGAAACCGTCCGCGATGGGCGGATTTGGCTCGACCTCAAGGACGAGTTTGGCCTGGTCTGGTCCTGCCCGGCGGATACGCCGAACTACCTCGATCTGAGCCATCACCCGCTGGCCGAGGCCACGGTCCAGGATGTGAAAGACTACCCCTTCCCCAACGGCGGCGACCCGACCCGCTTCACGGGCCTTCGACAGCAGGCCCTCACGCTCCGAAATGAGACGCCCTACGCGCTGTGCACGGGCATCGGCGGCGTGGTCTACGAACACTGCTGGTACCTGCGTGGCCTCGAACGCTGGTTCATGGATCTCGTCGAGAATCACCCGTTCTGCGAGGCCCTGCTTGACCGGATGCTGGCTTATTGGACCGACTATTACACCGCGTTCATGCGGGAGGTCGGCGACCTCGTCGATGTGGTGATGATCGGCGACGACTTGGCCGGCCAGCGCGGGCCGCTGTTTCGGCCGGAAATTTACCGGACGCTGGTCAAGCCGCGACAGAAGGCCCTGGTTCAGCACATCAAGTCGCTGACGAAGGCGAAAATCTGGTATCACACCTGCGGCGCGTGCGTCGAATACATACCGGACTTAATCGACAACGGTGTGGATATCCTCAATCCGGTCCAGATCGGAACGCGAAACATGGAACCGGCCGCTCTCAAGGAGAAGTTCGGTCGGCAAATTACATTTTGGGGCGGCGGGATCGATTCTCAGCACGTGCTGCCGACCGCATCGCCCGCCGAAGTCCGCGAGCACGTCCGCCGCAACATGGCCGCCTTCAAACCCAACGGTGGGTATGTGTTCAATAACGTGCACAACATCCAGGCGGGTGTCCCCGCATCCAACATCGTGGCCCTGTTCGATGCCGCGTACGAATTCGGCTTCTACAATTGAGCAATTCAGCCCGCCGGCAAGCTGGGGGTCGCTGGCGTTTATCGGCTCTCTCGTTTCTGGACTACCTTGTATTCATCCGCCCGATTAGCTTTCGCGCGGATGCGCCTCGAAGAAGAGATACGATCAGAGGCGAACAAGCGCGAGATTCGGCCCGTCGAATAACAGAAAAGCGGGCGTTTCGTTGACAAGTGGTCGCGCCGCAGCGCTCGATAACGAGCATGCGCTGCGTGTTTGAGCATCGAAATATTCCGAGATTTGGTATCCAGCCGGGCAAGGCTATTGCGTTTACGCAACATTCGCATCCTTCCCGAACAACCTGACTTCAGACGGAATGCCGTCCCCGAGGTTATGTTCGAGAACGGCACATGGCGGCTGCAGAATCTGACAGCCTCTCGCCCTGAAAAAAACCTTCATTGAAGCCTAAAATACTGGGCATTTCTGAGTATTTCTTTTCGGACGCCGGCTAAGCAAAACCAAGGCTTCCGCGCCACATTGATCAGACAAAACACTTGACCGAGGTAGGTAATCACTGTATGCTCTACGACGTCAAGCGAGTTCGCTTGACCCATCTCAACGGAGTGGGAAGGTAAATCGGGTTAAAGGAGCGCCGAATAGGGGACAGAATAGCTTTATCCGCCTGGCGCCTCCTGAGACCTACGCACAGGGGTAGAAATTACCGATATTCCAGACGGTCACTCGCGGCCTGTCGCGAAGCGGCAGACGCCCTCTGATAACCGGCCGCCCTCCACACGGCTGGACCGGTAGTCAGCGGGATATCGGTTACAACGAGCCAGCCGAGACGGCTCCTCTCGCCGCCCCGGCTGCTTTGGGGTAAGCAACGCCTTCCGGCTGTGAGTTGCTACGCCAGGTAGGCTACGGGGAATAGAAAGGGGCCCAAGGCCCGGTTCGCCTGAGGACGAACCAGGAATTGGGGCAGGACGGGGATGATTCAGCTCGCTAACCAAGTCGGGGGAGTGGCAACGGCATCACTTCCCGCGGAGGCACCCGACGGTGCCGAGGCCGCGGACAGTCCCGTTTTGTCCGCGGACGGCGAGTGGTGGGTGGTGCATACCAAGGCCCGCAACGAGAAGGCCCTGGCCGCGGATCTGACCAAGCTGGGAGTCCATCACTTCCTACCGCTGGTTCACACAATCCGCAAACATGGTGGCCGCAAAGTCAGTGTGGACCTACCCTTGTTTCCGTCATACCTGTTTGTGTGTGGTGGGGAAACCGAGAGGTATGTCACTCTCACAACGCATCGCGTGGCTCGGGTCATCAAGGTGGTGGACCAGGAGCGGTTCAGGGGCGAACTTCAACAGATTTATCGAGTGATACAAAGCGGCCGGCCCGTGGATCTGTATCCGCGGCTGCGTCGCGGTCAGCGATGCCGAATTATCCGTGGCAGCCTCAGCGGCGTCGAAGGCGTTGTGGTGCGCCGCCGGGACCTGTGCCGGGTGTACCTCGGTGTGGAGGTCCTGGGCCAGTCCGCGGAACTCGAAATTGATCCGGCTTGGGTGGAAGTGCTCGATTGAGGGCCTCCGACAGCCGGACGGGATTGTAAATACTTTATCTTCTTGACCTTACGCCACGGAATGGGTGTAGGCGACGGGGACGGAGTCCGCCCGGACCGTCCGCTGCGGCTCGCATTGGAACTCTGACGAATCGCGTCGCGAGCGTTGTGGGCGCCGAGCACACTTGGACAGGAAAGAGCATCATGGCCCAACTCATTCCCGACCATCTGTGGGAGCACATTGCTCCCCTTCTCCCCAGAAGACCTGTCAGCCAGAAAGGCGGTCGCCCACCCATTGGTGACCGGGAAGTCCTCACGGGCATCATCTTCGTGCTGCGAACGGGTATTCCGTGGGAGGAACTCCCGCTGGAACTCGGCTGCGGCTGCGGCATGACCTGTCTGCGACGGCTGCGGTACTGGCAGCAGAAGGGCGTCTGGCCGGACGTCCAGAGGATCCTGGAGAACGGACTCACCAGACGCGTCGATTGGAAGCGCCTGCGAACGGATCACAACGGCCATGGCACGAGAGCAACGCAGAGTGTGTCGAACGCTCCGGACGACGAACAGGAGATCCTGTCTCGAGCTGAGGAAGATGAACGGCAAGTCCTGTCCACGTCCAAAACCGCAACCATCCAACGCTCATCCCGCCGACGGTTTGAGCGACCGATCAAACGGTCAGGGGAAGATCAAACCGCCACATCCAGCATTTCGGAGAACTGAGGGGAAGCCAATGGTTCTGGACAAGAATGTGACCTCGCCGCACGGCATTATCCTGGCCGGCACGCAATCGTGGGGTGGTTGCGTGTTGGACGAGATCTGCTCACGGCCGCTGCTGCCCTTGCTGGGCCGGCCCGTCGTATGGTTCATCGTGGATTGGCTGCGCAGATCGGGCATCACGCAGATCAGTATCTGCGGCAACCAGAACACGCCGCTCATCCGAGAGCAATTAGGCGACGGGACCCTACTGGGTGTGAGCATCGACTATCATGAGGATCCCATGCCGCGCGGTACCGCCGGCTGCATCCGGGATGCCGCCGCTCGAACCAATGCCAGCGAGATTGTGGCCGTCGATGCCACGGTCCTCACCGATGTGAATCTGCGCGAAATGCTCGCGGCCCATCGCGAGGAAGGCGCGAGCCTGACGGTCATCGCCGGCAAGAACCTGGCTGTCCCAAGCCCGAACCATCTGCAGCCCGCGGGTGTGTACATCATCTCGCGACCGGCGTTGGAACACATTCCGCCGACCACCTACCAGGACATCAAGGAGATGTGGATCCCGCGGTTGTACCAGAACCGCCTCAAGGCCGTCTCACACCAAATTGACCTGACCAGCTATGTCCGGGTCCTGAACGGAAAGAGCTATCTCAGCGCCATGGCCTGGGCCATTCGCCAGGTTCAAAAGCATGCCAGGCTGAACGCCGGGTATCGGCGGGTCGCCGGCTCACTGGTTCACTCGAGCGCTCGCCTCGCCCCAACGGCGCGGCTGGTCGGGCCGTGCGTGATCGGCCCCGAATGCCGTGTCAAGGAGGGCGCCACACTCATCGGTCCGGTGGTACTCGGCGCGGAGACTGTCGTCGGCGAAGGCTGCATCCTGAGCCATACCGGCACCTGGCGCAGCGCCCGCATCGGGGCTGAGGCAGTCATCGATCGCTCCATCCTGATCCGAGGTTCGACGGTTGAGCCGCGCATGGTGGTCCGCGATGCCATCTGGGGACATCCCTCCGCGGCCAAGGACGTCGCCAGCCTGTATTGGTGGCCCAGCCCCGCTGCAGACTTTGCCCCGCCCAGCTCGCCGAAGCCGCGTGAGAAAACGACGCGGCTGGCTCCAACCCCGGTGGAGGAGACTGCCGTTCCCGCGCCTCTGCCCGGCGTAGCCGTCCCCCAGTAGCAGCATTCGTCGCCATTGGGTGATATGAAACTGTCACTTCTGCGAGCCAAGGAAGTCTGGCAGCGGCCACGAGTACGAACTGCTCCGGCCCAACTGATCATGGTGGTGCTGGACACTCATGTCCCGCTGCTCCACGGCAACGGTCAGTCGCTGCTCGGGCTGCCCTTCGGGACAGGCTCGTTGCTCGATGAGCTGGCCCGCTCGGCCGAAGAGAGCGATTGCGACCGCATCGTCGTGCTGCGGGCCGACGAAGAGGGCGAACCACCAAGCCTGCCCGTGCGCAGTCACTTGCCTGCCAAATGCATGACTCGCGACGAGTTTAGGCGGGAATTGGCAGCTCTCGAGCCTTCCGACTATCTGCTCATCGTGGATCCGGCCTGCTGGCCGGCGGCCGGATACGATTTCGATCTCATCGTCCGCGATTGCCGCGTGTACCGCGGGGCCATGCACGCCTTGTCCATCGGCAGCAACCTTGGCGCGTTCCGCGAGCACATAGACTGCGATGAGACCGGGCGAATCCGGCGCGTGCAGCGGCTGTACACGATGATGAATTGGCCCGAGACCGGCGATTCGGCTCAGCTCTGCTCGCTGGTCCCGGCGCGGGCGATGCAGGGCATCGAGCTCAGCAACCTGCCCGCCCTGCGGCGTGCGTTGATCTCCGCCGGGGTGTTCACGCAGGACATCCCGATTGCGACCGACGTCTTCGACCTGCGGTCGGAACAGGGCATCCTCAGTCTCAATGAAACGATCACCGCCGCCAGCGTAGGGCTGGGCGCGCCCGCCGGCTGGTCGTTCACGAACCGGGGCGTCCTGGTCGGCAGCGACTGCCGCATCCATCCGTCCTGCCGGTTCGTGCCACCGCTGGTCATTCACCCGGACGTCACTATCGAAGCCGGCGTGACCGTCATCGGTCCGGCCGTCATCGGTGCGGGCTGCCGTATCCAACGCGATGCCTTTATCTCGCACGCCCAGCTCGCACCCGGTACCATCGTGCCCAACCGGACGGTCGTCACGCGCACCGTCGCCGGAGGACGACTGGTTGCTGACCGCGAGTACACCGGATCCTTCTGCCCCGCGTCGTCCGCCCAGCCTGACGTCGAGACGGGCGTCGGTCGTGCCATCAGCGAACAGCATCGACGCAAACGTCTCCAGTTCGCGATCAAGCGGCTGATGGATATTGTGATCTCGGCAACCGCGCTGGTCGTACTGGCCCCGTTCCTCGTACTGGTGGCCATCGCGGTCAAGCTGACTTCACCGGGACCGGTGTTCTTCGTCCACCGCCGCGAGCGAATGGGCGAGAAAGGCGATTTCCCCTGCCTGAAGTTCCGCACGATGGTCAGCGATGCCCATCTGCGGCAGCGGGAAATGTACCAACAGAACCAGGTGGACGGGCCTCAGTTCAAAATCGATTCCGACCCGCGCATCACGCGTTTGGGCCGGATCCTGCGGGCGACCAACGTCGACGAGCTGCCTCAATTGATCAACGTGCTCCTCGGGCACATGAGCCTGGTCGGACCGCGACCCTCGCCGTTCCGCGAGAACCAGATCTGCGTGCCCTGGCGCCGGGCTCGTCTGTCGGTGCGACCTGGAATCACAGGTCTTTGGCAGCTGTGCCGCAGCGATCGCCACGAAGGCGACTTTCACCAGTGGATCTACTACGACATGGCGTATGTCCGGAACTTCTCGCTGTGGCTGGATTTCAAGATTCTCGTGCTCACCGCGCTGACGCACGGCGGACGCCGCCGCGTGCCACTGTCGCGATTGCTCCCGCACGAACGGATGAACGGCTAATTTCGGAGTACTGATACATGGCAATGATCGAAGGTGCCCGGGTCAAGCAGTTGCGCGTGCTGTGCGACGAGCGCGGCCGACTCATGGAAATGCTGCGGAACGACGACGAACTGTTCAAAGGCTTTGGTCAGATCTACCTGACCACCGCCTACCCCGGCGTCGTCAAAGCCTGGCACTACCACCGCATCCAATGGGATCACTTCGTGGTCGTATCCGGAATGATGAAGGTGGTCTTGTACGATCCGCGAGAAGACTCGCCCACCCGAGGCATGGTCAACGAGTTCTTCATGGGCGTGCACAACCCGATCCTGCTGCAGATCCCGCCGATGGTCTATCACGGCTTCAAGTGCATCAGTGATCACGAGGCGATCGTGATCAACTGTCCGACCGAGGTCTATCGTTACAAGGATCCCGACGAGTTCCGGGTGGACCCGCATCACAACGACATCCCCTACGACTGGGCGAGAAAGGACGGCTGATCCAATGAAAGGCGTAATTCTGGCCGGCGGACTGGGCACACGGCTGTTCCCGCTCACCCGGGTCACCAACAAGCACCTGCTGCCCGTTTATGACAAGCCCATGATCTACTATCCCATCGAGTGCCTGGTCAACGCGGGCATTCGGGACATCATGATCGTCACGGGCGGCGATCACGCGGGCGACTTCCTCAAGCTCCTGGGCAACGGAGCCGATTTCGGTCTCGACGACCTCCACTACACGTATCAGAAAGGCGAAGGCGGCATCGCCGACGCCCTGCGTCTGGCCGAGCACTTCGCCGACGGCGACAAGATCGTGGTCGTCCTTGGCGACAACATCATCGAGAAGAACATCCGCACCGCCGTGGGCAACTTCTTCACGCAGCGCCGCGGGGCCAAGATCCTGCTCAAGGAGGTGGATGACCCTGAGCGGTTCGGTGTGGCCGAGATTCAGGGTAACACCGTCCTGAGCATCGAGGAGAAGCCCTCGCAGCCCAAGTCGAACTATGCGGTGATCGGCATCTACATGTTCGACTCGCAGGTCTTCGACATCATCCGAACGCTCAAACCCTCGGGCCGCGGTGAGCTGGAGATCACCGACGTGAACAATGCCTACATCGCCCAGGGCACCATGACGTACGAAATCCTCGACGGCTGGTGGACCGACGCCGGCACGTTCGAATCGCTGCACCGAGCGGCCAAGCTGGTCGCTGAAGGCGGGGCCAATCACGTCCCCGAGGATCGACCGGCCACGTTGTTTGAAGTGGGAGCAGGCGCGTGAAAACCTACTTTGTCACCGGAGCCGCCGGGTTCATCGGCAGCAACTTCGTCCGGCAACTCCTCCAGGAGGAGCCGAACGTCCGCATCGTTGCATACGATGCGCTGACTTACGCCGGCAACCTCGAGAACCTTGCCGATTGCCTCGAGCATGAGCGGCTGCAGTTCGTCCGAGGCGACATTTGTGATGCACAGGCCGTGCGCGCCGCCCTCGCCGACGGCGTCGACGTGGTCGTCAACTTCGCCGCGGAAAGCCACGTCGATCGCAGCATCCTGGGCTGCAAGGACTTCATCCGCACCAACATTGAGGGCACGCAGGTGCTCCTGGATGAGTCCCGCGCCCGCGGCGTGGGCTTGTACGTGCAGATTTCCACGGATGAGGTGTACGGTTCGCTCGGGCCGACCGGCCTGTTCACCGAACAGACGCCGCTGCAACCGCGCAGCCCGTACAGCGCCTCCAAGGCCGGCGCGGACATGCTGGTGCTGGCGTATCAGCACACGTACGGCATGCCCGCTCTCATCACGCGGTGCTCGAACAACTACGGTCCCTATCAGTTCCCGGAAAAGCTCATCCCGCTGTTCATCACCAATCTGATCGAGGGCAAGAAGGTGCCCGTCTACGGTGACGGGATGAACGTCCGTGACTGGATCCACGTGAGCGATCACTGCCGTGGAATCCGGGCCGCCATCGACAAGGGCCGGCCGGGTGAGGTCTACAATTTCGGCGGCAACAACGAGCAGAATAACCTGGCCATCACTCGCCTGCTGCTCGACGCATTGGGAAAGGATGAGTCGAGCATCCAGTTCGTCCAGGACCGCCTGGGCCATGACCGTCGTTACGCCATCGACGCCACGAAGGCCCAGCGTGAGCTGGGTTGGCGACCGCTGGTGGACTTCAAGGACGGCCTGGCCGCCACCGTTCGCTGGTACCGTGAGAATGAAAACTGGTGGCGTCGGATCAAGACCGGCGAATACCTCGAGTACTACGAGAAGCAGTACGGCGCGGTCTGCTAACGCAGACTGCGAGTTTGTAGTCCGTGGGCCAGTGGTGAGCATGCCACTGGCCGCTCAGGTTCTGGCTGACCGTTCATAGCTTTTTCACATGCACATCCTCGCCATTGGCGCCAAGGGAATGCTCGGTCGCGAACTCGTCGCCCTTCTCGACGGCGGCGTTCACCCCGCTGCGCTGCGCTCGCAATTTGCCGAGTGGCAGCCAAAGCAAGCCTGCTGGACGGACGCGAAGGATCTGATTCCCGTCCGACTGAGTGCGATGGACGTGGATGAGCTCGACATCACGCGGCGAGACGACGTGCTGCGGGTGATCGGGGAAATCCGCCCGGCGCTGGTGATCAACGCCGCGGCTTACACCGACGTGGATGGCTGCGAAAGCCACGAGGCTGAAGCTGCCGCCGTGAACGCGAACGGCCCCGCACATCTCGCTGAAGCCTGCCGGGAGTACAACAGCCGGCTCGTGCACGTGAGCACCGATTACGTCTTCGACGGCAAGGGCACCGCACCCTACCCGCCCGAATATCCGGTATCTCCACAGAGTGCGTACGGCAGAACCAAGGCGGCCGGTGAGAGCGAGATTCGCCGCATCCTGCCGAACGGCCACGCCATCGTACGGACCAGCTGGCTGTTCGGCGTGCACGGCAAGAATTTCGTCAAAACCATCCGCAAGCTGGCGAGCGAGCGGAGCGAACTTCGGGTCGTCACCGATCAGGTCGGCTGCCCCACCAACGCCCGCGACCTCGCGGCGGCGCTCATCGTTCTGGGCTTGGGCGGCACGACCGGCACACACCACTTCTGCAACGCCGGCGTCTGCTCCTGGAACGAGTTTGCGACGGAAATCGTGCGACGCTCCGGCGCGAACTGCCGCGTGCTGCCGCAGACCACCGCCGAGTTGAATCGCCCCGCCGCCCGGCCCGCTTATTCGGCGCTCAGCACCGCTTCGCTGACCGCCGAAACCGGCATCGTCCCGCGGCACTGGACGGACGCCTTGGCCGACTGCCTGACAGAGCTGTGAGATGCCTATGCCGAAGCAAACAACGCTAGCTGCGACGCCGATCACCACGCGGACGCTCCCGCCGAAGGCATGGATCGCCACGGCACTGACAGCGCTGCTGATCTGGAGCTATTGGCCCGGTCTCGGCGAACTCTGGGCCGCCTGGCAGCGCAGCTCCGACTACTCCGGCGGACAGCTCGTCCCCTTCGTCTGCGCGTATCTCGTCTGGTCGGATCGCAAGAATCTCGCCAAGCTGCCCATGGAGACCTGCTGGTGGGGCTTGGTCCTCCTGGCCGTCTCGCAGCTCATTCGTCTGGGCGGGCTGTTCCTGTCCTACGGATTCACGCACCAGTACTCGATGATTCTGGCCTTCGCGGGCGGCGTACTCCTGCTGTTCGGCTGGCCAATCACCTGGCGACTCAAGTGGATGCTCGCTTTCCTGCTGCTCATGATCCCCTTCCCGCGGCGCGTGCATACCGCCATCTCGCTGCCGCTGCAGGGCTTCGCCACGACCTCGGCCGTCTTCGGTCTGGAGTTGCTCGGCTTCCTCGTCGCGAGAGAGGGCAACGTGCTACGGATCGGCGAGCAGAACTCCGTCGCCGTCGCCGAGGCGTGCAGCGGCCTGCGCATGCTCACCGCGTTCATCATCGTCGGTGCAGCGCTGGCCCTGGTCGTCCGCCGGCCGGCCTGGCAGAAGGCGGTCCTCGTCGCATCGACAATTCCGGTGGCCATCCTCGCGAATACCATCCGGCTGACTGTCACGGTCATCCTCTTCGACTACATCGATGCCGAGCTGGCCGAGAAGTTTTTCCACGATTTCGCCGGCATCCTCATGATGCCGTTGGCCGTCGCCGCCCTTGTAGGTGAGTTGCGACTGTTCCGATGGTTGTCAGAATCGCCCGAGTCCGCCGGAAAGCCGGTCAAACCGGCCAAGCCTGGCGAACGCCCTCGAATAGCCGTTCCGCAGGACGCCTGATCAACATGCCGAATCAAACCACCGATCGCAACGCGGTTTTCGATGGCCGTCTCGTGGCTCCGGCCCTCGCCGCCGCCCTGGTCATTCTCATCGGCGGCGCGAGCTACCGCTGGCTCGATCACGAGATCAACTCCACCGAGCCCATTCGCCTCGATCGGCCGCTGTCCGATCTGCCGCTGAATGTCGGCGAGTGGAAGGGCACCGAACTGCAGATGAGCCAGCGCGTGCTCGAAGTAGCGGGCTGTGACGATTACATCTATCGCCGCTACACCGATGACGCCTCCCGACGCCAGATTGATCTGTACGTCGCGTATGCCGCCCGCCCGGCCAAGATGCTCGGCCACCGCCCCGAAGTCTGCTATCCCACTCACGGCTGGACGCCCGGTGAGGTCCGCAAGGAATCGCTCACGCTCGACGACGGCACGACATTCGAATACCTCATCCGCACCGTCTCGCACGGCGAGCGGCCCAACGAAAAGATGGTCGTGCTGAACTATTACATCCTCGAAGGCCGCATCGTCACTAATTGGACCGACTTCTGGGGTCCCAAGTATCGAATGCCCAACCTCTCCCGCGACCCCAGCTTCTACGTCGCCCAGACACAGGTGACTGCCAATGTCCCGATCGGCATGGCCCCCACCACCGTCGAAACCTGGGTCAAACAGTTCGCGGTTCTAACCGCCCGCGAATTGGTGGCGTTTTTCCCAAAAAGAGCTGTGGGCTCTGAGCCGTGAGCTCTGCGCTCTGAGCTGAGAGCTATGGGCTTTGAGCTGTGGGAGAGAGGCTGCGAAGGAACCGTTATTTCCGGCGAGATCGGAGAAGCAGTTCCGCTACACCGATACCTGCGAGTCCTGAAATGACATCAGCGGCATCGCCCATATCGGGCCAGTACAGCGCGTGCGGTCGTCGCGTCGCGAAGATCTCGAGGACTTCGGTGGCCAGCAGCAGGCCGGTCCCGATCGCTGCAGCCGTCCGCAACGTCAATTTCCGCCGCAACAACCCATGCAACGCGCCGAGGACCAAGAACCGCAGCGGCCAATCGAGCGGAATTCCGGCCACGGACGTGCCGCTGAACAGGCCGAAAAAGTCCTTGACCGCTCGAACCATGCGAACCGTCCGTGGTGACCAGTCCATCAACGTCATGACCTGCTTGCGAGGTGGTGGATCGCCTGTGGGGTCTCAACCCCAGGCACAGACACCGCCACAAGAGAGCGGCAGTTTCGGTCGCACACCGGCACGCCCGGTAAACAGGATAGGCCGGTCATTGTGGCCGACGCGTGATGATCGGGCAAACTCATCGAAACCGCGACGGACGGGCCGGTCCCATAGTTCGATATTCGTTGAGATCGGCACAGTTTTCCTGGCTTAGCTGGCTGTTCTATCTTATGAACCTCTTCGGACTGACATACTGGATTCTCATCATGGGGGGAGTGCACCATGACCCCGTCCGAAGAGCGGAACACGCAAGCATCGGGGCGAGTCGCCCTGCAGTCTGATGGCCTTCGCGTCGCCAGCATCCTGTTCGCCTGCACACTGCCGTTGTGTCTCGGCCAGTCCTGCGGGAACCCGGCTGTGCCGCTCGACCCAGCCGACGATCCGGACGATGAGCAGGTTCTGCCGTACCAGCCCGAGCTTCCGCCGACGACCGGCGGCGACGATTGGGAGTTGCAGATTGCTGCCTGGCCCGTCGAGGGCCCGGCGCCTCTTTCCGTCATGCTGTCAGCGACCACAATGTCCTCCGATCCTCTGCCCGAGGGCGTCTATTATTGGTACTTCGGAGATGACGGCACGACGGTGGAGGGCGCAGAAGTGAACCACGTGTTCCGTGACGCCGGCACGTACGCCGTCACGCTTTGTTTCGCGGTCGCCGCTGGAACCGGCTGTTCGCGCACCGCCGAGCGGACCATCACCGCTTACGATGCCACCGACTCTAATCCCGGCATCACCGAGCCGCCGACGGAGCCGCCCGCTACCAACGCACCGCCGGTCGCCGACAACGGTACGCAGGTGCTCGAACCGAATACCACCGTCGTGCTCACGCTGACCGGCCGCGATGCCAGCGGCAACGATCTGATGTTCTTCATCGTCACTGATCCGCAGCACGGCACGCTCGGCCCGATCGACAACACGCCGCACGATACCGCCACCGTGCGGTATACGCCGGCCGCCGGCTACACCGGCCCGGACAGCTTCACGTTCAAAGCCCACAACGGCGTCGCCGAGTCGAACATCGCCACCATGAAACTGACGATCCTCGGCCCCAACGGCGCGCCCGTCGCCAACGCCGGTCCCGACCTGGTCGTGCATGACGTCGATCATGACGGCTTCGAAGGCGTGGATCTCGACGCCTCGGCCAGCGCCGACGCCGACGGCTACATTGTGAACTACCGGTGGACCAAGGGCACCGTCGTGCTGGCCCAGGGTCCCGAGCCCACCGCTCGCACCGCCCTGGCCCTTGGCTCGCACACGCTCACGCTGACCGTCACCGATGACCGCGGCGCCACCGGCACCGACACGCTGAACGTCATCGTCAACACGCCGCCCGTCGCCGACGCCGGCCCCGACCAGTCCGTCGACGATCCCGAGGAGGACGGCGTCCAGACCGTCACGCTCCAGGGCAGCGCCAGCTACGACCCCGACGGCACGATCGTGAACTATCGCTGGTCCGAAGGCACGACCACGCTGGCCTCGGGCTCCAGCCCCAACGCCGTGGTCAGCCTCCTCGGCGGCCGGCACCACATCACGCTGACCGTCACGGATAACCACGGCGGCACCGACACCGACACCGTCGTCATCGACGTCGCCACGCCGTTCACCGTCGACGCCGGTCCCGACCAAGAGATCGACTCCTACAACGGCCAGACGCTCGTGGCCGTCCCGTTGACCGCCGCCGTCGATGGCAAACCGGGCCTGCAGATCGTCAACTACCGCTGGTCCATCGGCGAGACCGTCATCGCCACCGGCCCTGATCCGACAGCCACCGCCCATCTGCCCAGCGGCGTGCATACCATCACGCTCACCGCCACCGACAGCCGCGGCATCGCCGCCTCCGACGACGCCGTCGTCTACGTCCAGCAGCGGCTGCTCAAGCCCGGCAACGGCTTTACCGGCCCCACGCCGGAGCCCGCTCCCGTCGGCTACGACCTCAACCTGCCCGAGGACCAGCGCCCCGCCGGCTGGGACGCCAAGGCCATCGCCCGCTGGGACGTCGTGCCCTACCAGACGTTTGACGGCGACTTCAACGTCGGCGTCGTCGCCTTCCACATGAACGGCATCGACCGCGTCGAGTTCTCCGTCAACGGCGGCCCGTGGCTGCCCGTCTACCGCATGACGCGGAACGTCCAGACCGCCAACCATTCGGACATCGGCGTCCAGACCGACGGCATCGTCGAGTACTGGGCCACGCTCCGCGCCGCCGACTTCGCCGACGGCCCGGTCGAGATCCGCGCCATCGCCTGGCCCACG